>Ga0070658_10002426_pt1 | contig 15603 bp, 22 predicted proteins | sample KBSC13metaG_FD_64664 | JGI IMG/M metagenome (GOLD analysis project Ga0070658, IMG submission 64664) | Corn rhizosphere microbial communities from Kellogg Biological Station, Michigan, USA - KBS C1-3 metaG | ecosystem: Host-associated > Plants > Roots > Rhizosphere > Soil ...
TCTCGGTAGTGACGATGCGGTCGTAGAGCAGCAGGCTGCGCGTAAGACCTTTCAGGAGTGCGCGGCGTTGGTCGCTGGGCAGTCCGAATTTACGGTGCGCCTTTCGGTGACGCATAGTCTGTATCCTCCACGGCAGGGAGAGCGGAGCGGAGAGAGGCGGCGGCAATCGCCCAATGATCCCTCAGGCCCCGACCTGCCATTATTCGTTATCGGTGTCCGGTTCGGCGTCGCCTTCGTCTTCATCGAGGTTGATGGTAGATCCACCCCTCAGAATCAGCCCCAGCGCGGTCAGCTTTTCGCGCACTTCGGTCAGCGACTTGCGCCCGAAGTTGCGAATCTGCATCAGGTCGTTTTCGGTATAGTGCACCAGATCGGGAACCGTCAGAATATTAGCTTTCTTCAGACAGTTGTAGGTGCGTACCGAAAAGTCCAGCTCTTCGATGCGGATGTTGGGTGCGGGCGGCCCTTCAAGGCCGGTCTCCAGCAGAGGAGTTCCCTTGGCATCCCCACCGGTCACAGGCCGGAAGCCCTCGAACAGCTTGAAGTAGCCGACCAGGATTTTGGCCGCCTCGCTGATGGCTGTCTCCGGGGTGATCGTACCGTTCGTCCAGACTTCCAGCACGAGTCGCTCCAGATTGGTATTCGACTGCACGCGGGTCTGCTCGACGATATAGTTCACTTTGCGAACCGGCGTGAAGGCCGCTCCCATCGGGATCGTGCCGATGTTCATCAGATTGCGCCGTTCGAGACGATCGGGCAGAACATAGCCCTTGTTGATCTCGATGGTCAACTCGATGGACAGGGTCGATTCGTTGTCGTTGATGGTGGCCAGATAGACCTCCGGATTCACGACTTCGACATCACTGGGACATTCGACGTCGGCTCCGGTAACGACACCCTCGCCTTTGCGGTCGATCCGAATGGTCTTCGGCTCTTTCGCGTCGCCCGAGGGCTGCACACGGATATTCAACCCCTTGAGGTTGAGCAACAGTTCCGTGGTATCTTCTTTCACGCCCGGTATGGTCGAGAACTCATGCATGACCTTGTCGATCTTGACGTAGGTGATCGCTGCGCCGGGAATGGACGAGAGCAGCACGCGCCGGAGCGAACTGCCCAGCGTTGCGCCATAGCCACGTTCCAGCGGCTCGATGACGAACTTCCCGTAGGAGGCTCCCGTATCAAGCGTCTGCACGTTCTGTAGAGTCAGTTCCATGAATTCCTACTCTCCTGGATATCGAACCGCACATGCCGACAGATCGGCTTCGGTTCCTGTCGGTGCGAACCGATCAGCGCGAATAGAACTCGATGATGAGCTGTTCATTGATGTCTTTGATATCGCCGCTCATCTTAATCTCTACCAGACTCGGCACGGCGATCAGACGGCCTTCCAGCGCGTTTACGTTGACGTCAAGCCACGGTGCAATGGAACGCTTGAGGACGCGGTTGCGGGCCTCTTTCACGCCTTCGTTCTTCGTCATGGTCTCATGGATGCCGATGACATCGCCCGGCTGCAGGATGTAGGAGGGGATGTTCATACGGCGACCATTGACCGTGAAATGCCGGTGCGTGACCATCTGGCGAGCCTGGGCGCGGGAAGCGGCGAAGCCAAGTCGGTAGACGACATTGTCCATGCGCGTTTCGAGCAACTGCAGCAGGTTTTCGCCGGTGACGCCCGGACGGCGCAGGGCCTCGCTCAGGTAGTTGCGGAACTGGGTCTCCAAGACACGGTAGATACGGCGCAGTTTCTGTTTCTCGCGCAACTGGTGTCCGTATTCCGTGGTCTTCTTCTGGTAGGTCGGCAGACCGTGCTGGCCCGGCGGTTTGGCGCGCCACTGGGTCTTGCCGTCTCGGCTCGTTTTGTCGAGCGTACATTTGGTGAAGCACTTATCGCCTTTGAGATAGAGTTTCATCATCTCACGGCGGCACTGGCGACACCTGGGATCGTGATTATCAGCCATTCTAGAACAATGCTCCTTGTGGTTCGGTGATCGTTGCCACGAAGTCACGGGACGACGGCGTTGCGGCCGCGCGTCACCGGGTGTTTACACGTCGTCAGACGCTTCCTCCACCTGCGCTCCTATGGAAATCTTTACACATTACACACGTTACGCACACTACACACGCCGTCGTTTCGGCGGGCGGCAGCCGTTGTGCGGGATCGGGGTCACGTCTTTGATGAGCGTGATCTCCAGTCCGACGCCTTGCAGAGCGCGGATGGCCGTTTCACGGCCGGCGCCAGGTCCCTTGACGAAAACGTCTACGCGTCGCAGGCCATGTTCCTGCGCGGCGCGAGCCGCCTTCTCCGCCGCGATCTGTGCGGCAAAGGGAGTTCCCTTACGGGTACCTTTGAACATTCCGACGCTGCCTGCGCTGGCCCACGAGATGACCGCGCCCTGCACATCGGAGATCGTGACGATCGTGTTGTTGAAGGTGCTCTGGATATGCGCGATACCCTGGACCACGTTCTTCTTTTCGCGGGACTTCTGCTTGCTCGCGCCCGGCTTGGTTGTCTGTTTGTTTGCCATAGTGTCGCTCCTCTACTTCTTCGCCTTCTTCTTACCGGCGACCGTGCGCTTCGGACCTTTGCGGATGCGGGCGTTGGTTTTCGTCCGCTGACCGCGTGCCGGAAGGCCACGCCGATGGCGTACGCCCCGATAGCAGCCGATCTCCATCAGACGGCGAATGCTGAGTTGGAATTCGCGGCGCAGGTCTCCCTCCACCCGATACTCCCGCTCCAGGATTTCGCGTACCCGGGCCGTCTCCGTCTCCGTCAGTTCACGCACCCGGGTAGCCGGGTTGATTCCTGCATCGACGACGATCTTTTTGGCGCTGGGCAGGCCAATTCCATAGATGTAGCAGAGCGCGTATTCGATTTTTTTATCGCGTGGCAGATCCACGCCAGCAATACGTGCCAAACCGCTCCTCCTTCGGGACGGGGCGAGTGCTGCGCAAGTGCGGGAGACCTTGCGGCCTCTCCCTCACGCACCCCTCACTCCTAACCCTGTCGTTGCTTGTGCTTGGGATTGATGCAGATGACCCGCACCACGCCTTCGCGTTTGATGACTTTGCACTTCTCGCAGATCTTCTTGACAGAAGCTCGCACTTTCATAATGCACCTCCGATGCGTTGCAATTCCGTTCGCCAAACGACAGTAGATACGGGCGAACGCCTACCCCGATGGGTGAAGACACACAAAAAGAGGGTCAGCAGAGGAGAAGATGGATCTCCTCCGCCTCCCGTCATTGTAACGACGTTTCGTCGTCCGCTCTAGGTTCTGTAGCGGTAGCGAATGCGACCGCGCTCCAGGTCATAGGGCGAGAGTTCGACGATAACTCTATCTCCCGGTAAGATGCGAATATGGTTCTGACGTATCCTACCGGATGCATGTGCCAGGACAGCCTTCTTCTGATCGCCGACAGGCACCTCGATCCGGAACATGCCATTCGGCAGCGCTTCCGTAATCACACCTTCGACTTCAATACCCGGCGCTTTCCTGCCGTCCCCACCGTCTTCCGGGCGCGGGCTTAGTCCGGCACCTATCCGAGGTGGGCCAGATCCTCCGCCGCCACGCCGCACTGAGCCACGTGGTCGCGGAGATCCGCCCGCAGGATCAAGACTTATAACGGTACCTGATTCGGCCGCGCTCCAGGTCGTAGGGCGAGAGTTCGACGAGAACTTTATCGCCCGGCAGGATGCGGATATAGTTCTGGCGCATCTTGCCCGAGACATGAGCGAGAACCGACTTCTTCTGGTCGCCGACAGGGATCTCGACGCGGAACATCGCGTTGGGGAGCGCTTCGGTAATCACGCCCTCCACTTCGATTCCGGCCTCTTTGCCGCCTGCGGCCTCTTCTTCTTCGGTGGGCGCCGGACGCGGGGTCGGCCCACCTCCCGGTCGCTGCGGTCCTGCGGGTGGGCGGGGTCCTCCCCCTCCTCCGCGCCGCGGTGGCCCTCCGCCGCCTGGTCGCGGCGGTCCTCCTCCGCCCGGTCTGGGCGGTCCTCCCGGTCGTTTGGGTGGTGGCATTCAGTCTCCGTTCGTCAAAATAGTGGCGCCTTCGGGTGTGATGGCGACCGTGTGTTCAAAGTGGGCCGAATACTTTCGGTCCGCCGTCGCGATGGTCCAGCGGTCGGAGAGGACTTTCGTCTCTTTCCGTCCGGCGTTGACCATAGGCTCGATGGCAAAGGTCATGCCGCACTGCAGCAGCTCGCCTTTACCGCGCTGTCCGTAGTTGTACACTTGAGGGTCTTCATGCAGCGAGCGACCGACCCCGTGTCCGGAGAGTTCGCGCACGACCGAGTATCCGTGCGCTTCGACAAACTTCTGTACGGCATAGCCGATGTCGCCGGTACGATTACCGGCTTTGGCCTGCTCAATTCCTTTATACAGCGACTGTTCGGTCACCTTCAGCAGCCGCTCGACCGCGGGAGAGACCTTGCCGACCGGAAAGGTCCAGGCGCTATCCGCGATCCATCCGTCGAGTTCGACGACGCAGTCGACGGTCACCACATCGCCTTCTTTGAGGACGCGACGGCCGGGGATCCCGTGCACGATCTCCTCATTGGTGGAGATACACGTCCAGGCCGGATACGGCGGGTGACCGGCGGGGGCATAGCCCACGCACGGCGACGTTGCGCCGCTCTGCGAAATAATACGGACCGCGAGGTCTTCAAGAGCGCCGGTCGTCACACCCGGCTTGATCGCCGCTTCCGCCGCCTTCATGACCAGATGGATGACTCGCCCGGCGGCGCGTATCTTCTCGATCTCCTCCGGCTTTTTCAAATGGATCATAGACTCTGGTTTCCAACGGGTGAAGCGGGCAGCGCTTTCAAGCGCCCGATGGCCTCTAATATACGTCCGAACACCGTCTCCGGTTCCGCGGTCGCATCGACGGTAATGAGCATCCCGCGCTGCCGATAGTAGTCCATAAGCGGCGTGGTCTTCTCCATATAGACTTCCAGTCGGCGCTGCACCACTTCGGGATCGTCGTCGGCGCGGCGCACAAGGTGGGTATGGCAGATATCGCACAGGCCCGCCTGCAGTGGGGGCTGGGTCACGATATGGTAGCTCGATCCATCCAGCGGACAGACCAGGCGACCGCTAAAGCGCCCGACGATCTCTGCAATGGGCGCCTGGAGTTCCAGAGCGCCCGTTACTCTACGATCCTGTTCCAGAAGGAGTTCCGCCAGCGCATCCGCCTGCGGAATCGTGCGCGGAAACCCGTCGAGCAGGAAACCCTGCGCGCAGTCCGGTTCCGCCGTCCGCAGCCTTACGGCCTGAATGACGACCTCATCCGGGACATACTCGCCCTTCTCGATCCGGTACCTCTGAATGATCCGGCCCAGTTCCGTGCCACGGGTGACCGCGTCTCGGAACATCGCTCCGGTGGAGATGGTCGGTATCTCGTAATGCAGGGCGATCCGCCCTGCCTGCGTTCCTTTGCCGACTCCCGGCGGCCCCAGCAACACCAGAATCATGGTTGCGCTTCCTCGCACCGAGACGATAGGGCGTCTGCCGGAATCACATCGCGGTTCCCTGTCCGCTCTTGATAAACCCTTCGTAGTTCCGCATCAGCAACTGCGCTTCGATCGCCTGCATGGTCTCGATGGCGACGCCGACGATGATCAGCAGCGAGGTGCCTCCGATAAGGGTGACCGATTTGAAGCCGGTGATGTTCGGGACGATATACTGCGCCACCGCGATCATTGCCAGGAAGAAAGCGCCTGCCAGAGTGATGCGCGAGATGGTCCGCTCCAGGTATTCGAATGTCGGCTTGCCGGGGCGAATACCGGGGATGTAGTTGCCGTACTTCTTCAGGTTGTCGGCGATCTCCTGAACGTTCATGACGATGGCCGTATAGAAGTAGGTAAACACAATGACCAGCAGCGCATAGAAGAGCGTCGAAGGAATATTCTGGCCTGGATTCAGTTGCAGCAGGAACTCTTTCGCCTTCAGGAAGAAGGGTGTCTTCGACGGAATCGCATTGACGATCGTGGCCGGGAACAGCATGAGCGAAATCGCGAAGATGATCGGGATAACGCCCGCAGAGTTCACCTTGATCGGGAAGTACGAGGCTCCGCCCTGAGTCTGACTGCGCCCGATGACGCGTTTGGTATGCTGTATCGGGATCCGGCGCGTGCCCTGCGTGATCATGATGATGAACCAGACGGTCGCGACGAACGCGGCGATCAGGATGATCACGTTGAACCACGGCGTTCCCGCCTTCACCTGGGCCAGGACCAGACTGCCCTGCGTGGGCAGGCTGAGCAGGATGCCGGCGAAGATGACGAGCGAGATGCCGTTGCCGACTCCCTTCTGCGTCACCTGTTCGCCGATCCAGAGCAGGAAGGAGGAGCCTGCCGTCAGGACGACGCAGATCTCGAACCGCGCGAAGATGCTGAGATGCGCGCCGTTCTGGCCGAACATCAGGATAATTCCCATCGCCTGTACGAAAGCCAGCAGAACCGTCAGGTTGCGGGTGATTTTGGCGATTTGCTTGCGACCCGACTCGCCCTCTTTGGAGAGCGCATCGAGTTGCGGCAGAGCGATGGTCATCATCTGCATAATGATGGAAGCGTTGATATACGGCCCGATGCCCATCGCGAAGATGGACATGCGCCGCAGTGCGCCGCCTCCGAAAGCATCGATCAGTTGCAGAATACCGCCGCCGCCGTTCCGCAGCATGTTTTGGATCACGCTGTGGTCGATACCGGGAACGGGGATATGGGCCCCTATTGCGAAGACCGCCATCATCCCGAGGACGAAGGAGATACGTTTACGCAGTTCAGGGATAGACCAGGCTCGAATCATCGCCTCTATCATGGAATTTCCTCTTAGCGTTTGCGCGCTGCGAGCACTTCGATCGTGCCGCCGGCGGCCTTGAGCTTCTCTGCCGCGGTCTCGCTGAATTTCTGGGCCTGGACGGTCAGGTTTTTCGTCACCTCGCCCGTTCCCAGCACTTTGAGACCCGCATGCAGGTCGCGAAGGATTCCCCTCTCGACCAGAAGCTCGGGAGTAATCGTGTCGCCCGCCTCGAAGTTCTCCTCCAGGATGTAGAGGTTGACCAGCGCATAGAACTTCTTGTTGACAGGCTTGAAGCCACGGATCTGCGGCAGTCTGCGGTGCAGCGGGGTCTGACCACCCTCAAAGTTGGGGTTGACCTGGCCGCGGGATTTGTTTCCCTTGTGACCGCGTGTACTGGTTTTACCGTGACCGGAACCGGCGCCGCGTCCCACCCGCTTGCGGCGGTGTGTGGACCCGGCGGAGGGTTGGATATTATGGATACCGATAGACATGTTCTCTCCTAAACCCCGCGCGGCCCGTCTGGGACTTTCTCGGCGCGAGGAGCCGCCTCCCACGAAGGGGGGAGGCGGCATCGTCGAATGCGGGGGTTCAGGCCTGCTCTTCGGTGACCTGCTCGACAAAGACCAGATGCCGGATCTTGTGAACCATACCCCGAATGACCTTGTTATCGTCGTGAACGCGCACCTGCTGCAGTTTGGTGAAGCCCAGCGCCCGCGCTGTGGCGCGATGCGAAGAGTCGTACCCGATGGGACTTTTGCGCAGGGTGATTTTCAGCTTAACCGCCATGATGGCCCCCCTCCAGTTTGCTCATCCACGGGGCCAGGGCCTCCACGGTGGTGCCGCGCAGACGGGCAACGTCCTCTACGCGCTTCAGTTTCTTCAGGGCCGCGATGGTGGCCCAGGCGATGTTGGTGGCGTTGGACGAGCCGAGGGACTTGCCCAGCACGTCGTGGACGCCCGCCAGTTCCAGAATGGTGCGCATGCTGCTGCCTGCGACCAGACCGGTTCCCGCGGAGGCCGGCTTCAGCATGACTTCGGCCGCGCCGTCGGTTACAAACAGTTCGTGCGGCAGGGTGCCGCCGACGATCGGAACGAGGATGATAGCCTTTTTGGCCGCTTCCACGCCCTTGCGGATCGCATCGGGAATCGCGCGGGCTTTGCCCAGACCGACGCCGACGTGACCCTGGCCATCGCCGACCACGACCAGCGCGCTCCAGCTCATGGTGCGTCCGCCCTTGGTGGTCTTCTGGCACTTGTTCGTCTTGATGACTCTCTCTTCGAGGTTCAGCGTATCAGGATTTATCTTCGCCAACGATTGCTCCTTAGAACTTCAGTCCATTCTCGCGCGCACTGTCAGCGAGAGCCTGTATACGACCATGATATTTGTATCCGCCCCGGTCGAAGACGACGGCGGTGATCCCTTTTTCCACAGCCCGCTCGGCGATCATCTTGCCGACGGCCTTGGCTGCATCGACGTTGCCGCCGGACTTCAGCGCTTCGCGCAGGGTCTTATCTACCGTGGACGCGGTGGCCAGGGTGGTTCCGGTGGAATCGTCGATCAGTTGTGCATAAATATGTTGGAGACTGCGGGACACGTTCAGGCGCGGTCGCTCAGCGGTGCCAATCACCTTGAAGCGGAGCCTGCGGTGTCGCTTTTTGCGCAGTTCTTCCTTCTCTGCAAGTCGCATGTTTTCTGGTTTCCTCTCGCGCTGGATTGCCGACCCAACGCTATTCTTGCCGTGCGGTCGGAATCCGCCACACGCAAGGGTTCATTATACCACAGTCGGAGCCCGTTTTTCCACCTCCTACTGAGGTAGGAGGTGGAAATGACGAACTTACTTCTTACCCTTACCGCCCTTGCCGCTGGCCTTGCCCTGCTTGCGGCGCACGGCCTCGCCCTTATAGCGAATGCCCTTGCCCTTGTAGGGTTCCGGTTTGCGGAGTTTGCGGATCTCGGCCGCCGTCTGTCCGACGCGCTCTTTGTCGATGCCGGTGATCGTCACGACCGCATTACGAGTCTGCGGGTCGTTGGCGACCGAGAAGGCGATTCCTTCGCGGGGCATGACTTCGATGGAGTGCGAAAAGCCGACGTTGAGCTGGAGCGTCTGGCCGACCATCGTGGCGCGGAAGCCGACACCGATGATCTCCAACTGCTTGGTGTAGCCGGTCGTCACGCCCTCGACCATATTGGCGACGAGGGTGCGGGTCAGGCCGTGCGCGGCGCGGTGCGCTTTATTGTCGGTCGGGCGATCCACTGTGAGTGTGCCGCCTTCTTGCTTGTAGATCAGTTCCGGGTTCAGGCGACGCACGAGCGTCCCCTTGGGTCCCTTGACCGTCATTGTGCCGTCTTCCTCAGGGGAAACGGTCACATTGGCGGGAACCGTGATCGGTCGTCTTCCAATACGTGACATGATACTCTCTCCCGTTGTAAACGCGTCCGTCTTACCAGACGTAGCACAAGATTTCGCCGCCGATTCCCTTTTTGCGGGCTTCGCGGTCGGTCATCAGTCCCTGCGAGGTGGACAGGATGGCGATCCCCAGGCCGCGCAGAACGCGGGGGATCTTCTCTTTGTCGCAGTAGACGCGCAGGCCGGGCTTGCTGATGCGCTTCAGGTCGGTGATGACCTTCTCGCGCTTGATGCCGTATTTCAGGGCGATCTTGATCTTGTCCTGCGGCTCCTGCTTCACTACCTCAAAACCCTTGATGAACCCTTCGCGCAGAAGGATCTTGGTCACTTCGATTTTGATGTTCGAGGACGAGATCTCCAGCGAGTCGTGGTTGGCGCGGTTGGCGTTGCGAATACGGGTCAACAGGTCGGCGATAGGATCGGTCGTGTATGCCATTTTCTTTTCTCTCCTACCAGCTCGACTTCGTGACGCCCGGGATCAGCCCCTTGTGCGCCATCTCTCGGAAACAGATACGGCAGATGCCGAAGCGTCGGATGACGCCTCGTGGACGCCCGCAGATGTTGCAGCGGGTGTAGGCGCGAACCGCAAATTTGGGTTTGCGCTTCTGCTTTTCGATCAATGCTTGCTTTGCCAAAAAAGAACCTCCGTCCGGTGTATCGGGGCCTCTGCCCCTGTCACGTCGCCGCCCGAACCGAAGTCCGGGCGGACGTCCGTGCCAAGAATGTGCGGAATCTCAGTGTTCCGCCTCGCGCTCCTTCTTGTGGTTCGCGATGAGTGTCTGCGCGATGTGCGCCGGGACTTCCTCGTAGTGGGAAGTCGTCGCTGTGAAGCTGCCGCGTCCCCGCGTTATCGAACGCAGGTCGATCGCATAGCGCAGCGTCTCAGCCTGTGGCACGGTCGCTTTGAGCCGGGTCTTGCCCGGTCCGGCGTTCTCCGTACCCACGATGCGTCCCCGCTTGCCGGTCAGATCGCTCATCACGTCTCCAAGCATATGTTCGGGGATCAACACTTCTACATTTAAGATCGGTTCCAGCAGGGTCGGCGCGGCCTTTTCGGTCGCGGCATGGAACCCGGCGATACCCGCCATGATGAACGCGGCTTCCGAAGAATCGACGTCGTGGTAAGACCCATTGTAGCAGGTCACCTTGACATCGACGACGGGATGGCCCGCCAGCGCGCCGGAGGCCATCGCCTGCCGCACGCCCTTCTCGATGGCCGGCAGATACTGCCTGGGCACAGATCCGCCCACAATAGCGTCTACGAACTCGAATCCTGCGCCACGGTTCGGCTCGATGCGCAGCCAGCAGTCGCCGAACTGACCGCGTCCGCCGGTCTGTTTCTTATGGCGTCCCTGCGCTTCGGCCTTCTGCGTCACGGTCTCCCGGAACGGGATCTTCTGATCCACGATTTCGAGGTTCGTGCCGAACTTCCGCAGCCGCTCGATGACGATGGCGAGATGGGCCTCTCCCGCGCCGCACAGGATCGTCTGCCCCGTCTCTGGATCGCGTCGGAAGCGGAAGGCCGGATCCGAGGCAGCCACGCGCTGCAGCGCCGGCCCCATCTTGTCCTCATCCACCTTCGACTTCGCTACGACCGCCTGCTCGAACACAGGCTCCCCGGTTTCGATCGCATCCAGTATAATCGGCTTCGCCGGATCGCAGAGCGTGTCGCCCGTATGCGTATCGGCCAGCTTCGCGGTCACGCCGATGTCGCCTGCATGAACCTCCGGAGTCGTCTCCTGGTTCTTGCCTCGCGCATAGGATAACTGCCCGATGCGCTCCTCTTTGCCTCTTGTCGAGTTGAGAACGGTCGAGCCGCCCTTCAAGACTCCGGAGAGGACCCGGAAATAGTTCAGCGTTCCTAAGAACGGATCTGCGATCGTTTTGAACACCAGGACGGCGAGAGGCGCGGCATCGTTGGCCTCGCGCTTTTCGGGCGCGCCGGTCTGGGGATGCTTGCCGTGAATGTGTTCGATTTCGACCGGGTTCGGGAACTCGTGCACGATGATGTCGAGCAGATCGGTCATCCCGATGTCGCGGGCCGCGCTGCCGCACAGGACGGGAACCACCTTTCCAGCGTCGATTCCCTCGTGCAGGCCACGCACCACCTCATCATGCGAAAGCGTCTCACCATTCAAAAACTTTTCGATCAGTTCGTCGTCGCCCTCGGCCGCAGACTCGACAAGGAGTTCGCGATACTGTTGGGCCTCCGCCATGCATTCCGGCGGGATCTCCGAACACTCTACTTCTTTTCCGGTTCCGATGAACGCCTTCATCTCAACCAGATCGATCACTCCGACAAACTTCTCTGCGGAGCCGATCGGCAGTTGGAAAGGCGCAATCATATTGCCATAGCGAGCGCGCAGGGTCTGTACGATCTGCGCGTAGTCGGCGTTCTCCCGGTCCATCTTGTTAACGAAGACGGCGCGCGGCAGGTTTCGCTCGGCGGCGAGTTCCCAGGCGTTCTCGAACCCGACTTCGGGTTCGCCCTGCGCCGGAGTCACCAGAATGGCGGCTTCGACGACGCTCAGCGCACTCTGCACCTCTCCCGTAAAATCCAGATAGCCGGGCACATCGACGATGTTGATCTTTGCGCCTTGCCACTCGCAGGGGGCGAGCGCGACATTGATACTGATATGCCGTCGCTGCTCTTCCGAATCGAAATCACACGTTGATGTACCGTCGTCGGTACGGCCCAGGCGGTCAATCTCGCCGGAGACATACAGCAGGGCTTCCGCCAGCGATGTCTTTCCGACTCCTTGATGCCCGAACAGTCCGACATTACGTATCTCCCTGACTCCGTAGGCTTTCATCGGTCTACTCTCCTCGCCATGTAGTGACGACAGCATCGGGCAGCCCCATTGCGGCACGACGCGTCGCCCAGTCTCGTGAAGGTTCCTCTTCTCGATCCTGTCGTCGTCGTCGCGCCCATCCGAAGCCGAACGAACACGGCGGCGAAGGCAGAGCAAATACAACTCTATGGTGTTTTCAAGGCAGTTCCGGGATTGGAATCCCGTTCTGATACAGGAAGTCCACCTTCGTGGACTCCACTGCATTCGAGTCCGCGAAGGCGGACATTCCATTTCAGCGCGGGATTTCAATCCCGTCATGGTTGCGGTAGGCGGCCGGTTTACGACCGCCTACCTTAGGATACGCAAACAACGCACAATCTATTTCTCGCGGAACGGCATTCCGAAAGATTTCAGCAGGGCGCGGGCTTCGGCGTCGGTATTCGCCGTGGTACAGATGATGATATCCATACCGCGCACCTTGTCGATCTTATCATAATCGATTTCGGGGAAGGTCAACTGCTCTTTCATGCCGAGGGCGTAGTTGCCGCGACCATCGAAGGAGTTGGGCGAAACGCCCTGAAAGTCTCGGATACGGGGCAGGGCGATCGACAGCAGGCGATCCATAAACTCATACATTCGCTCGCCGCGCAGCGTGACTTTGCAGCCGACGCGCGCTCCCTGGCGCAGTTTGAAGTTCGAGATGGACTTGCGCGCCGTGGTGATCACCGGCTTCTGCCCGGTAATCATTCCCATATCGCGCACGGCTCCGTCCAGCTCTTTGGCATCGCCGTTGGTCTGGCCGGCCTTACCGACACCCATGTTGATCACGATCTTGTCGACCTTCGGAACCTGCATGATGTTCGCATAGTTGAACTGCTTCACGAGGCTCGGAACGATCTCCGCTTGATAACGCTCTTTGAAACGCGACATTCGAAAAATTCTCCCTTACATTCTCGCCGATTTCCGACCGGCCGCGGGATACCCCATCCTCCCCTCCATCGAGGAGGGGAGGGGGAGAGGTCTTAGACTGTATCGATGGATTTGCCGCAGTCCGGGTGCTTGCACTTGCGGAATTTACGGCGGGACAGTTTCTCATCGCCCTCTTTGAAGTCGTAGCCTACGCGGGTAGGACGCTTACAGTTGGGACAGACCACCATGACCTTGGACGCGAAGAGAGGAGCTTCCTTCTCGATGCGGCCGCCTTTGATCACGTTGTTCGGGCCTGAGGCCCCCGGTGCGCGGCTGGGGCGATCTTTGGTGTGTTTCACCATCATGTTTGCGCCCTTGACGATCACCTTGTTCTCCTTGGGCATGGCCTGCAGGATTTCGCCCTGCTTGCCCTTGTCCTTACCGGAGATCACCTCGACGAGGTCACCCTTTTTGACTTTCAGTTTGACCGGCTCTTCCGGTACACTGCGTTTTACATGCGCCATTTTACAGCACCTCCGGGGCCAGGGAGACGATCCTCATGAAGTCGTTGTCGCGAAGTTCGCGGGCGACCGGGCCGAAGATACGCGTTCCTTTGGGTTCCAGGTTGTTCTGGATCACGACCGCCGCATTGTCATCGAAGCGCAGCACCGAGCCGTCTGCACGGCGGATCGGATGCTTGGTACGCACCACGACGCATTTGACCACGTCGCTCTTCTTGACCTGCTGGTTCGGGGTGGCGGACTTCACGACGCCGACGATCACATCGCCGACGGCCGCGTATCGCGTGTTCGAGCCTTTCATGACACGAATACACATGATCTCGCGTGCACCGGAGTTGTCCGCGCATTTCAAGCGGGTATAGGGTTGAATCATCTCTCTACTTAGCCCTCTCGACGATACGCACGACGCGCCATCGCTTCTCTTTGGAGAGCGGACGCGTCTCCATAATCTCTACGGTATCGCCTTCGCCGCAGTTCTGCTCGTCATGCGCCTTGAACTTGGCGGTGCGCCGCATGAACTTACCATACAGCGGGTGCCGCACGCGGGTCTCGACGGCGACCACGACGGTCTTATCCATCTTGTTGCTGACGACCTGACCGATGCGCACCTTGCGGCGACCACGGGTCGGATCGGGCTTGTCCCCGAAGTTCAGGATGTCCGGGCCGGCGGGAGCAGCAGGGGCCACGGGAGCCGCAGGAGCGACCGGGGCCGGCGCTGCGACGGGGGCAGCCGGGGCCTCTTCCGCGACAGCGACGGGCGCCGCTTCCACTGCGGGAGCCTCGGCGACGGGAGCGGCAGGCGCCTCTTCCACGACGGGCGCGACCAGGGTCTCTTCTTCGGCGGGAGTCGGATCGGAGACGTTCGCAGGCTGCGGTTCGGTCTCTTCCGGCGTCGCGATTGAGTTTACAGTTTCCTCAGACATAGACTATTTCGCCTCTCTTTTCGCGGCCAGGTCCCGCTCACGCAGGATCGTCAGGGCGCGGGCGATCTGTTTGCGCGCTGCGCGAATGACCGCCGTGTTCTCCAGTTGTTTCATCGCATGCTTCTGCCGAAAGCCGTAGAGTGCGGCGCGCTGCGCCTTCACTTCGTCGCGCAGGTCGTCATCGCTCATTTCGCGAAGTTGGGCGCGAATCTGGTTCTGTTTAAGCTCCGCCATCGGTTCCCTCCTCCGAGTCGTCCTCGTTGATCTCCTGAGCCTGGACCTCTTCGACCTCATCCTCGTCATCGTCATCCGACGCAACCGGAGCGGCCTCTCGCAGGACAAATTTCGTGTCGATCGGCAGTTTGTGAGAAGCCAGGCGCATCGCTTCGCGTGCGGTCTCTTCATTCACGCCTGCCAGTTCAAACAGAATACGGCCGGGCTTGATCACCGCGACCCAGCCATCCGGAGCGCCCTTACCGGATCCCATGCGGGTTTCGGCAGGCTTCTTGGTGAAGGGTTTGTCCGGGAAAATTCGGATCCAGATCTTACCGCCGCGCCGGATGTACCGGTTGATGGCGATACGAGCGGCCTCGATCTGATTGGCCGTCATCCAGCACGACTCCAGCGCCTGAAGTCCGTACTGGCCGAAGCTGACCACGGTGCCGCCGGAAGCTTTGCCTCTCCGGTGACCGCGGTGCTGCTTGCGGTGCTTTACACGCTTGGGCATTAACATTTACGAGTAACCTCCATGAGGCGTATCGCGCAGAACGCTGCCTGCCGATACGCCGCGCACTCTCTTTCACAGACAGTGCGGGACCAGTTTCAATCCTCACCCGGCCGATAAGCCGGGCACGACGATTCCGAGAGGAAGCGAATCGTCTCCTCTCGGAACCGTCACGCACACTCAATCCTACGGGATTGAAATCCCGTTCTGATAGGGGAAGTCCGTATTCACGGACTCAAGGCATCCGAGTCCACGGAAATTCTCTGCGCGGAAGCGGAGAATTTGGGGTGCCGCGAAGCGGCTTCCTATTCCATCCCATTTCAGAACGGCAATTCATTGCCGGTGTCACGCTGCGGGAGGAGCGCCGCCTGCGGGGGGGCTGCCGCCGCCATCCGCGGGGCGCGGGGGACGCGGTCCGCCCGCAGGCCGACCACCACCGCCACCGGCGTAACCACCGCCGCCACCGGGGCCGCGACCACCGCCGCCCTGGCCGCCACTGCTGTAACTGCCGCCGCCGCTGTATC
>Ga0070658_10002427_pt1 | contig 15598 bp, 15 predicted proteins | sample KBSC13metaG_FD_64664 | JGI IMG/M metagenome (GOLD analysis project Ga0070658, IMG submission 64664) | Corn rhizosphere microbial communities from Kellogg Biological Station, Michigan, USA - KBS C1-3 metaG | ecosystem: Host-associated > Plants > Roots > Rhizosphere > Soil ...
CCGCCGACGCAGGTCTCCAGGTGGCTTAAAGCGAGCCTGTAAGGGCGCCTCTGAAGGCGGCTATTCGCTGGAGTCTCGGGCGCGTCGTTTGTGCTCAGCCGCGGCTGCCATAGCCCAGTGCTCGTCCGCGATCCACGCGTGGGCGAAGCTACTCGTGGCTGCGTCCGCCGTTGCCGGCCAGGACGGCCGAGCGACAGCGTTGACGAGCTGTTTGATCGCGTGTCTGGGTCCTGCGGGAACCCCCGCGATCGTCTCGAGCAGTCTGCGAGCCTGCTCCTCGAACTCATCGCGTGGATGTACGACTTCGAACAACCCCATCTCCCGCGCGTCCGCCGCAGTCAGGGCCGCACCCGTGGCCAGGAGATAGCTCGCACGTCCCCGACCCACCAGTGCGGTGAGCCGTTCGACGCCGCCCCACGCGGGCATGATCCCCAGGCGCGCCTGCGTGAACCCGATCGTGACGTCGGTAGCGGCCAACCGCATGTCACATGCGATCGCGAGTTCTGCGCCGCCCCCATAGGTGTCACCGTTCACCAGGGCAACTGTCGGCATGGGCAGTGAGGCAAGGCGGTCCAGCACCTGGCGCATCATGTCCGCCATCGTCTTCGCGGCCTCGAAAGATCGAATTCCGGCGAGCTCCTTCAGGTCACCACCGGAAACGAAGGCACGGTCGCCGGCCCCACGAATCCCGACGACCGCGACGTCGGTTCTAGCCTCGATCTCGTCGAGAATCGCGGCGAGGTCGTGCATGACTTCGGTGCTGATGGCGTTGCGAGTGTCGGCGCGATCGATGGTGATGAGGGCGACGGCCCCGGTGAGCGCGAGCTGGATGCCTGAGTCGAAGACCTGCTCGTGACCGGGCTCTCGCCGGGTGGACACTCAGCCTTGCTTTCGGCCGGACGCCCTGCTCGAGCGCCTCGTCTCGCCGGTTGCGGAGGGTGGCGGTGCAGCCGGCGCGATCTCCTGCGCGTGCTCGCGCACGGCGTGCAGTGCCGCATCCACGTTGCCGGCAGCGATCGCGTCCACCATGCAGACGTGAATGGCCATCCGCTCCTGCTTGTATGCGAGGGACTTGGTGTTTGGGACGACGGACTTCAGCTGCTCCTTCAGAACGTCATGCACGCAGATGTAGATGCTGGCGAGCAGGTCGTTGTTCCCGATCCGCGCGATCCGTTCGTGCAGCAACCAGTTGGCCCGCACGAAGCCTTCGTCGTCTACGACGAGCTCGGCCATCGCGGTCAGCAGCCGCCGGAGGTCCGCCACGTCCTTCTTGGTACGACGCCGAGCGGCGTTCGTCACGATCAGTGGCTCCAAGGCATCACGGATCATGCTCGCCTCGCTCGCGACAGCCGCCTGGTCACGGACTGAGATGAGGGTCTGACCGATGCGCATCAACGGGTCGGGCGACGCGGCGAACAACCCACCTCGCGGCCCCGGTCGGGTCGTGATCAGCCCGCGTTCCTGCAGCAGCCGGGTGGCTTCATTGATGGTTCCCACGGCCACGCCGGTCAACTCCCGAAGATCGTGCTTCGTACCGATCCGTTCACCGACCGCCCACCGTGTGCCGATTTGCTCGGCGAGGTAGTTGGCGACCTCCTGTGCGCGCGAAGGGCTGCTCGCGAGCTCCATGCCGCTGATCACCACGGCGAGGCCCCCACCGCACCTGGTGTCCCCTGCTTCATCGGTCGTCGCACCTCAACTGGTAGCGGCAGGCCGGCATGCGGCTGCGAGCCGGCCGCCGGCTGCCGTAGGTCGTCGTATCGCATGATGACAGGTCCTCCGTCGATTGCTCGCGCGTTCGTCCAGACACGCGGCATCACGCGATCCTGGTCAGTCGTAGTACGTCGTGACGGCGCCCTCTGGGATGTCGTCGTTCACGGTGATGTCGCCTTCCTTTCGCCACAGCTCGTAGGCGTTCTCTCGGCAGATCTTGCCGTCGCGGATCTGGAAAGCGTGCACGAGGCGCACGCTGATCCTCGTGCCGACGGGGAACGGCATGTTCGCCATCTCGTCCCCCACCAGTGTTCCGACATAGATGCAGTCGTCGAAGACCCACTCCTCGGTCGCGAACCGGTGAAGCTGGGTGTGCGAGTGCATCTTGAGCGACCGGTAGATGCCGAGGTACATCTCCTTGACGTCGGCGGCGTCGCGGTACACCAGCCCCCGCGACGGTCCTTCCCACACGATGTCGTCGGAGTACAAGGCGATCGCCTTGTCGACCGTGTCGGGCGCCTCGTTGTGGAAATGCTCCTCCACGAGCGCGATGTTGTGCGCGACGATCTCCTCACGAGTGCGCGCGGCTGTAGTCATCGTCCCTCCTGATGGGTTGGCGTCGAGTCGATCGGTTGAGCCGGCACGCTCTGCCGGCGGTGGAAGTGCTGGAACGAGCGCAGCGCCGGCGGCACCGCGGCGACAAGGGCGACCCCGAGGACGACGAAGCCGGTGGCCTCAGGCCAGGAGTCGACGATTGCGGCGTGGTCGATCGACCACGCTCCTGGACCGGTGAACCCGATGACCAGCGCCGCAACTGCGAGCGAGAGCGGATATTCGCCGCCCCCCATCGAGTTCCACAGCGCCTTGACGCTGAACACCTGGGACAACCCGGCGACACCGAGCGTTCCGGCGGCGACGGCGGCTCCTAGCGGTGTGAACAGGCCCAGCGCGAGCAGCGTGGCTGCGAGGATCTCGCAGGTCGCGGCAACGAGGACCATGCGCCGGCCCGGATGATGCCCCAAGCCCTCGAAGATGACGGTGCTGCGCGCGAGCCCAGGCCCCTGTAGCCAGCCGAGCGACTTCTGCACCCCGTGGGAGAACAGCACGACGGCGATGAAACAACGCAACAGCAGCAGTCCGCCACTCATGGCCACTCCTCTCAGGTCCGAACGTGCGGGGTCGCGGTCATCTCCCCGCCGCCGCGAGGTTCACGGTGATGCTCTTGCGGTGGGTGAATCCCTCGAGCGCGCCTTCGAGCGAGAACTCGTGCCCGAGGCCGGACTCCTTGCGCCCGCCGTACGACATGCCGAGCAGTTGACCGCCGCCTCGATTGACCTGCACCCAACCGGCATCGATCGCATGGGCGACGGACAGTGCCGCGCTGATGTCGCCGCCCCAGACGTAGGCGGCGAGGCCGTAATGCGTGTCGTTCGCCATCGCCACGGCCTCCACCGGCTCACTCCACGGCAGCGCGACGAGGACTGGACCGAAGACCTCCTCCCGCGCGACGCGCCAGGCGGGGTCGACGCCGGTGAGGATCGTGGGGTGCACGAAGAAGCCGGGTTCCTGCGCTTCGTGTTCAGCCGGCGCTCCGCCCGTCAGTGTCGTGGCTGCTCGTGCCTCGTCGTCCGTCAGGTAGGAGCACACCCGGCGGTACTGCTTCTCGTTGATGAGCGAGCCGATGTCGGTGTCCTCCGCAAGCGGGTCCCCGATCCGGAGCCCGTCGATCTGCTTGACCAGCTTTTCGAGGAACGAGTCGAATATCGACTTGTGCAATAGGAGTCGTGAGCCGGCGGTGCAGGACTGGCTCTGGCGGGTGAACCGCATCCCCGCGATCACTCCGGCGACGGTGTCGTCGTCGTCGCGGTCGGGGAAGACGATTGCCGGGCTCTTGCCACCCAGTTCGAGGGTGACGGGCAGTACCCGTTCGGCGGCGATGCGCATGGCCAGCTTCCCGATCACCGTTGATCCGGTGAACGAGAGCTTCGCGACGCCCGGGCTCTCGAGCAGCGGCTGACCGCACTCAGGCCCGTAGCCGGTCAGGATGTTGACGACTCCGGCGGGAACGTGGCGGTTGATGATCTCGCCCATGGCCAACACCGCGAGCGGTGCGTCCTCTGCCGCCTTGACCACGATGGTGTTGCCGGTGGTCACCGCCATCGCGATCTTCATCGCCGCCAGCAGCACGGGCGAGTTCCAAGGCACGACGGCGCCGACGACGCCGTACGGCTCGCGAACCGAGTAGCTGAGGAGGTCGGGGCCGAGCGGAACGGTCTCACCCTTGAACTCGCGCGAGACACCGCCGAAATAGCGAAACGTGTCTGACGTGCTCGCCATCTCGGGGCGGGCCTGCGTCCGCAAGGCGTTCCCTGTCTCGGCAGCGAGCAGCCGGGCGAGGCGCTCGCTGTCTGCCTCCAGGTCGTCCGCGATGCGCAACAGCGCCTGACCGCGTTCAGCCGGCGGTGTCCTGCGCCAGGTCGCGAACGCCGCCGCCGCCGCGTCAACCGCGCCGGCGACATCTTCCGAGGTGCCGCGGGGGACCTCCGCCAATGTCACCTGGGTAGCCGGCTCCTGGATGCCGAACCACTGTCCGCTCCGGCTCGCTGCAGGCCGGCCGTTGACCAGCATCTCGACCCGACCGAGGCGACCGGACTGATCCTCCGGGGTCACAAAACGGCTCTTGTTCATGCGAGTGTTCATGCGAGCGGTCCGCAGCTCACTCGGGGCGATGGCCGACGGCGTTGCGCAGGGTGCCGATGCCTTCGACGGCGGCCTCCACGACGTCCCCGGGACCGAGCAGCACCGCCGGTGATCGCGTGAATCCGACACCGTCCGGGGTCCCCGTCGCGACAACGTCGCCGGGCTCGAGAGTCACGGTGTCCGTGACGTACGCGAGGATCTCCGGAACGGTGAAGACCATGTCCTTGGTGTTCGCCGACTGCATGACGGTGCCGTTGACCCGAAGCTCCAGCTGGAGATTGCAAGGATCGGGAAGCTCGTCCGGGGTGACCACCACCGGCCCGATCGGCCCGGTGCGGTCCCCGTTCTTGCCGAGGGTCCACTGTGACGTCTGCATCTGCTTGCGCCGGGCGCTCACGTCGTTGAAGACGGTGTAGCCGAGCACGGCGTCCAACGCAGTCGCTGCATCGGCTTCGTGCAGCGTCCGTCCGATGACCACGGCAAGCTCCACCTCCCAGTCGAGGCCGGCCTCGCCAGCCGGAACCCACAGCTCCGCTCCGTCCACGACCAGCGTCGACGCCCACCGCCCGAAGACCGTCGGATAAGTCGGCACATCCATGCCCGCCTCGGCGGCATGGCTGCGGTAGTTCAGACCGACGCACACGACCTTGGCCGACCGCGGAACGGCGGGAACGTGCGTCACTGACATGCCGTCGAGCGTCGCCTCGCTGCTCGTCGACGCCTGCGCCAGCACCGCAGTCGGGTCGGTATAGAAGGCATCGATAGGGGCGATCGGCCACAGCCTTTGCTCCCTGACGGCTCCGATCCAGCCTTCGCCGTCGAACAGGAATCCGATGAGACGCACGTGCCGCCCTCTCCAGATGATGGCCAATACCCGGCATTGCCCAATCGACCATGATGATTAGGCGCAGTGAATCGGCATGGGGCTGCACTGTCAAGTAGTCAAACCACCATGGAAATGGGCCGCATGAGCGTCGTGCCGACTCTTGACAGCGACGGACCCGTATGGCGAGACTGCCGATCACACATCATCAATAGGTGCGATGAGAGCCTCAGCGACCCAGCTAGACAACCCGCTCACGTCGATCCGAAGGACGGCCAAGATGCTCGCTGCACGTCGATCCCTGAAGCTGGCGGGAATCGCTCTCGCGGCCTCCGCGATGGTTCTCACCGGATGTGCCGGCGGGAGCTCTAGCGGTGACAACTCATCCAAGCACGGCGCGGACAAGTCGCCCATCCGGATCGGCAGCACGCTCGCGCTTACTGGGCCGCTGGCGCCGACAGCGATCATCCACAAGGTCGCCGGCGAACAGTTCGTCAAGCAGCTGAACGCGAACGGCGGACTACTGGGTCGCCCAGTCGAGTGGATCGTGCGCGACGATGAGTCCTCCCCCGAAACCTCCGCCTCGTTGTACGAGCGCCTGATCACTCAGGACAAGGTCGACTTGATCGTCGGCCCTTACGGCACGGCGAACATCTCAGCGTCGATGCAGGTCGCGCAGCGCCACGACATGGTGTTCATCCACAATTCCGGGACGCTGGTCTACGCCTACACATACAAGAACCAGTTCCCGCTCTATGCGTCCGGAATCAAGGCCAGCCAGACAGGGGCGGAGACAGTGTTCGACGCCTACGCCTCCGCACCGAATCCGCCGAAAACGGTCGGATTCGTGGTGAGCAAGTTCCCCGCGACGAACTACCTGGTCTACGGCCACGATGGCACACCGGGCGCGCTGCAGGTCGCTAAGACGAAGGGGCTCAATGTCGTTCTGAACGTGCAGTACGACGTCGGCAACACCGACTGGTCGTCGATTGCGCAGCGGGTGAAGGACGCGAACCCCGATCTGCTGTTCATGGGGGCAACGGGTGCCGATGGCGTCGGTCTGCTGGCCGCATTGCAGCAGCAGGGCTGGACACCTCGGCACCAGTTCTACCAATTTCCGGCGCCCGGTCCCATGCTCGGCGCCGGCAAGATCGCCGACGGTGCCACCACGGTGACGATGTTCGAGCCCTACGAGCCGTACCTGTCCAACACGGGGGCGCAGGACTTGGTGAAGCTCTATCCGCCAGCTGCCAAAGTCGCAGGAATCCAGTACACCGTGCCCGACATCCAGGCGGCCCTGGCATGGGCGCAATGGCAAACGCTGGTCGCCGGCGTCGAAGGATGCAAGTGCCTCGACCAGGACAAGATCGCCCAGACTCTCGAGGACACGACGGTCCACACAGTGCTCGGTGACATCAACTTCGACCCGGCACAACATAACTACTACGGCGACCTGTCCGCCATCAAGCAGATCCAGGACGGCAAGTGGGTCGTGGTCTATCCAAAGGACAAGGCCAGCAACGGCGCGACGATCCGCTGACTGCCATCGCGGGCGGTAGTGACGAAGCGTGCGCTTGACCGGGTCAGCGTTTGCGCCAGCGGAGTGTGGAGGTTCAGCACATGAGCCAGATGGTGCAAACGCTGATCACGGGCACCCTCGTCGGTGGCTTGTACGCGGTGTTCTCTCTAGGGCTGACGCTGCCGTGGGGCCTGTTGCGAGTGCTCAACTTCGCGCACTTCGCCTACGTGTTCCTCTTCGCCTACATCACCTACGAGCTCGCCGCGGTCCATCACCTCGACCCGCTGGTCGCGTTGGCTGTCACGATCCCGTTCGGCGCACTGCTGGGGATCGTGACACAGGCGCTGACGTCCAAAGCATCGCTGGACACCTTCGGCACGCTGATCGCCACCTTCGGCTTGTTCCTCATCCTCCAGGCCGCCATGTCCTTGTACTGGACGAACGACCTGGTGCGGATCCCGCTGACGGACAACCCGTACTTCGTACGCGCCTGGCACGTCGGTCCGTACACGATCCCGTTCGTCTACGCCTGCGCCTTCGCGTCCGCGGTGGTGCTCTGCGTCGGCAGCTACTTTCTGTTGGAACGCAGCTACACCGGCAAGGCCATCCGGGCTGCGGTGCAGGACCCCCAGATCGCCGCCGCGTTCGGCGTCAACCGCGTCCGGGTCAGCTACCTCATCGCCGGAGTGGCAGGAACGTCGGCTGCCGTGGCTGGGGGATTCCTCGCCATGCTCTTCGCGTTGACTCCCTCGGGCGCCCAGGGGTGGGTCGCGGTCGTGTTCGCCTCGGTGCTGCTGGGCGGCCTCGGTAACCCGCGTGGCACTCTCGGCGCAGCGATCATCGTCGGGGTCGCGGAGGCGATGACGCAGCGTTACGTCGACCCGACGTTGGCGAAGCTCACGCCTCTGGCGCTGCTGATCGTGATGCTGCTCGTCCGCCCGACCGGCTTGTTCCGACCCGCCGTCCGCATCGGTCAGACATGACGTCGACGGGCCCGCTCGCACCGTCGCCGTTGACGAGGCGGCCGACGGCGATCAAGCTCGCCGCCGCCGCGGCGGTGCTCGCCGTACTGGCGCTGCTGCCGGTTATCGAGGGCACAGGTCGGAACAGCAGCTACCTCATCGTTTATCTGTACTTCGTTTTCTTCTGGGTCACCCAGAGCACGAGCTGGAACATCTTCAGCGGCTACGCGGGCTACTTCAGCTTCGCCCAGGGGGCGTTCTACGGCGCGGGTGTGTACACGACGGTGCTCCTGGTCGAGCACCTGCACATGTCGATCCTGCTCATCATCCCGATCGGCGGCCTCGTGGCGGGGCTGACCGCCCTGCTCACCGGGCTGATCGTCTTCGGGATCCGGTCGCTCTCCGGGGAGATCTTCGCGCTGTTCTCACTGTCGCTGGGGCTCGGGTTCGGCGTCCTCGCGAACAACGTCAACGCCATCGACGGGGGCAGCGGCCGCGTTCTCGGTCAGGTCAGCTACCCCGCATGGCTGGGTTCCGTGAATCAGATGCTCTACGTTCTGGCGCTCGTGCTTGCCGTAGCGACGGTCTTCTGTGCGCGTGCCATCCAGCACTCACGTATGGGCTACGGCCTCGCGGCGATCCGTGACGACGAGCACGTCGGGGGCACCCTCGGCGTCCCGACGCTGCGATACAAGTTGATGGCGTTCTCGATCGGGGCGATGTTCGCCGGCGCCTCCGGTGCGTTGCACGCAGTTCTCATCAACTTCGTCACGCCGGACGCAGCGTTCGGGCAGCAGGTGCCGTTCTACGTCATCGTGATGTCGGTCATCGGAGGACGGCGGCACTGGCTCGGACCGGTTCTCGGCGCGACGCTGATCTACACGACCAACGACCGCCTCACCAACCTCGGCATGGTCGAGCTGAACCAGATATTGGTCGGACTCCTCCTGACCGTGGTGGTCGTCGGCCTGCGGGCCGGAATCGTCGTACAGCTCTTCCGCCGACCTGCGGCGACCGCCGTCGCGGCCGCGGTCGCGGTGCTCATCGTCGAGGTGACCGGACGGGGCGGCGACGTCATCACGACGTTCGCCTGGGCGATGCTGAGCGGGGTCGCCATCCTCCTTGTCCCCGACCGCGTCTATCAGATGACCGTCCGCCACCGGCCCCGCTGGTGGCGGCTCGGGCGGCTCACGGCTGCGCGCGATGAGACCGCCTCTCCGCCGAAGCCGCGGGTGAGCGGAGGTCTGCGATGAGCGCAGCTCCGGTGCTGGCCTGTCACGACATCCGCAAAACCTTCGGCAACCTGACCGCCGTCAACGGCGCCTCACTACATCTCGCGGAGGGCGAGATCCTCGGCCTGGTCGGCCCCAACGGCTCGGGCAAGTCCACTCTCATCAACGCCGTCAGCGGCTACTTCCCGATCGACTCCGGCCAGGTGCTTCTCGACGGCCACCGAATCGACGGCATCGCGAGTCATCGCATCTCGCATCGCGGGCTCGCGCGGACTTACCAGATACCCCGGCCGCTCGGGAGCCTGACCGCGCTCGACAACGTGAAGGTCGGCTGCTACTTCGGCCGACGGCGGTCAGGGAACTCCGACGTCGACAAGGAAGCTCGGCACTGGCTGGCGTTCACCGGTCTCGGAGCGGTGACCGACGCCCCCGTCGCCTCGCTCACGTTGCACCAGCGCAAGTTCCTGGAGCTGGCCCGGGCACTCGCCTGCCGACCGCGGGTCCTGCTTCTCGACGAGGTGCTCGCGGGGCTGAACCCGGTGGAGGTGGACGCCGCCATCGACGTCATCGGGCAGGTCCGGGACTCGGGCGTCAGCATCGTCCTGGTCGAACACATCATGCGGGTCGTCGTGAAGCTCTGCGACCGAGTGACCGTCCTCGCCGCCGGCAGCATGATCGCCGAAGGGCCACCGCAGACCTGTCTGCGCGACGAGGCGGTCGTGGACGCGTATCTCGGGAGGCAACATGCTCGAGGTGCGTGACGTCGACATCCACTACGGCGAGGCGCAGGCTCTCAACCGGGTGAACCTGGACGTCGGACCCGACGAGATCGTGGCAGTCCTCGGATCCAACGGCGCCGGCAAAACCACCCTCGTCAAGGGAATCGTCGGGATCCAGCCGGTGAGCGCAGGGACCATCTCCTGCGACGGACACACGATCTCCAATCTGGCGGCGCACCGGGTCGTCAGCAGCGGTGTCGCCGTCGTGCCCGAGGGGCGACGACTGTTCCCTGCGATGACGGTGCTGGAGAACCTCGAGATCGGCGCCTACTCGCGGTCGGCGCGCCGTGAGCTACGGGACTCGCTGAGCTGGGTGACGGAGCTCTTTCCCATCCTGGCCGAGCGAAAGGCGCAGCAGGCTGGTTCCCTGAGCGGCGGTCAGCAGCAGATGGTGGCGTTGGGACGAGCCCTGATGGCGCGGCCGCGATATCTGCTGATGGACGAGCCCTCGCTGGGACTGGCACCCATCATCGTCGACCAGATGTTCACTCTCGTCGAGACGATCCACGAAGCCGGCGTCGGCATCCTGATCGTGGAGCAGAACGTCGAGCGGACGCTCGAGCTGTGCCAGCGCGGATACGTGCTGGAGGACGGCCGTGTGATCTTGCAAGGTTCGCGGGCTGACCTGCTCGCCTCGGACCGAGTTCGACAGGCGTACCTAGCTCTGTGACCGCACCGGCGAAGCACTAACGATCTCACCGCCCGTTTCAGCGGCCGGCAATTGGAGGATCTCAATGCATCCCAACGCAGTAGTCCACGTCGCGGACCGATCCGCCGACCCGGTCGCCGACGACGAGCTGTGCAAGGGCCTGTCGGTCGCACCCATCGTCGGGCCGGCAGAAGGCTCGGTGCACATGCAGATCAGCCACAGCGTCCTCGAGCCGGGCGGCCATGTCGTGGGTCATCTGCACCCGTTCGAGGAGTCCTTCATTCTGCTCGCCGGTGAGGTGTGCTTCCGGATGAACGGCGTCGACAGCATCTTCCGGGCGGGCGACTTCGGGGTCGTCCCGCTCGGGGTAGCGCACGCGTGGTCCAACCTGTCCGACACCCCGGCCCGCTGGCTGCGGGTTCGGGCCCCACAACCCCGGGACGTCGACAAGGTGCGCGACAGCACGTTCCTGGTGGGTGACTTCGGGCTTCCCGGCGCGTCCAGCTCGGCCCCGGCGTTCGGGCTGCCGACTGTGCGTCACTTCGGGCACTACGACGAAACGCAGATGCCCCCCGCGGGGCCGGTTGCCATTCGAGGTGCCAACAACTACGCCGTTTCGAACATCTCCATCCGGCTCATGGTCGACGACACCATCGGTGCGCGGCACCACATCATGTTCGTCGGGCAGATGGCCTCGGCACCGGAACAGGCACACAACGCACCGCCGCCGCACTACCACGCGTTCGAAGAGATGTACTACTTCGTGTCAGGAGCCGCTCGCGGGCTGCTCGAAGGCGTCGAGCACCCGATCGCCGCCGGCGATGTTGCGTTCGCCGGCGTCAATGCCACCCACGGGTTCGTCCCGATCGGCGACGACCCGCTGCGCTGGATCGAGGTCATGGCGCCGCGTCCACCGGAACAGGACTCGATGCTCTTCGTCAACCAGTGGAACGCGGTGCAGGACGCTGCTCGCGAAGGAAGGCGGATCACGTGACATCGCCAACCGTCGGAATCGCCGGAGTCGGACGGATGGGGGCGGCAGCCGCAGAACGGTTGGTGACCGTCGGACACCCCGTCGTGCTCGCGAACCGCACGACCGAGCGGGCAGCCGAGCTCGCCACCCGACTGGGGTGCTCGCACGCGGACTCGTTCGCCCAGCTGGCCGAGCAGGTGGACGTACTGCTCCTCCTGGTGTCCGGCGAGGACGGCGCCAAGGAGGCGGTTCACGGCCGCGACGGGATCCTGACCGCGACCGATCGCCGGGCCACGACTCTGGTCGTCATGAGTACGGTCCAGCCCGAGCTCGTCACGGAGATCAGCGGCGTCGCCGTTCTCGACGCGCCCCTCGTCGGCCGGCCGCAGGAATTCGCGGCGGGAGACGTCACGATCCTCGCCGGCGGGTCGGCGTCCGACGTTACGAGCGTGGAGAGTCTCCTCTCGGTGCTGGGCCGGGTCGTCCACGTGGGACCGCTCGGCTCCGGTGCCGCAATGAAGCTGGCGATGAACGCCGTCATCTTCGGTCTCGTCGCGGCGGTGAGCGAGTGCATGGCACTCGCCACGTCCGCCGGCGCAGCACCGTCGGTGGCGTACGACGTCCTGACCGCGAGCGCGCTCAACTCACGATTCCTCGAGCTGCGACGCGGCTACTTCGTCGACGAGGGGGAGCAGCCGGTGCAGTTCACGATGGAGTCCGCGCGGGAAACGCTCGAGCTCGTCGAGGGCGCCGCTTCCGCGGTCGGCGTCTCCCTGCCGATGACGCGGGCGACCCTCGAAACCCTCACGACGGCCGTCGCGACCGGGTTGGGCGAGCTCGACGTGACGTCGCTTCCCCGGGTGTTGACGTCGTCCGCAGATCGATGACAGGCCACCTGCTTCCCTCTGAGCGACATCTGCCGCCGGGCACAGCTGCGCCCGACCTGCTCGGGGCCGGCAGCCTCACCAACTCGTGGTTGGACCGTTGGCGGGCCGACGGCCGGCGCCCGGTGCTGTTCGACGACAAGTACGGGTGGCTGACGGCAGCCGACGTGGAGGGCCGCAGCCGACTCATTGCGCGCCGGCTCGCCGCGGCCGGGATCTCCTTCGGGGCCCGGGTGCTGATGAGTGCCGGTCCGTCGATCGACCTGGTGCTCGCCCACATCGCGGCGCTTCGTCTCGGAGCAGTCGTCGTCCCGACGAACACCGCCTACCGCGAGCGTGAGTTCGCCCACGTTCTCCGCGACAGCTCGCCTGCGGTCGTCCTGACCGACACCGCCGACCGCGCACGGTGGGTACAGGCCGCCGGCTCCGACGCGACCGTCGTCGGCGCCGAGGTCGACGTACCGGAAGCCGGCTCGTGCGACCTGGATGCGGCCGGCATCGACGATCCGGCGTTGATCGCCTACACGTCCGGTACGACCGGGACCCCGAAAGGCGCAGTGCTCACGCACGGCAACCTGCTGGCGAGTGCGGAAGCGCTGCGGCTGGCATGGCGTTGGTCCCCGGACGACCGGCTGGTGCTCGCGTTGCCGTTGTTCCATCTGCACGGGCTTGGGGTCGGCCTGCATGGCACGTTGACCGCCGGGGCCTCCGTGGTCATTCGCCGCCGGTTCGACGTCGGCGACGTCGTCGAGCAGGTAAGGGACCGCAGGTGCACGTTGTTCTTCGGCGTGCCGACGATGTACCGCCGGCTCCTCGACGCGGGCGCCGGCAACGACCTCTCGCCGCTCCGACTGTGCGTGAGCGGCTCCGCACCGCTGTCCGAGGCCGATCACGCGGCCTTCGCGACCGCGTCCGGCCAGCGCATCATCGAGCGCTACGGCATGACCGAGACCGTCATCACGGTGTCGAACCCGTACGAAGGCGAACGCCGACCGGGAACCGTGGGGTTCCCACTACCGGGTGTCGAGCTGCGGCTGCACGACGAGACGAACGAGGTGTGGGTCCGCGGGCCCAGTGTTACGCCTGGCTACTGGCAACGGCCGGACGCCACCCGAGAGGTGCTCAGCGCGTCCGGCTGGATGTCGAGCGGAGACATCGGCGACATCGACGAGTGCGGCTACCTCAAGATCGTCGGCCGGAGCAAGGAGCTCATCATCTCCGGTGGCTACAACGTCTACCCGCGCGAGATCGAGGACGTGCTGCGCGACTACCCAGGAGTCATGGACGTCGCGGTGGTCGGCAGACCCCATCCGGAGTGGGGCGAGCAGGTCACCGCCTTCGTCGTCGCGAACGGCGTTTCGGAGCGGCAGTTGCGGGAGTTCGCCGGCAGCCAACTCGCGGCCTACAAGCAACCAAAGCTCCTCTACTTCGTGGACGACCTGCCGCGAAACGCCATGGGCAAGGTGCTGAAGCAGGAGCTGACCGACCCGGCATGATGGCCGGTCAGCCCACCGAGCTGCGCCGCACCACGCGACTGCTGACGGTTGTCGCGCTCGTCTCGTCACTCGACCGGTTCATCGTCGCTCCGATGCTGGGCGCCATCGCCGCCGACATGGGCGTCGGTCTGGGCGAGGCGGCGGCGGTTGCCACCGCGTACTTTCTCGCTTACGGAGCGATGCAACCGGTGTGGGGAGTGGTCTGCGATCGCCTGGGTCGGGTGCGAACTCTGCGACTGGGTCTGCTGCTGAGCGCCGGCCTGGGCCTGGCTTCAGCCGCGGCGCCGTCACTAGGGCTCTTGGTGATCGGTCGCACACTCGCCGGCGCGTGTTTTGGCGCCGCTGTCCCTGCGGTTCTCGTCTACATCGGTGACACTGTTCCACTGCGGTTCCGGCAAGCGGCGATGACCGACGTCATCTCCGGCGTGGCGTTGGGGACGGCGACTGCTGCTGCGGCCGGTGGACTCGCCGCTGCGGCCGGGTGGAGGTGGGGGTTCGCCTCGACCGGGGTTCTGGCGTTGCTCCTGTACACCCGCCTCGGGGCGCTGCCGGAGCCGGTCGACGTCCACAAGGAGACGCCACGCGTGAGCATGCGCACGGTGCTGACCAACGGCTGGTCGCTCTTCATCATCGCCCTGGTCTCAGTAGAAGGTTTCGTGCTTCTCGGCCTCTTCACCTTCGTTCCGTCCGCGCTGGTGCACTCGGGGAGCGGCACGCGGGTCGCAGGACTGGTCGCGAGCGTGTTCGGTGTCGCTGTCTTCGTCGCCGCCAAGGTGGTGAAGACGATGGCGGTCTCACCGCACCGTGGCGCGACCGACTTCTTGGCGTACGGGGGGCTCAGCGGTGCGATCGGGTGCGCCGTGCTGGTCTGGCGACCGGTCATCTGTGCCGCCCTGCTGGCCTGCGTGCTGCTCGGCGTGAGCTGGGCGTCGATGCACTCGTCGTTGCAGACATGGATCACAGAGGTGACACCGGAGGCGAGAGCCACGGCTGTCGCGTTCTTCGCGGCCGCGCTGTTTGCTGGCGGAGCAGCGGGAGGTGCAATCGGTGGGGTTCTCGCCGGGACTGAGGCTTACCCGGAACTGTTCGGGCTCGGTGGGGTGCTGTTCATCCCACTTACGCTTCTAGGCGTCTTCGGTCGGGCGCGCTATGCGCGTGGTGCACCGGTAGCTGGGAACCCGGCAGCCGTGCAGGCGGAGTCATGAACGAGGTCAGCTGCCGGTGATGCCTCCACCCTGGCCGCAGTGTTGACGCACTCGCGCGAAATTGAGACACCACAACGTGACAGGCCCCCTGCAACTGCTCATCGATCTCGGCGCCGGCGTCCTGGCGCGACCAACCTCAGTAAGGCCGGCCCGCCGCACCGCGATGGGACCGGCCGCTTCGCGGTATCCGGCGCAGCTGGTCATGGCCGATCGCTGCGGGACTCGCGTAGCTCGGCAGGGCTGAGCCTGAGCCAATTCGCGGCGCTCATGAATGTGTCAGTCGCCACGGCATGTCGATGGGAATTGGGCCGGCGTCGTCCGCACCGCGATCAATTTCAGACGATGGCCGATGTCCTCGGAATGCTTTCTGTCGAGCAAATCGCGCCCTTGTTCGACTCCGCCGTCCCCCTGCATGTCCAGGAAACGGTACGGCCTTGCCCGGGGCTTCGGCGTCTCCGCACCGCTCGTGGGCTCACGCGACGTGTCTTGGCTGTCCAGCTTGGGGTGACGGCAGCCACAGTGGCTCACTGGGAGTGCGGACGTCTGTCAACGGCCAGGTTGCGGTCCCCGTTTTTGGCCAAGTAAAAGTCCCCACCTCTCGGGTTGATCAGGTGGTCTTGGGGCGGCTCCCTCCTCGGTTGCGGGCTTCGCGCATCCGGTAGC
>Ga0070658_10002431_pt1 | contig 15592 bp, 7 predicted proteins | sample KBSC13metaG_FD_64664 | JGI IMG/M metagenome (GOLD analysis project Ga0070658, IMG submission 64664) | Corn rhizosphere microbial communities from Kellogg Biological Station, Michigan, USA - KBS C1-3 metaG | ecosystem: Host-associated > Plants > Roots > Rhizosphere > Soil ...
CTGCCGCAGATCGAACTCGCCTTCATCCGCACGAGCACCTGCCCTGGTCCGGGCGTCGGCACGTCGACCTCTCTGTACGCTACGGTGCTGTTTCCTGGGAGCACCACACCAGTCATCTTGCTCATTGACGTTTACCTTTTACTATCTGTCGAATGTTGCGGGATCTAAGGAGGGGTAACATGGCCGTCGACGTCCCAAAGGGCCTCCCACGTCTGGTCGTCTTTCCACAGGAATACGTGGCCTTTGATCAGCCGGCAGTTCCTGTCGATGGCGGCGATCGCGTCCATTTCCTTGTCAGTCAGCGGCTCCGAAACGGCCGCCTGCAGAGTGGCCACGTACTGCTCGCGCTTGACGGAGAACGGTATCGGTATCTGCCCGCGCTGGATCGCCCACTTGATGCAGACCACGGCCGGATGCACATTCAGCCGCTCGGCAATCGCGAGGATGACGGGATCGTCGACATCGACGGTGTCGTCTCCGGTGCGGTCACGCTCGGGCCTGCTCGGCGATCCGATCGGGCTATACGCAATCGGCACGATGCCGTGATCCACCACCCATCGGAATAGCTCTGGCTGTTGGAAGTGTGGGTGCAGTTCCATCTCGTTGGCCGCCGGCTTGATCCGAGCATCGCGATAGACGAGCTCGAGTTTGGGAATGGTCATGTTCGACGTTCCAATGTGCCGCACCAGCCCCATGTCGACCAATCTCTCCATCGCTCGCCACGTCCGCATATAGTTATCGTGAATGTACGGTTTGGCGTTCGGGTGACGGGCGTGAGCGTCGCATCCGGGGGCGTGATAGTTGGGAAAGGGCCAGTGAATCAGGTAGAGGTCGAGGTAATCGACCTGCAAGTCGTCGATGGACTTACGGCACGACCGGAGGACATCGTCCTCGTCGTGCATGTCGTTCCACACCTTCGACGTCACCCACAGGTCTTCGCGTGGAATGCCGGCGTCGAGGAGGGCGCGGAAGGAGCGACCGATCTCGCGCTCGTTGCCGTAGACGGAGGCGCAATCGAAGTGCCGGTAGCCGGAGGCTGCGGCGTCGATTACCGCCGCCGCGATCTGCTCCCGGTTGTACTTGTCGGAGCCAAAGGTGCCGAGGCCAATCGACGGTATTTTCGCTCCGGTGTATAAGGTGTGTTTCGGAACTGCAGCCGGGTCGACTGCAAGTGTGCGCACGGCGCTGTCGGTGGAAGTTTCGCTAGACATCTCGTCTCTCCATCGGAAAGGTTGCCCTCATTATAGAGAACGCGCCGCCGGGACGCCATGCACCCAGTCGTCAACGATGTGTACTATTCGCACATTTGAGACCAGATCCCATCAGGGCAGATGTGACCAATAGTCGATTGCGTGGAAAAGTCCATATCGACGGCGCACGAGTCCATTTATCTCACGGACCTATGTCCATGATAATGAATGCACACCCGACTGGCGAGGTCTGCCCGTTGAAGCGGAAGCCGTGCAGGGAGAAAGCGTAAAGAAATGACTATTGCAAAAGGGCCGTTCGAGGCCAATTGGGAATCGTTGCGTCAGTTCGAATGTCCGCAATGGTTTCGTGACGCCAAACTCGGTATCTGGTCGCATTGGGGACCGCAGTCGGTGCCGATGTTCGGCGACTGGTATGCGCGAAATCTCTACATCGAGGGTAGCGACCAGTACCGGCACCACTTGCGGATGTACGGCCATCCGTCGAAGGTGGGTTACAAGGATCTGGCTCCGCTCTGGAAGGCCGAAAACTTCGATCCGGATTCGTTGATGAAGTTGTACGTGAAGGCCGGCGCGAAGTACTTCTTCGGCCAGGCCATGCATCACGACAATTTCGACAATTTCGACTCTGCCCACAACCGCTGGAACTCGGTGAAGGTCGGCCCCAAGCGCGACATCGTCGCCCTCTGGCGACAGGCTGCCCGCGATCACGGTCTCCCCTTCTGCCTGAGCGAGCACCTCGGAGCCAGCTTCAACTGGTACGCCGTGAACAAGGGCGCCGACAAGAAGGGCCCCTACGCCGGAGTCCCGTACGACGGCAGCGATCCCGCCTATGCCGACCTCTACTACAACAATAACGGGAAGTTCTTTGAGGCGCACGGAGAGAACTGCTTCGGCGACAATTGGTACACGGACGATCCCGAGTTCGCTCTGCATTGGTTCAATCGCATCAAGGACGTAATCGACAAGTACCAGCCCGACGGCCTCTATTCCGATGGCGGCCTCCCATTCGGCGAGATCGGTTTGAAGATTGTCGCCCACCTCTACAACACGAGCGCGGCCATCCACGGTGGCGTCAACCAGGCGATCTACAACCAGAAGGATACGAAACCTGAGGTCTACACCATCGGCGTCCTCGACATCGAGCGCGGCCAGATCGACCGCTCCGCCGAGCACCCCTGGCAGACGGATACGAGCTTCGGCGATTGGTATTACAACGTCAAAGACGTGTACAAATCGGAGGGTGAGATCGTGGAGACCCTGGTCGATATCGTCTCCAAGAACGGTAATCTAATGATAAACGTGCCGCAGCGTCCAGACGGGACCATCGATGAGGAGTGCCATTATATCCTGGAACAGATGGCGGTATGGGTACAGTGCCATGGCGAAGGCATCTTCGAGAGCCGGCCGTGGTCGACAGCCGCCGAGGGCGAATCGACGGCCAAGGCGGGTGCATTCCATGAGGCACGGGTCGAGTGGAAAGCGGACGACTTCCGATTTACGACCAAGGACGACGTCGTCTATGCCTACCAGATGGCGCCGTCTGAGACGGGAGTCGCCTCAATCAAGTCGCTCGCCAAAGGCACCAGCCGCAATGTCGCAAAGGTCACCAAGCTAGGAGCCGGTCCCGTTGCATTCAAGCAAGATGTTGATGGGCTCGAAGTCCAGGTTGGGCAGCATTCCACATTCGGGCCTCAGGGTCTTGCAGTTCAGTTCGAATAGGAGACTCGATGAAAAAAAGAGTAAAATCAGCCGCATACCGGCGTCTCTTGCCCGCCCTATTGACTATGCCGGCCGCCGCCGCCCTATCGACGCCGTCAATAGCGCAGACCACCGCGGTACCGTCGACGATCACCGTCAATGTCTTCAACGAGCGTCATCCGATCAACCCGTACGTCTACGGCGGCAATTTCCCGGGCAACAGCGACTTCATCACGAAGTCAGGCACGCGGCTCTGTCGCTACGGCGGCAATATCGCTACCAGCACTAACTGGAAGCTGCACATCCACAACACGGCCGCAGACTGGTACTTCGAAAACTTCACCGACGACAAAAGCCTTATGGACTGGGTGAAGTGGGTACAGCAAGCCGGCTCGGACGCGATGATCGGTGTCGCCATGGTCGACTGGACACCGAAGGCTCCCGAAACGGCGAGTTATACGGTGGCGAAATATGGGCCGCAGCAGAAAACGGATCCGGAGCGTCCCGCCAACGGCAACGGGATGACAGTCGACGGAAAGCCGATCAAGAACGACCCCAACGACGCCTACGTCCCGCTTCGCGACCATCCGTCGCCCGGCGACGCGCCTGGCACGATCTATCGCGACGAAGAGATCAAAGCGCTCAAGGCCGCGTTTGGCAACCACGCGCACCTCTATGAGTTCGACAATGAGCCGGAAATCTGGAACGGCACTCATCGCGACATACATCTAAACCCACCGAGTTATGACGAACTCCGGGACAAATACCTCGACATGGCAAACTTGATCCGGTCCATCGATCCCAAAGGCAAAGTTGGCGGTCCGACCGTCTGCGGATGGTGGTTCTACTGGAACAGCGGCGCCGGCCAGGCCGACCGGGCTGCCCATGGAGGCATGGATTACCTGCCGTGGTGGCTGGGACAGATCGCTGACGCCGATCGGAAGAGTGGCCGGCGGACGCTGGATTATTTTGACATCCATTCCTATCCCGAATACGCCTCGAACGGTACGCCCGAGGAGACGGATGCCAGCATATTGCGGGCGTCGCGTGGATACTGGGATCCTACATTTACGTGCGAAGGTTGGCCCGGAACCAAGAATGATGTCACGGCTACACAGCCGTCGCCGAACCAATTGGCGATCATTCCGCGCTTCCGCTCAATGGTGAATGCCGTCTATCCCGGCACACCGCTGGCCATTACGGAGTGGGACTACCATGATGACAACAGCGTCGCGGCTTCGCTTGCTGATGCTGATACATACGGCGTATTTGGCCGCGAAAAGCTTGACATCGCCACACGGTTCTGCTTCCCACGGCCGGACTCCGTGTGCACGCTCGCGCTTGAGATGTATAAGAACTTTGGCTCGACCTCGGTCGAGGCCCGCACCGATCTCAGCCCCGACGTCTTCACCAGCTACGCGGCCCTGTCACCCGACGGCAAGCGGCTGACCATTATGGCGGTCAATAAGGACCCCAAGAAGAGCGTGACGACGAAGCTAAATCTCGTCGGCTTCCAGCCCACCGCGATGACGTCATATCAGCGCGCCGGCAGTGACAAGTCGATCACTCCCTCAAGGGCCATCGCCGCGCCGGCGTCATTCACGTTCCAGCCCTATTCGCAGACGCTATTGGTCTTCCAGGGAAAGACCGCCACCGGCGCTGTCGATTGGTCGATCGACAAGGACGCGCTCATGTTGATCACCGGCAGCCATGCCACGCTCCATGTCAACGCGACCGATCCCAAGGGCGTCCGAATCGTCGGCATCAAAGCAGCGCCGGGAATTACGGTCAAGGCCCGCCAGGCAACGGCAACAACACAGCATCCGGCCATGATCGACGTCGCGGCCGGCGCGAAACCCGGGTTCTACCACTTCACGATCACCGCCAAAACCGCGACCGGTCGACAGGAAAATCAGTCGGGCTGGATCGTCGTCGGAGCGCCCGGCTCCCTTCCCGTGCGGAATGGGAAGTAGGCCGACAAACGCATGAGAAAAACCTTATTATGCGTCGCTCTGCTTCTGATGAGCAGTGTGGCTAACGCCGCCGAAACACGAGTGGCTTCGCCGGACGGCAAAATCACGTGCGTCGTCTCTACTGAGGCAGGCTTACGGTATCACGTTGAAGTCGACGGCAAGACCGTCATCGCTGATTCGCGATTGGGACTGAAGTTCAAGAACGCGGAGCTGGGAGATGATCCGGGCGTCCTCTCTGTGAGAACGCAACGGCACAAGGGTACGTGGGAGGATCATTTCGGCAAGCGCCGAATGGTGCCCGATAATTGGAACCAGGTCTGGTTGACCTTCCAGGAAAAACAGACCGACCGCCAATTTGGGCTGATCGTTCGGGCTTATAACGATGGCGTGGCCTTTCGCTACGATTTACCGGTCACTTCCGGGTTGGGGCAATTCGTTCTGACCAAGGACCTCACCGAATTCTGCTTCCCGGACGACGATCGGTGCTGGCTGGGCTATGAATCGGTCTGTGCGGAGTCTCAATATCCTCCGTCCCAACTGAGCAAGATCCCCGCGACTAATCGGTGGCGGCATGATCGGCCTTATTGGGGGGTTCTGCCGCTTGTCGCTCAGACACCCACCTGCACTGTCGCCGTGACCGAGTCAGACCTGCTCGACTGGGGCGGCATGTTTCTTTCTGGAACGGGCGGTACGGGGGTCACAGCCTCACTTGCATCGCGTTCGGACGGTAATGGCCTGGTGGTTTCAAGCGTGCCGAGCCAGAGCCCCTGGAGGGTGATAATGATCGGCCGCAAGAGCGCTGATCTATTGAACTCTAGTTTGGTGGCAACCCTGGCAACCCCAAGCAAATTGGCGGATGTTTCGTGGGTCAAGCCTGGCGTGAGCGCATGGGATCCTTGGTGGACCGGCGTAAACCCAAACCTCCCGCAATTTACAGGATTAGATGCCCGCGGAGATACCGCTTCGGACAAAGAGTATATCGACTTTGCGGCAGAGATGGGCTGGTCTTATCAGGTGGTCGATTGGCGCTGGTATCAAGATGATCTCACCCAGCCCCTACCCCACATGAACATTCCGGAATTGGTGAGCTATGCGGGTAAGAAAGGCATCCGGCTATTTCTGTGGATGCACTCGAACGACCTGACGCGCGCGGGCTTCGACAAGGTATTTTCGACGGTGGCGAACTGGGGATTTGCTGGCGTGAAGGTCGACTTCATGAACAGCGACAGCCAGGAAACGGTGCAATGGTACGTTGAGGCCCTCAAAGCAGCCGCTAAGTATAAGCTGATGGTTGATTTTCACGGAGCTTATAAAGCCACCGGCTTGTCCCGCACCTACCCGAACCTTATCACCCAGGAGGGCGTGCTGGGCAACGAATACAACAAACTAGGAAACCTTTGCACCCCTGAACACACGGCGACCTTGCCCTTCACACGTGGCCTCCTCGGACCGATGGACTTCACGCCGGGCGGTTTCCTTAATCGCAGCCCGTCGGATTTCAAAGTCACATATCCGGCGGAGGTCATGGGCACGCGCGCTCGACAGCTGGCAATGACGGTCATCTACCAGAGCCCATTACTCGTTATGTGTGATAGTCCGGTCAATTACCGCAATCAACCAGGTGTCGAATTCTTGAGGGCATTGCCAACGACATGGGACGAAACCGTAATTCTAGGCGGCGATGTCGGCCAATACGTCGCCATAGCGCGGCGATCCGGTAATCGTTGGTATTTGACCGCGATGAATGGCGACACAATGAGCCGCACGACGGTCGGTCTGAACTTTCTAAAGAAGGGAAAATGGCAACTCCATAGCTTCTCCGATTCCTCGGAAGCGGACGCCCCTGCCACTGCGATTAGTGAGACAACCACCGCCGTTAATTCCAAGACCCTCCTGCCTATTACGCTGTTACCTGCCGGAGGCTATGCGGCGATTTTGAGCGAAGATCGCCCATCCCATTAGGCCGTTGCAGATGACATTAATAGCCTATTCGTTAGTGTGGAATTAAAAATGAGATTGATTTCCGGTCTTTTGACCGCTCTCTGCTTCACCATCGTCGTCGGAGCCTCGGACGCCGCCGTCCTACAGACGCCATCCATCGACATTCCCGACTCCGGTTGGCACTTATGGCTCGATCATAAGGCTAACTGGAGTAAGGAGCCGGCGTTCTTGCCGGAGGACGTCAACCTGTCAAAACTGCAGCCGCACCCGCCAACAGGCGGGTGGTCGACTTTGTCACCGCAATCGGCGAAGGCCGTCACCTTGCCGGCCACCGTCGAACAGTACTACTGGGGCGTCGACGGTTTGCGGCCGTACAAGAACGAATACTTCTACGAGCAAAAAGATCCCACTCCGAAGAACGGCAACTACATCGGCGTCTCCTGGTGGTGGCGCAAAATTGACCTTCCGAAAAGCTTCACGGGCAAAACAGCCATCCTGCATATTCGCGCGGCCAAGCAAGTGGCGGAAGTCTACGTGAACCAAAAGCTTGTCGGGTACGACGTGCTTGCGGAGACGGCTTTCGACAGCGATATCACCCAGGCGCTCAAGCCCGGGGCGGTGAACACCATCGCGATCAGGATCACCAATCCCGGCGGTCGACTCGACTGGGGCGACTGGAGTTCCACCGGATTAAACAAACTTGGTGGTATCTTCGCCGGACACGCCTTCGGCGGCCTCGACCGCGGCATCACGTTGACGGCCCATGGTCCCGTACGATTCGCAGACACCTGGGTGCTGAACACGCCGTCGACACGCACCGTCGAAGCCCACGCCCAACTGACGAACGCCGGCGCAACTCCCCAAAGCGGTACGATCATCGCGACCGCCGTCGATCCGTCGACGGGAAAATCCGTTGGGCGAACTGCCATTCGATGCGTCGTCGCACCTCACGGCTCGGCTCCTGTCGTCGTCCGTGTGACGGCCCCGCACGCGAGGCTGTGGGACCTCAAGCACCCCAATCTCTACACCATGCGGTTCCAATTCGTCGGCCAAACCGTCGACGATCGGTCGACGACGTTCGGTTTTCGATGGTTCGCGCCGACGGGCATCGGCCACAATGCGGTACTGCGCCTCAACGGCGATCGGATCCGAGTCTATAGCGCCATCAGTTGGGGCTTCTGGGGAATAAACGGCGAATGGCCGACGCCGGCGCTGGCTAAAAAAGAAGTCGTGACGGCCAAGAGTCTGGGCCTGAACGCCGTCAACTTCCATCGAAACATCGCGCGCGCCGAATGCCTCGACGATGCCGACCGCATGGGCCTCCTCCGCTACACCGAACCGGGCGGCGGCATGACACTCTTCTGGAACAAGAAGGACGTGGAGGACTCCTTCCAGCGCTACATGCAGGATAAGATCGTTCACATGGTGCTCGACGCCCGCAGCCACCCATCGCTGATGATGTACGTCGTTCAGAACGAGCTCAACGACGATTCCTACAAGCACCCGCTCGCCGAGAAGGTCGTCCGCCGCATCCATGTGGAAGATCCGAGCCGTGTCGTCATCCTCAAAAGCGGCCTCGGTTCGCCGGGCGAAATGTGGATGATGCCCTACGACGACAAACTCTATGTCGACGACGGCGCGGGCTATTCCGGCTGGTGGGACTCGCACAGTGTCGGGACCCCCGATTCCTGGACCGACGCCAACTATCGCAAGCCGGACGACTACGTCTACCGCAACACGAACGCCCGCGAGGTGATCGACTACGGCGAGATGGGCGGCAGCGGCACGGCCGACAACCATGCACTCATGATCCGCCAGATCAAGGCTGCCGGCGGCACAAGCTACGATCTCCTCGACCATAAGGACGTCGACGCCGCCTACAATCGCTTCCTCGATCAATATGGCTTCCGAGCGAGCTTTCCGACCACGGATGCACTCTATCGCACGATCGCCGAGAAGCAGTACGACTATTGGTCCCACTTACTCGAAGTCGCCCGCCTGAGCGATGAGACCGACTACCTCACGATCAGCGGTTGGGAGACGACCGCCGTCGAGAACCATGGCGGCATTGTCGACAACCTGCGCAATCCGCACGGGGACCCTCGTGTGATCCAACATGCCTTGCGTCCCGTGATGCCCGACCTGCAAGTGCGAACGTCGGCGGTCCAGGTCGGCGAGACCTCGACCTACGACCTGTTCTTCCTCAACGAATCAAACCATCCGGTTTCGGGTGAGATCAAAATCACCTTGCGCAGCCCCGACGGCAAGATCCATACGCTTGCGCACTATCCCTCGCCGGTGTTTACGCGGGACGTGTTCTCCTATCCGGTCGCCGCCGGTCTGGTCACGCCGAGGCTTGACCAGGCCGGCCGATACGTCCTGACCGCGTCAATCGGGGATATCAAGGACAGCAAAGTCATCAACGTCGTCAAGCTTGGCGGCAGCCATGTTGACAGCGTCGCGGTTATCGAGGGGTCGCCACAGCTTCAAGACGATCTCGCCGCCATCGGCCAGTCTACCGTTCCGTTTGCCGCGGGAGGTCGCTATACAGTCGCCATTTGCGCGCCGGCTGCGCAAGCAACTCAGCCCGTCGACTTCCCGGCCGGCCTCCTCGACCAGGTCCGCTCGGGGATGAGCCTGCTGATCCTCACGGACAAAGAGAGCGACGTCACCGCATACGCCAAGCTGCTGGACGACGCCGGCGCGTTCCACTTCGGCGGACTTGTCGGCGGTTCATTCGCGCCGTGGATGGGCTCCTGGTATATCGTCCGACATCATCCGCTCTACGCCGGTCTCCCGCAGGATACGGTGATGAAGAGCGATTATCAGGTTCCCGTAGGAGCGTCCAACGGGCTCATCGCGACAGGCCCGGGCGTCGAGTGGGTCACGGCTTACAGTCGCGACCACAGCCGCGTCATCGGCTCCGGCGACGTCGTCGCGAGACTTGGCAAGGGCCGCATCCTCTTCCACATCGTTCCGCGGATGAACGCGCCCTTCCAGCGTAGATGGCTTTCTAATGCTCTCGACTATCTGGCTCGGTGAGCTTATGGAACCAATCGATTCACGGCAACCGCGTGAATTGATCCGGTCGGCAGTGCCAGCGGCGCGTTCCGAGATTGCGCTGGGAGACGTTATCCTGATGCGCCCCGGTTGACCTTGACCTGCGCAATTTCTCGGCTCGCTTCAAGCAGTACACCGTCTCAGCCCTCGCGCCTCTCGGAGACGAGCGCTTGCCGTGCCTTGAAATCCGCCATTTCCTGAATCCGCGTTCCCTAACACACTTCTATTTACTCTCAATCCGTTGGCGGATCGTCCAAAACTCGTAGCACGATTCTAGAACTTTTCGACACGATTTGAGTGGCGCGCTCGTCCGCCTGGCACTAAAATAATACAGATCGCAACACCGCAAGAGTAGGAAATACGAGAATGTCCGTAATAAGTGAAACCGCCGCCAGGCACCAACGTATACGCTGCAAGATCGACAAGAACTGGAAGTTTTTGCGCGACGACGCCGTCGGCGCCGAATCGACCTTCTTCGACGATCACGGCTGGCGCACCGTCGATCTACCGCATGACTACAGTATGGAAGATCTACCGGCAGGTAACCTCTTCGAAAATCAGCTCCCGATTGACGGAAATGGCTGGAAGATCCGCAACGGGGATGATCAGACGTGGAAATCCCCGGACCTCGATGATAGCGAATGGCAGCCGGTTTCCGGCCGTGCCATGACGGGGATGCCGGAATACAGCTATGCCTGGTTCGGAAAGCACATTTTCATCCCGGAAGAACTGCAAGGTAAGGATATCTGGCTTGTTGTCGGAAAGGTCGATGACACGGACGAAACCTATGTAAACGGTGTGAAGGTAGGCGCAATGGGTTCGATGCCGCCCAACTATGGCTCCGCTTGGGACACTACTCGTCGATACCCCGTACCCGCCAACCTGTTGAAGGGCGACGGCACCGACATTGTCGCAGTGCGCGTCTACAACGGCCAGGGCGGAGGCGGCATCGTCCCCCCACTGGAACAGCCTGGCCTGCGCAGCGGCCCCTACGACAGCGATTCGGCCGGCGGGGCTTCTGAAGCCTATACGCTCGGCGGCCCAGCCTGGTATCGCAGAGAACTGGAGATTCCTCGCGAATGGGAAGGCCGGAATATTTCGGTGGAGTTTGACGGAGCGTATCACGACGCTACGGTCTACTTGAATGGCAAACAGATCGGCGCCCATGCGTACGGCTACACTTCCTTCGCGATCGACCTGACCCCACACGTCGATTTCGGGGCGGCCAACATCCTGGCTGTCCGTGTCGATACTTCCGGCTACAAGAGTCGATGGTACTCGGGCTCCGGTCTCTATCGACACGTGTGGCTGACTGCCGCTCCCACGCTGCGCTTTGCACACTGGGGAATCGCCATCACGACGCCGCGCGTCGAGGCGGGCGCAGCAGCAGTACTCGTGAACACACGGATTCGGAACGATGCTTCGAGCCCGAGGTCGGAATCTTTCCTCCGCTTGACGGTGCTTGACGCCAGTAGACAAGCCGTCGCCACGGTCGACCGCCTGATTCACCATGGCGACGATCAAGAGATGGAGGTTTCGCTGACGGTGCCGAAGCCGGAGTTGTGGTCAACCGAGCATCCTTACCTCTACACATTGCGTTCGGAGATCCTCTCCGAGGACAAGGCCACCGACGCCGTCGAGACCCCGTTCGGCATCCGCACGATTTCCTTCGACGCAAAGACTGGCTTCCTGCTAAACGGCGTCCCCACCCTCATGCGTGGCGGGTGCGTCCATCACGACAACGGCCCGCTCGGCAGCGCGGCCTACGATCGAGCGGAGGAGCGACGCGTTGAACTGCTCAAGGCCGCTGGTTTCAACGCCATCCGTTGCGCCCACAACCCGCCGACGAACGAGTTCCTCGACGCTTGCGACCGCCTCGGCATGCTGGTCATCAACGAATCCTTTGACCACTGGACGGTTTCGAAGACGCCGATGGACTACGCCCGTTTCTATGAGGCCAACTGGCAGTCGGACATGCGATCGATGATCGAGCGCGACCGTAACCACCCGTCCATCATTATGTGGTCGATCGGCAACGAGATTCCCGAACAGATGACACCCACCGGCGCCACCGAAGCCAAAAAACTCGCCGATTTCGCGCGAGCCCTCGACCCGTCACGCCCTGTAACCGCGGCCTACAGCGGTCAGTACGGCGGCGGCCGGGACGAGTTTATGGCCGAGCTCGACGTCGTCGGCTACAACTATCGACGCGCCGATTACGTCAAGGACCATTCAGAGTTCCCGAACCGCGTGATTGTCGCTTCCGAGACATTCCCGAACCAGGCATTCGAGTATTGGGCGGCGGTCGAAGAGCACCCCTATGTCGTGGGAGACTTCGTCTGGACATCCTTCGACTACCTTGGCGAAGCGGGCATCGGCCGCGTCAAGTATCCAACCGATCCCGACACCTTCTGCGGCGTCTTCCCATGGACCGTGGCGTATTGCGGCGACATCGATATCATCGGCGTACGTCGACCGCAAAGCTATTACCGGGGCGTCGTCTGGAACGTCGGGCCTAAGGTCGTTACCTTCGTCGATCGATTGATCGAGGGCGACCCAGAATATGTGATGACGGATTGGGGATGGCCCGACGAGATCGATAGTTGGACTTGGCCTGGTTCCGAAGGCAAAAATCGGACCGTCCGAGTCTATGCGCGCACGCCCAAGGTTCGGCTCCTGGTTAACGGAAAATCGTTCGGCGACAAGGATACGACGCCGGCAACGAAGTACACGGCCACTTACAGTGTGCCCTACGAGCCCGGCGAGCTGATCGCCGTTGGGTTGAACGAGAATGGGCAGGAGCTGGAACGCTGCGTGCTTAAGACCACCGGCGCCCCGGCCCGCATTCGCCTAACACCGGACCGCGCAAAGATCGTTGCCAACGGAGAGGACTTGTCTTTCGTTGCGGTCGAGGTCTTGGACCAGGACGGCAATCTCTGCGTGAATTCGACGGATAAAGTGAAGTTCGCCATTAACGGCCCCGGCACGTTACTTGCCACCGCCTCAGGTAAGCCCACAAACATAGAGAGCTACCTGGATGCCGAGCAGTCGACCTTCGAGGGACGGCTTCTCGCTATCGTCAAGGCATCCTCTGCCGCAGGCACCATTACGGTTACGGCAACAGCGGACGGGTTACCGACGACTTCGGTGGAGATTGCTGTACTCTAGCTTCTCTCCTCGCGCCTTGACACCGTCGTTCGCGCTCTTGTCGATGCCGAGGTGAAGCCGTAAAGTGGACGGAGCCGTTTCCCTCTTGATGGATGGCCGCTTCTCAATCGTTTGAGAAGTGGCCATTTATTTGTGTTCGCCCTGTCTGCTTGACCTACAATGCGAATCGTGTTACAGTTGGGGGCTGACGAACCCGGCCATTCCTACCGACAACGGGATCCAAGCTCAATCTGCCGCTCTTGACTTGACCTTGCGACATATCAGGGAATGATCCGGCGGTTCGCCAAGTGCACCTGAGGATCTACGCTAATGACAATCTACCGAACGATCCGTGTCATCCCCTTTGCTCTCGTTCTAGTTGCCGCGTTCAGCGCGCGTGCCGTGGATGCGCAGACACTCCACGGACGCTACTGGAACGCTCCGTCCTCGACGACCGCCGACGTTGCCGGTGCTCAGGCTTTCATGTCGGCCAACTCAGCGGATGGCTTCTTTACCGCCCAACAATCCACATTGGAGACTACCGGCTACAACGGTACCGACCTTGGCTCAGCGGTCGATTTCCTGGCTAACGACGGAGCGTCGTTCCACGGAACCGACAAAGGTATGAGCGACGGTTTGTTTGACATGAGTGGATTCCTGACCACCGACACCGCGAGGAGCTACGATTTCTCGACGTTTTCGGACGACGGCTCCGCGATGTTCATCGACGGAATCGAAGTCGTCAACAACGACGGTCACCACGGCACGAGTACAGCTTCTGGGAGTGCGTTTCTCACGGCGGGAATACACACTCTCGACATCGTCTATTTCAACTGGAACTTTGAGAACGGGTCTGGAAATGCCAATTTCGCCGCAAGCTTCGGCGGAGCTACCGTATCCCCGGTACCGGAAACCTCGACAGTGACTCTATTCGGACTGTTCGGAGTCACGATGGCATGTTTTATGATCCGTTCCCGTAAGCGCGGCATCAACGTTTAACCCAACGCCCTTACGCCTCTCCAATAAATCCGTCCCTCAATCTGAGGAGCGGATTTATTTGTTTTTGGCTTACATAACAATCCCCGTATATTTACGAACAGTGTAATTAACGGCTGGGACCGACAATGTGAATGTACGAAAACAACGGCATTCACGGACTAGCGTAACATTTCATAGCTGAGACTGAGGATGCCTAACATAACCCGAAAGTTTCAGTACTATGCAAGTCAGACTAAGCCGGCACGGCGTGAACGTCGTCACTTTGGTGGCGATGGTTCTCGCGCTTCTTGCCGTTCAAATAAGAGCAAACGCCCAGTCAGTCGTGCCCGGAGGTAACCTCCCTGCCGGCGCCCAGGATTTCGTTCCACTTCGCGGACATGTCGCCAGTGAGCCCTTCGCCGCCCGTGCGATCTCGCACACTTCCGCACAGACAATGGTGCCGCTCGCCGTGGCGCTGCCGCTTCACAATGAGGCAGGCCTCGACCAGCTTCTCACCCGGTTGTACAATCCGAAGGATCCCCAGTTTGGACATTTCCTGAGCAGCGCGGACTTCACGCAGCAGTTCGCGCCAACGGCGGCGGAGTACAACGACGTGGTCCGCTACCTGCAGGGAATGGGGCTCTCGGTGACAGGGACACATCCGAACAGACTAATCGTCGACGTCGTCGGATCCGCATCGGTTGTAGAGCGCGCGTTTGGAACAAAGCTTAACAACTACAACGCCGCCGATGGCCGTCAGTTCTTCGCGCCGTCGTCCGAGCCGCTTGTGGCGTCCGGGATGGCGTCTAAGATCAGCGCGATCGTCGGACTGGACAGCTCGGCTCATTGGACGACACATGCGTCGGCAATGGTGTCGGACGTTCCTGCAGTCGTTCAGTCGTGGCAGGTGGGTCATGGTCCCGGCAATGCCATGACGCCGGCGGACATCGCCAAGGTGTATAGCCTCACCGGCCTGACGCTCAAGGGATCGACCACCGCCAACAACGGCGCGGGGCAGACCATCGCGCTCTTCGAACTCGACGGCTACCGTCCCGCGGATATCGCCAATTACGTGTCCTATTACAAGCTTCGCTCGGTGCCGCTGCAGAACGTGTACGTCGATGGGTACGGTGGCGGCGCGGGCAGCAATGCCGGCGAGGTCACACTCGACATAGAGCTGGCGATGGCGGTCGCTCCTGGCGCGGTCAAGATCATGGTCTACGAAGCGCCGAACACCAGCTCGGCGGTGATCGACGAGTACAATCGGATCGCCTCGGATAACATCGCCAAACAGGTGAGCACTTCATGGGGACTGCCGGAATTGTCTGTCGGCTCGGCTAACAAGAATGCTGAGTCGAACATCTTCAAACAGATGGCCGCGCAAGGTCAGAGCATGTTCGCGGCCTCGGGCGACTCAGGCGCTTACGACAACCGGTCGTCGCTGTCGGTCGATGATCCCAGCTCGCAGCCGTACGTGACGTCGGTCGGCGGCACGCACCTCTCCGTCCACAGCGACGGCACGTATTACGCCGAATCGAGTTGGAACAACGGCTCGATCGCTGCGGGGGCGGGGGGCGGCGGTGT
>Ga0070658_10002432_pt1 | contig 15591 bp, 17 predicted proteins | sample KBSC13metaG_FD_64664 | JGI IMG/M metagenome (GOLD analysis project Ga0070658, IMG submission 64664) | Corn rhizosphere microbial communities from Kellogg Biological Station, Michigan, USA - KBS C1-3 metaG | ecosystem: Host-associated > Plants > Roots > Rhizosphere > Soil ...
GCGTGCTCGACGGGATGCATCTCGGGTCTCGCGCCGGATGGCTCTACGGCAGCACCTTGCGGAACGGCTTCACGGTGACCTTCGCGTACACGCCCGCGGCGCAGTACGGGTCCTCCGAAGCCCACGCGATCGCGGCTTCACGCGTGGCGAATTCCGCCACGACGATCGAGCCCGTGAAGCCCGCGGGCCCCGGGTCCGTGGCGTCGATGGCCGGGTTCGGTCCCGCGAGCACCAGGCGGCCTTCCGCGTGCAGGGCCTTCAGCCGTTCCAGGTGCGCGGGCCGTGCCTCGAGGCGCCGCGCGAGGCTGCCCGGGACGTCGTCGGAGACGATCGCATAGAGCATCGGCTAGCCCTCGCCCTCGGTAGCTTCGCGCTTGCCGCCCTCGTCGGGCATGTGCCGCGAGATCCAGAACGCCTGCGCGATCACGAAGGCGAGCGTGAGGCCCATGCCGCCGAAGAGCTTGAAGTTCACCCACACATCCGTCGAGAAATTGAACGCGACCCACAGGTTGAGCGCGCCGTTCAGGAAAAAGAAAACACCCCATGCGATGGCGAGCTTGGTCCACACCGGCTCCGGCAGGTCGATGCCCTCGCCCATCAGGGCCTTCACGAGGTTGCGCCGGAACGCGAGCGCGCCGATGAAGACGGTCGCCCCCACCCAGTAGAGCACCGTGGGCTTCCACTTGATGAACGTCTCGTTGTGGGAGATGAGCGTGGCGCCACCGAAGACGACGATCACGATCAATCCGACCCACTGCATCGTGGTCACCTTGTGGCGGCGCACGAGCGCCCACCCGATCTGCAGCACCGAAGCCGCGATCGCCACGCCGGTCGCGACGAAGATGTCGCTCACCTTGAAGGCGATGAAGAACAGGATGACCGGAAAGAAATCGGAAAGGAACTTCAACGGATGGGGTTCGCGGGGCGGGGGAAATGAATGCTTAGCCCCTGATTATCGCAGAAAAAACCTTGCGGCCGCCTTGCGCTCATCGGCCCGAATGCCGCCGGGCGATGCTTTCGCGGACCGCCGCCGGAATGGCGGGGTTCAGCGCGAGCGCGAGCGCCTCGCCGTAGAAACCCTGCGCCTCGTCGGGCAGCGCCGCTTCCAGCGCGTCGAAGGCGCGTTCCATGGTGCCTGGGTCGGCTGTGCGGATGGCGGCGATGGCCAGGTTCGCATGCAACAGCCGCCAGGGCCGTTCCGGGTTGGACCGCTCCAGGTCCGGGCCGAGGCGTCCGGATACGTTAGCGATCACTCGCTCCATGAGGGAGACGATGGCACCCGCGGCCTCCGGGGACCGCGCGGCGTTCGCCCGGATCGCAAGTGCGTTCACGACCGGCTCGACCGGAGCGACCTCGAGCTCGTGGGTCAACGCCCAAAGCGCCACCGCGCTTGTGATCTCCGCCACAGAGAGCTGGGAGGACTCCGGGGCATGCTGCGCGATCCGGGCCAGGGTCGTGAGCGTCGCGGCCAACACCTCGCCGGCGCCTTCGACGGGCAGGCGGCCCGAAGCGCCATAGTCGCGGTCGAGCGTGTCCAGGGTGCGCAAAAGGCGCTGCAGGTCCTGTGCCTCGCCGGGCTCGGTGGAGGCCGGAACGGGACCGAAACGGATGGGGTGGACGGTCATGGAAACTGGAGCCAAATCCCCAATTTTGCTATAATTTTTGGTGCTTCCCGAAATCTTTCCGTTTGGAAAACTTTGATTTGCATAACCATTCGACTCGCTCGGATGGTTTGCTGTCTCCCACCCAGCTGATCGAGCTCGCCGCCCGCACGGGCGTGGACGCGATTGCGCTCACCGACCACGATACGGTCGAAGGGCTGAGGGAAGCGGCAGAAGCGGCGGCGCGCCACGGTATCGGATTCGTGCCCGGCGTGGAGATTTCGGTAAGCTGGGGCGAGACCACGCTGCACATCGTGGGCCTGCAGGTGGATCCGGATTCGACGGTGCTGCGCGAGGGACTGAATTCGATCCGCGCGGGGCGTGTGGGCAGGGCGCGCCAGATCGGCATGGCGCTCGAGCGGCTGGGCTTCGCGAACACATTCGAGGCCGCACTGGAGCTTGCGGGCGATGAGCGCGTGATCAGCCGCACGCACTTCGCCCGGCACCTCGCGGAGCGTGGCGCGGTGAAGGACACGCAGCAGGCGTTCGACAAATACCTCGCCAAGGGCAAGCCCGCGTACGTGCCGCATCAGTGGGCCACGCTCGAGGACGCGGTGAAGTGGATCTGCGCGGCAGGCGGTGTCGCCGTGGTGGCGCATCCCGGCCGCTACGATCTCAAGCCGATGTTCCGCGACGAGATGCTCAAGCAGTTCCGCGATTTCGGCGGAAGGGCGATCGAGGTGGTGACCGGCAGCCATCGCCCCGAGGAGTACGCGCACTGGCAGCGCATCGCGCTCGAGCAGGGCTTCCTCGCCTCGCGCGGCGCGGATTACCACGGGCCGGGCGAGAGCCCGTGCGAGCCGGGAACGCTGCCCGCGCTGCATGCCTCGCTCACGCCGGTCTGGTCGGCATGGGCGCACTAGCCGCCTGAAATAAGGGCGCCGCGGGATGCGGCGCGAAAAATAGGAAGAAGTCGGCGCGCTCCCGAGCGCGCAACCAAACAGATGGCGCAATTCTTCACGGTCCATCCGGAGAACCCGCAGCCGCGGCTCATCCGGGCGGCGGTCGACATCATTCGCAAGGGCGGCGTCGTGGCCTACCCCACGGACTCCTGCTACGCGCTGGGCTGCCACATCGGCGACAAGGGCGCGATGGAGCGCCTGCGCCGCATCCGCGACGTGGACGAGCGCCACCATTTCACGCTCGTGTGCCGGGATCTTTCCGAGGTCGGGCAATTCGCCAAGGTGGACAACCTGCAATATCGCCTCATCCGCGCCAACACGCCGGGCCGCTACACGTTCATCCTGCGCGCCACACGGGACGTGCCGCGCAGGCTCCTCACGCCGCGCCATACCATCGGCGTGCGCATTCCCGCGCACCCGGTGCCGCAGGCGCTGCTGGCGCAGCTCGACGAGCCGCTGCTCTCGACCACGCTCATCCTCCCCGCGCACGGCCTCCCGCTGAACGATGCCGAGGAGATCCGCCGCCACCTCGAGCATTTCGTGGAGCTGGTCATCGATTCGGGCAGCTGCGACGGCCAGCCCACGACGGTCGTCGATCTTTCGACGGACGCGCCGCGCCTCGTGCGCGAAGGCGCGGGGGACATCCGTCCCTTCGGCTTCGTGAAGGAATCCCTTCACTGATGGATCCGTACAACGTCCTCATCAAGATCCTCGTCTATGCCATTCCCGTCATCTTCGCGATCACGCTGCACGAGGCCGCGCACGGATATGTCGCGAAGCACTTCGGCGATTCCACCGCTTACATGCTGGGGCGCGTGAGCCTGAATCCCATCCGCCACATCGATCCCGTCGGCACGATCGTGCTGCCCATCGTGACGCTGCTGCTCTCCGGCTTCATGTTCGGCTGGGCCAAGCCCGTGCCCGTCAACTTCAACAACCTGCGCAAGCCGAAGGCGGATTCGCTCTGGGTGGCGGCGGCGGGGCCCGGCTCCAACATCCTGCAGGCCCTCATCTGGGCGCTGGTCGCGCGCGTGCTGCTCGAAGTGGTCTCGCCCAACGGGCTCGCGGGGAGCTTCTGGATCTCGGTGGCGGAAGCGGGGATCGTCGTGAACATCGCCTTCGCGATCCTCAACCTGTTTCCGCTGCTGCCGCTCGACGGCGGCCGCATGCTGGCGGCGGTATTGCCCAACAAGCTCTCGTACGCGTATTCGCGGTTGGAGCCCTACGGAATGATCATCCTCATCCTGCTCATCGTGAGCCGCGTCTTGAGCACCGTGCTCGGCCCGCTGGTGGTCGCAAGCCTCGCCCTCGTCTACTCCCTTTTCGGATTGCAGTGATGTTCCAGGACCGCGTCCTCTCCGGAATGCGCCCCACGGGGGCGATGCACCTCGGCCACTACCACGGCGCGCTCAAGAACTGGGTGCGGCTGCAGAACGAGTATCCCTGCTACTTCTTCGCCGCGGACTGGCACGCGCTCACGACGCATTACGAGGATCCGGGCGTCATCGAGCAGACGGTTTGGGAGATGTTCATCGATTGGCTCGCCGCAGGCATCGATCCCTCGCGGGCGACGCTGTTCATCCAGTCGCGCGTTCCGCAGCATGCGGAGCTCACGATGCTGCTTTCGTTTTTCACGCCGCTCTCGTGGCTGGAGCGCGTGCCCACGTACAAGGACCTCGTCGAGCGCCACGCGGAGCATGGCCGCGACGTGCTCACCTATGGTTTCCTCGGCTATCCGCTGATGCAGGCCGCGGACATCATGATCTATCGCGCCAACAAGGTGCCCGTGGGCGAGGACCAGGTCTCGCACATCGAGCTCACGCGCGAGATCGCACGGCGCTTCAACCACCTCTTCGGCCGCGAGAAGGGCTTCGAGGAGAAGGCCGAGGCCGCGATCAAGAAGATGGGCCCGAAGAAGGCGAAGCTCTACCGGTCGCTGCGCCAGGCGTTCCAGGAGCAGGGCGACCAGAAGGCGCTCGAGCAGGCGCAGCAGCTGGTGGACGACGTGCAGAACCTCTCGCTGGGGGACAAGGAGCGGCTCTACGGCTTCATCGAGGGTGGCGGGCGCATGATCCTCGCGGAGGCCGAGGCATTGCTCACCGAGACGCCCAAGATCCTCGGCCTCGATGGCCAGAAGATGTCCAAGAGCCTCGACAACGCGATCATGCTACGCGAGGCGCCAGAGTCGGTGACGCACAAGATCCGCAAGATGCAGACGGATCCGGCGCGCGTGCGGCGCACGGATCCGGGCGAGCCCGAGCGTTGCCCGGTGTGGGACCTGCACAAGGTCTATTCGGACGCGAGCACGAAGGACTGGGTGCTGCAGGGATGCCGCACCGCGGGCATCGGCTGCCTCGAGTGCAAGCAGCCGGTGATCGATTCGATCAACGCGGAGCTCAAGCCCATTCGCGAGCGCGCGGTGCAATTCGAGGAGGATCCCACGCTGGTGCGCAACATCATCCAGGACGGCTGCGAGAAGGCTTCGGACCTCGCCGACGAGACGATGCGGGACGTGCGCGCCGCCATGGGGCTCGACTACACATGACCACGACACAGCAAGCGGCCAACGAATCCCTCGTCGCCGAGCCGATGCTCGATGGCCTCGCGTTGCCCGTCGCGAAGATCCGCGGCGAGCCGATGACGGAGCTGCCGCAGGACCTCTACATCCCGCCCGAGGCGCTGTCGGTGTTCCTCGACGCCTTCGAAGGCCCGCTCGACCTCCTGCTCTACCTCATCCGCAAGCATTCACTCGACATCCTCGACATTCCCATGGCGGAGCTCACGCGCCAGTACATGTCGTACGTCGAGATGATGCGAGCCACGCAGCTCGAGCTCGCCGCCGAGTACCTGCTCATGGCCGCGCTCATGATCGAGATCAAGTCGCGCATGTTGCTGCCGCGGCCCAAGCGCGAGGACGAAGCGGAGGCCGAGGATCCGCGCGCGGAGCTGGTGCGCCGGCTGCTCGAGTACGAGCGCATGAAGAAGGCGGCCGCCGAGATCGCGGAGATTCCCGTGGCCGGCCGCGACTTCTCGCTGGTCGAGGTGTACATGGAGCAGGCGATCGTCGAGCGCCTGCCGGGCATCGAGACGCGAGACCTGGCGGAGGCGTGGCGCTCCATCCTCGCTCGCGCGAAGCTCACGAAGCACCACCGCATCTCTCGCGAGGAGCTCTCCGTGCGCGCGCACATGAGCCGCATCATGAAGCGCCTCTCGCCCGGGCAGTTCGTCGAGTTCGCGGAGCTCTTCGAGCCCGAGCGCGGCGTGCCGGTGCTCGTCGTGAGCTTCCTCGCCCTCCTCGAGCTCACGCGCGAGTCCCTGATCGAGATGTCGCAGAAGAGCCCATTCGAGCCGATCTACGTGAAATTGAAGTCGGAGCGCGCCGCTCTGACCATCGCCTGACATGAATGCACAAACCGTGATGAACGATGAAACCCCGGACGCCGACGTGGATGTCCAGCAGACACCGGCGACAGACTCTGCTGCGCAGACACCGGGGACAGACCCCGATGTCCAACAAACACCGGGGACAGACCCCGATGTCGTGAACCAGGGTGGCGATGGTGAGCAAGGCGCGCATGAATCGGGGTCTGTCCCCAATGAATCGGGGTCTGTCCCCGACATCACGCCTCTCCAGATCGAGCTGGGGCAGGTGAAGCGGGTGCTGGAAGCGGCGTTGCTGTCGTCGAGCGAGCCGTTGAACGTCCAGCAGTTGAAGCGCCTCTTTGGCGGGCAAGTGGACGCCGACAACATCCGCAAGGTGCTGGACGAATTGAAGGACGAATGGACCGAGCGCTCCATCGAGCTCACCTCGGTCGCCTCCGGATGGCGCTTCCGCGTGAAGCCGGAGTACCAGCAGTTCCTCGATCGCATCACCAACGAGAAGCCGCCGCGCTATTCGCGCGCGGTGCTGGAGACGCTCGCCATCATCGCGTATCGCCAGCCCGTCACGCGCGGCGACATCGAGGACGTGCGCGGCGTGGCGGTTTCGCCGCCCACCTTGAAAGCGCTGGAAGAGCGCGGCTGGATCGAGGTCGTCGGCAATCGCGAGACGCCCGGCCGCCCGGCGCTGTTCGCCACCACGAAGAAATTCCTCGACGATCTCAACCTGAGGTCGCTCGAGGAGCTCCCGCCGCTCGAGGAATTGCAAGTCGCCCTCGAGCCGGCACCGACCCTCGCCCCGATCGCCGCGGCCCCCCAGCCGCAAGAGGCCGAAGAAGGATCCCCGGCCGAAGAAACATCCGATGCGATCGAACCGAGCGAGAACAAGCCCGAAGACGACCCGCAAGAGCCCGAGGAGCGTGAACCCAATGCGCAATAGACCCGACAAGAATTTCAAGCTGGAGTGGCCGGGCGGCATCGTCCCGGAATGGGCCAAGACCAAGCAGAACCTGAACAAGCGCCGCGGCGGCAAGGGCGCGCGCGGCGCGGGCCCCGGCGGCGGCAAGCGCGAGCGCCTGCAGAAGGTGATGGCGCAATCCGGCCACGGCTCGCGTCGCAACATCGAGATCCTGATCGCGCAGGGCCACATCACCATCAACGGCCAGGCCGCGAAGCTGGGCGATTCGGTCGGTCCCGGCGACAAGGTGAAGCTCGACGGCAAGCTGATCCATCTGCGCTTCGGCGAGCCGCTGCCGCGCGTGCTCATGTATCACAAGCCCACGGGCGAGATCGTCACGCGCGACGATCCCGAGAAGCGCCCCACCGTCTTCGACAAGCTGCCGCGCGTGAACAACGGCCGCTGGGTGTCGGTGGGCCGGCTGGACTTCAACACCGAAGGCCTGCTCATCTTCACCACCAACGGCGACCTCGCCAACAAGCTCACGCATCCCCGCTTCGAGGTGGAGCGCGAGTACGCCGTGCGAGTGATGGGCGAGCTCACCGAGGAGCAGCAGAAGAAGCTGCTCGAGGAAGGCGTGGACATCGACGGCGAGCTCTGCAAGTTCGACCGTATCGAGGACCGCGGCGGCGAGGGGTCGAACCACTGGTACCACGTGGTGCTGCGCGAGGGAAAGAACCGCGAGGTGCGCCGCATGATGGAGTCGGTGGGTCTCATGGTGAGCCGCCTCATCCGCGTTCGCTTCGGAAACACGGAGCTGCCGGGCTTCCTCAAGCGCGGGCAGATGCGCGAGATGGAGGAGGAGCAGATCCAGGAGCTGCTCGCGTTCGCCGGCGTGGGCGAGGAGGCGCAGGCCTCGGAATCGCAGGAGGACGAAGAGGACGAGCACGACAACATCGGCAACCGCATCGCCGACATGCCGCGTGCGCGCGACGAGGAGCCCGAGATCGACGACGACATCGGCAACCGCTTCCACGCGCGCGAGCAGCAGCGCATCCAGCACGAGGCGGACGGCAATCGGGCGGGCCAGCACACGCAGGCGCCGCGACCGCCGAAGGGCCAGGGACACGGCCAGGGCCAGGGACAAGGCCAGGGCCAGCCCCAGCACCAGCAGCGCCGTGGGCAGGGCGGCGGCAAGCCCTTCGCGTTCGGCAAGAAGCGCGGCGCGCAGCAACAGCACGGGCAGGGCAAGGGACAGCAAGGCGGCAACCCGCAACACCGCAAGCCAGGCCCTTCCGCGCAGGGACAGGCGCAGGCACCTGGCCAGCCTCAGGGCGGCGCACCCGCCCAGGGCGCCGGCAACGGACAGGCCGCCGGCAACGGACAGGGCAAGCCGGGACGCCATCGCCGCCACAAGAATCGCAACCGCAACCGCGGTGGTGGCGGCGACGCCCAGCCCGCGACCAACACGAATCGCGAGCCGGTGCAGGGAACCTAGGGAGTCGCTGCGCGGTGGACGCATTCATGCGAACATCCGCCCCGACGAGACCCGGGAGAATCGGCGAGATGTTGGGAGGACAGCATGCGTAGCGCGAGGCTGCTCGCGATCGCCGCGGCCGCGGCCGCGCTGGTGATGCTGCTTTCCACGGGGCCCGGCACACGGCTGGGCCTGTGGCCGTGGCAGACGGGCCTCTCGCTGCTGCGCTGGGCCGCGTACACCGGCCTGGCGGCCGGAGTCGCCGGTGTCGTCCTGCTGCTGCTGCACGCGCTGCCGCGTTGGCGCCCCTTGGGTTTCGCCGTGCCGGTGATGGTGCTGCTGCTTTCGGTCGCTTCCTTCGGCCCGCCGCTCTACATGTTGTCGCAGGCGAAGAAAGCGCCGCCGATCCACGACATCACCACCGACACCGAGCATCCGCCGCAATTCGTCGCGTTGCTGCCGGAGCGCCGCAAGGCACCGAACGGTTTCGAATATGGCGGCCGCGAGATCGCGGCTCAGCAGGCGAAGGCCTATCCGGACATCGTGCCGCGAACGCTGGCGATGCAGCCTGCGGACGCGTTGCAGCATTCGCTCGACGCCGCGCGCGCGCTGGGCTGGCGCATCGTCGCGACCGACGGCATCGAAGGCCGCATCGAGGCGACCGCCACGACGACGTGGTTCGGCTTCGAGGACGACGTCGTCATCCGCGTGCAGCCCGCGGGCCAGGGCAGCCGCGTGGACGTGCGCAGCGCCTCGCGCGTCGGGCGCAGCGACGTCGGCGCCAATGCCAAACGGATCCGCGAGTTCCTGGCGAAGCTCACGTAAAATCGAGCGTTTCCCCCTGGAGCTTTCGATGGACGCTCCCGTGAATCCCCTGCTGCTGCCGTGGGACGGGCCGCACGGCGGCGTCCCGCCGTTCGACCGTGTCCAGGTCGCCCACTTCGCGCCCGCGCTCGAGAGCGCGATGGCCACCCAGCTGGCCGACATCGATCGCATCGCCAACGACGCGTCGCCCGCCACGTTCGAAAACACCATCGCGGCCCTGGAGCGTTCCGGCCGCGCCTTCGGCCGTGTGGCGAGCGTGTACAACGTGTTCGCCTCGACGATGAAAAGCGCCGAGTTCCAGGCGGTCGAGCGCGAGATGGCGCCGAAGCTCGCCGCCTTCCGCGATCGCATCGTGCAGAACGAGAAGCTCTTCGCGCGCATCGCCGCGGTCCAGGAATCCGCGGCCGGCCTCGACGACGAGCAGCGACGCCTCGCCTGGCTCAAGTACACGGACTTCGTGCGCAGCGGAGCGAGCCTCTCGGGCGAGGTGCGCACGCGCCTGTCGCAGATCAACCAGCGGCTGGCCTCGCTCTATACGCAATTCGCGCAGAACGTGCTCGCCGACGAGGCGAAGTACATGCTGCTCATCGAGCGGCGCGAGGACCTGGAGGGGCTTCCCGATTCGATCGTCTCGGGCGCGGCCGCCGCGGCCGAAGAGCGGGGCCACGCGGGCAAGTGGGCGATCCTCAATACGCGGTCGAGCGTGGAGCCGTTCCTCGCCTATTCGGCACGGCGGGAGCTGCGCGAGCGCGTGTGGCGCGAGTTCTGCAGCCGCGCGGACCACGGGGACGCGCAGGACAACAAGGCGAACATCGCGCAGATCGTGGCGCTGCGCCACGAGCGCGCCGGCCTGCTGGGATATGACACGCACGCGCATTGGCGCCTCGAGCGCAGCATGGCGAAGACGCCGGAGCGCGCCATGGCGCTCATGGAAGCGGTGTGGAAGCCCGCGGTGGCGCGCGCCGCCGAGGAGATCGCCCAGATGCAGGCGATCGCGGATGCCGAGGGCGCGGGCATCACCATCGAGCCATGGGACTACCGCTTCTACGCGGAGAAGGTGCGACGCGCCAGGTACGACCTCGACGCGAACGAGCTGAAGCCCTACCTGCAGCTGGAGAGCCTGCGCGAGGCGATGTTCTGGGTCGCGGGCGAGCTCTTCGGCCTGCGCTTCCAGGCCACATCCGGCTTGCCCGTCTATCACCCCGACGTGCGCGTGTGGGAGGTCACTCGCGACGCGCGCCACGTGGGCCTCTTCTATTTCGATCCCTATGCGCGCCAGGGCAAGTCCTCGGGCGCGTGGATGAACGCCTATCGCCCGCAGGAGAGCTTCGAGGACGAGGTCACCACCATCGTCTCGAACAACTGCAACTTCGTGAAGGGCCGCGCGGGCGAGCCGGTGCTGATCAGCTGGGACGATGCGCGCACGCTCTTCCACGAGTTCGGCCACGCGTTGCACGGCCTCAACTCCAGCGTGCGCTATCCGTCGCTCGCGGGCACCGCGGTCGACCGCGATTACGTGGAATTTCCGTCCCAGCTGCTGGAGCACTGGCTGCGCACGCCGGAAGTCCTCAAGCGCTTCGCGCGCCATTGCCGCACCGGCGAGCCGATGCCCGATGCGCTGCTGCGCAAGCTCGACAGCGCGGCCACGTTCAACCAGGGCTTCGACACGGTCGAATATCTCGCGAGCGCGATCGTGGACATGCGCATGCACCTGGCGCCCGAGAAGGCGCGCGACGCGGCCGCGTTCGAGCGCGAGACCCTCGCATCGCTGGGCATGCCGCGCGAGATCGCGATGCGCCACCGCCTGCCGCATTTCGGGCACCTCTTCTCGAGCGACGGTTATTCGGCGGGTTACTACAGCTACCTGTGGGCCGACACGCTGGTCGCTGATGCCTATGAAGCGTTCGTCGAGGCGCGCGGCCCGTACGATCGCGACGTCGCCGGGCGCCTCTACGAGTGCGTGCTCTCCCGCGGCAACACCGTGGACCCCGCGGAGGCCTATCGCGCCTTCCGCGGACGCGACGCGCGCGTCGAGGCGCTCATGCGCAAGCGCGGATTCGCCGTCACCTGATCCTCACCGTCCGACCTCTTTGGAGCCTCGCATGCAAGCCGTCCAGGAATCGCCCGTCGCCACGCAACAACGCCTGAAGGGCGTGTTCTCGCCCGTCCTCACGCCGTTCAATGCGGATTACTCGCCGGACCCGGAGCGCTTCGCCAAGCACTGCCGCTGGCTGGTGGACCAGGATGTCGGGCTCGCCGTCTTCGGCACGAATTCGGAAGCCAACTCGCTGGGCGTGGCCGAGAAGCGGCGGCTGCTGGAGTCGCTCGTCAAGTCGGGCATTCCCGCGAATCGCATGATGCCGGGCACGGGAACCTCGGCGTTGCCCGAGACCATCGAGCTCACCCGCGCCGCGGTGCAGGCCGGATGCGGCGGCGTGCTGATGCTGCCGCCGTTCTACTACAAGGGCGTCTCGGACGAAGGGTTGTATCGCGCGTTCGCCTCGGTGATCGACGCCGTCGCCGATTCGCGCCTGCGCATCTACCTCTATCACATCCCGCCGGTGTCGCAGGTGCCGATCACGCGCGGACTTGTCGCGCGGCTGCTCAAGGCCTATCCCGGAACGATCGCGGGCATGAAGGACAGCTCGGGGGATTGGAGCAACACGGCGGCGATGCTTGCGGAGTTCGCCGCGCAGGGCTTCGATGTGTTCTGCGGCAGCGAGAGCTTCCTCCTCGCCACGATGCGCGGCGGCGGCGCGGGCTGCATCACCGCGACCGGCAACGTGAATCCGGCCGCGATCGTGCAGCTCTACAAGACGTGGGACAAGGACGGCGCCGAGGAGCGCCAGAAGGGGCTGGATGCGACGCGCGCGGTGTTCGCGCAGTTCAACATGATCGCGGCGATGAAGGCAGCCATCGCTTCGAAGAGCGGGCGGGCGGATTGGCGTACCGTGCGGCCCCCGCTGGTGGAGCTGAATTCGGAGCAGGCGAGCGCGCTGCAGCAGGCGCTCGACAAGGTCGGGTTCGCGATGCCGAACGCTTCGAAGCTCGCTTAGATTGCCCGCTTCGCGGGGTTCAGGCGGGAACGCCGATGAACGCCGATAACTGCACGCCGATGAACGCACGGCGGCAATACGGTTGTGGTGCCCATTCGAGCGGCATCGAGACTTGCACGAAAACCTTTAGGTCGTATCGGCGGCTATCGGCGCATCATCGGCGTTCATCGGCGTTCCAAAGGTTTTCGGATCCGCCAGCCACTAACGGCGTCGACTACTCAGTGCCGCCGCGAGGCGAGGCCTTCGCACCCAGTGCGGCATAGCGCCCCGTAGCGGTGCCCTGCCGAACCTCGTCGTCGGCGATGTGCGCGCGCACGCGATCGGCCAGGTGGCGCACGCGAGGGTCGCGAATGCCGTGCATCGCGAGCGTGTGCTCCGTGCGAAAGAGATACTCCGCGCTGGAGCCGTACTTGCCGCGTGCCGTCGCGATGGCCTGCACCATCGTGTCCAGCGGAAGCTTGCCCGTATAGCCGGTGCAGCGGCGATTCACCACGAACCCCAGCGCCTCGAAGCGATCGGCGCCCGCGTGGCAATCGAGCCAGCGCGGGATGTACGAGCCCATCGACATCTCGCGCCGCCACAGGTTGGAGAGCTGCGCGCGCGAGCTGTCGGGACGCAACCGGTAGGCGATGCCGCGGCAGCTGCCGCCACGCTCGAGGGTAAGCACCAGGCCCGGCTGGTCCACGGTGCCGCGGTTGATGCGCGACCACAGGCAGAACTCGCGGTGGTATCCGTAGATGGTGGCCACGCGATGCACGTCGAAGTCGAATTCCGGGTTCCACATGAGCGAGCCGTAGCCGAAGATCCAGATCTCGCCCTTCGCGTGCGCGGCGAGCATGTCCTCGAGCGATCGCTCGAGCGCCTCCCCGGTGAGCCGCTCGCTCTCCAGCTTGCGCATGTCGAAGGAGGCGACGCGCGTCACGGTGCGAGGCGCGAGGTCTGCCACGCGCCGCCTTCGCGCGTGTAGACGATCCGGTCGTGCAGGCGGCTCAGGCGGCCCTGCCAGAATTCGATGCGGTCGGGCAGCAGGCGATAGCCGCCCCAGTGCGGTGGGCGCGAGGGGTGCTCGCCGTATTGCTTCGTGAGCTCCGCCCAGCGCGCTTCGAGCCACGCCCGGTTCTCGATGACGCTGCTCTGCGGCGAGGCCCACGCGCCGATGCGCGAGCCCAGGGGGCGCGTCGCGTAGTACGCCGTCGATTCTTCCTCGGTCACCTTCTCGATGGTGCCTTCGATGCGCACCTGCCGCTCCAGCTCCTTCCACAGGAACGTCATCGCCGCACCCGGGTTCGCGGCGAGCTCGCGTCCCTTGCGGCTCTCGTAGTTGGTGTAGAACACGAAGCCGCGCGCATCGACGCCCTTGAGCAGCACGATGCGGTTGGACGGCCGGTTGCGCGAGTCCACCGTCGCCAGCGACATCGCGGTCGGCTCCGGCACCTGCGCGTGGATCGCCTCGACCATCCACACACCGAACTGGCGGATGGGATCGCGATCGACGTTCTTTTCCTCGAGCGTCTTGAGCGCGTAGTCCTTGCGAATGCTGGCGAGGCCCGTGGCGATGGCGGCGGGATCCGAGCTCATGTCGCGGCGCTCTCGTAGTTGGAGATCTCGACCAGGTTGCCGTCCGGGTCGCGCACGTAGATCGATTGCATCGGCCCCAGCGCTCCGGTCTTCTGCACGGGCCCTTCGACGATGGCGATCCCGCAGGACTTCACGTGCTCCATCACTTCGGGGAGGGGCGTGCTCGAGATGAAGCACAGGTCGATCGTCCCGGGCGCGGGCTTGAGCGCCTTGGGCTCGAACTCGCGGCCCGCCTGGTGCAGGTTGATCTTCTGGCGGCCGAAGGCCAACCCGCGCCGGCCGCCCGCGAAGGTGATCGGCTCCATGCCGAGGACGCACTGGTAGAAGTCGATCGTGCGATCCACGTCCCAGGCGGTGACCACGATGTGGTCGATGCGGTCGATGGCGATGGGCATGGACCTATTATTTCAGGGCAGGTGCTCGCGGTCGAGGGCGAAGACGAAGCCCTTGCCGCCGCTCGTGGCCGGCCAGCGAAACTTCACGCCCGGATAGGCGCGTTCGAGGGCCTTGCGGTTGTGGCCGATCTCGACCACGAGCATGCCCTTGGGCTCGAGGTGGTCGCGCGCCTCGGCCAGGATGCGCCGCGTGTGCTCGAGCCCGTCGCTGCCGCTCGCGAGCGCCAGGGTGGGCTCCTTGCGGTACTCGTCCGGCAGCGTGCGCATCGATGCCGCCTTAACGTACGGCGGGTTGGAGATGATCATGTCGTATCGGCGTCCATCGACCTCGCCGAAGAGATCGGACTTCACCAGCTCGACGCGTCTCTCCAGCTTGTAATTGGCGACGTTGATCTTCGCGACCTCGAGTGCGTCGCCGGACAGGTCCACGGCATCCACCTTCGCCTGCGGCCACGCCAGCGCCGCGAGGATCGCGAGGCATCCCGAGCCCGTGCACAGGTCGAGGACCGAAGCCGGGACAGACCCGGTTTTCCGCGGAGCAGAAAACCGGGTCTGTCCCGGTTTCAGCAGGAGCTCCGCGATGAAGGAGCGCGGCACGATGACGCGCTCGTCGACGTAGAACTTGTGGGGACCGAGCCACGCCTCGTTGAGAAGATAGGCGGCGGGCTTGCGCGTCTCGATGCGGCGATCGACCAATGCGCGCGCGGCCTTCCAGCGCGTCGCATCGATCGCGTCGTCGAGATGGGGATTCAGGTCGGTCAGCGGAAGGCCCAGCGAATGCAGCAGGAGCCAGGCCGCTTCGTCGAGCGCGTTGGTGGTGCCGTGGCCGTAGGAGAGCTCGGCCTCATCGAACCGCTCGATGGTCTCGTCGAGGAGCGCGCGGAGCGTCCGGCGCCCGGTCATCGAACGCCGACGAGCTCCGCGATGGCGAGGCGATAGACGTCGGCGAGCGGCTCGATCTCCTCGATCGCCACCGCCTCGTTCACCTTGTGGATCGAGCGGTTGCACGGGCCGAACTCGGCGACCTCGGCGCAGATGTCGAAGATGAAGCGCCCATCCGACGTGCCGCCGGTGCAGTTCACCTGCGGGGTGACGCCGGAAACCTTCTGGATCACCGAGGAGAGGGTCTCGACCAGCTTGCCGCGCTTGGTGAGGAAGGGCTTGCCGCCCACGATCCAGGATACGTCGTATTCGAGCGCGTGCTTGTCGAGGATGGCGCGCACACGGCTTTGCAGCGAATCCGGCGTGCTCTCGGTGGAAAAACGGAAATTGAAGTCCACCTGCAGCGAGCCCGGCGTGATGTTCTGCGCGCCGGTTCCCGCGTGGATGTTCGAGACCTGGAAAGACGTGGGCGGGAACCATTCGTTGCCGTCGTCCCATTTCGTCGTGGCCAGATCCGCGATCGCGGGCGCCGCGAGATG
>Ga0070658_10002433_pt1 | contig 15588 bp, 9 predicted proteins | sample KBSC13metaG_FD_64664 | JGI IMG/M metagenome (GOLD analysis project Ga0070658, IMG submission 64664) | Corn rhizosphere microbial communities from Kellogg Biological Station, Michigan, USA - KBS C1-3 metaG | ecosystem: Host-associated > Plants > Roots > Rhizosphere > Soil ...
GCTGACGAGCTTCGAGGGGAGTGTCTTCCACTCTGCTGCATGGCGTCATGACGTCGATCTCACCGGGCGCGACGTGGCGGTGATCGGGACGGGCGCATCGGCAATCCAGTTCGTGCCGAAGATCCAGCCCACCGTCAGGCAGCTGCATCTCTTCCAGCGAACGCCGCCATGGGTGGTGCCGCGCCATGACAAGCCGATTCCTCCCGCCCGACGCCGGCTCTATCGGATGGTGCCGCCGCTGCAGCGCATCGTGCGCGGCGCGATCTATCTTCGGCGCGAGCTGTTCCTCGTGCTCTTCCGGCACCCGCGCTGGATGCGGCGCGGAGAAGCGGTAGCGAAGCGCGGGCTTCGCAAATGGATCCGCGATCCGGTGCGGCGTGCCCAGCTCACCCCGAGCTACACCATGGGGTGCAAGCGCGTCCTGCTCTCCGACGACTACCTGCCCGCGCTCGCCCAGCCTAACGTCGACGTCGTCACGTCACCGCTGCGCGAGGTGCGCGCCCGCGGAGTGGTCAGCGCCGACGGCGTCGAGCATCGCGTTGACGTCATCATCTTCGGGACCGGCTTCCGCCCGACCGATCCGCCGCTCGCACCGTGCATCCGCGGCCGCACAGGCGCGACGCTCGCCGACCTCTGGCAGGGCAGCCCGAAGGCGTACCTCGGCACCGCCGTCGCAGGCTTTCCGAACCTGTTCATCCTCCTCGGACCGAACACGGGACTCGGGCACACGTCGGTCGTGTTGATGATCGAGGCGCAGATCGAGCAGGTGATGCTCGTGCTGCGCGAGATGGAGCACCGGCGAGCGAGTGCGATCGAGCCGAGCGAGGCGGCGGAGGCCGAGTTCGTCGCCGAGGTGGAGCGGCGGATGCGCGACACGGTGTGGGTTGCGGGGCGCTGCATGAGCTGGTATCTCGACCGGACGGGGCGAAACTCCGCGCTCTGGCCCGACTTCACCTGGCGGTTCCGGCGGCGCCTGAAGCAGCTCGTACGCCGCGACTGGGTGAGCGATGCACAGGTTGCCGATGGCGCCTGACAATCCGGAACTGCTTCGCGACCGGCCGCGCCTGGCGGAACGTGTGCAGCGCATGATCGGGCGCGCGCTGCTGCTCCTCCCCGACCCCCTGATCGTCAGGCTCGCCGGTCGCCCTGCCCCGGTCATCGACGGACAGCGGCTCGACCCGGGCGTGCACCTGCTGCTGGTCGATCGGGCCACGCATCTGCGCTACGGGTTGATCGAGCCGACGGTAGCGGCGGGACGGGCGCGGTATCGTCGCGACACCTTCAACTTCGCCGGCCGGCGGACGCGGGTCGGGTCGGTGCGGGAGCTCACCGTCGGCGGCGCCGCCGGACCGTTAGGCGCGCGGCTCTACCGCCCGCCGGGGGCGATGCTCGATGCCCCGCTCCTCGTCTACCTGCACGGCGGCGGCTTCGCGATCGGCGACCTCGACACCCATGACGAGCCATGCCGGGTCCTCTGCCGCCACGCACGGACAGCGGTGCTCAGCATCGGCTACCGCCTGGCGCCCGAGCACCCGTTTCCGGCCGCGGTCGACGACGCGCTCGCTGCCTGGCGGTGGGCGCGCGCCGACGCCGGAACGTTAGGCATCGACCGCGATCGTATCTCGATCGGCGGCGACAGCGCCGGCGGCAACCTCGCGGCGGTGGTGGCGCAGCAGACCGCGGGATCGGACGATGCACCGGCCGGCCAGCTGCTGATCTTCCCGGTCGTCGATCCGGTGACCCCACGCCCGTCGCGCGAGCTCTTTCGCGACGGGCTCTTCCTGACGATGCGCGACGTCGAGGCCTTCGGCCGCACCTACGCCGGGGGGCAGACTGGCGATCCGCGCGATCCGCGCGTGGCGCCGCTCTTCGCGCCGCAGCTCCGCGGGCTCGCGCCCGCGCTCGTCATAACGGCGGGGTTCGATGTGCTCCGCGACGAGGGCGAAGCCTACGCCCGTGCGCTCCGCGACGCCGGCAACGTCGTCCGATTGCGGCGCTTTCCGTCGCTGATTCACGGCTTCATTCACATTACCGATGTCTCGCCGGCCGCGCGCAGCGCGATGCGCGAGATCGCGCGCGAGTGGGCCGCGCTCCGCGATGGGCGGCCGGCGCGACACGACGACCTGGAGGGCGACACCAGACGATGAATCGCGAACGTGACCTGTCGGGCAGGGTCGTCCTGATCACCGGACCCGCACGCGGGATCGGCGAGGCGACGGCACGCCTCCTTGCCGCGCGCGGCGCGCGACTCGCCCTCGTCGGGCTCGAGCCGGAACGGCTGGCGGCACTGGCCGCGTCGTTAGGCAGCGGCCATAGCTGGGCCGAATGCGACGTCACCGACCAGGCGCAGCTCGAGCGCGCGGTCGCGGCGACGATCGCCGCGCATGGCGGGATCGACGCCGTCATCGCGAACGCGGGGATCGCCAGCAACGGGCTGGTCGCGGTGACCCCGGCCGATGCGCTGGCGCGGACGATCGAGGTCAACCTGATCGGCGTCGTCCGCACGGTGCGCGCGACGCTCGAGGCGGTCACCGCGCGGCGAGGCTATTACCTGCTCATCTCGTCCGCGGCGTCGCTGGTGCCGGCGCCGGGAATTGCGGCCTATGGAGCAGCGAAAGCAGGCGTCGAGATGTTCGGCGACGCGCTCCGCCTCGAGCTGCGCCACAAGGGCGTGCGGGTCGGCACCGCCCATCCGAGCTGGATCGACACCGACCTGGTACGCGATCTCCAGCACGACCTGGTCAGCTTCAACGAGATGGTCGCCGCCTTTCCCGGCCCGTTCGGCAAGATCACACCGGTCGAGGAGTGCGCCGAGGCGCTCGTCGATGGGATCGTCAGGCGAAAGCGGAAGGTGTTCGTGCCGAAGTCGCTCGCTCCGCTCGCGCTCTTCCGACAGCTGCTCGGCGGACCGTTCGCCGACTGGGTGATCTCGCTGCATGCGCGGCGCGCGCTCCCTGTCGCCGAAGCGGAGATCGTCAGCCTCGGCCGGTCGTTCGGTGAGCACAGCGTCGAGACGCAGCGTGAACGGCGTGCTGCCGGAGCCGCCGGGCCGGAGACCACACCGACCGACGCAGGACGGGACTGACCCGGACGACGCCGCGGCCTCGGACACGCTGGCCTTTTGCTTGCCAAATGCGTCGAGCATGGCGACGAACGAAACCCCTGGCGATGTCCCGCGAGAAGGTGTTTCGCAGGCCACCCCGTTCGACGATAACGACACCCCGGAAGCACGCGAGCGGGCCGCCGCGATTCGGCGCGGGCGCGAGCGTGAACGACGCCGTGCAGCCAGCGGAGAGGACACGCGCACGGCGTACGCGGGCATCGCGCCGGGGAGCGTCGCCGCTCGTGCCTTCGCCGCACTCGCCGACAACGTCCGCGATTACGCGATCTTCCTGATGGACCCGGACGGCGTCATAACGTTCTGGGGAGAAGGTGCGAGACTGATCAAGTGGTGGACCAAGGACGAAGCTGAAGGTGCGCACCTTCGACTGCTCTACCCGGCCGGGGGATCGGATGACGGGACCGCCGAAGAGCATCTGCGGCACGCCGCCGAGCACGGCGAGTATACCGGCGAGGGGCAGCGCGTGCGCAGTGACGGCTCCTCGTTCTGGGGTGGCATAACGCTGACGGCTCTCTGGGATGACTCGGGAACGCTGCTCGGCTTCGCGAAGGTCACGCGCGATCTGACCGCGCGCCGCGCCGCTGACGGCATGCTGCAGGCGGCGGCCGACGCGGCGGAGATGGCGCGTGCCGCGGCGGAATCCGCGAACCTGGCGAAGAGCGGATTTCTGGCGACGATGAGCCATGAGATCCGCACGCCCATCAACGCGATACTCGGCTATCTCGAGTTGCTCGACCTCGAGATCGGCGGGATTCTCACGCCGGACCAGCGCTCGCACGTCGCTCGCGCCGCCAGCAGCGCGCGCCATCTGGTCGAGCTGATCGGCGAGGTGCTCGACTTCTCGCGCATCGAGGCAGCACGCGTGACGGTCGCCCGCTCTGCCCTGCAGATCGGGGACACGATCTCAGCGGCGCTCGAGCTGGTCGCTCCGCAGGCGAGCGTCCGCGACCTCGACCTCGTCAACGACGTCGGCGGCTACGCCGCCGGTCTCGCCGTATGGGGCGACGAGTCACGCGTCAGGCAGATCCTCGTCAACCTGCTCGGCAACGCGGTGAAATTCACGTCGTCGACACCCGAGAAGCGCGGACGCGTTGCGGTGAGCGCCGGAGCGGCGTCGCAGCCTTCCGCCGGCGCACAGCTGAGCGGCGACGGACCGTGGGTCTACGTCCGCGTCGAGGATACCGGACCCGGGATCGCCGCACATCAGCTCGAGCGGATCTTCGAGCCGTTCGTCCAGGGCGACATGGCATTGACGCGTACGCACGGTGGCACCGGGCTCGGTCTCGCGATCAGCCGCCGACTGGCCCGGCTGATGGGGGGCGACGTCACGGCGACGAGCGAGGTCGGTGTCGGTTCGACGTTCCTGCTCTGGCTCCCGGCCGCGCCCATCCAGTCGCTCGAGATGGGCGGGCTCCCGGGATCGGGTGCGGCGACGCAGAAGGGCCAGCATGCCGAGGCCCATCACGAAACGCCGCCAAGCGAGCCCTCGCTGGTGACCTCGACACCGGTGCCCCCGGCGCGAGCGGGGCGGCCGCTTCGTGCGCTCGCGGATGCACTGATGGCCGAGATCGGCCGCATCGTCCACGCCTACGTCGAGCGGCTGCGCAACGATGACCAGGTGCCGAGCGCGCGGACGACCGATCCGGCTCAGATCGAGGATCATCTTGCGAGCTTCCTCGCCGATGTCGCGAGTACGATCCGGTTGCTCGATGAAACGGGCGAGTCGACCGCTGAGCGGTCGACGTCGGCGATCGACGGGACCGATATCCAGCGCGTCGTCTCGCAGCGCCACGGCGCCCAGCGCGCGCGGCTTGGCTGGTCGCAGGATGAGGTGCGGCGCGAGTTCGCCATCCTCGGGGAGGAGATGGCGGCCGCCGTCAGGCGGCGCGCGCCATCGTTCCTCTACGCATCGAAAGGAGACGAGCGCCGCGACGCTGCCGAGAGCTCTCTCGAACTGTTCAACCAGTTTCTCGCCGTCTCGGAGCGGTTGAGCCTCGCGGCTCACGAGCGCGCAACGGGGGGGCTTGTCGATCGAAATGAAGGACCGGCGGCTCGATGACCATGTGTGACCATCCGATGCTCCTCGCCGTACTGCAGGAAGGGCCGCGCGTCTTCGGCGTCCATCTCGTCGGAGTCGGTCCGATGACCGGACGGAAGCTGCTGCTCACTGCAGCGTTCGTCGCAGCGCTCTACATCGCGAGCTACCTGCTTCGCTGGATCCTGCGTCTCGTGCTCGGCGACACGAGCAGCGGACGGGCCGCGTTCTGGTCGCGGCAGGGCGTCAAGCTGTCGACGGTGATCGTCCTCGTCGTCGGCGTGATCTCGATCTGGTTCGACGACCCGGGACGGCTCGGCACGGCGGCCGGGCTGGTGACCGCCGGAGTCGCGGTCGCGCTGCAGCGTGTCATCACCTCGTTCGCGGCCTACCTCATCATCCTCCGCGGCCGCGTCTACACGGTCGGCGACCGCATCACGATGGGCGGCGTTCGCGGCGACGTCGTCGCGTTAGGCTTCATGCAGACGACGGTGATGGAGATGGGGGAGCCGCCGGCGGTGCAGGGTGCGCCGCCGTCGGTGTGGGTCAACGCGCGGCAGTACACCGGGCGGCTGGTGCGCGTCAGCAACGACAAGATCTTCGATGCGCCGGTCTACAACTACACGCGGGTCTTTCCGTTCTTCTGGGAAGAGCTGCATCTCCCGATCAAGTACGGCGACGACCGCGCGCGTGTCGAGCAGATCCTGCTCGATGCCGCCCGCCAGCACACCGCGCCGTACATCGAGGAAGCGTCGCGCGCCGCGGTCGCGCTGCGCGAAGGCTACACCCTGCCGGAGAAGATCGAGCTCGGCCCGAGCGTCTACTACCGGCTGACCGACAACTGGCTCGAGCTGAGCCTCCGCTTCGTGGTCCCCGAGCGCGGGGTCCGCGGAATCAAGGATGCGATGAGCCGGCAGATCCTGGCCGAACTGGAAAAGGCGAAGATCGGTCTCGCGTCGGGGACCTACGCGATCGTCGAGTTCCCGCCGATCAGGATCGAAGACGGGCGCAGCGGGGTTCGAACTCCGGACGGCGCGCGTTAGGCAGTACGAGACGAGGGACAAGGGACGCGCCGCGGCCTCGGGCCGCGAGCTGATGAGGGACGTGGAACGTGGGGGAGGGGCAATTAGAACGTGGGACGAGGGAGTGGCGCCGTTGTCCGGTGTGGCGCCGGTACGAGGGAGTACGAGGGACGAAGGATGAGGGGCGCGGCGTGGTGCTCGGATCAGTTGATTCGCGTTGCCGGGACTCCAACGAACTAGGGAGCACGAGGAACGAGGAAGGACGAGGAACGAGGAAGGACGAGGGACCAGGAAGGACGAGGGACCAGGAAGGACGAGGGACCAGGAAGGACGAGGAACGAGGAAGGACGAGGAACGAGGAAGGACGAGGAAGCCCCCGCCCTGCTCCCTCGTCCCTCGTCCCTCATACTTCCTCGTCACGACGCCACACGAATTAACGGCGCCACTCCCTCGTCACACGTTCTAATTGCCGCTCCCCCACGTTCCACGTCCCTCATCAGCTCGCGGCCCGAGGCCGCGGCGCGTCCCTCGTCCCTCGTCGTCCGTCGTTGGGTTAGTAGCCGATCGCCGCCCCGCTCGCGCGCGGCTCGCTCATCCCGGCCCAGCCGTTAGGCAGTCGCATGATGGAGTTCGCGTTGGCGAGGTGTCCCACCGGTGACAGCTCGTAGCCGGCCGCTCGCAGCGAGTCGGCCACCGCCGGGAGCATCCCGCCCTCCTCGTACACCAGTCGGTCGGGCCATGCCTGCTCGTGCAGACGGGGCGCGGACATCGCCCCGGCGAGCGTCATCCCGTTGTCGACGACGTTCAGCACGAGCTGCACGGTAGTGGTAGTGATCGTCGGTCCCCCGGCGGCACCCGCGACCAGCAGCACCTTGCCGTCACGGCCGACGAGGATGCTCGGCGTCATCGAGCTGAGCATCCGCTTGCCCGGCGCGATCGCGTTCGCCTCGCCCTGCACGAGGCCGAACATGTTCGGCACGCCGGGCTGCGCCGCGAAGTCGTCCATCTCGTTGTTGAGGAAGAAGCCGGCGCCGCTGACGTACGCGCCACCGCCGAAGTAGCCGTTGAGCGTCGTCGTCGTCGAGACGGCGTTCCCCTTTCCATCCACCACCGAATAGTGCGTCGTCTCCATCGACTCCTTTCGCGCGACGCCGGGGAAGGCCGGAGTGCGCGATGCGCGGGTCGCGTCGATCGTGTGCCAGAGTGAATCCGCGTACTGCTTGCTCGTCAGCCGTTCCAGCGGCACCTGCACGAACGCCGGATCGCCGAGCAGGGTGTTGCGGTCGATGAATGCGAGGCGGAACGCTTCGGCGAGCGCGTGATCGTAGCCCGCGCTGCCGAACGGCGGCAGCTGCGGCCACCGCTCGAGGATGTTCAGGGTCTCGATCGCGGTGATCCCGCCGCTCGACGACGGCGGCATCGCGATCAGCGTGTCGCCGCGATAGCTCCCGCGCAGCGGCTCGCGCCACGCCGCCTGGTAGCGCGCGAGATCCTGCTGGGTGATGATCCCGCCTTCGCGCGTCTGCTCGGCGGCGATGCTGTCGGCGACCGGCCCGGTGTAGAACCCGGCCGGTCCCTGCTGCGCGATCAACGTCAGCGTGCGCGCCAGCGCCGGCTGCGTCAACCGCGCGCCGGCCGCGAGCGGCTTGCCGCCGGGGAGGAACAGCGACGCGCCCTCGTACGGCCCGATCAGCTTCGCCGAGCCGGCGATCGCGCTCGCCAGCGCGTTGTCGACGACGAAGCCGTCGCGGGCGAGGCGAATTGCCGGCTCCATCACCTGCGCCAGCGACATCGTGCCATAACGGTGGAGCGCGTCCGCCATCCCCGCGACCGCGCCGGGGACCCCGGCGGCGAGCGCGCCGATGCGGCTCTTGTCGGTGAGCTTCCCGGCCGAGTCGAGGTACATGTTGCGCGTCGCGGCGAGCGGCGCGACCTCGCGGTAGTCGATCGCTGCGCTCCGGCCGTCGGCCATGCGGATCACCATGAATCCGCCGCCGCCGATGTTGCCGGCCTGCGGGAAGGTCACGGCGAGGGCGAAGCCGGTTGCCACCGCGGCGTCGACGGCGTTCCCGCCGCGGCGCATGATCTCGACCCCGGCCTCGCTGGCCAGCGCGCTGTTGCTCGCCACCATACCGTTAGGCGCGACGGTCGCCGAGCGTCCGGCGCCGACCGTCCAGCCGGCGGGGATGCGCGCGACCGCCGCGGCCGGCGACGGCGACCCGCCGCCGCTCGTTCCGCGACAGGCGACGGCGGCGAGCACCACCGCCGTCGCGAGCCTTGCGTCATGTCTCATAGTCCGTACGAGATGCGCGCGTAATAGAACGCGCCGTTATAGCCGAACGGGGACAATCCGCTGTAGACGAAGATCCCGCCGCTCGAGTTCTGCGTCACGATCGCGTCGGGCTTCGCGTTGAAGATGTTGTCGGCGCCGATCGTCAGGCCAAGGCTGCGCGGCATGCGCCAGGAGAGCGAGACATCCGTCGTCCACTTCGCGCCGAAGGTCTGGTCGTTCGCCGGCGACGTCGCCCGCGACGTCACCGAGCCGAATCGCGCCTCGGACAGGACGAGGCCGAGGTTGCGATAGCTGTAGTCACCGGTGAGCCGGAAGTTGTCGTGCGGCTGCGCGTCCTGGGTCAGCCCGACCTGGGTCCGGTCGAAGAGCACCGCCTGGAACGCGGCCAGCTGTGGCGGCGTCCTGGCGATCCGCGTGACGTGGGTGTAGTTGTGGTTGTAGCTCCCCGTGAAGCGGAGCGTGCCAGCCGTGCCTAACGTCATGCCGGTCTGGCCGACGAGGTCGAGCCCCTCGGTGCGGGTGTCGATCGCGTTGGTGAAGAAGCGGCCGCCGTTGACGCCGGTGAACCCCGCGTTCTGCAGCATCGTCTGGATCGCCGCGCCGGTGAAGTTCCCCGACAGCACGACACGGTCCTTGATGTCGATGCGGTAGTAGTCGGCGGTGAACGACAGGTTCGCGTTTGGCTCCATCGTCAGGCCGGCTCCGTAGTTCTTCGATTTCTCCGGGCGGAGCGGCTCGGCGCCGAGCACCTTCGCCTGCGCGCTCGTCACCGGGAAGGTGCGGATGTCGAACGGCTGGCTCGTCCCGTTGACGTTGATGAAGTTGGTCGACGTCGTCGAGAACCATTCCTGGCCTAACGACGGTGCGCGGAAGCCGTTGCTGATCGAGCCGCGGACCGCGTAGCCCTTCACCGGCTCCCAACGGGTCGAGAACTTCCCGGTCGTGGTGCTGCCGAAGTCGCTGTAGTGCTCGACGCGGCCGGCCACGTCGACCAGCCACGACTCGAGCGGGTTGGTGGCGAAGTCGACGTACCCGGCGTAGTTGGTGCGCGCCTCGCTCGTCGCGTCGCTCGGACGAAAGCCGGGGAAGACCTGGGCGCCGACCGCCGCGACCTTCCCGGAGTCCGGACCATCGAGAATCGGCTGGCCACCGTTGTCGTACGACGCGTGCTCGCCTGCCTCGAGGCCGTAGTGATCGCGCCGCGCCTCGGCGCCCCAGGCGACGCTGAGCGGCTGCGCGAAGCCGATGTCGAAGCCGCGCTGCACGTCGAGGTTCGTCGTCCACTGGTCGAAGATCATCGTCCCGGCGTAGAACTTCGTCTGGCTGGCCGCGCCATACGAGACGTTCAGGCTGTGGTCGACGTCGTAGCGGAAGCTGTTGCGACCGTAGACGGTGCCGAGATCCCAGTCCCAGCTCGCCGCGCTGCCCTTCACGCCGACCGACCCCGAGCCGTCCCAGATGTGGCTCTCGATCAGCGGGAGATAGCCGTTGGGATAGATCGCGCGCACGGTGCGGTCATCGTTAGGCCGGCGGAAGAAGCCGGCCGCGAGGCCGTTGGAGAACGAGAGCCCGCCAAAGGCGTAGAATTGCATCGAGCCGGCGAGCGGGATCCCCATGTTGAACATCCCGGCGCCGGCGCGGATGCGCGGATCGCCGACCCAGCTGTTGAGGACCGGCGTCCCGTTGCGCGGGTCCCCGGCGAAATACTGCTGCCGGGTGTCGAGCCCCGCGCGGTTGGTGCTGTCGGTGTGACGAAACTCGCCACTCAGGTTGAAGAACCCGCTGCGGGGCAGCGACGCGCTCCAGCTTCCGTCGAGCACCGCGCTCGCGCCGTCCCCTTCCTTCGTCTGCCCGTACTGCGCCGAGAGCGTCGTCGGTGCGTTCGACTTGAGGATGATGTTGATCACGCCGGCGATCGCGTCCGAGCCGTACTGCGCGGCCGCGCCGTCGCGCAGGATCTCGATGTGGTCGATCGCGCTCGGCGGAATCGCGTTGAGGTCGACCGCCATCGAGCCGCGGCCGACGCTGCCGTTGATGTTGACGAGCGAGCTGTTGTGCCGGCGCTTGCCGTTCACGAGCACGAGCACCTGGTCGGAGTTCAATCCGCGCAGCGTGATCGGGCGAATGTGATCGGTGCCGTCGGTGACGGTCGGGCGCGGGAAGTTGACCGACGGCGCGAGCAGCTCGAGGATCTGGCTCGTCTCGGTGCGACCGGTCTGCTTGATCTCGGCGGCGGTGAAGACGTCGACCGGAACCGGCGCGTCGACCGCGGTACGGTTAGGCTGCCGCGTTCCCGTGACGACGACCTGGTCGAGCGAGGTGAGCGCGGCCTTCAGGCTGAAGTCGCGCGTCGTGACCTGGCCCTCGGCCAGCGTGACGCTGTCCACGGCCATGACGTAGCCCACGTAGCGGACGCGGATCTGCTGGCGCCCCGGGGCGGCCGTGAAACGATAGCGGCCATCGGCATCGGTCATCGACCCCTGGCGCGTCGCGGTGAGCGACACGTTCGCGCCCTGAATCGGGCGACCGCTCGCTGCATCGACGACGGTGCCGGCGACGACGGTCAGCTGTTGCGCCGCCAATGGCGCCGCAACGACGAATGCCGCGACGGTCGCGAGGGCGCGAGCGCTGCGGCTTCTGACATGAAGGTGCATGGTGTTCTCCAGAAAGGGACGACGAATCGACGATACGCCCGTCAACGGAGCGCGGTCGATCTCGTACCCACCAACCTCCCGGCAACCGCGCCCGTTCCAACAATGCGCGCCTGTTCGTAAATGCGAAATGACTGGTTTGGCGGCGAGTGCGCCGTGGTGCGTCAGGATCTGGTAGCCGCTGCGCTGAAACCGGCCGGCCTCGCCGGCGACGCCTCGGCGAGCGCGCGGCGGACCCCCGCTACATCGAAATCGGTGCCGTAGACCGAACTGCCCGGCTGCTGCCGGCGCACGGAAGGGGTCAGGAGGCAGGGGTCAGGGTCAAGTGACTGCGGATAAAGCCGGCATGGCGGAGAAATCCCGACGGTCGGCCCTGATCCCTGACCCCTGACCCCTGCCGTTGTCGATCTGGCGTTGGCTCGTTCGACGTGTAAGTAGAGCGGGGAGACGAGATGCTGGGCCCGACGCTCCGAACCCAACCTGAAGGAGAGGACACGACAATGCGTTTCATGATCCTGGTCAAGGCGAGCAAGGAATCCGAGGCCGGAGTGCTGCCGAGCGCCGAGCTGCTGACCGAGATGGGGAAGTACAACGAAGAGCTGGTGAAGGCGGGCGTCATGCTCGCCGGCGAAGGGCTGCAGTCGAGCGCGAAGGGCGCGCGCGTCCGCTTCTCCGGGAACAAGCGCACGGTGATCGACGGCCCGTTCGCCGAGACGAAGGAGCTGATTGCCGGCTTCTGGATCTTCGACGTGAAGTCGAAGGAAGAGGCGATCGAATGGGTGAAGCGTGCGCCGAACCCGATGCCCGGCACCGAGAGCGAGATCGAGATCCGGCAGATCTTCGAGGCGGCCGATTTCGGCGAGCTGCAGGAACAGGTGCCGGAGGTGTTCGAGGCCGAGCAGCGGATGCGCGCCGACGCGGCGAAGAAGGCGGCGAAGAGCAAGTAGGGCAACGCGTCCCCCGCGTCGATCGCGCCCCTTGCACGGGTGGAGGAAGGTGATGTGATTGGTCTTCGTGACCGCCTCCGACACCCATCGCGCGATCGACGCGGTCTGGCGCATCGAATCCGCAAAGCTGATCGCCGCACTTGCGCGGATGACGCGCGACATCGGGGTGGCCGAGGACCTGGCGCAGGATGCGCTCGTCTCCGCGCTCGAGCAGTGGCCGGTATCGGGAGTGCCTGACAACCCGGGCGCGTGGCTGATGACGGCCGCGAAGCGTCGCGCGATCGACCGGATGCGGCGCGACAAGCTGCATGCGCGGAAACAGGATGAGATCGGTCGCGATCTCGACGGGCGCTCGGGCCGGGAGGTCGAGGCGCTCGATGCCGCGCTCGACGACGACATCGGCGACGACCTGCTCCGGCTCGTGTTCACCGCGTGCCACCCTGTGCTCTCGACCGAAGCCCGCGTCGCACTCACGCTCCGATTGCTCGGCGGGTTGACCACCGACGAGATCGCGCGCGCGTACCTCGCGCCCGAGCCGACGATCGCGCAGCGGATCGTGCGGGCGAAGAAGACGCTGGCGGACGCGCGGGTCCCGTATGAAGTGCCGCGCGGGGCCGAGTTCACCGCCCGGCTGTCGTCGGTGCTGCAGGTGATCTACCTGATCTTCAACGAGGGCTACTCGGCCACCGCCGGCGACGACTGGATGCGCCCGTCGCTCTGCAACGAAGCACTGCGGTCAGGGAGGATCCTCGCCGGACTGGTGCCGGCCGAGCCCGAGGTGCACGGCCTTGTCGCGCTGATGGAGATCCAGGCTTCGCGCACGAAGGCGCGAGTGACGCCTGACGGCGAGCCGATCCTCCTGCTCGACCAGGACCGCGCGCGATGGGACCGGCTCCTGATCGGGCGCGGCCTCGCCGCGCTCGATCGCGCCGTCGCGTTAGGCGGGGCGCGCGGCGCCTACACGCTGCAGGCGGCGATCGCCGCCTGCCACGCCCGCGCCCGCGTCGCCGCCGAGACCGACTGGATGCGGATCGCCGCGCTCTACGCCGAGCTGGCGACGGTGACGCCGTCGCCGGTGGTGGAGCTCAACCGCGCGGTGGCAGTGGGAATGGCCTACGGACCGGCGGCCGGCCTCGAGGTCATCGACGCGGTGCGCGACCACCCGTCGCTGCGCAACTATCACCTGCTCCCGAGCGTCCGCGGCGACCTGCTGGCGAAGCTGGGGCGGAGCGACGAAGCGCGGGCCGAGTTCGAGCGGGCGGCGGCGATGACGAGGAACGCGAGGGAGCGCGACCTCCTGCTGGGAAGAGCAGCCGGCTGCTCTACCGCCCCGAATGGATCAACACTGCGATCGAGAGATGAGAGAGGCTCCGACAAAGAGACGAGAGAGTAGAGAAGCTACCCGACGCAACCGCGACGGCGGGTGTGCCGGTAACCGCCATCGTGTTTTCGTCTCGCCTCTCTCCTCTCTCGATCGGAGCCTCTCTCATCTCTCATCGCAGTGTCATAGCCGACCACGCGAGGCGAAATCAACCTTGGCTCACGTAGCCGGCGCGCCGGCGGCGCGCGATCGACTCGTCGACGCTCCACACTCCGGCGCCGGCGAAGGCGAGGTAGAGGAAGAACCAGCAGAACATGATCGCGGGCGTCCCGTTGTTCGTCGTCGGGAAGAAGGACAGCGGATAGTGGAACTGGAAGTAGGCGACCGCCATCTCGCCGGAGAGGATGAAGGCGACCGGGCGGGTGAACAGTCCGAGCACGATCAGGGTGCCGCCGACCAATTCGAGAACTCCGGCGATCCATGGCTCCGACATGACGGTGATGACCGGCGCCGGCGTTCCGGGGGGCATCGGCGGCATCGGCGGGTAGCCGAAGAGCTTCAACGTCCCGAAGCTGATGAACAGCACGCCGGCGACGATGCGAAAGATGCTCAGCATGCGCGACGGCCACGGTGCGGGAGCGGGATCGAAGATGGACATCGGCGGGGGCGTTGGCGTTAGGCGGCGGGCGAAGCTGCGGGGCAGCGGGGTGGCGAAGCTACACGGTCCTGACTGCAGGTCAACTCTTGACTGCAGGTCAACGGTGTCCCGAAATGACGGGCTTCGGATCAGGAAATGACCCGGCGAACGAAACAGCGCGGTGGCCGGAGATGAAACTACCCCGCCACCGCGCCACAACGCCTACGCCGCGTCGTTTCGTTCCCCGCCCACCGCGCCGGGTCGCATCCCTGGCCATCTCCTGCTCCGCCTTCCGTAATTTCGAAACCCCGCTCCCCTTTCCCCCGCCGCCCCCCGTGCTGCTTCGCCACCCCGCCGCCCCGGGGTTCGCCTCCCGCCTGTCGTTACCGCCAGCTGTCGAGCCAGTACGCCACCTTGATCAGGAAGGTGTTCTCGGGATGGAGCCCGAACAGGTCGCCGTATTCGTCCTTCCAGCGGCGTTGCGGAGCGGTGGGATCGTAGGCGTCACCGCCACGGCCGTGCGTCCAGACGGCGAAGAACGTCGACCCGGGTTTGAACTCCCAGCGGAGGACACTGTTCGAGCGCAGGTCGAGGATGTCGAAGCCGCGCGAGGCGCCGGCCGGCGGATCATAGGGGGTGTAGCGGTCCTCGTAGCGGGCGGCGCGCGGCGTGGCGCTCAGCTCCCGGAACTCGCTGTAGCGCCCGCGGCTCAGGAATGGCGCCGCGTAGAGCTGGAAGCTCAGCTCCGGCGTCGCCGTGTAGCTGGCCCGGATGCCTAACGATCGCGTCTCCTGCTGGAGCAGGGCGAAGGTGTAATGGGTGTTCGCGCCGGCGCCGAAGTTCCCGAACCACTGCGAGTCGTCGTGGTTGTGACTCCAGTCGGCGGTGATGTCGAGCTGGAGCTGCGACATCGGGATCAGCACCAGCTCTGGGGAGACCTCGATGTAGCGCGACACGCCGTAGTCGCCGATCGCCTCGTAGACGAAGACGTTAGGCACGACGTGGCGGCGGTCGTCGCCCTGGAGCCCGACGTTGACCTGGGTCAGCGGCGAGCGGCGGAACGCGGGGCCGCCGCGGGCGCAGACGTCGCAGTAGGTGGCGCCGAGCTGGCTCAGGGTCAGCCCGGTGTGCAACCACCAGTTGTTGACGAAGTTGACGTGCCAGTTGGTGTTGGCGGCGCGCTCCGTCGGCAGTCCGTCGGCGGTCCAGAACCCCCACGCGTTGAAGTTGCCGCTCATCTGGTTGTAGACCTTCGTCGGCCTCGCGAAGGTGAACCCCATCCAGTTGTTGAACAGCTGCTGGTTCGCGCGCCGGAGGTAGCCGAGGTCGTTGACCTCGAAGCCGGGCGACTGCCGCTGGTAGCTGGTCTGGTAGTGGATCATGTTGCCGCCCTGCTTGCCGAAGGCGACCTCCTCGGCGTCGCCGGTCAGCGAGGTCCGCGACGAATCGAGGGGGAGGCCACCGTCAGGGCGTTGATAGAGATGCACGCCATTCGTCTGGGTGGCGGCGATCGCCTCGCGCGTGCCCTCGACGCGGCTCCCGGTGAGGCTCGCGGTCAGCT
>Ga0070658_10002434_pt1 | contig 15579 bp, 13 predicted proteins | sample KBSC13metaG_FD_64664 | JGI IMG/M metagenome (GOLD analysis project Ga0070658, IMG submission 64664) | Corn rhizosphere microbial communities from Kellogg Biological Station, Michigan, USA - KBS C1-3 metaG | ecosystem: Host-associated > Plants > Roots > Rhizosphere > Soil ...
TTGAAGATCGCGATGTCGATCGAGTGATCCCGAAACGGCAGTACGTTGAATTCGGCGGCGAGACTATCCGGGCGGGTTTCGTAGTGGCGGAGTGCGCCCAGACCATCGAGCGCGTCGGTGAAGATATCGATGGCGACGGGACGATGGCCGCGCTGGCGGAGGCGGTTGGACATCCAGCCGTTGCCGGCGCCGAGATCCAGAATGCGCAGAGGGCGTTTCGCTTTGCGCTCCAGATCATGGAGAATGACGCGTTCGAAATGGCGATAGCTGCGCGAGCGGATTTCCCATTGGCTGGTGTTGCGGCCACTCAGGTCGCGGAAGGGAAGGGCGCGATAGTACGCGCTATCGCTCGAGCCACGGCCTTCGGCGTGGCGAATAACCGCATACTGCTCGAGGAATGTGCGGCGCGCGGCGGGGTCCATCAGCATAGCAGGGCCTTTCTGAATAGCAGAAGGCGATGATCGCTGAAGGCGCGAAGAAGCGGTAGTGAGGCGATGCGGCGGTCGAGGTTCGCGAAGCGTCGAATTGAGGCGGCAGAAAAACCAGTGACATACGACGGTGGGACCGCGAGACCGATGCCATGCCACGAGTGGAGCGTGAAATCGGGCGCGAATGCCTGGCGAACATTCGCGACGGTGGGGTAGTAGACGCGTGAAGCGAGAGACGAAGAGGCTTCGCCCCGCCAGCGGCGTGTAGCCCGCGCGAGATCGCGGCGCACCAGATACCAGATGCTTTCCCAGACGCAGACCCGGCCCATCAGACAGATGGCGAGCCATCCATCGGGTCGCATCAGGCGCGCCAGTGGTTCGCGCATGCTCCGGAGATCGTGCACGCAGTTCAGCGCGCCGAAGTTCGAGAGGACGCCGTCAAATGACCCATGCAGATGGCTGAGATCTTCAGCGCGGCGCACGCTCGCATCGACGCCGCGTTCACGCGCGGTTACAACCATTTCCGGCGATGAATCGATGCCGGTGACGTGAACCCCGCGACCCTGCAGAACGAGTGCGTCGTCGCCGGTTCCGCAGCCGATATCGAGAACGCGGCTGCCGGCGGTAAAGAGTGGTTCGATGAGGCGACAGACTGCCTGACGCTGCATTCCCCCCGCTGGAGTACCGCTCCAGAGTGTGTGATAGGAACTCGCAACTCTATCGAAAGCAGTAGCCATCATGCTTCCACCTCGGCTGCGGTCAGGGTCAGATTGCGGCGCGCGGCGTCGATGCGCGCGGCGTCGGGAACATCTGCCATTTCGCTGCGAAGCAGATCGTCCGCGTAGCGGTAAAAGTTTCTGGAATGTCGACCTCGGATGGCTGCCTCGCGATCCGTCGTTTCGCGCCAGGGGCCTCCGGGCACAACGCGATCCGCGACTTTGTCGAAGTAGGGCGTCCCTTTGATGGGATATGAGATCGTCGTCAGGAAGACGTCGGGTCGGCATTCCTTCACGAGGCCTACGGTGGCTTCGACATCTTCGACTTGTTCGCCGTCATAGCCCCACATGAGGAACATGCCGGTCTCAATGCCGCGCGCCTTGCAAAGCGAAACCGCCTGATGGACCTGCGCGAGAGTGACGCCGCGCTGCATCGCATCCAGAATGCGCTGCGAGCCGCTTTCGGAGCCAATCCACACGCGCGAGCAGTTCAGGCGCGCGAGAAGATCGGCGGCCGCTTCGTTCATGCGGTCCGCTCGCGTGATGCACTCGAACGGAATCCGGATGCCGCGGCGCGTGAACTCATCCGCGTAGTTTTCGAGCCAGCCGTGATGGATGGTGAAGACGTCGTCGGCCATCCAGAGCATATCGGGCTGGTAGCGCTCGAGAATCCATTCGACTTCGGCCGCAACCGCGGCCGGGGCGCGGCGGCGATGGGAATGGCCGTAGACCGAGTGACTGCACCAATTGCAGCGATAGGGGCAGCCGCGCGCCGTGATCACCGAGATGGACGATTTGCCGTGATGGTCGCGCCAGGTCCGGAGATAGCGCGGAATATCGACGCGTTCGCGATCCGGCCAGGGCTGGACGTCGAGATTTTCGAGCAGACGCGGCGATCCGGTATTCGCGAGGCCGCTCTCCGTCTGAAAAATCAGGCCGGGGATGCCAGGCCAGGCCGCGCGCGCGAAGCCGGTTCGCATCAACTGTTCGAGCGAATTCTCGGCTTCGCCTTTCACGATGAGATCGGCGCCAGCCGCCAGAAATTCGGCGGCGTAGTTCGCCGGCTCAGGACCGCCCAGCATCACGAGCCATCCCGCTTCTTTCGCCGCGGCCATGATGCGAAGCACATTGGCGCGCGTCATCAGATTGCCGTATATGCCCAGGGCGCCCACGGGGCCGCGCTGCAGCAACGCAATCAGTTCGGCCAGCGTACCGAAAGTGGAATCGTAGATCTCGACCTCGAAGCCCTGCGCCCGCAAATGCGACGACAGGTACAGAATGCCCAGCGGCGCATAGGGCTTCATGATTTTCTGCTCTTTGGGGTCCTCCGCGATGAAGTACCCATGCGTCAGCAGCAGCCGCATCAGGCGACCTCAGCAAAGCGGGCGGAATCGCGCAGCGCATAGACTGCGTTCCATTGCGGCTGCGGCGCGCCGCGCACTTCGGCGTGAATTGCATTCGCCAGCTCCCGATAGAACTCGGTGGACCACGGGCCGCGATACATCATCCGAAGATCACCGCTGTCTTTCCAGTTCGCACGTGAGCCCAATTGCGAAGCCACAATCTGGTGGAAGCGCGTGTTGGGCAGTGGGTAAGAAACGGAGATTCCCACATCATCGGGCTCGGTCTCGCGAACCATGCGAATCGTCTCTTCGATTTCCTCCCACTCTTCGCCGGGATAACCAAACTGGAGGAAGAAGCACGCGCGAATTCCTTCACGGCGGAGATTTTCGCGCGCGCTGTAGATATCAGCGACGCTAATGCCCTTGTCCATTGCATCGAGAATCTTTTGAGAACCCGATTCGGCGCCCATCCAGACCTCCGTGCAACCCGCTCGGCCAAGAGCGGCAGCGGCTTGCGGCGTCATGAGATCGCAACGGGATTGCATCTTGAATGGAATGGTCGCGCCCAGATCGCAGACCTCATCGGCAAACTCGGCGGTCCAGCGGCCGGAAAGGGCGAAAATGTCATCCGCAAACCAGATATGATCGGGATGAAAAGCGTCGCGCAGGAGCGCCATCTCGGCGGCGACCGCGCGTGGCGAGCGCGCGTGGTAGCCGTTGCCATAGATCGGCTTCGCGCACCAGTTGCAGCGGAACGGACAACCGCGGCTGGATGCCATGTTCAGCGAGAAATATCCGTGCGCCTGTTTCCACGCTGCGCGGTAGCGATCCATATCGACGAGATCCCAGGCGGGCAGCGGCAAAGAATCGAGATCCGAGCGCGGAATCCGCGGCGGGCCGAAATGTACCGAACCGTTCACACTGCGGCAAATCACGCCGGGGATCGTTTCGGGAGGCCGGCCCAGCGCGTAATCAAGCAGAGCATCTTCCACCTCGCCACGAATCACGGCGGAGAAGCCGGCTTCGAGATAGAGCAGCGCGTGGTCAGCGGAGTCGGAGCCGTGCACGATGGCCGGAATACCAGCCGCCCGCGCGCGTTCCGCAAACCAGAGAGCGAGCTCACGATTGTGCAGCAGGCACATCTTCGTCACAAAATTGAAATCGTCATCGCACACCACGATGAGTTGTGGGTGTTCGCTCTCCAGTATTCTGCCGAAAGTGCGTTTCGCGTCAACAAGCGTTTCTTCGAGGGCGGGGTCAAAAAGGCGGACAGCTGTTCCATTGCTCCGCAACGCCGCGGCTGCGAGCAGCGTCTGAAGCGGCGGATAAGGCTGCATTCGCGCCGTCTGCTTCGGGTCCGATCGCACGTGGTTAGCGTGCGTGAGTAGAACCGGACTCAACACGTGACGACTTCCGATTCGAGACGCTGCGCATCGACCTTCGGCTTGGGCGGCGCAACCATCTTCGAGACCCACTCTTTCGCCTTCAGATCGAAGGGGATCGAATAGAAGCTGTGGTCCAAGCGCCAGCGCGCTGTCACCCCGATCATTCCGTGAACCACGCGCTCGATGCGATTCGTCTGCCGCACGCCGATTGGAATGCGCTTAAACGCGAGCCGCAGATATTCGCGCATCGTCTGCAGCTCGCGATGCTTTTTACCCTTCAGCCACGGCAGCACTGTGTAACGCGGGAAGAAATCCGACCAGCCGTCCAGCGTTTTCGGCACGTCGATGCCGAGTTCGAAAGCGCGCTCCATCACGGGCGAGCCGGGGTAGGGCGTGAAGATGTTCGTCCAGAACTCGGCGCCGGGATATTTTCGGCAGATTTCCATGATCATGCGGATGGAATCGCGGCGATCTTCCTCTTCTTCGCCGGGGAAGCCGAAGATCATGTTGAACGACGGCCGTATCCCTGCCTCGGTCAGGCGGCCCGCAGCTTCATAAACGGTTTCGACCTTCTGAAAATTCTTGCTCATCAGACGCATGACCTTGCGCGAGCCGGTGTCGGCCCCCTGCGCAACCTGAGACAAGCCGGAGCGCCTCAGCAGTTTCAGCTCTTCGACAGTGAGACGGTTGACGAGGTTGGTTGACGCCTGAATGCTCCAATCGAACTTCACGCCGCGCCGCAGAATCCCTTCCGCTATGCCGACGGCGCGGTCGCGATCGACCAGGAAGTTATCGTCAACAATCCAGAGCAACGTGAGGCCATAGCGGCTCACCAGCTCGGTGGTTTCTTCCGCCACCTGCTCGGCCTCGAGCGCGTTCCATTTGCGGCCATAGACGCCTTCGTTCGTGCAGTACGCACAGTTGTAGGGACAAGCCAGGCTTGACGTGTACATCGCCCAGCGGCGTCCGCAGACGCGCTCATAGGCGTCGAAGTCGGCGAGGTGATAGGCCTTGGGCGGCATCTCTTGGATCGGCCGAAGCGCGCGCGCTGGGTTGAAGCGCAGGCGGCCTTCTTCGTCCTTATAGCCGACTCCGTCGATGCCTTCCATCGATCCGCCGGCGCGGAGCCGGTCGACGATTTCGAGGAGCGCATCTTCGCCCTGGCCTTTGACGACGATATCGACACACTCGGCAGCAAGCGTCTGACCCGGCAGCAGCGATGGATGCCAGCCGCCGAGGACAACCGGCTTATCCGGATAGCGAAGCTTGACGGCGCGCGCGACACGCACAGTCTCGCGAATCATCGGCCCCGTGACCAGGGAAACTGCGAGACATAGCGCGTCCTGCATTTCATCGACAACGGTCTGTTCGAAGTTCGGGGTGATGGTGGAATCGATCAGCCGCACCTCGTAACGGGCGCGCAGCAGAGGCGTGGCGACCGCGAGGATACCGAGCGGAGCCGTCGCCTCCTGGCTGGAGAAAGCGGGGAAGAAGAAAACCACTTTTCGGGACATCATGTCTCGGCAAATGCGGCGAGAATGCCGCTATGGAGATAGACCCCCTGCGGCGCGTCAGGGAACGAATTTCATGGAGCCCCGGAAGTGTTCCGGGGAAGTTTTTCGAGAGTCTGAGGGATTAAGACATGCGGGTCGCGCTGGTTCACTACTGGCTGCTCGGAATGCGCGGCGGCGAGAAGGTGCTCGAAGCCCTCTGCCGGGCGTATCCGGAAGCGGATATCTTCACGCTCTTCTACGATCCCGACGCGGTTTCGCCGCTGATTCGCAGCCGCAACGTGACGGCTTCATTCCTCAATCCGCTGCGGCGAGCGTACCGGTCCCTGCTGCCGCTGATGCCGATGGCGCTCGAGGATTTCGATCTGCGTCCATATGACCTCGTCATCAGCAGCGAATCGGGGCCGGCGAAGGGCGTGCTGACCTCGGCGACGTCGCGGCATTTTTGCTACTGCCATACGCCGATGCGGTATCTGTGGGAGCTCTATCCGGCGCATCGGCATGAGTACGGCGAGAGCTGGCTGAAGCGTACGGCGCTCGCCCCCATCGCAAATTACATGCGGCTGTGGGATTACGCGACGGCGGCGCGCGTGGATGGGTTCATCGCCAACAGCGTAAACGTCAAGCGGAGGATCTGGCGGACGTACCGGCGGCGGTCGGCCGTGGTCCATCCGCCGGTTGCCGTGGACACGTTCCGTTATCAGACGCCGGGGGATTACTTCCTGATGGTGGCGGAGATGGTTCCGTACAAAAGGCTGGACTATGCGATCCGATGCTTCGCGCGGTCGGGCCGGCGGCTGAAGGTGGTTGGAGCAGGTCCGGAATACAAGTCGTTGAAGAAGTTGGCTGGACCTTCGGTGGAATTTTGCGGACGGGTCACAGAGACCGCGCTACGGGATCTCTACTCGCGCTGCCGGGCTTTGGTCGTGCCGGGCGAGGAAGACTTCGGGATCACGATGGTGGAAGCGCTTGCCAGCGGAAAGCCGGTGCTGGCAGTGGCTCGGGGCGGGGCGATGGAGATCGTGGGGAACGGGCAGGGAATTCTCTATCCGGAATCCGACGAGGCGTCCCTCGCTGAAGCGCTTCGTTCGTTCGATCGCATTGAATCCCATATAGATCCGCATGCGCTGATCGATTACGCGGCCGGATTCTCCGAGCAGGTGTTCCAGACGCGCTTGATGGAGACCATCGGGGAGATGTGGTCGCCGAAGCCTCGAGCCGTGGGCCGGCGAGCGAACTCGTCCGGCGCGGGGCCGGTTCTGGTTCTGCCTCTGCATGACGTCGCCGCGGGGGAGTGATTCCCCGCACATCGCTGATTTCACAATCTGTTTACAACTCCTGAGCAAGTACTTTCCCGCAAATTCCTACGATCGATTCATGGAACAAAGTTGGGATCTGCGGGAGGCGGTTTGCCGCATCGGCGTCGACAGCATGGACGCCGTCAGCGACGAATCGCTCATGTTTCTGCTGCGTAATGAAACGGACCGAACCCGGGGCAACGAAGTGTTCGCGGAAATGCATCGTCGTTATCAGGGTCGCGTGCTGAGCTGGTGCCGCCGGTTGACACGCAACCGGGAGGGGGCGAACGACCTGACGCAGGAAGTCTTTCTGCGCGCATTCCGGTATCGCCACACGTTCCGCGGGGATTCCAGTCTTTCCACCTGGCTCTACGTCATCACGCGCAATTACTGCATGAACGCTCTGAAGAAATGCGGGCGCGACCCGATTGAGGGCGCCGACCTCGTTTCTCCGGCTGTAGCTGGTTCAGACGGGACGGAAACGCATGCGCAGGTGGCAAACAGCCAGGCATTCGAGGCGATGTGGGCGCTGATTCACCGGACGCTAACGCCGCTCGAAGCGCGGGTTATGGCGCTGCATTACGGGCATGGGCTGCCGCTCGCCATCATCACACGCCAGTTGATGCTGGCGAATCCGAGCGGGGCGAAGGCTTATATCGTGAATGCGCGCCGCAAGCTGAACACGGTTCTCGAGGGGCGGACGCTGAAGAGCCGCCCGGCAACCGGCGACGGACGCATTGCGGCGGCCGCCTGATTGTTCCGCGCGCGGTTACCGCGCAGTCACAGTAATAGCCAGCCCATGAGCCTTCCTGTCTTCAAGGCGCTCAAACGCCTCGCCATGGGCGATTCCATCTTCCCGCAGCAGGTCACGGTCGGTATGCGCGACCCGCAGTGCGAGATTACCGTCTGGCTGCATGGGCTGGGCGCCCCGCGGGATGTCACGAATCGCCACGTGATGGCGTGCGTGGACCCGCTGATGATCGGCGTGGTGTTCGAGCGTGGGTGGGAGATTCCGCCGGAGGGCCACGCGAAGTTCTGCCTGCGCCTCGTGGAGCGCCGGGGGACGAAACGGCTGCTGGGTGAGATTCGCCTCGCCGGCGCGGGTGAACCGTTCGGCGAGGATGGGTTGCGCCTCTTCCGGATTCGAGGAAGTTCCAACTATTGCCTGCCGAAACTGCGGCTGTGGGCTCACTTCGCGTATCTCTGGTACCGGCGATGGCGTTTCAACAATAATCCCGAAATCAAAATCACGCCGCGTGAGGCGCATACGATGGTGGCGTTCTTCATTTGTCCGCGGCCGGTTGTACTGGTAAGCGTGCGGAGTGGTGAAGAGGGTAATGTGTTCCCGATGAATCTGATGGGTCCCGTCAGTGACGGGAAGTTCGCGTTCGCGCTCAACAGCACACGCCATGCTGCGCCCATCGTGGTCAAGGCGCGGCGGGCGGCTATCAGCAATGTGCCGCTGACAGAAGCCGGCCTCGCTAAAGCTCTCGGGCGGAATCACCTGAAGACGTCGATCGACCTCTCGGAGTTGCCATTCGAATCGCGGCCCTCGCACACGTTCGGCTTTCCGGTGCCGGATTTCGCGGTGCGGGTCCGCGAGCTGGAGATTGAATCGTCGCAGCGTCTGGGGAGCCACACGTTCTTTATCGCGCGGCTGGTTCACGATGAGCAGATTGCGGTGGCGCAGGAATTTTTCTACGTGCACGGGATCTATCAATCGTGGCGGGTGCGCAATCTGGCGGCGCTGGCGGGCCGATGACTTCCGCGCCTGCCGCCTCGCCCTCTCTTCATCCCAGGCTGGGACCCCGGGAGTTCAGCCGGTATGAGGACGTCAGGGCGGCTCTTCGCGAGCCCGCATTGTGGCCTGTCGCGCCCCTCAAACCGAACCCGTTTAAGATTCCGGATCAGGCGGCCCAGCAGGCGTTGCGGGCTCAGATTCTGGATCGCTTTTCTCCGTTGCGCATGGCGGCATGGCAATCGAGGATGGAAGAAATCGAGGTAGATGTACCGGCGCGCGGCCCTGTCGATCTGGTGGCCGATTTCATTGAATCCTGGTGCCTGCAGGCGGCGGGTATCGTGACAGAAGCTCCTCCCGAAGACTGGAATTCACTCGTTGCCGAAGCGCGCATGGTCTCGCATGCGGCCGCGGAGCCGCTGGATGAGAACCTCCGGCAATGGGCAACGCAAGCGGACAACGTTCTGGCAGGGTATTTCGCGAACTCCACACTTCCGATGCCGGGCCCGACGTTTGTCGCTATTTCTCGCACGGTTGCCTGTCTTCTGGCGAACGGGTGGGCGGTACTGCTGGGGTATCCGGAGGAACGGGAAAAGCTGCGGACGGCGCCGGGGCTGCTTCCGAAAGCGGTAGAGGAAATGCTCCGGTTGGCTGCGATTCCGGATATGGTCTTCCGCCATGCGTCGGCCGCGGTGACCGTCGCCGGCGCGCCGATCGCGGCAGATGAGCGGATTGTGCTGCGGCTGGCGTCCGCAAATCGCGATCCGGCGGTGTTTGCGGATCCAAACCGGTTTGATCCTCTGCGACGCGGACCTGCGCACCTCTCGCTGGGATTTGGGCTGCATGCCTGCGCGGGGAGCGCGCTGATCCGGATGGTGATGGCGACTGCGACCTCGATATTCCTGTCGCGGTTCGGGTCGCTGGCGCTGCGGGCGCCGATAGAGTGGGAGGGCGGGAGCGGATTCCGTACGCCGCGCCGGCTGCTGGTGGGCTGAATGGTGTTTTATCCAATGGGATTTCCAGTTGAAATCGAGACGCAGACGCCGGACATCATAGCGGCGGCGGAGCAGGCCTGGTCGCGTTATTCGCGTGTTTCGGACGGTACGCCGGTGCGAATTCGGGTCACCGTATCGGATGAGCGGAAGTCCGCCGCCGAAACGCCGCGTGTGGAGTTCGCTGGCCCGTGGATGTCGATACTGCGAAGCAGCGCAGACTACGCGCGCGCGAATCTTTCGAGCGGGGCCGCGGAAATTCGCGTTACCCGCGATGTGGCGTCGGATTCCGCGTACTTCAACTATCACTTCCTGAAGCCTCTGGCCTATCTGCTGCTCGCTCCGTGGCACTTCGCATTCGTTCACGCTTCGTGCGTGGCGCGAAATGGGCGCGCCATGATGCTGTGCGGCGATGCGTTAGCAGGCAAAACGTGTCTTGCTTTCGCGTGCGCGCAGCGAGGCTGGACGTTTCTTTCCGGCGACGCCACCCATCTCCTGCACGACTCTCCCGATTTTTCTGTAGCGGGCCGACCGTTTTCGATTCGGTTCCGCGAATCGGCGAAAACACTGTTCCCCGAACTGGCTACATGGACAGCGGTGATGCGGCCCAATGGAAAGGCTTCGATCGAAATCGAAACGGATCGGCTGGGATTGAAAACCGCCTTGCGGGCGCCTGGGAGCCACCTCGTGTTTCTGGAACGGAACACGGCGGGCATCGCGCAGATAGCGTCAATGACGACTGATGAGGCGCTCCGGCGGCTCGATCACGCCGTATTCTTCGGCGACGCCGCCGTACGCCAGAGACAACGTGCGACTCTCGCTCACTTCGCGTCATTGCCGGCGGTGCGGCTCACGTACTCCACGCTGGAGGGCGCCGAGGCCGCATTGCGCGAGCTAAGTCTGGGCGGCGCGTGATGCTGCTGACTGCCGTACGGGCGCTGCGCTTTGACGGCGACCCCTTGCGGGCGCTTGAAACGATTCCATCCCGCAAGTGGCCCGAATTCCTCGCTCTGTGCGATGAGGCGCATATCTCGCTCGCCCTCGCCGCGCGCTGCGGTGAAGCTGTGCCCGCAGAGCTCCGCTCGCGCCTCACACGGAATGCTGCGCGCCATGAGCGAATCGTGGAGGCGCATCGCGAAATTGCCGCCGTTCTGGATGCGCGCGGAGTCGAATTTCTCGTGCTCAAGGGGCTCACGCACGCGAGGCTTTGGAATGATGCGGCGCGGCATCGTCCGCAATACGACATCGATCTTTATGTGCCGCCGCCGATGGCGGATGGCGCAGTGCGGGCGCTCGAGTCGCTCGACTATAAGGTGTGCGAAGAGGAATCGAAGGGTTCCGATCATTTGCCCGTGATGGTGCGGCGCACCGGATGGCGCTGGCGCGGCGATTACTTCGATCCCGATCAGCCTCTTGCAGCTGAGGTGCACTTCCGGTTCTGCAATCCGTCACTTGGATTCGAGGCGCACGGCGCGGAAGGCTTCTGGGAAAGTCGGCGCATCACAGATTGTGATGGTGTTCGTCTGCCGGCGCTGCATCCGGCGGATGCGCTCCGCTATTCGTGCTGGCATGCGGTTCGGCATCTCCTTCGCGGAAGCTTGCGAATCCTGCATGTGTATGAGCTCGCCTTTTTTCTGGATCGCTCTTCGTGTGACGACGCTTTCTGGGAAGAGTGGCGGGATGCGGGCCTCGCCGAAGGAATTGCTTTTCGTCTCGCGTCCGAATGGTTTGGATGCAGGATGCACCGCGCGGCGCAGGCATACGCGAACAATCTTCCGCCAGACGTGGATCGCTGGTTCCGGCTGTTCGCGTTCTCGCCGATCCACGCGGTTACGCGGCCGAACAAAGACGAAGTATTCCTGCAGCTCTGCCTGAACCGCAACAGGGCCGGCGAGCGACTTCTGCCGAGACGCCTGCCGGGATTCTGGCTCGACGCGCATGATCGCGAAGAGAGTCGGGTTTTGCAGGTGCGAAGAAGATTCGGGCGCGCCCGGTTTATCGCGACCCGAGCCGTTCACCATGCCCGGACGCTTGCGCCGCTGATTGGAAGCGGCGTCCGCTGGTGGTGGCGCCGGCTCCCGCAATAAGGTCGCCGATTTCGCGCTGACAGCGTTCCAGCCGGAAGCGCTGCTCCCACTCGCGGCGTCCCTGGAACGAGAGGCGCGCCATCAGAGCGGGATCGTTGAGGAGCGTCTGAAGCGTTGCTGTCAACGATTCGCCTGTGCGCGCGGCCGCCAGAAGGCCCGTCTCGCCGTGCCGCACCAGTTCCGGAATACCACCGGAAGCGTAGGCGACTACCGGCGTACCCGCCGAGAACGCCTCCATGATGACGCGGGTCGCGCCTTCGGCAGGACCGGAAGGCACCGCCAGCACATCGATGGCGTGGAGCGCTTCCGAGACTTTGTCGGTCCAGCCGTGAAAGTCGATGGGCAGCCCCGCGGCGCTGTTGCGAACTTTGCATTCCCAGGCTGCGTCCGCAAAAAGCGCGGCGCCGAAGACAGCGAATCGGAGCTCCGGATAGACCCGGGAGAGACGCCGCGCAGTCTCAACGAAATCGAGATGTCCTTTTTCGTGTGAGATGCGCCCCAGGATCCCGATCGTTCGCGGCCCGCCCGGACCGGGGCGCGGACGGAATCCGTGGTCTCGCACGCCGTTGTAAATGATAGTCGCGCCGGGGAACGGCCGCGCGACGAACTCGGAAATGGCGATGACGCGCATTCGCCCGCGCTTCACACAGCAGCGCGCGATGGCTCGGGTGTAACGGCTATCAAGATAGCTGTGCGCGTGAAACAGGACGGGGGCGCCACGCGCGCCGAACAGCGCCGCCGGCAGTGGACGCGGACCGTTCACGTAGATTAGGTTGGGTTCAAACTTCCGTACCGCGGCTCGTGCCGCGGCAGTCGCCCGCATCGAATCTGTCGCATAGCGGATGACGTCCCGTGCCGTCTTGTGACCATTCCCGTACTCCGGGAACGGGAACGCGCGCGATGGAATTCCACGCTCCTCGCAATCCACATGGAGCGGGCCGTCGCCGGGAATCATTACCATCGCGCCCCATCCCCGGCGCACCGTCTCGTCGAGAACCTCGCACAGTCCAATCTGTGCGCCCCCGCGTTCGCTGAACTGGTCGAGAAACAGAATTCTCACGGCTGCGCCCCCGCCTCGCGAATCGCGGTTCCCAACACCCAGAAGTAGACGGGCAGGACTCGCCAATAGGTAACGAGATCGCCCGAGAGCATCTGCACCATTTCCCCGGCCCAGAAACAGAAGATCCACTGGCCGAGAAATGCCGCGCGCGGATTCTGCGAACGCGCCGCGGCGTAGCTGCCTCGCAGAATTCGCCAATTCAGGAAGAGAAATGCCGCGAGACCAATTACGCCGGTCTCGACGAGAAGGCTGAGATACGTGTTATCCGCCACGAGCTCTGCGCCGGCGAATTTCGAGTATGGCAACGTTTTGAAACCGATCCCGAAGATCGCATGCCAGGGACGATCCGTCAGAAATGTCGCCAGCGTACTCCATGTCGCGAGACGTCCCGTCAGCACCCCGTTGGGGGTGACCAGAGCGTCCGTGAAAGAGGTTTCGATCCTCGCCCAGTAGGTCGCCGCAAAAGAAGGAACGAAGTACTGGACGAACGCCGCGGCCATTACGAGCGCGGCCGCGCTTCCGGCGAGCACCCGTCCAATACGGGCGCGGCGCAACGCGGCCAGCGTCACACAGGCGGCCACTACCGCGACAATCGACGCGCGCGAGTAGGAAAAGATGAGGGCGGTGGCGAAGACAAGTCCGGCGATGCCGAGGAGTGCCCTGGGGCAGGGAATTTCCCTGCGCGGCCGCAGAAGCGCCACGATACACATCACGAGAAAGAACGCGCAGAAATTCCCCAGGGTACTTGCTTCATAGAACAGGCCCTGCGCGCGCCGCAGCACGCCGTCATCCAGCCAGACGAACTGCTGCTCGTATCCCGCGGGCGCCGGGAACTGGAAATAGAAGTCGGCGCACGCGAACAACGCGGCGAGCACGCCCAGGACGAAGAGAAATCGCGTGAACCGGAGCGAATCCGTGCCGACTTGACGCGGTCCCTTCAGCGCCCATAGAAATACATACGCGCTGATGGAGAACAACCCCACGCGCAGAAGCGATCGCACGGCGAGATCCGCCCCGGAATAGAGTGCCGCGAACGGCAGGCTCAGCAGCAGCGCCCCAACGAACCAGACGAATGCCTGAGCGACAGGCGGCGCCGCCGTTCGCCATTCCTTCATGCGAATCAGACCGGCCAGCAATCCCACAGCGGCGAGCAGTGGAGCGGTGTGGACACCGGCATCGCCCAGCGGGATCGGCAGCGGCGGAGTCAGCAGAAGAAAGATAAAGAATGCGGCCAGCCAGCGATGCGGACGAAGCAGCGTCCACCAGATTGCGGCGGCGACGACAGGAGGTCCCGCGAGTGCGAGCTTGAACCATGGTCCCGGCGCAAGCGCAATTGCAGCGCTCCAAAATCCCAGCGCGGCCGGGATAGCGAAATCAGCTCGCAGCCGTTTTCCGGCAGGTGCGGCAGCCGCGTTCATCGCAGGTGGTACACGTGCTCGGCGCGGGCCGCCACTGCGCGGCTATATCCGAAAGCCGCCGCCAGGTATGCAATCGAGGCGATCAGGGCCAGACCAGGAGCTGAAATCAGGATTAACGGAACGTTCGGCGATGATGGCCGTTCCGGCACAATGCCGGGATCGAGCACTTCGAGCCGTTCCCCACGGTACGCCATCGACGCGCGAACTTCAGTGAGCTGCGTGCGCGATGTTTCGAGATCGGTCCTCGCGAGCTTCTGTTCCGCCTCGAGCGAATCCCGAATGGGCCTGGCGCGCTCGAGCGCCGCGGCTTTTTCGTCAATCATGGTCTCGAAGTGCTTCCGCTGTATATCGAGGTCCTGAACCCTTGCCAGCGTCGCTGTAGTTTCACGCACGTTCCACGCAGCCCTCTCGTCACCTGCCGGAAAAGAACCCGCCTGCGCCTTCAGATCCGCCAGATCCGTGCGAGCCTGCGCGAGTTCGCGCTCCACATCGTACTTGAGTTGAGAGGTGTTCTTCAGTTCGGCCGTCAGAGAATCGACCGAAGGAGCGCCATTCGAAGCGGCCGCCTTCATCGCCACCTGCAGCCGCGCCTCCGCATGCGCGACATTGTTTTCCGCCTGCTTCACGGCCGCGTCGCCCGAATGTTCGTCGATCGAACGGTTCATCGCCACCGTTTGTTCGGCGATGAACCGGGCGAGGCGCTCGGCTTCGCGCGGCTCATCGAGCGTGGCCTGTATCTCAATCAGCCGCGTGGCCGCGGGCTTGGTGACTGAAAGAATACGGCGCTTGAGCGATTCCACACTCGCCTCCGGATAACGGCGCCGCAGACCGAGCTCATCGAGCGCGCGCAGGAACAGCGTGTCACTGGTGGCAAAGTTCAGATAAGTCTTGAGAGATTCCAGATAGACCGGACTAACCGCGAGCGCGGCGCGGGGATCGGCGCTCGCCGGTGGCTCAATGATGAGCGTTGCCTTCGCCGCATACCGCTTCGGCAACAGCGCCGCCGCCGAACCGGCGATCACAAGCGCTGCGACACACGCAATAGCTGCGACGCGCCATCGCGAGCGGAGGTAAAGCGCAAAATCAACCGCGTCAAATGGCCTGTTCATGCAAAACGGGCTCCGATCGGGCCCCATCGAATAGGACCGGGATCGGAGCCCGCGCGGAACACAGCCGGTCTTACTGCACAGCGATGTTGGTGCTGCCCTTCGTCGTGAGCCCGCCAATCTGCACCTGGAACGGCAGCGCGCCGCCCGTGACTCCCGGCGGCACCTTCATGTTGATCTGATAAACGCCTACAAAGCTCGACATTCCGGAGTAGAGGACTTCCGCTGGCACGTTGTTCACGAGCACCGTCGGCACTGTGGTGGTCCTCGAGATCACGCCCGTCGCCGGAAGCTGCCCCGTCTGTACCGGGTTATCCACCGGTCCCAAACCGCCGACATATACCAGAAGCACATCACCCGTCTGCGCCGGAAACGCCTTATAGGTGCAGCTCGCAGGAAGCGGCGTCTGGTCGCAGCCCGTGCCGAAGGTATTCACCGGAGCAGCGAAGGACGCATAACGCACGCTGTTCGGGTCCTGCGCGTTAATCGCGAAAGCA
>Ga0070658_10002438_pt1 | contig 15565 bp, 14 predicted proteins | sample KBSC13metaG_FD_64664 | JGI IMG/M metagenome (GOLD analysis project Ga0070658, IMG submission 64664) | Corn rhizosphere microbial communities from Kellogg Biological Station, Michigan, USA - KBS C1-3 metaG | ecosystem: Host-associated > Plants > Roots > Rhizosphere > Soil ...
GCCCGACCACCAGTTTCGACGGTGAGGAGATACGAGAGCGCGCCGCCCGCCTCAAAGTGCCGATCGCGAATTTCGTACCCAAAGGCGGAGAGGTGCAGGGAGGCTCCTGGGAGGGCTACTTCCTTTTGACCGCCACCCGTCTCCGTAAGGAGCTGCGCGAGGGCGTGCTGCTGCCGGCGGCTCCCGGTTGGAAATGCCCGATTATCCAGGTGCTTCCCAAAAGTGATCTGTCGGTAGGCATACTGAACCTGCTCGTCAACGGGCGCCAGTGTCAGGTGCAAAAAGGGAAACAGGGTCTGCTGCTCTCCCTATTGCTGCGGCACGCGGAGGAGATGGTCTCCTACGAGGAGATCGACACGCTTGTCAACGGAGGCCCCGCGACAGAAGATGCACGCAAGGGCTGGATCAAAAACATACGCGCCAAGATACAGCAGCAGTGGCTCGGTCTGCCATTGCCCTCCCAACAGAATAACCTGGAGGAGACGCCCGCCGAGCGCGCCAATCTGGAAGTGTTGGAAAGCGTTCCCGGCGGCCTGATCCTCCATGTACATGTCGAAGGCCCGCTTCCTTCCCCAAAACCACCGTCACAACCCAGAAAGAAACTAAAGCCGTAAAATCGCAAAGCAAGTTATAGACAGTTGAACGGAGACTTCGTCATATGGAACAGCGTATTCTTTGTGTCGCTGACGAACCCATTTGCTCAGCGCTCTGCAAGCTTTTGGAACAATGGGGATATAGCGCTCATCCACTTCCTCGCCCAGATCTGGAACTAGACGAGCCAGAACAGTTATCCCCTAGAAAAGCCGAATGGACCGATCGATGGGCCGAGGGTATCTGCAAAATGGTACTTACAGACAGCCAACCTGATTCATATGATGTCATCTTGATCTATGCTCACCTACATCATGGACAACGCAGCAAAAATCACGGCTTTTATCTTGCAGACATTATCCGCAGCGAATGCGATAACACCAGCGTGCCTGTTGTCATAGCGGTCCTGGATCCACAAAGTGCAGAACGTTCAAGTACACGCCGATTAAGAGATCCATCCGGTCGAGCAATTTTTCCTGTAGTTCCAACAGCATGTATTCCAGAATACAGCAACGTTACGATGCATTATCAATGGGATGTTCTCATGGGCCTGCGAGAGTTTCGCACCACATGTGAACTCGCGAGGAGGGTTATGCGAAATGGAAGATAGACAGCGAATAGCAGGACGAAACGCCCGTATCAACGAACAATCAGCGATTATACGGCATCGTCTTGGAAACCTTCAGTCCAGTCTGCGTATCTTGGAAGGCGGCTATCTCAACGGTTGGATAAGGAGAGACGAGGTTGCCAAAGCACTTGAGGCAATGCGTCTGCAGAAAATCTCCGATCCGGCCTCGCTTGAAAACTTGGGTAGTCTGGCGGATCTAATACCGAAGTTAACGCCTTTCGTATCTAGGGAAGACGTCCTCCTGGGAGAAAGAGAAGTCTGGATTTGTGATGATGACTGGCCTATTTGGGACGCGGTCCTCACACCTTTGTTTCAGCGCGCCCTAGGAGTGAAAGTGAGAGGTTTCGCTACACGTGATCAGTTAAAACAGAATCTATCGCCACAAGCCAGCCTTAAAATAGTCACTCTCCTCCATGACGTTCATTTTGAGGAAAAACTCAGTCTCCGCCCACAAGACATAAAGACTTTCCAGGAAGAGCGTCCCCTACTCGACATAACCCTATTTACCTCCGACATCGAGGATGGGGAATTAGTGCGCGAGGCTGCGGAAGCGGGCTACCGTATCTTTTTTAAAGAGTTAGACGTCGAAGTGGGAGCAGCACGCGATACGGCAGCCTATGCATCGAAACTCGTGGAAGTAGTCAATGCCTCTCTGGAAGCCACTACAGCACGTGCTCTATATCATCTTGCAAAGATCGGTTTTCCGGATCTAGAACATGTTCGAAGTAATGCAGGCAGAGAAGCAAAGGAACTTCTCAAATACCTGGAATTCTATATCGATAACCCTCTACGACCGGTCGTATTGATGATTGTTCCTCTACTGGAAAAACAGTTCGTTCGTTTCTATAGGGAAGTTGTGAGGCAACCTATACCGTCCAAGCCAGGCAGCAAAGGCAACAAAGAGATCAATTGGCCAGAGGCCACTAGTCAGATCCTTGCTCTCCTTACAAGCAGACCTTACACAAAAGAACTCACAGAACTAAGAGAACGCGCGTTTAGGGAATGGATAGAAGTCTATTCAGTCGCCAAAGGTGTACGCAATGAGGTATTGCACAATCCTGTTGAGCAGGTTACCAGTCCTATCCAATCTCTTCCCTTAATAGGCCTGATGCTACCTGTGGTAGCCACGATGTCGGCGTTGTATCGCCTCGAGATTGCTCTCGACGAAAACCCCGCCGTGGATCCATTCAATCACCAAAAACGACTGCTCGCCATGCAACAACTTTCACATGCAGTAATCAGTTCTCCCTCGTTGCCTGTTACTCTACGAAGTATTCTAAGAGATTTATCGGTCGGCGGCATGGCAACTACTCCGCCTGAAAGGCTGAAACTAATTTATTCCTGGATTGAAAACCATCTCAAAACGGCGAGGATTTCTAAAGATCTGAGCGTCTCTAAACTAAGACCTCGATTCATACGGTATGTACCTATCAATAAGACAATGCCCATCAGTTTCGGCGCAGACCTTACTGAAGTCCTACATCTACAGGAGATTGCATCTATCTGTTTACTTTCTTCTAAATCAGCAAGAGAGCTTGGTATCCCTCCTGATTTTAACATCTAACATGCTTCCGCCCCCGCTCGGTTCTCGATGATAACATCTACCTTCTGTTGAGAGAATAGTCGTTTAAGGGGCCATTCACAAACAACAAAGACCGCCCGTCACCTGGGAGGTCTTTGTTGTTTGTGGTTCTGTGGTTGTGATTACCTTCCTTTCTTGCCGTTGTAAGCGCGGCCGGCTTTGTCGTTCGCCTCTTTGCGGGTCCAGCCGACACCCGAGGAGGATCGGTTGCCGTGCTTCACGGTCGTTTCGTGAAGCGTCGGCCCGATGCCTGTCGGCATGAAGGGGATGGACGAGTAGCTTTTGTGCGAGACGCTGGGTTTGTTGTTACGGGACATGTTGTTCTCCTTAGTTGTGTGCAATGCGTTGGTGTGATGACAGCCTGCGACTTCCGAGCCGTCGCGTGAACTGTATAGATAGATAAAGCAACGACAGCCCAAAAAGTTCACACCGAAATCGAACTGTTTTCGCTTTGCGCTCCAGACTGTCACAATACCCTCTTCCCGAATCTATCACGATAAGCCCAACACTGTTTCCTCCTGGATGATCGCTACCAATACGACAGCCCGATTCTTATCCCCGAGAGCCGGATTGATCAACAGGCAAGTGTCGCCGCTTCTCTTATAGACCAGAAAAAAATATAAAACAGCCCGGTTTCCCCACTGAACTTTCGCGGACTTTCCCGCTTTATCCATCTATGCAAGGTACACATCCTGCAAATTCACCTCTCATGCATCGCTTTTAGAAAAGGAACACTTACAATGTACAACCCCATTCACACTCTGTTGAACACCCTCGTCTCGTCGAGTCGGAACCGCCGAGCGCCCCTGGTGAACCGGCTGGTCGCCCTGATCATTTGCGGCGCAACGATGGCTCTGGGCCTCATTCCCCAGGCGAAAGCGCAGATGAACGTACCCGCCCTATCGCAACGGGACGGCCGTTGGGCCAGCCATCAGTTGGGGCGTAATGTCCCTAGCTCGACCCTTGGCAACCGGGGCTGCGCGGTCACCTGCATCGCCATGGAACGCAGTTACTTCTACGGCTCTCTCATCGATCCTGCCTACATGAACGATTGGCTCTTAAGCAACGGGGGCTTCTATAACGACCTCGTCATCTTCAGCGCGGTTCGCGGCTTCGCGGGTTCGAGGGATTACAGTCGTACCGCAGCCGACCTGAACTATATCAACACGTTGCTCGATCACGGCTATCTCGTCATCGCGATGACCTACTTTCCGCCTTCGAGAACGACGACTCACTTTGTACTGATCACGGGCCACAGCGGCTACACCTACTATATCAATGATCCCTGGACCGGATACAAAACGACCTTTAACTCCCAATATGGAGATCCCGGCCGCTGGATCTACAGCATCAACTACTTCCACTAATCCCCTCCCCTCCCGGCACAGCAAGCGCACTGCTTCCCAGTGCGCTTGTTTGCGGGCCGGCCAGAGGCGAAGACGAGTGCAAAAAGAGAGTCCACAACCAGCGTAAAGCCAGGTCTTCGGTAGAATGGACAGCCGCTCAATTTGACCCTTGCGGGAGACTGGAATCCTTATAATGGATATGTAGTTCGCAGGAAGCCATCAGGGAAGGCATCGCACGTGATCTGCCTACCGACCTCAACAAGCCCGTTGACGGAAGTGCCGATGACTCATGTGAGAAAGGAGAGCTTATCATCGAGGTAACCGTAGGCATTCACGGCTATTTCGAAAAAACTTTTGTGGCGATTGAACTTTTTCATGCGCTCCCGACGGTGTCTCCTTATACGAGATACGCAGGAGAATGGCAAGCGCAAAAAGCATCGGATCGATGTGCCACTGGACTTGCCACAACGTTTGCGCTGAGAGGTTCTTTTAACCTCCAGCAAGGATGCCTCCCGTTTCGGAGCATCCCACTACCATGGAGAGTCGCGCGTTCTGCGCCTCAGCGGAACAGACGACACAGGAGCTAAATTCGGCTAGTAGGAGAAGGGCACAGGCTCTCTTCTCGGGATGTCGCAGGCACACGGTCTGCCATCCAGCCTCCTCCTGAAATGACCATGGTTCTTCAACAGCCAGATCTTTAAACGGTCTGGTTGAAGTTGCCACCTGTTACGGTTGGTGTGCCCGGTACTTTCCGGGCGAGCGGATGCAGCCTCTGCATCGGAAACACGCCGTGAACAGGAGACTTGCCGGCAGGCGCGTGCGCCTGCTATGCGAACGCTGGAAGCACCCGGACGACGCATCTGCGTCGGCGGGGGTATGGCGTGACGCCTGGCCGCTGAAGAACCCATATCATTTCAGGAGGAGAAATCCATGCAAAGCTCATCGACGATCTCGGAACATCTGCTTCACCTGGCCTGTCAGGGCGACGCCCACGCCCAGGATCAGGTTCTCCATCACTTTACTCCGATCTGGTCTTCCCGGCTGCGCCGCGCGGGAATCCAACGCGACGACGCGGAAGATATTCTCAGCAAACTCTACCTCTCGTTCCTCGAAACGGCGCACAAAGTCGTGCATCCTCGTGCATTCTTCGCTTTCTATGAGAAACGCTTGAACTGGCTCATCCAGGACCACCAACGCAACGCCGGGAGGAAGTCTCGTATCCTCTCCCTGGACGCCATAGAGGCCCCCGATTCGGACGCCCGCTTCGACTCCTCCAAGATGGCCTGCATGGCTGATGAGAAGCTGCTGCCGTTGAGCGACCTTGTCTGCTTGCAAGAGCAGCAGCAACAGGTCCATTCCGCTCTTGCGCAACTGCCCCCCCAACAAGCCGAGACAGTCAAACTCGTCGTCTTGAAAGGCCTGACCTACGAAGAGGTAGCTCTGCGCATGCAGATTCCCATCGGTACCGTTCGCAGTCGCCTCTTTCTTGGGCGTGCTCGCCTCAAGCAGATTCTCACTCCCCTGATCAATTGACGTCGGCTGCGGAAACCACGCAACCCACGATCCGACACTCCGGCAGTACCGACCCGTGAAATAATCAACCAGCAAACAAGCATAAGCTCCAAGGAGAACCAGAATGAACCGAATCCATCTTATCAAATGCGTGTTCTTAACCAGCGGTCTGGCGGCAGTCATGGGATGTGAGCCCAAGCCTAAGGACACGACAGCCATTGCAATGGCGACACAAAAGGCGAGCACCGCTCCCGCAGACGTCGCCTTCATGGTGGACGGAACCGCCTCTGCCGGCGAAAACCGCAAGAAAGGGCTGGCCCAACTGTCGTTTTTGCTCAAGCCGGGAACTCTGGCCAAAGGCAGCAAAATCAACCTCTTCCGCATGGACTGCCTGCCGAAAAGCATCTGGAGCGGGAAAGTCACGAGCGGGAACAACAAGGAGATCGTGGATGCTTTCAATGAGGCGCTGGACGGCAGCCACCAGTGCGGCACAGATGGCTGTAAAGCCTTTGCGAAAGCCCTCGACTGGCTGATCTCCGAAGGGCAGAAAGATCCGTCGGCGCGCCTGATCTTAACCGGATACCATGATGGCATTGCGGACGAATGTCGGTCAGGGAAGGGAGAGGCGCATCCGGCACGGGAGGCGACGTTCCTCTGGTCAGGAGCCAAAGCGGCAGGCGTGGAGGTGGTCCTCTTCGGCATTAGCGAAGACATCGCGCCGCAACTGAGGGCAGCCTGGGCGCCGCGCCTCACCTCCCTCAGCCTGTATACGCCAAGCCATCAGATTACCAAAGAAGACCTGGGATTTGCACCCGGCTCTCTCTTCTGACGGATGCAGGTTCGGTGGGAGAGGCTCCCACCGAACCTGTTGGCAACAAATAATCTCTCCTCTAGCATCGTCACCGTTTCTCATCCTAAGGAGCCTGAATACTATGAACAGCATCAACCTCGACACGATCGACACCAACCGTACTCGCCCCAACACGACACTGCAGACGAACGAAAGGAACATCGCTACCATGGAACTCTCGAAACGTTATCTCGCCAAAGCCGAGGAGAATGTGCGTCAAGCCGAATCCACGCGGCGGCAGACCTCACGCGCACGTACGGTCTTCCTGCCTGTGCTCCTCCTCGTGCTCGCCGTCCTCGCTTCCTGGACCGCTTCGGTGTTCGTGGGGATCGGCGCTTCATGGTGGGCGGCTCTCCCGATCTCCCTGGTTCTGCACGGCGGTCTCGCCTTTGCCATCCATCGGGCGTTTCATGCCTGGGGACGTGGGGAGAGGGGGCAAGCCCTGCTCGCAGGGGCAGGAGCGGCCCTGCTGCTTCTCGCGTTTGTGGGACTCGCCTGCTTCCGAGCCTACCGTTCCATCGAGGAAGGCAACGATGTCGCCATGTCCGTGCTGATGGCAGCCGTCTATGCGATCCTGGAAACGGTTTTGCCGATTGGGCTGGGAGCGGAATATGCCCGGAGGTGTGAACAGGACCACATCGCCCATGAGGAACTGCATGAGTTCAAACAACTCGCGAACGACATTCGCGAAGACATGGAGGACGCCCAGGGGATCTGGCAGGACAAAGAAGCAAAGATCGAACATGAGATCACCGAACTGCGCCATCAGGATACAGGCACGGCTCAGGAACGCATTAAAATCGATCTGCTCGTGAAACGCTTGCGCCGCCTCCATGAATCGCATCCAGGACAACGCTTCCATGATCTGGCCGGAACGAAACCGCTGCGCTCGCTCCCAAGAACCGAGGCTGCCGGAACGCCCCTCCAGGAAGAGGAGACGGCATGGAACAGAACACAAAACAACGAGCATGGTTCGCTCGGTAGCCTCAACAGCAGGGAGGAAAGCCTGAGATATTAGCGCAAACATACTCCTGCATGCCGGAAGCGGCGCGATCCTTGCTGGATCGCGCCGCTTCGCATAGTTGTGTCCTCCAGGTGCGCGAGGCATCTTTGCCGCCAATCCCATGACACGATTTAGGCGCGGGTACGGCCGAGGATACGGTCGACTTCCGCCATCTGCTCCGGGGAGAGCGGACCGAAGTTCATGGCGCCGAGGTCGTCTTCTACCTGCGCGACGGTTTTGAAGCCGGGGATGGGGATCATGTTGGGGCTGCGGGCGAGCAGCCAGCAAAGCGCGCCCTGCGCGAGCGTCCGCCCACCTTCGGTGAGAACGCCGCGTAGCGACTCGACCTTCTTCATCGCGTCCGCCTGACCGCCCTCTTTGAAGTTCCAGCCGCGGCGTATATCTTCGTCCGGCAGTTTGGTATCGGCGGTGAACTTGCCGGTCAGCATGCCCATGCCGAGCGGGCCGCGGAGGATACTGGCCAGGTTGTGTTTTTCGCAGACCGCCAGGGTCGCCTCGTTACCGCCGAAGATGTTGAAACCCTGCTGGATCGCCACGCAGTGTTGGCTCTCCGCGAAGAACTCGGCGCGTTCCGGACTATCGGTGCTCCATCCAATGGTGCGCACTTTGCCCGCCGCTACCAGCTCCTCGAAGACATCCCGCACCTCTCCCGCCTTCTCCATCGGGTAGCCGCCCAGATGGAACTGATAGAGGTCGATATAGTCGGTCTTCAGGCGGCGCAGACTCTCCTCACAGCATCTACGGATATAGTCCGGATCGCCGCTTTCGCCGGGGGCTTCGCGGGTCTCCTCGACATAGGTATATCCTGCCTTGGTCGCGATGACGATCTTATCCCGTACCTGTCCCAGCGCCTCTGCCAGGATCCTCTCACTGTGTCCGCATCCATAGACGTCCGCCGTATCGTAGAAGGTACAGCCCAGGTCGTAACCACGCTGCAATGCCCCAATCGACTCGGCATCGTTCACCGCACCCCAACCGACCGGGTTGCCGTTACGAGCATGCGGCCCACCGATCGCCCAGCATCCCAGACCGATGGCGCTGACCTCAATTCCACTTCTCCCAAGTGTTCGTTTCATGCAGTTTACGAGTCTCTTTCTATCTATTTCTAAGCGGCGGGTTTCTCACCGACGACATCCAGACGCTTTTTGGCTTCGGCGTAGACTTCTGCGGAGAGCGGGCCGCGAGCGGCGATGGTAATGTTCTCCTGGAGATGCGACGGGTGGAGGGTGCCGACGATCGTGGTGTGGATATGCGGATGAGAGATCAGGAAGCGCAGGAGGAAGGCCGTGCGGGATTCGCCCTCTTCACGCAGTTCGTCCAGATTAGCCGCTTCAAACTTGCTCCATCGGTCCTGGTTGCCCAGGCCGACTCCAACCTCACCGCGGGCCACGCCGCCGCGATCGATGATACCTGCCCCTACCGTGGCCGCCTGCGTGATGATGTCTTCATGCGTCCGCTCCAGACCGGAGTAGGGAATCTGGAAGGTATCGAAGACGCCCCACTCGATGTAGGTGGTGATGTGCGGCAGGGTAGACGAGCATCCGATCCAGCGCACTTTGCCCTGCTGCTTCATCTCCTGGAGCACCGCGACCAGATCCCCCGCCTCGACCTGCTCCACGCTCGGATTGTGGAGCTGCATGACATCGACATAGTCGGTCTTCATCCGCTCCAGGCTCTCGTGCAATCCTCGATATAGATTCTCTTTTGTCCACACATGGGGAGTCTCGTCCGTATGTTCGTCCTTGTGTACGACCGTACAGCCGCATTTGGTCGCGAGGATATACTCGCTGCGGCGCGAGGCGAGATACTTCCCGATAAACTCTTCGCTCCGGCCATAATCGTTGGCGGTGTCGATGAAATTGATCCCGGCATCCAGAACCGCATTCAGGATGGTCTCGGCCTGCTCTTCCGTCACCGGTCGCCCGCCCCAGATGCGGGAGCCTCGCACCTCCATCGCGCCATATCCAAGTTGCGTCACTTCCAGGCCCGTGCGGCCCAGCGTCTTTGTCGTGAGTGCCATCGATGCCTCCATTGTAAGTAGTAGAGAACCGCCTGCGCGGACTCAACGCATTCGAGTCCACGAAGGTGGACTTCCCCTATCAGAACGGCACGTCAGTGCCGGGAAAAGTACGAACGGACTGCGCAGAACGGTAATAACTGCCCGGATCAGTACGCGACCGAGAGATCGGAGGGCGTGAAGAGCGCGCGGATATCTTCTCCGCGCGCGTCCCGTACCTGAAGATCGCGCAGGAACTCCACGAACCCGTACTTAGGCTCCCAGCCCAGCAGAGTTTTGGCTTCGGAGAGATCGTGCTGCTCCACGCCGTTCGGCAGGTCGATGTCGTATTTTGCGAGCAGCGCCTGTGCGCCCGGCACCTGCGTTTCGCACCAGTCCAGCCCCAGGCGCGGGAAATCGGCCAGAACCTCGGCGGGCATATGATGATTGGTGTGCACGATAGTGCGGAACAGCCCGATCCGCTTCTCCGCCGCCGCATATACTGAAGCGACCGTGGCATCCGCCACATCGCGGCGATCGACGCCGTTACGCAGCAGTTTCGGGCCGAACGCCAGATAGGATTTCGGCACGAAGTCGTGATACCGCAGCATCGCGACCGCCGCGCCGGTCATCTCATGGTAAGTCCGACACAGATCCTCCCCGATGACCTTGGTGACGCTGTAGACGCCTCCCCAGCCAAAAGCCATCGATGAGGCGTAGACGATCGCCTTGATACCCTCCTCGCGGCAGGCTTCGAACACGTTGAACGTGCCGTCAACATTGACCGCGAAGATCGTGGCATCGCTGACGGGCGGCACATGCGCGCAGTGCCAGGCGGCGAGATGGATCACCGCCTCCATGCCGTCCACGGCCCGCCGGACATCGTCCGGAGTACGCGTATCGCAACGCACAAACTCGCACAATGCGGCGTTCTCGCGCGGCGGGGCCATCGTGTCCGCCATTCGCACTGTCGCGCCGGTCGCCACCAATGCCCTGCACACCGCCTGTCCGGCATTCCCGGCGGCCCCTGTTACCAGCACTTTCATCCTGTTGTATCTTTCCCTTATCAAAAATTGACGACATGCGTCTCCTACTATTTGCGAGCGGTCGCTTTGCCGGAGGATTTGCCGTCGTAGACGACTTTCCAGAGCGTGCCGGAGCCGTCGTCCGTCACGTAGAGCGCTCCCTCTGCTCCGACGGTTACGCCCACCGGTCGGCCCCAGACATTGCCCTCAGGAGTGACGAAGCCGGTCATAAAATCCTCGTACTCGCCGCCGGGCACGCCGTTTTTCAGCGGTACGCGAACCACCTTGTAGCCTGCGCGACGCTCCCGGTTCCAGGAGCCATGCTGCGCGGCGAAGGCGTCGTTCTTGTACTCTTGCGGAAACTGGCTGCCCGTGTAGAACGTGATGCAGAGCGATGCCAGGTGGGACTGGAGCAGCACATCCGGTATCAACACTTTGCCCTTCAGTTCCGGATGCTCGCCTTTGTGGCGAGGATCCTCGTTGGAGCCGATATAGAACCAGGGCCAGCCATAGAATCCTCCAGGCTTGATGCGCGTGATATAGTCCGGCACCAGGTCGTCGCCCAGCCCGTCGCGCTCATTGACCGAGCCCCACAGATCGCCCGTCTGCGGGTGGATCGCGAGACCGACCGCGTTGCGAATGCCGGAAGCGAAGATATGTCCGCCGGTGCCGTCCGGATTGTACTCCAGCACATCCGCGCGGCGATCTTCCGGCGCTCTCGGATCCTCATAGTCGTTGGTGATGGAGCCGACCGAGACATACATCTTCTTGCCATCGCGGGAGAAGCGCAGATCACGCGTCCAGTGTCCGCCGCCGCGCAGACGCCCGCCTCCGGGAATATCCGAGACGATCATCTCCGGCGCGCCCGACGCCTTGAGATCGCCCCTCTTGTAGGGAAAACGCACGACGCTGTCTGTGTTGGCGACATAGAGATACTGCGGGTTGGCGCCGTTCGGATAGAAAGCCATCCCGAAAGACCTTTCCAGCCCGGTCACATAGGTGAAAAGCTGCGGCTTGCCATCCGGCCCCGCCCGCAGAATCCGGATGGAGCCTGGCCCGCTCTGCATGATGAAGAGGTCGCCGTTGGGCGCGGTGATGACCTCGCGCGGATTGTCCAGGCCGACCACGACCTTTTCGACGTGAAAGCCTGCGGGAACTTTCGGCCACGCGCCGTCGGGCTGCGGAACCATGTGCGGCCCACGATCCACGGAGGGAGTCGCGTAAGGAGCCGGCAGATCGCGAGCCAGTATCAGGCGGCGCACACCCGGCGCTTCCGTGGTCCAGTCGCCAAACGCACGCTTACCCGTAAGCACGGGAGGTTTGGCCTGTGCCGCGGTGCGCACCTGCGCCATGTCCGGCGCAACGGCAGCCACCATTAGACCGGCGACAACGGAAACGATCCAACTCCGGCGAACCAGAGATCGCAGCGGAGACCGACGCCCTTTCAGGCGAGAAGAGAGGTGAGCAGAGATACGACAAATAGGGTGTTGCACGGAAATATCCTTTACGTAAAGAGGCTCTGTCGGCGCTATCCGCCTTCAAGGGGCGGCGGGCCGACGGAGCGGCGTTCGATCAAAACAGGCCGCAGACGCAGGGAGACCGTGGCGGCATTCGGCCCGCGGGCAAGCTGTTCCAGCGTGACCTGAGCCACGGTCTCGCCCAGCGTCTCCGTCGGTCTTTCCAGGGTCGTCAATCCCGCCAGCAGTGCGCCGGGATTGTTGTCGAAACCGATGATGGAGAGCGCCTCGGGAACCGCGACGCCGTCCTTTTGCGCGGCCTCCATCACTCCCAGCGCGACCACATCGTTTGCCCCGACGATCGCCGTCGGGCGCAGGTGCAGAGGCAGGGCGCGCCAATGGTTCCAGGCAGCGATTCCATCTTCCGGAGCGGCAAGACGTTCGCCCTCCTCCGTCAACCATACCCAATACGCTTCTTCCACGATTTCGGCGGCACCCAGTGCGTTGCGATAGCCTGCCAGACGATCCTGCACCCATTCGTGGCCGCTGGATGCGCCCGCAAAGCCGATGCGCCGATGCCCCTGCTGAATCAGAAACCGGGTGGCCAGATAGGCGCCCCAGCCCGAATCGAAGTAGACCTGACTGGCCAGCCCGGGATAGGTGCGGGAGGAGACGACGATCGGATGCACCCCCTTATCGTGCAGGAGGGCGAGGGCATGAGCGATCTTGGCGCGACTGCCGAAGGGGTGGAGCAGGACCGCCGCCTGAACGCCCTCCGCGGCGGCTTCCAGCGCCAGGTCTTTGATGGAGCAGGTGTCGGGAATGCGGGGAGATTGATCCAGGAGCACCACGCGCGCTCCGGCAGGCACGGCAGTGCGCTCGAAAGCCGAGACGACCCGATAGAGCCACTGGGCATTCAGTTCGCCTTCCAGTTGACCCGTGCCGCGAAACGGGGCGATCATCGCGACCTTCGTGCCGGACACACCGGGCGCAGGCACATGGGCGAGAAAGGTTCCGGACTGAGGCCGACGCTCCAGCACCCCTTCCATCTCCAGAGCTTCCAGCAGAGGCCGCAGCGCCGTGCGTCCCAGGCCGATCCGATCCGCCAGTTCGCGCTCACCAGGGAGTTTGTCACCGACACGCAGCCCGCCCTCGCGGAGAAAAGTGCGCAAGCGACCTGCCGCATCCGCGCTCTTAGTGCCCACTCTGCCCTCCCTACTGGTTCAAAACTGGTTCATTTTAGCACATTGGTTTAACGTTGTCAAGCCAGTTCCCGCTTCCCTGCGGACAGCCGGGCTATTTTCCGCCGAATTTGGGAGGTTGAAAATATTTCCTGCAAGATCACCAGTCGAACGGGAACAGATCGACGCAAGGAGTCGTCAATGGGAGTAGGCCCTTATTGGTTCCGGTTTTCTATCGACCTTGAACCGTATTCAATGCATCCTCTCTATTCAGGAAGATAACGAATGGCAGACATCTATATCGAAGACTTCTGTCACCCCGCGGAGGTGTTATCGCCGCGCAATGATGGAATGGCAGCCGAAGGCGCGCGGGATCTCTTCGACCGCGGTATCGCCTGGGCAGAGATCGGCGCTTATGAGCAGGCGCTGGCAAGCTGGAGACAGGCGCTCCGCCTCGCCCCGGATCTGGCCGACGCCTACGCGGCCATCGGCAGCGTCTATATGACGCTGGGCTGCTGGCAAGAGGCCGTTCGCAGCTATCAGAAGGCCATTCTCGCCGCTCCCTACCTCCTCGACAACTACTATGGACTCGGCAGCGCCTACGGCAAGATGGGCGACTTCAGTCGCGCCATTGAAGCGTATGAGCAGGCGTTCAAACTTCTCCCGATGGAAGGCAATGGTCACACCGAGGCCGTCGTAGAGGATTTCCCGTACCCAACAACCGATGTCCTGGCCCCGGAAGCGGAGACCTTTCAAGACCGGCTGCGGGCGGACACAGACGGCTTCGATTTCTCGGCCCTGTTGTCCAGCCCTGCCGCACGACGTCAGGCGGTCCGTCAAGAGCAGGCGTCGATCGTGCCCGACATTCCCTTCGATATTCCCCCTCCCCGCGAAAACGCGTTCGCACCTATGAGCGCTGCAGAAGCGACGGCGGACACATTCGCCACTGCCGACGCAGCGCCGATCCATTTTACCGATGCTGCCGTCGCTACTTCCGAAACGGAGATCGAAACCGAGGAGGAAGAGGAAGAAGAGGCCTACGTCGGCATGCCCCCCCGCGACCGACGTGCGATCGGCATACTGGTGGCCCTCCTGGTCGTCCTCGGATTTATGGGCGGGAGAATGGCGATCTCCGCAGTCAATGAGGCGCGAGACCGCGCAGCCTATATGGCCCTGCACTCCCCGCAAGGACAGCAGGGTGTTCCCGGCAGAGCCTCCACCGCGAGGGGATCGCAATGACCGAGCAGGAGCGTGTGGACAAACTGAAGGCGCGGATGAGCCGATGGCAGGAGTATGTCGATAGACCGCAGGCAGATCAACCGGAGAGGCAGCCACAGGCGGACACGCTGCCCGATGTGATAGACGCCGTCGAGGTCCCGAGGCATCAGGGCCGAACCGTCCGCCACCCGGAGAGTCCACAGCCGGGTTATCCGTTGGAACCGATCCGGGGAATAACGCAGGGAACCAGAGAGGCTGGGGCAAACTCCTCCCCTCCGGATCCGTTGACCGACCTTCAGGAGGCGCGAATTGCCGATCTGAAGGTCGCCATCGTTCGGGAGCGGGAACAGGCCGATCGACTGGCGGAGGAGGTAAAGCGGGCGCAAACTCTCCACGCCGCCACCATCTATTCGCATCTGGCGGAGGAGAAAGAACGGCCTGTGGAGTCCCGACTGACTCCCCTCCCTATCCTCGATACGCCGCCCGTATTCTATGGGGATACGCGACGCAAGACTCTGGCTGTACTGATCGCCCTCTTGCTGATCATTACGAGCGTCTGTACCGCCGTCTTCCTCATGACCCGTTGACGCAACGGGAACCGTCCTGAAGCGCACCCAAAAACCGCTATTTTTGGGTGCGCTTCAACACTTCGACGGCCAGAGAGTCGTAGTTCTGCGCACCGCGCGACTTGCTGTCGAAGGTGATGATCGGAACCCCCTCGATCTCCGCCTCGGACAGCCGCACATTCCGATGGATCACGGTTTCGAAAACAAGATCGCCGAACCGCTCCCGGATCTCGTTGGCGATCGTCTGATGAACGCGTGGCCGCGCGTCGTAGAGCGTCAACAGCACCCCCAGCAGCTCCCCGTCGAAATCGAACTCCCGCGTCAGATTGAGGATCATCTTGTTGAGAGTAGCCATCCCGGCGAAGGAGTAGAACTTCGCCTCGGTCGGCACCAATAGATAGTTGCTGGCGACGATCGCGTTCTGCGTCAGGATCCCCAGTGAGGGCGGGCAGTCCAACAGCACCCAGTCGGTGGGGTGTTGTCTGCCGTAATGCCGCAGCGCCTGCCTCAGACGATACTCGGCATGTTCGGATCGCACGAGCGCCGCCTCACACCGTGCCATATCCATATGGCCGGGCGCGAGAAACAG
>Ga0070658_10002440_pt1 | contig 15561 bp, 15 predicted proteins | sample KBSC13metaG_FD_64664 | JGI IMG/M metagenome (GOLD analysis project Ga0070658, IMG submission 64664) | Corn rhizosphere microbial communities from Kellogg Biological Station, Michigan, USA - KBS C1-3 metaG | ecosystem: Host-associated > Plants > Roots > Rhizosphere > Soil ...
CCGGCACGAGCAGCAGCCCGGGCCCGATCAGCGCGCCCACGTAGAGCGCGCTGCCGCGCAGGACGCCGAGGGACTTCATGGCGTTCAGAACGTCGGGCCGCGCCGGCTGCGTCCCCGTGGTCAGTCCTCGATGCGAAAGACCGGATGGTCGGGCGCGATCCGCACGAGCTCGCCGTCGGGGGAGTCGGGCCCGACCCCGCCGAAGAACTGCCCGACCTCCCACTTCCAGCGCTCGAGGTACGCGCGCAGGAGCGGCGGCTTGTTGGCGTCGGCGACCTCGATCGCGCGGAACAGCTCGCGCCGCCGCCCGAGCAGCAGCGCGCCGTCGCCGCCCGCGGCGCGCAGATTGCGCACCCACTGGGTGTGACCGCGCGGCGCGACGAGGTACCGGCTGCCCTCGAACGTGAGGAGGTTGACGGGCACCCGGCGCGGCTCGCCGCTCGTGCGGCCGCGCACTTCGAGGATGCGCGAGCCCCAGACGCTAAGCCCGGCCCTAGTGGCGACCGCGACGAGCCGGTTGAAGACGTGCCGGTCGAACCACGTCGGCTGCTGGTAGTGCGGCGTCGGTTGCACGCGGCGAGGGTAGCGCCGTCTCGACGCACGTGCGACAATCTCGAGCAGCTGGTCATCAAGGAGGTAAGCCAGATGCTCGACCGCAAGGCGACCGCCACCGTGCTCACGCTTGCAGCCTTCGGCTTCGGCGGAGGAGTCGGCCTCGCCGCCACGCACGGGAGCTCTCACGCCGCCGCGCAGCACGCGAAGCAGGCGGCGCGGATCCGCGCACCGAAGCTCGTGCACGGTCTGGTGAGCGCGCACGTCTGCCACCCGGGCCAGGCCGGCTCGAGGCTCGACGCGCTGAACTGACCGCTCGCCTGACCTCCTCAGTTCCCGAACAGGTCCCATCAGCCAGGCGATGTCTGCCCACGAACGGGCGACGAAGGCGCCGAGAAGCGGCTGGATGTGGCACGCCTCCTGCTACGGGCGTCCCACGTAACCTCGAAGAGCCCTCTACGAAACGATTTAGCCGCCCGAAATCGCGACGAGAATGGCAACCTCGTCGCCCTGTTTCACGGGCCAGTTTGTGGGTCTCTGCGCTCCGCCGATCACGGGTAGAACGGTCGAGAGGGCGTTCACGAGGCCGGGGTGCAGACGGCCCACCTCGGCGAGCACGTCGGCGACCGTCGCTGGCTCTGCAAGTGTGACCGTCTCATGCACCGTGCCTGACACCGGCCAGAGAGAAGCGCCGAAACGGACTCGTGCAGTGATTGGTAGGTCGATCGCCATGAACCGGCTGCCCGCGGGTCGCCGCGGAGCGACGCGCTAGGACATCATGTCTCGGTCCGACAGGTGCTCGATCGTCTCACCCGTCGCGATGAGCGTTCTGTTGACCTCTTGTGTCGGGTAGATCCAAAGGATCTTCATCGGGTCGTGCGAGGTGTTGCGAAATGCATGTTCCTGCCCGGCCGGAATGTACGTCGTATCCCAGGACTTCAACGGCGTGACGGTGCCGGCGACCTCGACCTCGCCAACCCCTTCGAGCAACGTGACCTGCTCGTCACAATTGTGGATGTGGAGCGGCGCGCCTGTCCCCTCCGGATAGATGCTGATTCCGGTCGTGATCAGCGCCGTATCATCGGAATGCCGCGTAATTAGAGGGATCGAGACAACCCCGCCGCCACGGTCGAGCAGCTTCACCTCGCCCGCCTTGACAATCGTCATGTCGATTCCCCGGCCGCATGTGCGCCTGTCTGCCCGAGAAGCGCCCGCGGATTCTCGTGAAAGACCCGGCAGTATGCCTCGTCGTCGTCGCGCAGCGCATCGATCCCGTCCCAAAACGACGTAAACGCATACCGGTACGCGCCTGATCCGTCAGCGAAGCGCGATCGCCGTGCGACATCGCAGCTAATGACCACACGACCGAGCCAGCCACGATCTGCGATGACCGCAAGCGCGGCCCACCGATCGATGTCGGGAGCATAGGATTCCACCCCGGCACGGTCGAAGCCGAGCCAGACACCAAGGTCAACTAGCTTGCCGTAATAGTCGATGTCGACATTGCAGTCGACATGACCGATACAGATACGCGCAGGATCAGCGCCGTGTTCGATAAGGATCTCCGCCTGCTCGACACCGAACCGCCCGGCCGGGGTATGCGTGAGGATCGCGACCCCGGTCTCCTGCTGCGCATAGGCCGCGGCCACAAAGTTCATGCGCTCGGCGGGCAGGAAGGTTTCGCCTTCCGTGCCGATCTCGCCGATCGCACCGGAACGAATGTCTGAGCCCTCGATCCCGACCTGGATCTCGGCAATCATCTGCGAAGCCCACACCTCAGGCGAACGCTCCGCCAGGTACGGGGCCATCGTCAGACTTCGGTAGAACCCGGTGGTCGCGATGACGTCGACACCCGACCTCCGCGAGATCTCGGCGAGCGCCCAGACGTTTCGCCCCTGATCAACGGTCGTCGCATCGACGACAAGGCCGAGCCCGAGCGCGGAGGCATCGGACAGCGCGCCCGCAACCATCGACGTGTCGCGCAGCACAAGGTCCTCGTCGTTAAGAGCGAGCCCGAGATCCAAGAAGAGGTGTTCGTGCATCAACGTGACGCCTTCGGGATAAACCTTGCGGCCGAGGACGGTCTCAACGGACACAGCACTCAATTGAGGTGCTGCGTCTGCCCGATCACGCGGCAGCCTCACGTCGAAGGTCCTCCACCGTGCGGCTGAGAAGCTGGCGGAGGCACACCTCTGGGGGCGGGGAGACGTTCACCCACGACGCGCCGAGCTCTCGCGCCGCCGCGATTCCCATCGAGAGCGATGCGTGCCCCACAGGTAGGCCAAGGCGCGCATTTCCGACACTCCGGATCTGCTGCGCCACCTGCTCTATCGCCGCGTAGACGCGTGGATCGTCAGGTGTGTGGATGTCCATACTCTCGGCGAGGTCGAGCGGCCCGACGGTGATGAGGTCGACACCCTCGACAGACGCAATCTGCTCGACGTGGTCCAGCGCGTCGACGTCCTCGATCAACACCACCAGCAAGATCTCGCGATTCGCCTGCTCGACGTAAGCGTCCCAAGGAACCGTTCCGAAGCGCGCCGCACGAGACGCTCCCAGCGCACCCCGCTTTCCGAGCGGCGGGTAGCGAACCGCATCGACAGCGGCCTGCGCGCTCCCCCCGTCGCGGACGTGGGTGATCTGAATTCCCTGCGCACCTGAGTCAAGAACCCGGAGGACCGTGTGCCAGTCGCCGAATGGGACCCGCACGACCGACGTGATGCCGACCACCTCCGCCGCCACAATCATCTGCTGGACGACGCCCAGGTCGAATGTCATGTGCTCGAGGTCGATCGTGACCGCGTCGAAGCCGGCGAGGCCGACGATCTCGACCAATGCTGGGTCCGACAGACCAACATAGGAGTTTAGTGCGATGCCGCCGTCGCGGAAGCACTGCTTCACCCGATTGGTCGTGGCGGCCGGACGATCGTTCGAGGACGCGCTCAAAGCACCCACCGCGGGCGTAGGTCGATCTCGGAGCAGGCCGTTTCCTTCATCGCGCGGCGGTCAATTGTAATAACACGTAACACACTACTACTCTACCCTTCGTCTCAAGGCAGATCAAGGGGAGAGGCCGGATTCTTCATTCGGATCGATGATGCTCTGCCGGAGCGGGTGAGCCTTGACGCCGAAAAAGACGATTAACCACATGACCAAGCAGGCACATGCGGCGCATGCGAAAGCTGGGGACATTGCCGCCGCGAGGCGCTCGCGGGCCACGGGCGTTATCCCGTCGGCCGCCTCCAACGCACCCGAGCCGCCTGGCAGTTCATGATTGACGATGGCACCGAAGATCGTCACGCCAAGGGTCGCTCCGAGGAGCCGCGAGAACTGCAGGAACGCCGTCGCCGAACCGATCTCTCTGAGCGGAACGACGTTCTGGACCGCCGTGATGAACACGGACATCATCAAGCCGATTCCGGCACCCGCGATGAACATGTTTCTTGCTGCTTCGCCTTCCGAGGTCGTTGTCCCCATCCGCGCAAGAAGCACCATCCCAAGCCCAAGCACGATCGGCCCCATGAGGAGGTTGGCGCGATAGCGGCCGGCATGGGAAATCCACCAACCCGACACGATGCTCGTGAGAACCGCGCCCAGCATCAGCGGAGTGAGGACAACCCCGGAGCTCACGGCCGACACCCCGAGGATTCGCTGGGCGAAGAGGGGCACAAATGCGATCGCAGCGAACATGCAACTTGCCGCGATCCCGATGGAGACGACGCCTGCAGTCACCGTCGAGATGCGAAGCAGCGCGAACGGCAAGATCGGCTCCAGAACGCGGCGCTCTTGCACGACAAACCATCCGAACGCGACGGCTGCCCCTGTCAATAGGGCGAGGACGTGCCCTGAGAGCCAAGGATACGTCGCACCGCCCAATGTGAGCCCGACGAGGAGAAGGCCCGTGGCCGCGGCCAGCAGCCCGCCGCCCAGGTAATCGATCGATGACTCATCTGCGCGCTCGGTTCGCGGCAACGTAACGAACGCAATAAAGAGCGCGAATACCCCAGCCGGCAGGTTGATGAAGAAGATCCAGCGCCACGTCGTGTGATCGACAACGAGACCTCCCACAGCGGGACCGAGGATGGACGCCGCCCCGAAAGCGGCACTCATCAGTCCCTGATACCGGCCTCGCTCGCGCGACGGTATGAGCTCACCGATCGAGGCGTGTATGAGGGGGATCAGGCCCCCGGCGCCAACACCTTGAACGGCTCGAAAGACGATCAGCTCGCTCATGTCCTGCGCGAAGCCGCACAAGGCCGAACCGAGGACGAAGATCGACATCGCACCGAGCAACATCCGCCGCCGTCCGTGAACGTCTCCGAGCTTGCCGTAAATCGGAACGCTGATTGTCTGGAAAAGAAGGTACGAGCCAAAGACCCACGAGTAGCTTCTGATCCCGCCAATATCTCCGACGATGTTCGGAAGAGCAGTCGCCACTATCGTCTGATCGAGCGAGGCGAGGAACATGATCGCCATGAGCGCGGAGTAGATCGCGAGCACTCGCCCGACTGAATGCTGGTAGCCATTCGGAGTCGCCGCGAGTCGCTCCCGCCACAGAATCGTCATCGCTTCTCGCCGCCGATCGAAACTCCGATCTCCAGGCCAGGTAAAGCACATGCTTTGGTATCGTCGCTGCACCCCTGTCGAAGGAGAATGACAACGATGCCGAGCAGTCGATGAGCAAACTTGACCACATTGGAGTGTTCGTCCATTCGCTCGACGAGGCGGCGAAGACGTACGAGCGTCTCGGCTTTCCAATGGAGCGTGTTGTCGATTTTCGTCGAGCGAACGGCCGCGAAGTCCGCGTAGGGGTCATCCAGCTCACGGGCGGCGTCGAACTCGAACTCCTCGAAGATCCGGAGGCTCTCGAATCGGGTGTGCAACCACTGAACCACATCTGCTTCGAGGTGGCCGACATTCACGACGAGCTTGCACAACTGAAGAGCGAGGGTTTTCCGCTGGAGAGCGACGTACCGCGACCCGGCATCACGGCACCGGCAATCGCATTCCTCCTCCCGGAGGCTGCCGACGGAGTTCGGATCGAGCTCTGTCAAAAGGATTAACGATGTTCGCCTAGCTCAGGCGCCTGGACGGACTCGAGCTGGGTCGCTTACCTTCACCATGGGCCTGTCCGATAGCACGTCGACGGCAACCCGGGCGATGTGTCGAGCAATGGCAATCGAGGACGTTGCACCGGGCGATGGAGCGTTTCTGACTGCGACAACCTGACCGATCTGCGAGATCCGGAAGTCGTCCACGAGAGAGCCGTCGTGGTCAACAGCCTGTGCGCGAACGCCGGCCGGCGCGCTAATGAGATCGTCGGTTGTTAGGTCGGGGAGATACTTGCGCGCGCGCGCAACGAAAGCCCGCTTGGACAGCGAGCCGTGGATCTCACCTAGACCGGCTCGCCAGTGTCGACGAGCAAGAGTGCGGAATCCGCGCCATGAAACCGTTTCCCAGACGTCTGCCACGTTAACGTCGCGCCGCCGATAGCCCTCGCGCGCCAGCGCAAGCACGGCGTTCGGCCCGACGTCGACCCCTGCGTTCTGCACGCGGGGGGTGAAGTGGACCCCGAGAAACGGATAGTCCGGGTTCGGAACTGGGTAGAGCAGCCCCGAGACAAGGTGCTCGCTGCGTGGGGAGAGACGGTAGTACTCACCACGGAACGGCACGATCGCGGGACCTCGTGCATCACCGGCCAGCCGCGCGAGCCGGTCGGCCTGAAGCCCGGCGCACACGACAAGAAGGTCGAAGGCGAAATCGTCACCACCCGCCTCAATCCGGACTTCGGCGCCTGTCCGGCGGATTCCGCCGGCCTCACGGCCAAGAAGAAGGGCGCCTCCCCCGGAGACGACCTCCTCGGCCAGTGCGTGCGCAACGGCGCGGTAGTCGACGATTGCTGTAGTCGGCGAATGCAATCCCGCGACTCCCGCGGCATTCGGCTCGAACTCCCGAAGTTCACTCGCCGAAAGCCACTGCAACCCAGGGACGCCGTTCGCGCGAGCACGGTCCTCGATGTCTCGCAGAGGCCGGACCTCGTCCGCAGTGAGCGCCACGATCGTCTTGCCGCATTCTTCGTAAGGCAGACCTCGCTCGAGGCAGAACTCCTTGAGCAACCCCACGCCTTCGCGACACAGTTCCGCCTTGAGCGAGCCGGGCGCGTAGTACACGCCCGCATGGGCGACGCCGCTGTTGTGGCCAGACTGGTGCGAAGCGACCGTCTGCTCTTTTTCGATCACCGTCACCTCTGCATCCGGCCGCAGCGTCATCATCTCCCTCGCGACTGCGAGGCCGATGATCCCCGCTCCGAGGACGCCGATGCGCGATGCTGCCACGGCTAGGTGGCGTACCGGACGGCTACGGTCTTCGTTCGCGTGTAGAACCGCATGCCCTCAATCCCTTGCTCCTTGAAGGCGGAGCCCGATTCACGGAACCCTCCGAACGGGACGTGTACGTCCCACCCGGAGGTAGGAAGGTTCACTGCTACCTGGCCTGTGTCGACCAAATCCGCGAAACGGTTCGCTTGCTCCAGGCTTCGTGTGAACACGGCCGCGGAGAGGCCGTATGGGGAATCGTTTACTGCGGCGATCGCCCCGTCCAGATCGTCGACTTCCAGAACCCCGAGTACCGGACCAAAGACCTCTTCTCGCCAAACAAGCATTTCAGGGTTGACGTCGACCAATACCGTCGGCTTGACGAAGCATCCGTAGCGAAGCGAGGCTTCCGTCGGCTGCTCGCCCCCAGTCACGACCGTTGCTCCGGCCGCGCTGGCAGCCTTGAGATGGCCAAGGACCGATTCCTGCTGAGCGATGCGCGCGACTGGCCCCATCGTCGTCGTGGGGTCGAGGCCGTGACCAAGCTGCCGAACCTGCGCACGGTCGACGAGAAGCTCGAGCAGTTCGGCACGGACCGAACGTGCAACGATGCAGCGACTCGTCGCAGTACAGCGCTGGCCGGATTGGCCAAATGCCGCTGCCTCGATCGTCGCGGCTGCGAGTTCGAGGTCGGCGTCGGGCAGCACGACGGCCGCATTCTTCCCTCCCAGCTCGGTTTGTAGCCGAACGTTTGAATCGACAAGAGCACGACGAAGCTGCGCGCCCACGTCATTGCTGCCTGTAAAGCTGACGGCGGCGAGCCGAGAATCGCCGAGGAGCGCTGGCGACAAGACCGCAACGCGTCCCGTTGCCGTGCCGAGAACTCCGGCAGGCAGCCCTGCATCGTCGAGCGCGCGGGCAAGGTGCAGTGCCGCGAGCGGCGTGTTCGTCGCCGGCTTCAAGATCACCGCGTTTCCGGCCGCAAGCGCCGGTGCTAGCTTCCGCGCCGGAGTGAGCAGCGGATCGTTCCACGGTGTGATCGCGAGCACGATGCCGATCGGCTCGGTCATGACACTCGTTTGCGTACCTACGCTTCCGTTCAAGAGATATCCGCTCGGCGAGCGTGCCATCGACGCGTAGTACTCGAAGAAATCCGCCGACTTCCCCACCTCATTACAAGCCTCTGCGAAGGTCTTTCCCATCTCGTGAACCAGGTCGGTCGCGATCTCATCGACTCGCATCCGCAGTAGCCTGGATGCTTGCGCGAGCACTGCGGCGCGGTCGAGCGCGGGTGTGCCACGCCACTCGGCGGCCCCATGAGCCGCGCACTCATACAGCGCGTCGACGGCAGCGCTCGACATCTCTGGAACGGTTGCGACAACCGTGCGCATATCCGCGGGGTCACGGACTTCGATGCGCCCCGATGAATGCTCGGACGTCCAGCGGCCACCGACAAGATTGTCGAACATGCGGCCCGTCCTCACGGCTCCCCCTAGGCGTGTCACTTCGCCACGATCTCAGCCGACACGTCGTCTCCGAAATAGATTCGCTGGAGCTCTTCGCTTGCCATGGCCTCGGAAGCTGTGCCTTCGAGTGCGATCTTCCCCTCGTTCATGACGATGACCCAGTCAGAGAGGTCTTCTACAAGCTCCATGCGGTGCTCGATGAGGCAAACAGTGTGACCGAGATCGCTGAGCGTTCTGATGAACTGCGTGATCTTGGGAATGACGTTTGGTGCAACGCCGGCCGTCGGTTCGTCCAGCAGGATCACGCTTGAGCCGGTCGCGATCGTGCGCAGGAGTGCGGTGAGCATCCGCTGGCCGCCCGAGAGATTTCGCGCCTCGTGGTTGCCGAGATGGCCGAGCGAGACCCAATCGAGCAACTCCTCGGCCATTCTCTCGATGTCGGCGCTCTCGTGGCGGACGGCGCCACCTCGTGCGAGCACCGAGAGCACGTTCAGCCCATGCATACGCGGAAAGCCGACTTGAATATTCTCGCGGGCGGTCATTCGGCCGAAGAGGCGCGCATCTTGAAACGTTCGCGCGACACCATGCTCGACGGCCTTGTGCGCGGGAAGGCGCGCGATCTCGTCGCCGCCGACTCTAACCGACCCTCGGTCAGGGCGAACGCTCCCGCAGATACAAGAAAGCAGGGTCGTCTTTCCCGCGCCGTTCGGCCCGATGATACTGGTTACGCGACCTGATCTGAGCGTGAGACTGACGTCGTCGACAACGCAATTCCCGCCGAAACTCTTCGAGAGGTTCCGTATCTCCACAATCGGCCCGGCTTCTCTAATCCTCATTCTCGTCTCGACCGATCGTGGGATCGCCGTCACGAGCGCGTCGGAATCCGCGACGACGGCATCGGCCAACCGCGGTAGTTGATTCCGCATCCCGCGAAGGCGCTCGATCAACGGTTCTGGCACCAAGCCCTGGGGCCGAACGATCACGAGTACCACCAGGAGACCGCCAAAGAGAGCGTTCTGGATGAAGCTTGAGGTGGTCCCATCAGCGAGCTTGACCGCCCGAAGGAATTCCGGTGTCAGAAATACGATGACACTGCCAAGGAGCGGACCTGCGATTGTCCCGGCACCCCCGATGATTACCATCGCCACGATGAGGATCAGGGGGTCTATCAGGAAGCTTGAAGGGTCGATGTAGGTGATGTAGGTCGCGTAGATAACGCCCGCCAGACCCGAGATCGCCGCGGAGAGCGCGAAGATGTTCCGTTTGATGCGCGCAGGATCGTGCCCGAGCGCGGCAACTGCCGTTGATTCGTCTCGCACTGCGTGGAGCAGTCGCCCGTACGGGGCGCCGACGATCTTCCAAGCGACGACGACAACAGCCATCAGGAGACATACCGTCAGCACGAGCATCTCCGGATTCGAGGTTAGAACCACGTGGCCGAACTGCGGTCGCGGGATGCTCGACATCCCCTCTGTCCCGCCCGTGACAGACGGCCAGTTCGTGACGACCGCGATTATGAGGAAGTGAACACCCAACGTCGCGATAACGAGGTAATCCCCCATCAGGTGCAACGAGATCCTTCCAACCAGCCAACCGAGAAAATACGCCCCGGCGAATCCGGCCATCGCGCCCACGATAAACTGGTGCGTGACACGATCAAAGACGATCGCTGCGAGGTACGCGCCCGAGGCATAGAACGCAATCGACGCGGCAGAGAACAGCCCCGTGTGCCCAAAAATCAGGTCATAAGCGACCGCAAGCATGGCGTATATGCTCAATGACATCGCTAAGGCAACCGCGTACGCCATCGTTACGCCCTTTTCGCCGTTATGTGCCCAAACAGCCCCTTGGGCCGGAACGTGATTACGAGCAGAAGGAACACGTAGATTACGGAGTCGCCGAGGCTCGTTGGGAGCCACAGTAGGGCGACGTTCGACGCAAGGCCGACGAGAAAGGCCGCAACCAATACGCCTTCAAGACTTCCGATCCCGCCGATGAGCGCCACGGCGATGATCACGATCATCAGATTGTTCGCCTGACTGTCTGCGCCACGCGAGGCGATCAAGAAGATCGCGCCGCCAGTAGCCAGTGCAGAACCCAAGCAAAGAGCGACGAGATTCGTCCTTTCGACATTCAGTCCGACAATTCGAGACGTCTCTGGATTGTCGATGACCGCTCGAATCGTCTTACCGGTCGGAGTGACGCGTAGCCAGAGCATCAGCGCGAAGATCAGCGCAATGCTGGCCGGAATGGCGACGAGGCCGATATAGCTGAGCGCTACCTGGTCGTGCCAGACGAGAATCGCGTTGGCCAAAATTCCTCCCGGAAGAAATTTTGGCGACGTACCGTAGACCAGTGGAATGACGTTCACAATCATCAGGCCGATCCCGAGCGACGCCATGAAGAGGGCCTGCGCCGGGAGGTCGCCATGGCGCGCCCGGCGCCTGACCGGCCGGTAGACCGCGAGTTCGATCGTCGCCCCCAGCAGGACGCCGATCGGAACTGCCACAAGCGCGGCGATGGGCCACCAAAGCCCGCCGCTCGTCACGAGCGTGTAGATCACATAGGAGAGCAGGATCACGACCGCGCCGTGGGCGAAGTGAAGAACGCGCGACGTGTAGTAAACCAGGCAAAAACCGAAGGCCACGACCGCATAGAGCGCGCCGGCCGTCAAGCCTGCCCAGACGAGTTGGAGAAAGAGAGCGGTATTAAAACCCATGGCGTTCGGATGAATGAGCGAACTGCATCAGGAACGTCCCGCGGCGCGCCGCGGGACGTTCCTGATGCGCGTCGCTGGCTCCTGTCCCGTTACCCCTTTGCCTTTTGCTCGGCGGGCGACACGATCTTGAGGATCTTCGGCTTGCCATTGACAGCGGTATCGATCGCAATCGGCTTGATCGCGTCTCTGCCGTGCGTGAACTGCGTATCTCCCGTGACGCAACCCTTGAACGGGCCGGTGTGGCTTCGGATCGCCTTGACTAGTGCCGGACCGTTGTAGCCGCCGTGCTTCAACGCGCTGGCAATAACCGGAACGAGAACGCATTTCACTGCGTCGTAGTGGAGCGCGGACAGCTCGCTGGGCACGACGTTCGGGAAGTCCTTGGTCCACTGACGAACGAATGCCCCCTGCACCGGGTTAGTGTCAGGATCCCACACCACCGGAACCGTCCAAGTGACGTTCGATGCGGCCGATCCCGCTGCGTCGAGGACGGACTGAACGCCAAAGCCCGTGTATGAGAAGAACGGCTGCTTAAAGCCTTGTGCAACCGCCTGCTTAACGAAAAGTCCGCCGTCATCTGCCGTGCCATAGATAAAGACTGCATCCGGCCGTTGTGAGCGCACCTTTGCCAGGATGGCCGAGAAGTCGATCGTCGAGGCAGGCGGATAGAACTGCGTGCCGCCGGCAACCGAGATGCCGTTCACCTTGAGCTGCCCGCGGAGCACCGCTTCGCCATGCCGCCCATTTGCCGTATCGCTGGCGACAATTGCGACGTTCTTCACGCCCTTGCTCTTCATGTACCTAGCCATGACGATAAATTCTCGCGTGCTGTACGGCCGATTCGTGTAGATGTAAGGGCTCGCGAGCGCTATCGTGCTCTCGGACGCCGCTGGGTTCAGCACGAGCATCTTCGAAGCGGTGGCAATTGGGCCTTGCGCTTTCAAGACCGAGGTGAAGTTCGAGACGACCACCGGGATGTGGCCAGCAGCGAACTTCTGCATCACGAGCGCGCCGGTACTCGGATCGCCCTTGTTATCTTCGACGTCGAGTGCGAGTTGGTGGCCGTCAATGCCTCCTGCAGCATTGATCTGACGAACAGCCAGAACCACACCGTCGGCAAACGGGGCACCGTACGCGGCGGCAAACGAGCCGGTGAGCGCCGCATCGACGCCGATCTTAAGGGGCGCCTTCTTCGTCGCATGTTGCGGCGCAGCTCCAGCCTGGATCGCAGTCGAGCCCAGCATGAGGCACGCCGCAACCGGCAGAAACCATCTCCTTGATTTCATTTTGAATCCTCTCTTCACCAGGAGTTGATGCTCGCTGCCGCTATTGAGCTTCAGCACGCGCAAGCATCGGGAATGAGCGATGCGCAATCGGTGACAAAACGTCGTCACTAAAGAAACGCCGCCAATGACGGTTGAGACAACAACTCATCGGGCAATCCATGCCAGTGCAGGTGGCCATCTCTGAGGAGATAGATGTAATCGGCGACTCGACAGCCCTCCTTAACGTTTTGTTCCACGAGCAAAATCCCAGTCTTTTGCTGGTCGCGGATCTGTCCAAGGTGTTGGATCACTTGCCGGGCGAGCAAGGGCGAAAGCCCTGCCGACGGCTCGTCGACGAGAAGGAACGCGGGCCGCGTCATCGTCCCCATCGCAAATGCGAGTAGGCGCTGCTGCCCACCGCTCAATTCCCCCGCACGCTTCGACCGAATCGACTTCAGCGCGGGAAAGAGCTCAAAGATCTCCCCGATGGTCGTTTGGAGGCGGTCACGGTCAGCCAACGACGCCGCCAGTTGGAGGTTCTCCTCCACGCGGAGACTGCCGAACACACCCCCACTCTGTGGGACATAACGGACCCCTCGTAAGATCCTGTCCGCGATCGATAGCGACGTCAGGTCATGCCGACCCAGCCGGACCGTCCCGGAGAACAGGTCTGCCAGACCGAACATCGACTTCAGAAGCGTCGACTTCCCGGATCCGTTGCGGCCGATAAGCAGCGTCACGGCGTTCGGCGGGACGACGAACGAGACGCCGTGCAGGATCCGGGTAGCACCATAGCCCGCTACGACATCAGAGAGATCGAGATTCGAGTCTCTCGCGACGTCACGCTCCAGGCACGACGGGGCCAGGTTTCTGATCTGCCGTATCACGTTAGGCGCGCGTCCATGGAATTCGAGGCGTCACCTTCCGCCGTATTGCCGCTCGACGCACGGACCCAGTCCGCAACTGCGCAACCGGTCAAGAGGAGCACGAAACGTCACCTGGACGACGCCCGGGTGGCGGCCAATCTCAATTGCCCCCGTCAGCGTGGCTCGGTTCTTGATCTCAGGGATCGTCAGGTCAAGAAGCCTTGCCGCACGCGCAAGCCCGTTGTCAGTGGCGCTGTTCAGATCCGGCCCGGTTCCGATCACGGAGATCGGAGCCGATTCCTCGACTGAAGGAAGTCCCCACCGCTCCGCGAGAGCGCGGGCCTCGTCCAGTTCCGCGTGACTGAGCGGACGCGCCAGGGGTGGCAGGTCTTCGAGTGTCGGGAAGAGGATCGGGCCCTCAAGCTCAAGGTCCTTGATCACTTCGACCTCGAACTCAACCGAACCCGCGACATCGCACGTGTGCCCGGCAATCTCGCCGTCACCCTGCAGGGCATGCATGTCACCCACATAGATGCCAGCGCCCGGCACCCTGACCGGACAGATTAGGAGCGCTCCCGCGCGAACCGCGTCGATGTCCATATGCCCATCAGTTCGATGCTCGAGGTCCTCGGCTGCGATGCCGTATTCGTGCGGCGCATTGACAAGGAACGACCCGAAGTCACCTGCATTGTGCGAGTCGGGCATCGGGATCGAGGGCGTCGTCCCGAACTGTCCGAGAAACGGCCGAACCCTGACCGGCACACCGACGAGATCATGCGGCGCGAACACAAGGATCGGATTCTGGACCGAGTTTGAAGGAAGCCCCGAGAAGCGCCGCGCGTCCATCGCGATCTCCTCTGCAGATGCGCCATCGACCGTCAGGCCTACGGTGTGCGCTCCATCGAAAGCAACCGTGTAACCGTGTGCAATGGTGAACGGGGCGGCATCCGCCCCGCACTCGTCGCACCGAACGGCGGTCTGGCCAATCCCCCGTGTGTGCGTTCGCGGGTAAAGCCGACCGCAACCGGGACACTGCCCCGCGACGAACGGATCGCCCACGAACCGCCCGTCCATCGGCTGATCCACACCCGACGCTGTAGCGATCGAGTGAATCTCGATCTTCGAGATGAAAATCGCAACCGCGTCACCGACCTCCGCACCTTCAACGGCAAGTGGCTGGGTCACCTCGTGCCCCCCGCGGATGGCGGGAGTGATCATCGGGCCCCAGCAACCAGGAGCGGTCGTCGCGACAACCCGGCCGCCGTCTGCAACCGGCCCGAGCATCTCAGCGGCCGGGTCGAGCACGCCGTTTGTGTAGGTGTCGACAATCACGGTCTCGCGAATGGGATCTGCATGAAGCGTCATGTGCACCCTCCTGTCAGGGCGATATACCATTGTGCGAAACTCATGTAAGAGGTAGCATGTAGTATGCTACGTGCGCTGTCAAGGCCTGTTTTACTTCTCTCTAAAGGATCTCGTCTGCTCGACGCCAAATACCGCTCCGTGAAACCAACTGTCGACCTTTTGACCGAGAGCCTGGGGTGACGTGAGATCGCACCCGCCGCCTGAAGTCGATTCCATTCAGCGGATCGAGGTCGACATGTCGCTCAGTGCCCGCGCGCGGGAGGCGATACGGACGGGCATCCTTACGGGGCAACTCGCCCCGGGAACGCTCCACTCGGTTAAGTCCCTCGCCGATCGATTTGGCATTTCCCGGACGCCAGTGCGAGAGGCGCTCATCGATCTGTCCAAGCAGGGCATGGTTCGATTTGAGCGTAACCGTGGTGTCCGCATCCTCCAGCCGTCCGTCCACGATCTTGAGGAGATCGTTGAGATTCGGCTCCTCCTCGAGCCGCCGGCGACCTACCGGGCCGCGCTGAAGATCGGCCCAGAGGTGCTCTCTCAGCTTGGCCTCGAGATCGCGGAGATGGCCCACGCCGACGAGCACCATGATCACATCGCCTTCATGCGCCATGATCGGCGATTCCATTCGCTCATCCTCGGAGAGTCGGAGAACGATCGCCTCCAGGAATTCATCGACCAGTTGCGAGATCTTGTGGTCGAACGCGGCAATTCGACTCTTGGAACGACGCGGTCGGGGCAGGACATCCTCGCCGAGCACCGTTTGATCCTCGATCGGATCAGGGCGAGAGACGCTACCGGTGCAGCAGCGGCGATGCACGACCATATCGATCGAACGGGCCGGATGTTGATCACGCAGGAGGGCGGCAGTACTGACCTGCTCGACACCACCCATTCGCTCCCTCTGACTCGCGATCACACGATCGCCTATGTCCCGGCGGCGAGTGAAAGAGATGAGTGACGCGACAAGACGCTGACCCTGGTTGAAGCGACCAAGGTTCGCGTTCTTGCAGCTGC
>Ga0070658_10002441_pt1 | contig 15549 bp, 19 predicted proteins | sample KBSC13metaG_FD_64664 | JGI IMG/M metagenome (GOLD analysis project Ga0070658, IMG submission 64664) | Corn rhizosphere microbial communities from Kellogg Biological Station, Michigan, USA - KBS C1-3 metaG | ecosystem: Host-associated > Plants > Roots > Rhizosphere > Soil ...
GGCTAGCCCCTATGGCCCACAAGCAGCCCTAGACACTTTACTCGGCGAGCTCAAGTGGTATAGTGATGCCCTTGCAGCTGCCCGTACCCCTCAGAAGGAGTTGGAAACAGCCAACAGGGCCTAATTTATTTGCGCTGCAGCGCTCGTGCATTACATGCTTATTTTTCGATAATTTAGACACGCGGCTTCTTGGTTTGATTTAAATAAGTTGGAAGTGCGTTTGATTAGTCGTTTAAATAGTGTCTTGCTCATTATGGAGTTCCTTCTTTTTACCGCCAAGACGTCTCCGAACATCTCGTATATGTTCTGGCTCAATTGCATGGTCTTCAGGCATAACACCGCCAATTCTACCTATCGCTTCTCGCACTTCTCTGCCAACCTGCCAGTGAGTAGCCTTTGCGACACCATCACCAACAAGTAGGCCGTCCTCCTCCTTAAGTTGCTTAAGGATTTCATTGGTTTGAGTAATTCGGAACTCATTCGCTGCAAGTTCGGTAATACCCGCTCTATCTAAAAGCCTGTCTTTGCCTAGGTCCTTTTTCTTTTTAATTTCACCCATTTTCATTTGATACATACCTTGATATCCGGCATCTAGGAAAATAGCGATGTCATTTGCCCCGAGCGCAGTTGCAGATTTTACTAGGTCATTATTCTCAACAGCGATACGGTCACTTATCATAACGCGCTGTTCGTCGGAACTAAGTTCAAGACGAGCATCGCCGGCTACGCGCTCTTTAATCACAGCCGTAGCCCATTGCCTGAACGCCGTCGCTACTTTAGAACTTACACGATAACCAACTGAAATAACTACATCAAGATTGTAATGAAGAACACCGTAGTTTGGCCGGTTTTCCACAACTCCAAAGATTTTCTTTGAAGTGCTCTTTTTATCAAGTTCGTCGTCATCGTATATATTCCTTATGTGCTGACCGACGTTTTGTGAAGTAGTCTCAAATAGAGCCGCAATCTGCTCCTGCGTTAGCCACATGGTTTCACCGTCAAATGCTATATGTACAGGTGTATCCGGTTTAGTGCCGGTATAGATTACTAGTTCGTTCGGGCGGCTTCCATTCATGTTCTAAATTATACTGCAAGCCTTATCTGTTGTTTACTTGCTATTAGGGCAGAGTTGCATTGAAAAAGTTGTATATTGCTCAATTATTGTATAAATATTGCCCTATTGCTGTTTCGGTGTATATTAAGGCACGAAGGAGGCATTTATGCGACAAAATGAGCAATTAATGCGCATGACTATAATTTTGGGAATTATTTTAACTGTAACAGTGGGGGTAATTGCGTATGATATTCATAACGCCAATGCTAGTGTACCGCCAAGTGCTAAAACCCAATCAAACAGTAATGTAGTTACTGCTGCAACCCCACAATCCAACGACAAAGATACAAATGGATGCTACACTCCCGCCACGGTCAGGGAGCATTATGGTGAAACAGCCTGTGTTGACTATATAGTCGGCTATGTTTACGAAACTAGTGCCGGCACTAAATTTATAGATGAAAAGGTTGATTATTACAGCGGCTTCGTAGGCTACATTCCATACTATGCCGCAGCTTCCAACATTAATCTGCAAAGCATAGATGGAAAGAAGGTTAAGGTAAGCGGCTACATACAGGAATACAATGGTTATCCTGAAATTGTTATCAACGATTTATCGCAAGTCGGTGTCTATCAATAAATGTGGCGCCGCATACGAATTCGCATAGTATTTACTATTCTCTTAATAGTAGGAATATACCTTTCGTACCCACGCTAGTTGGCTTAATAGGGTGCTAGTCGTAAGTTTTCTATTTATTTAGTGTTGTTTGTGGAGTATATTCTGCTTAAGGTTACTTATGTCGTTAGCACCAGAAACAGAAAGTGCAGTAGCAATATCCAGAGCTAATTGGAAAGACTATGCTGAGTGCCTAGGGCATGGTGAACAAATGCAACCTGCGGCAAGCGGTCGGGGTAGGCCAGGCAAAAATGGCGTGGTGCGAAACGAAGCGGAAGAATATGCAATTTCCGAATTTTGTTCTAATTGCCCGGTAGTATCACTATGCTTGGAATATGCACTCGAGCAAAAAGAAAGCTATGGCATATGGGGCGGTACAACTGAATATGAACGGCGAAAACTTATAAAAGCAAGGGGTTCAGCACCTAAAGAATTAGGCACGGCTGAACCTTCAAATGTAATAGAGCTGCCTCAGCAGCGACGTTCAAATACGCTAGAGACAGAGATAAATAAACCACAGCGGACCCTACCCGAAGGCTATGGCGAGGTAACAGTGCGCTTCGTTGACCCAACCGTACTAAAACAACCGACATTTATTAATAGCCCCATACGAAAGCCCGAAAAAATTAATCACAATACACCACTAGCCACCCCAGTGCTGAAAGCTGAGCGCAAACCACAAATCGGCATAGAAAGGGCACGGCTCATTTTAGAGCTGGGTAGTATTGCAGCGCAGAAACGGGCCAAACAAGTAACTCTACAGAAGTTAAAAGAGGCTGTCGCCGAGACCGGTCTTGAGCCATTCCGCCAACAAGATACGCTACTGCGTCGTGAAATTCGTAGACTTTCAAAAGAGTACAAAACGCTCGGTGAGCAAGTGACTTTTGACCAAGAAGCGTGAATTGGCTGGCGCTGGTCGTAAATTTTACTGAAGTCGAGCGTGGGGGAGGGGTATACTCGTCTACCTATGACTGAGGATAGTGAGGTTGCCGACGTAATACCACTTAACAAAGCGGCAGTAGATGCGTATGATACCGGCCTTCCAGCCGAAATAACCACTCAGCAAATGAAAGATAGAGCGACCCTGGTAGGAAATGTGCTTTTAAGCGGGATTCTAGAATACGTGCATCTTGCCGTGCATCCGGAAGAAGACGTACGCAAAGAGGCCGAGGAGTGGCTAGAGCGTATTGGTGAAGCCACTCACAAAAGGCCACCTCTAATCAGCTAAATCTCAACCTGCTACTGCTTGCAATAAGCAAGGGGTAATTCTATCCTGTTGCTAATGACTGAACTTAACGATATAGCTGTTGCATATGGCTGCCAGTATCGAAAACCGGAAGACCTTTTAGAGAGTTTGCAAAAAAGTGGGGCCTTACTCGGCAATGCGGAGTCCCGGGAAGCCTTAAGCCTGAACGATACGACTTTCCATGAACAGGAGATTACAATTGCCCTAACGAGTTTAATCCGCATAAGCAGACGAACTCTCTTACTCCAACATCAACCAGAAGGCCAAGAACAGGTATGGACTACTTTTAAATTTACAGAGTACCGCGAACCCATGAGTCAAGAACCGTACGTAAAAGACAACGAGGACCGTGCTATTAATCTTTCAGAATTGTGTCGTCTTATTGCAGAAGGCGCTGAATTGACCCTAGAAGAAACTCCTAGTAATCCCGCTTAATAGTCTTTGCATTTAACTGCCCTTGGTGCACAATAAGCATATGCGTTTTCGGGGATTTGGCTATCACGTGCTTTCAGTGCTTCTATTTGTATTCCTTATACTGGCCGCCTGGAGCACGGCGCTCACCATTACCTTTAGCAAACCCGCCAAACTAGAAAGTTGGCTTAACCAAAGTAAACTATACGATCACTTTGTTGCCACCGCTCTAGAGCAGTCACAAAAATCAGTGCAGGCCAACCAAAGTCAGAATAATAGCGGCCTTGATATTAACGACCCAGCTGTGCAGGATGCTGCCAAGGCTGCAATTACCCCAGACGTCTTACAAAAGTCAGTCAACACTTTCCTAGATGCTAACTACACCTGGCTAGAAGGGAAGACGGCGAAACCAGATTTCAGCATAGACCTAACAGGTGTAAAGGCCGCTCTGGCAGCAAACCTAGGTGCATACGCTCAGAAGCGGGCGATAGGTTTACCAAAATGTATAAATCTAGTGCAGGCAGCTCAGCAAACGGACTTTCTTACCGCAACTTGTTTACCCCCGAGCATAACCCCAACAGCAGCAGCCAAGGCCGTCGAACAACAAGTGGCCGACAGCCAAGACTTCCTGGCTAACCCAGTTATCACCGCGCAGACTTTTAGTCCAAACGGACAGCAGACCAATCAGCAAAGCCAACCATACTATCAAAGAGCATCATTTTTACCAGCGGCTTACCGTTTTGCAACCTCCTTGCCATGGCTAACGACCCTTCTGGCACTTCTGTGTGCGGCCGGTGTAATACTGCTGGCAGCGCCTCGCCGTAAAGGCTTCCGCAGGGTAGCGACGCTACTTATGAGCACCGGTGTAATAATTTTGTTTTTAATTTTTATAAGTAACACTATTATCCACCGTATAGAGACCAAATTCTTCACCAACGACAAGGTTGGCCAGCTCCAGCAGTCGCTCGTAGACTTTGCTCACCGAGCCCAAAACGCACTGGCTAACATAGATATCTGGTTTGGTGTGAGCTTCATAGTAATCGGCTTTGCCATATATATAGCCCTGCATTTCACGAAGCCTACTGCGTCAAACCCTGAAACAACTGCGGCTCCAGATGAACCGCCAACAGATAAACCAGAGCAGCCACAAACACCGCAATCAAAAAGACCAACCTTAGTACAACTTTAATCTGCTCAAGCTTGCATAGGTTTAGCTAGCCGATTACCCTATTCTGATGAGGAGAATCGAACGATACGGTTCTGGATTAGAAATGGTTTCACCCGAAAAAGTGAGTGCAGTTCAGAGTGAACGGCAAACTTTACGTGATACGAGCCGTTTTTTAGGCTTATTATTTGAATCTGGTCGCGATAAAAATGGCAGGCGCGTTTCACTTCGTAGGCAAACTTCTCAAGAAAATAGGTTTGCTGCTGCTATCCGCAATATTATGCAAGATGGTTTTGTTATAGAACTATCAGTAAGAGATAGGGGAAACGTTGACACTACTAAAATTAAGTTTATGCGGTATTATGCAGGAGATTTTGACCACAACCCTGCGCTCATAAGTATCGATAATTCAATAATGGATGTAGAAGACTTCTGTAAAAACGTAGCTAGGGGAGGGCGAATCTCATGCGTACCAACTGCCGAAACTATCGCATATTACGCGGTACTAAACCTGGCGCAAAATAAAGAGCAAGATAAGCCGTAATAGTGCGCTTGGCGGAGAGGGAGGGATTCGAACCCTCGATACCTTGCGGCATACTTGTTTTCGAGACAAGCCAGTTCAACCACTCCTGCACCTCTCCGTACCGGACCATTTTAACAGATAACGTTAGCTATTTATTGAGACCGGCAATAAGATTTATAGTGGTTGCCACAATAACCGTACCAAACATGTAAGCAAGCAGGGCATGGCGCAAGGCAAGCTTGCGGAATTCTCGGTTTTCAAAATCGGTGTCAGACACTTGAAATGTCATACCAATAGTGAAGGCTAAGTACGCAAAATCGGCGTAAGCAGGCTGCTTCTCGCCCGAGAAATCAACGCCGCCGCGAGGCTCCCCGTAGTACAAAACAGCGTAGCGAAGTGCATATATAGTGTGTACAACAAACCACGAAAGAATGACGCTCGCTATACCCAAACCAGCTAAAAGAGCCTTTGCAGACCCTGTAGAGCTACTAGCTTTTATAAGTACCAGAGCCAGTGCTGCTAAGCTTGCGACGCTGGCCGCTAGCAAAGTGAACTCAGAGGTAGCACGACTAGGGTCTTCTAAAAGTGCATGGTCTGCTGTCTGGTTTTCGTCCATCTTCCATACTGTTAGCCATACCCACGCAATATATATAATTGCAGCCGTATCCCAACCTATAAGCGGGGCAATCTTCCACTCCCCAAGCAAGCCTGTAGCCAAGGCTGCTATTAGCCCACCTAAGATTGCTACCGAAACACGTGTACTGGCTAAGGTGCTTTTGATATTGCCGTTAGACATACAAGCATTGTAGCACCTCCGGGCTGAACCTAATTACAGAGTACTTTACGTCGCAAACAAGCCAGCAAAGTTAGCCGTTTGGCCAATTGAATCAGCCAGTTTGTCGAGTGCATACATGTTGCTTATGATGATGCGTGAATTCGCCCGCTGCACTATACCTTTGTCTACCAACTTTTCCATTTCACGGCTCACACTTTCACGGGCCAGATTTATCGAGTTTGCAAATGTCTCGTGCGTAATCGGGACATCTATAACTACCTGTCCCCGTTCTTTTATGCCAAAACGCCGTGCCAGGAAGAGTAGGTAGTAGGCTACTCGTTCGCCGGCTTTTTTGTGCTCAAGGTTATCTACACGTTCTATGTATACGCGAAATTGCTGGGCCATCTGAACAGCCATAGCCTTACTAAAACTAATATCGCTGGATACCATATTGGTAAGCCATTCGCGAGATATCCGCCAAACAGTGCACTCTGAAATAGCTTCATAAAACAGCACTTCTGGCTGGAAATTTACGTATGCCCAGACCAGAGGGAAAATCTCGCCTGAACCGTAAATAATATGCAAGTATTCGCTACCATCATCGCTGATGGAGTAGGCTTTGACATAGCCCGTGTCTACAAAGTACACGCCATCTGGCGTCAGCTGATTCCCAAGTAGTACGTCGCCCTTGCCAAAGGCTAGCGCCTGCCCCCGTCTGAAGTGCTGGCGTATTGATTCGCTTTGACGATAATTGGGCATTAGTATCTACACTCCGTTCCTTTACTTAATATAGTGATGATTTTATATACCATCTATGAGAATCGTCACTTCTTAAAACATAGGCGTTTTAGCTGGTGATAGCGGTCACGGAATAGCCATACAAGCGCGGTTTATACTTCAAGGTGCAATAAAAGTAAGGAGGGTGCTTATGAGCAACTTGGTGGTGCTGGCGTTCGACAACGAGACAGGAGCTCACGAAACGCTAGCCGAAGTAGAAAACCTACAGCAACAAAACCTAATACATGTTGATGACGCAGCAACGGCAGTCAGGTCAGCTGGCGGCAAAGTGAAAGTTAAGCAGGCCAAAAGTCTAGCTGGAGCAGGGGCGCTGGGGGGCGCTTTCTGGGGCATGCTATTTGGGCTACTTTTCTTCGTGCCATTCCTCGGCATGGCTATTGGCGCAGCTACTGGAGCGCTGTTTGGCAAGGCAGCTGATTACGGCATAAACGACGACTTCATTCGCCGGGTGAGTGATGCCGTACAGCCTGGTAATTCGGCACTGTTTCTACTTGCCAGCGAGGCCCAAACCGATAAGGTAGTGGAGACGTTAAAACCATACGGTGGTAAAGTCATCTACACTTCACTATCTAAGGACGAAGAAGCTCGACTTAAAGAAGCATTTGCTTAACAGCTACTGAGGAGGAGAACATGAGTAATGGAGCTGCACATACCTCCCGCATGGCGACCAATTCGTCTGGCTGGGTAACTTTTGCGGGAATAATGATGATTGTGGCCGGCTTTTTTCAGATTATCGCCGGGTTGGTGGCCATATTCAAATCTGACTTATATGTTGTGACCCAAAGCCATCTGTTAGCTTTTGACTTTACTCAATGGGGCTGGATTCACCTAATTGTAGGTACGGTGTTGATACTTTCAGCCGCATCGCTATACGCCGGTAGATTATGGGGTCGCATAGTAGCTATAACGCTTGCCACCCTAAGCGCGATTGCCAATTTTGGCTTCATTTGGGCTTACCCATTCTGGTCAATCATGATTATCGTACTGGACGTACTGGTAATTTACGGGGTGGCTATGTATGGGGGCGAGCCAGAAGTTTAAAGACTAACCGCCATCTTTCAACAATAAGACTAAAGAATTGGGGGTGATATGGTCAAAGCTACACTGGCCAAAAGCACTGTAACTAGTCACCCCCATAGGGGCTGGGGTTCCCGCTTGCGATCGGTGGGCATTGGCTTTTTGCTAATAGTAGGGTGCTTGGGCTTTGGCGTTTATGTCGTAGTACATTGGGCTGAGCATCAAATCTTGAACACCGATAACTGGGTGGCACTGGTCTCGCCTTTACCGAAACAGCCCGTAGTATACACGGCTCTCGGTAGCTATGTAAGCAAACAAGTCTTTGCTCCTGCCCAAATAGAAAAGGAGATTACCGACGCACTGCCGGAACGCGCAAGTTTTTTGGCTAGTCCACTTACCGATCAGCTTCAAAACTTAACAACACGTCTGTCGCAAAAAGTAATATCAAGTGACGCTTTCCAAACGGTTTGGACAGGCGCAAATAGGCTTGCCATGAATCGATTATTAACAAAGGCACGCGGCACAGAATCATCCCCGCAAGCTAAAGTACATGATAAATTTGATATCGACATAAGCAGTGTGGCGTCACAACTAAAAGAGCGGCTGGGATCTTCGGCCGCCGCAATTCCCGCGCTGCAATCAGCCAATAAGCCTACAATCAAACTTGATGCTGACCTGCAATCCAAGCCACGTCGCATTCATCAAGCAGTACGTGCAGTGGATAACTTGGCGACCACCTTGCCATTGTTCGTGATAGCTTGTTGGCTCGGCGCGTTGGCGTTATCGCACAAGCGTCGTCGCACTGCAATCAAGCTGGCAGTAGTGCTCGTTGTAGTAATACTCCTCGAATTAGTAGCTATAAAATGGGGACGCCAGGAAATCCTTAACCAAGTCCGGGACCAGGCTAATTTACCCGCTGTAATGTATATATTTGATACCTTAGTTAGTTGGTTACGTCACATGATGTACATAGTTCTCATACTGATTCTACTGGCCTTGGGAGTATTACTACTCGCAGGGCCAGCTACCTGGGCAAGTCGGGCGCGTACATTCTTACACTTGCAGCGTATGCATAGCAGTAAAGTGATTTTAGGCTGGCATGCTGTACGTTTATGGGTTCGGCAATGGGAATATTACTTATTACTAGCAACAGTTATGGCCGTGCTTATAATTACAACTTTCTTAGCAACAGTGAACGGAAGGGTAGTCGTGAATGCACTGCTTCTGCTAGGAAGTATATATGCACTACTACACATACTAGCTACGCCACCGCAGCTATACAAAACTGACGCTCAATGACAGACGCAATCCGGTGACTGGTGTCACGGCAACACTTATGCAAGACTCCTATAGTTAACGATATATAACTGGTAGAAGGAGGCGCATATGAGAATATTTTTTGCACTACTAAGTGCGGTAATTGGCCTACTGCTCGTATTCAGTGGTTATAGGCTCGGTAGATTACTAATACCTCTAATGGGTTTTATGGTGGGCCTGTCCCTCGGCGGAGCAGTTATTGGCGACCTTGCCGGTGAGGTATTTCTAGGCACATTATTAGGAGTGGTCGTAGGCCTTACATCGGGTTTGTTGCTAGCACTACTTGCATACTTTTACTATTACATAGCGGTCATAATCATGACCGGTGGACTTGGTTATTGGCTTGGCAGCGGCTTTATACTACTGCTTGGCTTTAGCCCGGGAGCGTTATCTGTATTAGTTGGTATAGGCATAGGGATATTGGTAGGGTTAGCCGCAATAGCCACCGATATGCCAAAGTATGTCCTTATGGTACTTACGACATTTGCCGGTGCCGTTATGACCGTAGGCGGAATAATGCTACTGTTCAATCAAATACCATTCGATACATATAGCTACACAACCGCACGAGTCGCGCTAAGTAATTCGTTCTGGTGGAGTGCAGTAGGGGTAGTGCTGTTTGTAGCTGGACTTGTTGCGCAAATACGCACTACAGGTGAAGAATACTACTTAGGAGAGTGGAGCATGGCCAGCGACGACCATACGCACCGCATGCCACCAACTACTACCACGCACGCACACGGCTATTAGGACAATGTTAGGCGGCGGAGCAATAAATGGAGTTGCCGCAATCTACTTCATACAGCCGCTCAGACTTGGAAGCTGAACATACCAGCGTACAGCGCCAGTTCAGGGCAGCAGCTGCTGTTGCGCTCGGCTTATTGGGTTTAGGTGCAGTATTTTATCATGCAGTAGAACACCTAAAGTGGCTTGATTCTTTTTACTTCACGACAGTTACGCTTACAACGATTGGCTACGGTGACATTGCACCGAAAACCGACGCTGGTAAATTGTTCACCATTTTTTATGTGCTGGTAGGCATAGGTACGATTGCATTCTTTGCGAATCTACTAGTTAAAAACGCTTTCATTCGCCGTGAATTACGGCGCGTTAAACGATAGTAACTGAAAGGGTTAAATTATGGCAACGCCGACAGAAGCGACCGCTAAAACTAACAAGCTATCCATTCTGCTGGCAATGGCCATGTTCGTACTAGTTGTCGATACGTCACTCATGAATGTTTCTATATCCGCGGTCGTTAAATCTCTAGGCACAACGGTCAGTGGTGTGCAATCTGCTATAGCGCTTGAAGCCCTTATATCAGCTGCATTTATCCTCATTAATAGTAAGGTAGGGGATATTATTGGCCGCAAAAAGGCATATGTACTGGGTCTGGCTGCTTACGGCGCAGGTGCTTTGGCCATGACGCTTGCCCAAAACCTACTCACTATCATTATTTTTTGGGCAGTCGTAGGTGGCCTCGGGGCATCACTGTTGTTGCCAGCAATGCAGTCCCTTATACACGGCAACTTTGAAGGAACGGCACAGAAAAAAACATATGCACTTGTTGGTGCAGCAGCCGCTATTGCGGCAGCCGTTGGTCCACTCATAGGCGGTTTCATAACTACATACTTGTCTTACCGAGTGGCTTTCTTGCTTGAGTTTGTAGTTATCGCAGTAGTCCTCTTTGGTAGCAGGCTGGTAAAAGATGTTGCTTATACCGGGTCGAGACAGGTTGACTATATAGGCGCCGTGCTCTCGGTAGCAGGCATGGGAGGGTTAGTGCTCGGGATACTGGCTTGGCAAGAAGGCGCCGCAAACGTAGGCGTATTCATTGCCATCGGGCTCATCGCACTTGGCATCTTAGCATGGTGGCTGGTTAAAAGAGACCAGCGGGGACTACCGGCTCTTATCGACCCAAAGCTATTTAGGTTCCCGCATTTTCGACTGGGCATTTCTGGCCAAATGATGCAAAACATCGTCCTAGGTGGGGCTATGATAGCGTTGCCAATATTCCTGCAAATATCTCTGGAGTACAACGCCATGAAAACGGGACTGTCTATAGCCCCCTTGTCTTTATCGATGTTTTTCGTAGCGCTTATTGCTGGTCGGCGACTTTCGCACATTAGAACGAGTATGATTATAAAATACGGCTTTATATTGACCAGTTTGGGCCTGCTTATACTATTGCCAGTCATACCGCGAGCAAGTTCTGGATGGTGGCTATTTGTGCCGCTCCTTATTGTTGGTTCCGGGCTAGGATTGCTTGTTTCACAACTTAACAATTACACGCTAGCCCCAATAGACGAGCAGCGAGTAAGCGAGGCAGCAGGAGTAAATTCAGCAGCCGGTTCGTTTGGCCTATCGTTTGGCCTGGCGATGGCTGGAGGCATACTGCTTGCCGCGCTTTCGTTCAGTTTTACCAAGCTGTCCAACAACAGCACTGTTATTCCAGCGTCCCAACAGCAGCAGATAGCAACCAAGCTAGAGTCAAGCGCCGAGGTTGTCAGCAATAGCCAACTCCAGGCTTCAATCTCGACTGAACCGCAAAACATACAAAGCGAAGTGCTTTCCATAAATAAGACGGCTACACACCAGGCTTTGCAAGTTGCTTTAATTGTGCCGATTGCGGCAGCTCTTATTGGTACGGCAAATGCATTCAGGATGCAGCGATTGCCCGACCTTAAGCCACCTGAAGGTGCCGAGGTAGTAATTGGCGGGTAGGGGAAGCAAGAATGACGCTTCACTATGCGGTTCTCATCTTACCGCTATGCAAAAAGCCGGCCATTAAAGGCCGGCACTTTGCATGGTACGCGCGACAGGATTCGAACCTACGACCTTCGGCTCCGCAAGCCGACGCTCTATCCAGCTGAGCTACGCGCGCTTAATGAGACAAACCTAGGTTTTTCTCATCGCCGGTCGGCAAAGCCGAGTCGCTTAGCGCGACCAAGCCGGCTGCTCTTTTCCCTTATTTAGGATTGAGAAACAGAGGTAATCTTAGCATAATTTTACCGATGAAGCTAGTCCTGCTTTGGTTCAACTTGCATGACAGTGTCTAAGTTGAGGGCTATGAGTGCTAGGTCGGCTAAGTCACCGTCGTATGCCAGATAATAAGGTTGCCACTCCGGGTCAAATTTATTCTTGAATTGTTCAAGCCCCTTGGAAGAAAATCGGTCGGAACTGAGCAGTTTAGCAATTGTTTGGATTGGACCGGTTGTACTCGCAAACGGCACGAAGCCAAGATCGAAGTACCTATAACCTTGAGCCTGGACATCTTCAATTGCCTTAGAGAGCAGGTGGGGCATAGCATTTGACTCTGGCAGATAGCGCAGCAAGTCCACGGTAGTCGTTTCAGAACTGCGAAAGTTCGGCACTTGGTTGGTGAACGCAACTATTTTACCAGTTTCATCTTGTAGGTAGTGAATAATGCATGTTTGCAAATACTGCTCGTCGAAATAGCCAAGGGCAAAGCCACGTTCGGTGTGTCCATCTATAGTTAACCATTCATCCGACACGGCTTTAAGCTGCTGTAACAATTGCCCAGAGTGTGGCGGTACGGACTTGTGGTGTTCAAGGCCGGCCTTTGCTGCCTGGTTGTTCTTCCAGCGCCACCACTTATCTTTGGCTGTATCATTGACGAATTTTTCTGTAGCTATAAGAGCGCTCGCACCTATTTGTAGCGTTTCTAAGCCTGCCTTTTTATACATCGCTAGGCTTGGATTGGGGATTGGCAAAAAACAGGTCCGTAACCGTATTGCACGTTGTTCCGCAACAAACTCACTGATTATGTTCACTTGCTGATTCACTGCCACAATCGGATCTGCCAGTGCAAGCGTAACGGCGCCGTGCGTTCGGTAGGCAATGAAGCCGGCGTGGGATTTACCAAAGAAGTATCTTTTGTCATCTGGCCAAAGTTTAAAGTAATCCTCGGTTGAACTTGAATATTGAGCAAGGAGCTTGCGCACGACACCCGGATCAATCGCCTCACTTTCTTTTACCTCGTAGGGTCGAAAGAGCGCCCACAGTATCGCTGCGATACTGGCTATTACAAATACAGATTCGGTGCGTGCAAACAGCGCTGCACGCATGTGTTCAGCTGGAATCTTTTGGCTTAGTGTGTAGTCAAAAAAATGGTCGATAGATTGAGCAACGGCAACTGAGCGCTCCCGGTCATGGCTAATGATTATAAGTGCGGCGGTTGCTGCAAGCACCAATGAAGTCAGTAAAAATAAAGCATCTCGGGCTCTCACACTTATAGTTGCTACGACTGAACCGCGGTCAAAGTCATCCCTCAGTACAAACAGTCCAATAAATGTCAAAGTATATAAAGAAAGAAGCCAGGGGTTAGGTGCTAAAACAGCGTATTTTAGTACTTCTATACCTGTAATTGCTAAGAATATCTGCCGAGCACGGAGTTCACCACGGGCTAAATGGCGGCTCAGGTACATCATAATAACCCCAACTACGACTCCGTGCTCAGCCAACCATGAGTTATTACCGGCGAAGTACAAGCCTCTTATACGGTCCGCAATATGAAAATGCGTTAGGCCAACCAGCAGGGCTACCAAGCCATTCAGGAATGCCCACCCAGCTACTATATTCTTTGCAATGGTCGATTCTTTTGTGCTTGGACGAACAACAGCATCTCCCAGACTTATGCTGCGGTAAAGCCAGGCCAGCCATACAACCAGGACCATCTGGTATATATATTGCGAAAGAGTATTTATGTGGTAACTACTAGCGTACTGGGTTATAAAAAGTATTCCGTAAGCAACTTGAAATAAGACAAAGCTTGCGGAAACTAATCTATGCCGTTTAGCCCAATCATAGGTAGCCACTGCAAAGATAGCGATTGCAGTCATGACTGTCTCGGCAGCGTGCAACACAAAGGGGAGAGAATAATACTCTTGGCAGGCAAGTTGTACATGATGACATGTGGTAGTGAGTATTGGGTCTAATGTAAAGCCTACTCCTATAACTAGCAGCAAGAACGAGGTCACCTTATCTAGCCTTGTTTTCTGCAGACTCCAGGCGGCAACTATTAGTAGTAACCCCGCAACTATATCGCCAGCCCTAAATAACCATGAAAACGGTTCGCCAGGAACTTCATACTGGCTGATTAATGTCGTACGACTTGAAAGGCCATGGTTAAGATGAGGAGCCCATAACCAGGTTGTTGCTGAAAGCAAAAAGACACACTGCCAAATAAGAGCCTTCGTCCGAGAGCTAACGTGCATTAGTATATTGTAGCGTTACTTATTAATTAGCCCTTACGGTTATTGCAACGGCCATTGTGACATTTTTCACAGGCAACATGGCATAAGCACGATACAGTGGTGGCTGTAAGGAGGTGTAATGGCAAAGGCAAAGCAAATGGCCATGCCGCGATATTACATTCGCGATGATGAAGGCTTGGATTTCTGGTGCTTTGATGCCCGCTACTATGGCGGCACCAAGCTTGGTATATAAGTGAGAGTCTAGCCACTGTTTACCGTCAGTAGGGCTACTATCTCTCGCTTTTTTATTTATAGAGGAACCGTTAGATAGTTTACAGCAATAAAATGTGATTAGTTATACAGTTATATCTACGTAAAAAGGAGTTTAACTATGCTATTAACACTTGCAGCAATACTATTCGTACTTTGGATTCTAGGCCTGATTGGCCATGTGGCCGCTGGCTTTATTCATATCCTACTAGTTGTAGCCATTGTACTGTTCGTATGGCATCTCATTACCGGACGACGCCACACGGTTTAGATTTTTAGCACTCAAACACAAGCACTGTGAAAAATGTCATAGTGCTTGTGTCTCTTAGGGCCGTACACTAAAAGAGCAACTAAGGGGAGGGGAGTCATGAGACTGCTAAAAGGACGGCGATCCAATGGTGAAGTCAAAGAATCAGACTTTTGGCGCCAGTTTATAGTCTACTAGGCGGTATTTTCACCTTCTGTTGCAAGGCTTCTACTTTATTTATGAGCGAAGTAGAAGTCTTTTTATATGTAGCCGTCGCGTTTTGACTCTTCTTCGCGGTGTTGTTTGGCTCGCTCTTCAGCACGCCGCAATCTATCCAAAGCCTCTTCAAATGTCATGAGACCTTACTCCTTTCACACGTAAGAGAATGTGAGGTTACCGGTACTAGTTTACGAGGCAGTTTGAATACGGGCAGTCATTTTTTTCACAAGGTAGCCTGTTAGATTATTCATAGCAACAATAGGACGAATATCACTATCATATGTCGGTTAACGAGGACAGCACCTAGTGGATAGAGAGCCCGATGTAAATCATAGACGCATGTTCTATGATGCCGAAATCTGGTGGCGACAGTACCTAGAAGAATAAAGTAGGAGGGGAAATGAGTTTGCTCATAGCCTTACTGATAGGGGTAGGCATGGGCCTTGCAACCGGCTTCTGGTTTCAGCGTAATGCCGACTATCTTCTTATAGACATTGTAATGGGCATAGCTGGCTCAATCACCGGGCTTTTCCTACTTTTTTTGGTTAACTCAGCACAGAACTTTAGCCTATTCTCCGTTCGGGGCATACTTGTTGACATGCTCGGTGCTGCTGT
>Ga0070658_10002443_pt1 | contig 15540 bp, 5 predicted proteins | sample KBSC13metaG_FD_64664 | JGI IMG/M metagenome (GOLD analysis project Ga0070658, IMG submission 64664) | Corn rhizosphere microbial communities from Kellogg Biological Station, Michigan, USA - KBS C1-3 metaG | ecosystem: Host-associated > Plants > Roots > Rhizosphere > Soil ...
CGGAGCGATCACACGTTGGCCGTTTGTCGTGTCGACCGAGATCATTCCGGGAATGACCGGAGCAAAGGTGTGCGTGACACCATTGGCGGTGTATCCGCAAGCCGTCGGACTGACGGTCGCTACCGCCTGGATATTTGTTGGCTGCGTACCAAAGCAACGCACATAGTTCTGTATCTGCAGTGCGGTGTTCGGCGTATTCAGGTCTGTCGGGTGCGGCAGGTGATGTGCACCGACGAATTGGTACGTCGCAGAGATCGACATGTTCTTGCCGATCTGGTGCTCGATACCGAGATTCGCCTGTGTCGCCGAGGCGTACTGGAAGTCCTTAGCGATCGGCAGAACGAATGGCAGTACCGGGCCAAATCCGGTGAATGTCTGGTCATTGAACCTTTGCCGCCCGAACTGATACTGAGATGAGCTCGCGACGCCCGGCGTGACGGGGTTACCAAAGGCCGCGCAGAGGGCCGCATTTGAACCTTGATTGCCGCAGACGGTGCCTTGGAAGACGAGAGCCGCATTGAGGAGGTTAGTGTTGGTCGGAACCGGCGAGCCGGCGGTCAGCACTGCCTGCTGCTGCTGGGCCGCGTCAGCGATATCTGAGTTAAAGGAAATGGCGAGCAGCGGGTGGTCGTAGTAGAGGCCGATGTTGCCGCGCAAGACCGTGCGGCCGGTGCCGAACATATCCCATGCAAACCCAACGCGCGGCTGCCAGTTGTTCATATCACGCGGCACGCCCTGCTGCACGCCCATCACATCCTGCGCCGCAAGGATGTCGCTCGCTGACAGCGTTATTCCGGTCAGCGGGTCCTTGAAGCCGACCGGAGCCACCGTCTGGGTCAGTTCTGCGTCGTAGCGGACGCCGTAATTCAGCGTCAGCCGTTGGTGTATCCTCCACGAATCCTGGAAGAAGAACGAGAAGGGCTTATTACCGATCTTGCTGTCCGGATTGCCAAAGCCCTGTAGGTAAAGCGACGGCAAACCCAAACCGTAACTCTGCACCGGTGTGAAATCCGGCAGTCCCGCAAAGCCTGCATTCAGATTAGCGGCGGCAAAGTTACCAAAGTTGTAGAGACCCGCAAAATTAAGTTCGAAGTGTGCACGGGCGATGGACACATCATTGTAGTCACCGCCGAATTTGAAGGTATGGTTACCCTGCACCCACGTCATGTTGTCGAGGAACTGGTAACGGACCTCGGTCCTGTCGACCGGCGAGAACAGTTCGCGACCGATGAACGCGGTGCCGGAGATGTTGTAAGCAACGGCGTCGCCATTCTGTGAGCGGAAGTTCGTCTTGCGCCGTCCAAAGCTGAACCGAAAATCGTTGATAAGATCACTGCTCAGGTTGGAGACAAGGTTCGAGCTGAATGACGTGTCCTTGACCTCCGTGATACCCGTTCGAGAGAAATCGTTCTGGCCTAAAGACTGATTCTGCGACTCGACCTGAATGCCGGTGAGCAACCCGGTGTTGTAGCCCAGTCGCATCGAGAACTGGTTGTTGCTGTTGATGTTCTGATCGAAGCGGATCGAGGAGAAGTTCGACCGTTCTGTCACAGGAAAGACCCGCTGCAGACTGTTCAATGGCCTGAAAGCGATGTCTGAGACAGGTACGGGAGCTCCGGTAATGATAAACCGCTGTCCGATCGTGCCCGACGGGATCGCGGATACGCCGGCGGGGCATCCTGTGCCGTTAGGGCTGGTAAGAGCGTTCGTCCCGTTGAGAGCTGTCTGAGATCCGCTCGATGCGAAATAGGCGTAAGCACGAGCACCGCACAAGGCAGTTGCTCCGGCCGTGATCTGACCAGCATTGATGGCGGCCTGCCCCTGACCGATAAGGCCGTTCACCGCGGCTGCCTGCTGTGCCGTCAGGCCGGTGAATGTCTGCGCGGGTATTCCCAAGAGCGGGATCGCAGGGAAGTTAACACTCGACGTCAATCCGCCGACCACGTCCGATGTGAAAAAGCCGGACTCGTCCCGTGACCGCCTTTCGAATGATCCGAAGACGAACATTTTGTCCTTTACGAGCGGCCCTCCGGCCGTGCCTCCCCACTGCGTACGCCGGAAATCCGGCTTGGCGACCGGGGCGAAAACGTTCCGTGCCTGTATGTTCTTGTCGCGAATAAAGCCGAAGAGATTACCGTTGAAGTTGTTCGTCCCGCGCTTGGTAACGACGTTAATGATGCCGCCGGTCGCTCGGCCAAACTCGGGGGTGTATGAGTTTGTCGCGACCTGATATTCCTGAACGGCGTCCATCGACACGGTCGTTCGGGCCGCGTTGATGGAGTTGTCCGTGAAGTCGGCTCCGTCCACATTCACCTGCGTCGAACGGCCGCGTTGGCCGCCGATGTTAAGTCCCGATGTCGGGGCGGGGCCGATAGGGCGTCCGTTATCTCTTCCGACAGTAGAGAGCGTCAGAGCAAATCCTGTCGCGTCGCGCTGGTTGATGGGCAGGTTTTGGATCCGCTGCTGATCGATCGTATTTGCGACCGAGCTGCGGCTGGGCTCTACAAGCTGGACATCCTCCGCGGAAACATTGACCACCGCACTCGACGCACCTACCTCAAGTTTCAGCGTCAGGTCAGCCGCTTGACCGACTGTGAGGCGTACACCGGAGACGATGATCTTCTTGAAGGTCGCTGCCTCGGCGGTGACGTCATAGTCGCCCGGAGGCAGGTTAACGAGCCTGTACTTGCCCTCGGCGTCCGATGTTGTCGTACGCGTGATACCGGTGTGTGCGTCGTAAGCAGTGACCGTCGCACCGGCGACGACCGCTCCGTTGGGATCGGTAACGGTACCTAAGAGGTCAGCCGCCGTGGCTTGGGTCTGGCCGAGTGTAGAGCCGGCGAGGACCGTCAGGGCAACAAGCGCGAGCATCGTAGAGGCCGCTCTCGCAGTTACATGGGACAGGAATACTCTCATCTATTTCTCCTTTCGAAAACCCGGAGTGCCATTCGTCCTCAGATCGCCTGAACCGCGCCGTTTGTATCGTAGCTTGCCGATCGCGTGCATCACGAACAGCTGTGTGTCGGGAGTGAGTTCTGGAACGATGAAGACTAATTCCGATTTTGCTTTGAACTTTGTAACCTAATCCCGGGGATTAGGCAAGCAAAACCGAAGTGTTTCGGTAGTGCTACGTGTGATCGAGACTGAAGTTTCACGTTGTTTGTCGCCGCGTCCGCTGCGCTGTTCTAATACCTTGAGATGAAGATCATCCCCATCCGTATACCGACACCATTCTACGTTGGCGACGTTAACGTCTACCTCATTCGCGAGGACCCTGTAACACTCATCGATGTCGGTCCAAAGACGGAGGAGGCGGCAAAGGCACTGCGGGAGGGTCTCGCAAGCCACGGCGTGAATTTCTCCGACGTACGCCGCATCCTTTTGACCCACGCGCATGAGGACCACTGCGGCCTGGCTAAACGCGTCCGCGACGAGGCAAAGGATGCCGAGGTGATGCTGCACAGCTGGGAGACAGGCAATCTCGTTGGGAGATTGGCGCAGGACGAGCACCGTCAACTGATGCTGCGGTCGGGCGTACCGCCAAGAGTTTTTGAGGAACTGCGGGCACTCTATGACGAGATCGGACTCCTCACCGACTCTTTGGCCGAGAGCGAGCTGACTCCACTCCGGGACGAAATGGAGCTCGAATTTGAGTCCGGCACTCTGCAGGTGCTGCATACTCCCGGCCACACGCCCGGCTCTTGTTCATTCGTGCGGACCGCAGATCGGACGCTCATATGCGGTGATTGCGTGCTCAAGCGAATAACGCCCAATCCGGTTCTGTCACCCGATCCGTCAGATCCCAGCAAGCGGTTTCGTTCACTCGCCGAGTACCTTGTGAGTCTCGCACGCATTCGATCGTTCTCGCCCACGCTCGTTTACGGCGGGCATGGCGAGTCTGTCACAGACTTCGAGGAGATATTTCACCGTTACGTGAGGGCTATCGATGAGCGGCAGCGTAAGGTCGTCTCAATGGTGCCGACGGGCGGGGTGACTGCGTTCCAGATCGCGCAAGAGCTGTTCGCCGCGTCCTTTGACGCGGACGTCCATCGATTCCTGGCAATTTCGGAGTCGATCGCGCACCTGGACTACGCCCATGGGGAACACAAGATCGATATGGAGATCAAAGAGGGCGTTGAGTACTACCGGCCGCTCTAGGCGACCTTCTCTATCCCATAGCGTGCAAGCTTGAGGTAAAGGCCGCGGCGGGTGAGTCCTAGCTCCGCGGCAACTCGCGAGATGTTCCAGTTGTTCCGTGCGAGCGAGGCCCTGATGAGCTGCATCTCAAGTCCTGAGACCGCCTCCTCGAGAGTGCCGCCGCCCTGGCCGATATTCGCAAAAGGAGCGAACGACCCGCCTCCGTCAAAAGTGGCGATCGGCTTTACACCCTGGGCCGATCCGAAGGGCGTCAGCGGCTGGGCCGCACGCTGCAGCTCCGGGGAGAGATGGGTCGGCGTGACTACCTCATTGTCGACTGCCCTGGCGACTATTCTTTGTATCTCGTTGCAAAGCTGCCGAACGTTACCGTCCCAGTTGCACACCATCATCATGTCGACCGTCTGTGGCATAAACGAGATGTTGTGCTTACCAAAACGCTGTGAGTAATGATTGACGTAGTAGTTGACGATGGGCGGTATCTCCGACCGCCTTTCTCTCAGCGGGGGCACGCGTAGCCGAATGACGTTGAGCCGGTAGTAAAGGTCCTCACGGAATGTGCCCTCAGCAACCTTTTCTTCGAGCGGCATGTTCGTTGCGGCAATGATCCTCACGTCGACCTTGACAGGCTGCTTTTCGCCGATCGGCTGGATCTCACCCTCCTGGAGGAACCGAAGCAGCTTTGGCTGCACATCGAGCGGCAGGTCACCGACCTCATCCAAAAAGAGTGTTCCGCCGTCGGCCGTGCGGATCATACCGGGCGAGTCATTGACCGCGCCCGTGAACGCTCCTTTCTTGTAGCCGAAGAGGTGGCCTTCTGCGAGCTCTTTTGGTACCGCAGTGCAGTTGAATGGAACAAAGACCTTATCTTTACGATTCGACAGGGTGTGGATCGCCCGCGATACGAGCTCTTTACCGGTACCGGACTCACCGGTGACCAGTACGGTGACATCTGACGAACGGATCTTGTAGACCTCCTCGACCAGGGACGTCATCGCTGGTGAAGAGTGAATGAACCCAGGCATCAAGCCGCTCGACGCGTACGATGATGCCTCCGCTTCAGCCGGTTGAGATTTGTCGCGCTCGCGCAGAGCGATGACATCCATGCCCAGCTCGACCACACGCAGCAGCGGCTGGAGAGACGACTCGTCCGAGAGGACAGCCCCCGACCGCGGGTCGATCAAGAGGATCGCCGGCTGAGCCGCAGTGCCTTTTAAATGAAAGATGCCGACATTCTTTGCTCGGGCGAACTGCTTCTCGTCATTCTTCTCTAACGCTGTGGTTAACCTTCCGCAGAGTTCATTGCTCTCTGCTGACGTATAACCATGCGTGATGAATGGAAGCAGGCGTTTCTCAGCGTCAAATTGGGCGATGATGATACGGCGGGCGTTACTCTCCTGTTGGAGTACTGCCACGAGTTCACGGAAGAGCAGCTCGCGCGAGGCGGTTGCCTCAGCCAAGCGGACCGTCAGCAGCTGTGAAACGACAGAGTTCGACCGCTTCTCCGCTTTGGCACCCCTTCGGGGCAGCACCTCCAGCTGCTCAATGTCTCTCGAGGCTTTATCGACCTTCTCGGAGAGCCCCAGCTTACCGTAGATCTCAGCTGCGGCCTGCAGGTGCCGCTTTGCACGTCCCGCGTCGCGGATCTCCAGGTTTGACCCGAGGAGGTAGTGCATCATCGCCGTATGGTAGAGGTCGTGTGCCGCTTCAAAGATGGTGAGCCCACGGCTGAAATGGTGGATGGCGAGTTCGACATCATTCTCGGCCAGCGCCGAGAGCCCCTGGATGCGCTGGATATTGCCGAAAACAAAAAAGTCCCCGGTAGCGTCCGCGTCGTCGATCTCTTCGAGGGCAGCCAGGCAAGACTCTGTCTCACCCTGAGACAGGTACGCCTCACTGAGTACCAGGCGTGCCATATTGGCAAAGTGCCGGTCACCCAGGTTTTTTGAAAGGTCAATGGTCTCCTGCGCGGCCGTGATCGCGCGCGTAGCGCGTCCCTGCGCGAGATAGCATCGGGCGAGATTCCTCATCGACTGGATCTCATACCAACCGCGCTTAGCCTTCTTAGCAAGGGTTATCGCTCTTTCAAGCAGCTTCTGCGCCTCATCTGTATTCCCACGGAGAAGGTTCAGTTCCCCAAGCGAGTCCAGTATCCCAGCGGTATGCGCGTGCTCCTGCGACTCAGCGATGTCCAGTGCACGGCGGATCATTTGCTCTGCCCTCTGCCAGTCACCGACCAGCATGAGATTGATCCCAAGGTTGTTATAGGCAATTACCGAGTTGAGAGCGTGCTCCGTCTGGTCAAAGAATGCGATCGATTTTTCCAGGCAGTCGATCCCGTCCTGCGGCCGCCTCAAAAACCAATATGCTCCCGACATATCGGTGTAAAGCTTGCCCAGCATGAATGGAGCAGACTTATCGCCGATGATCTTTATACCCAGGTCAAAGTACTCGAGAGCCTTCTCCGAATTCCCCTCCTGATGCAGGCTGTTGGCGATCTCGCGATACGCCTCAGCCATCCCGAGCCAGTTCCCTTCCGTACGGAAATAGTCGAGCGACTTCTCGGCGTAGTCCCGAGAGATCGGGTACTCGCTCAGTTTGCGATATACACGAGCGAGAGCGATGTCGATCGTCCCGGAGAGAGGTGCAAGATCCTCCTCGGCACGCTTCAATGTATCCTTCAGCAGCGTTACTGCTTTGGGCTGTTCACCGGCGTTGGAGAATGCTATGGCAAGCTGCGTCCTGACCCGGATCTGCGTGGGCAGACCAAGCTCTGCGACCAGGGCCTCGTTCTCGTACTCGGCAATGGCCTCTAGAGCCTCCTTATACTTTCCGATGGTCTCGAGAGTGAACGATAGGAGCCGTTTGAGGTTGGCCGCGTCATCAGGTGTGTGGCGATACGACCGTATGGCGTCGCGGAGTGTCTGCTCAGCTTCGCCGGAGAGCCCCGCGCGCAAGGCTCGTCCCACCGACGAGAACAGCTTATCGACCGCTTCGCGCGAGATCGTCCTTGTCGGTACACGCTGTGTGCCCTTTTGCTGTGACTTGATCATCCGGATGTTCACGCGACAAAACGGCGAATACGAGAACTCTTTCAGTTCCGGTCGGCGTTCCGAGGATCTACTGAATACTTAGTAATCAGGTGCGCAACCGAGAATCTAGCAGAGTTCTGCCGATAAAGTCCACAAGATCCTCGTCATCACAGGTGAACGCCCTCCGGATGAGGAGCATCAAAGTCTCTTCGACACGCGCCTTTGGTGTCTGTTGCGGATTGATGCAAAATTATCCCGCCACACAAATTGCCCGGTGCGGGTAGCCCTCGATGAGCGAATCTAATAATGGCCAGAACGGCAAAGCGGTCTTCGTCGACGCCAAGGGACGAAGAGGCCGATTCTTTAATACCGCCAGCATTGTCACCGGAACGATCGCAACGATCCTCCTCGCACTCTTTGCCATCAGCGTTCTCGTAAATCCCTTCCTGCCGCAGATCAAGTTAAAGCCGTCTGAGGTCCTGCCCCAAAAGACCGACCTGCAGGTCCACATACCGGAACGGCCGATCACCAAGCAGGAGTCGATCGTCAAACGTATCGGCCAGAACGCTAAAGAAGAGAAGAAAAGGCGAGAAGACGAGAAAGTTGCTAAGACGGCAGACCTCGATCAGCTCATGGCAATAACCCGTGAGCAGGACATCCGGTCCAAGCACGATGGCCCTCCTCTCGCTATCGGCTTTTTCGTCAATTGGGACGATTCGAGCTACGCGTCACTGCAGAAGAATATCGACAGTTTGGATTGGGTAGTCCCCGAGTGGATACGGCTCTCCGGTGATGTCAACGATCCGCTCGTCCTCGACACGCAAGAGTCCGTCGCCCGGGATGCGATCAAGCTGATCCACGAAAAACGGCCCGAGATGCCGGTACTGCCTCTGCTGCAAAACTATAAGAATGAACAGTGGAACAGCGATATCCTGACGACCTCCATCAGCAGCGAGGAGGCGAGGCGAAAGCTGATCAATGCGCTCCTGTCTACTATCGACCAGTACAAATTCGGCGGCATCACGATCGATATCGAGGAGGTTCCTCCAACATCCCAGCGGGACCTCTTTACCTTCATGCGCGAACTCCGCGAGGAGTTTCAGCCGCGGGGATTGATTCTCGCGCAGGCTGTCCCATTCGATAATCCGGATTGGAACTACAAAGCATACGCAAGCATCACGGATTACCTGATGCTGATGGCCTACGACCAGCATTGGTCTACGGGCGAGGCGGGGCCCGTCGCGGGGCAGGACTGGTTCGAATCCATTCTCAAGAAGAGGATGGCCGAGCTCTCGCCTGCGAAAACGATCGTCTGCTTCGGCAACTACGGTTATAACTGGGTGCCCGGCGAAAAAGGGTCGGAGGCAGAGACCGTATCATTCCAGGAGTCTCTTCTTGCTGCAAAGGAGTCGCTCGACGCAGTAAGTGAGATCAAATTCGATCCGGAATCCCGCAATCCGTACTTCAGCTACACCGAGGACGACGGCAAGGACCACACCGTCTGGTTCCTGGATGCGGCTACAGCCTATAACCAACTGCAAGCGGCACGCCCCTACGGTGTCGCGGGGTTTGCACTCTGGCGCTTAGGCAGCGAAGACCCGTCGCTCTGGAGCATATTCGGTACCGGAGGACGCACGGGAACCTCGCAGGACCTTGCCACGATCAAGTACGGGTACGACGTCGATTTTCAGGGCACGGGTGAGATCCTGCAGGTGATCGCGCAGCCGCAGGACGGCATCCGCCATTTAGTGTCCGCAAAAGACGGCGAGATCAGCGACGAGACGTATCAACAGGCCCCCTCGTCCTACGTGATCCAGAGAACAGGTGATCAGCCGGGAAAGATCGCCCTCACGTTCGACGATGGCCCCGACCCGACATGGACGCCGAAGGTCCTCGATGTGCTCAAGGAAAAGGGCGTTAAGGGAACTTTCTTTATCGTCGGCGAGAATGGCCAGGCAAATCCGGAGATCGTCCGCCGAATAGTCGCTGACGGGCACGAGATCGGTAACCATTCCTTCACCCACCCGAACCTCGCCGAGGTCCCGCGGCGGGTGACCGATGTCGAACTCAACGCGACCGAGCGACTGATCGAGGCTCTCACGGGACGACAGACCAGGCTCTTTCGTGCACCCTACTTCGGCGATGCGGAGCCGCGAACTCCCGACGAGATCGATCCGACCGTGCAGGCACAGAACCTGGGCTACATATCGGTCGGACTTCACCTTGATCCCGACGACTGGAAGCTCCGCAACGACGACGGTTCGCCGCATACCGCGGACCAAATGGTCAGCGAGATCGTAGATCAGGCCGCTATAACCACGCCTGAAGAGCGGGGCAGCATCGTTCTGCTTCACGACTCCGGCGGCGACCGCTCCGCCACCGTGGAGGCCTTGCCGAAACTGATCGACCAACTCCGAGCCAAGGGTTATCAATTCACGACAGTCGCGGATCTGGCCGGAATGAGCTACGACCAGGCGATGCCTCCTGTACCCGAGGACCAGAGCTTTTATGCGAGGACCGACTCGTACGTCTTTTACGCCATCTCGGTTATCGGCTGGCTGATGAAATGGCTGTTTCTCCTCGGCATCATTCTCGGGCTCGGACGAATGGCGTTTATCGGTGCCCTCGCGCTCGCTCAGTACGCACGCTCACGCCGCCGCGAGGCGATCCATTTTGGTGAGGATTACGAACCGCTGGTCTCAGTTGTCGTGCCGGCATTCAACGAGGAGCGAGTAATCCTGAGAACTATAAACAGCCTGCTCACCTCGGATTATAAGAACATCGAGATCATAGTCGTTGACGACGGGTCCACAGACAACACCTTTGAGCTGGTCAAGGGAACCTACGCGGATGAGCGCCGGGTTTCTGCCTTTACAAAGGAGAACGGCGGGAAGGCCGAAGCCCTAAACTTCGGCTGGCGGGTTGCGAAGGGTGATGTGATCATCGCTCTCGACGCCGACACGCTCTTTCAGCCGCAGACGATCGGTGCCCTCGCTCATCGCTTTGCGGATAAGACGCTCGGTGCCGTTGCTGGAAACGCGAAGGTGGGCAACCGGATCAATGTCGTCACCAAATGGCAAGCCCTCGAGTACGTCACCTCGCAAAACTTTGATCGCCGTGCGTTCGCGTCATTAAATTGCATCACGGTAGTTCCGGGCTCGGTCGGAGCCTGGCGGAGATCCGTGCTTGAGGAGGCAGGCGGCTTCTCGTCAGACACGCTCGCTGAGGATCAGGACCTCACGATCCAGATCCGCAAGCTGGGGTGCCGGATTGGTTATGAGGAGAATGCGGTGGGCCTCACCGAGGCTCCCGATTCACTAAAGAACCTGGCAAAACAGCGGTTCCGGTGGTCCTACGGCACACTGCAGTGCATGTGGAAGCACAAGAATGCGCTTCTTAATCCGCGGTATGGAACGCTCGGCTTCATCGCCATGCCGAACGTCTGGATCTTTCAGGTTTTTTTCCCACTGATCTCCCCGATCATGGATCTCATGTTCATCTGGACCATCGTGTCGGCGCTACTAACCTCGCTGGAGCATCAACAGGAATATGCCCACACGCCGACGAACATGAATCAGGTGATCTTCTACTACGCGCTCTTCCTCGCAGTCGACTGGTTCGGTGCGCTCGTAGCCTTTCTGATGGAGCACACCGAGGACAAACGCCTGCTCGGTTGGCTGCTGATACAGCGCTTCGGGTACCGTCAGGTCATGTACTGGGTCATGGTGAAGTCGGTGTACACCGCCATCCACGGTGCGGTCGTCGGCTGGGGCAAGCTGGAAAGAAAGGCCACGGTCGAAGTTCGTGTCTGACCTCAGGATCCCCATGAATGCTCGTCTCCCGCTGATCCTCGCTATCGTTCTTTTGTTCTCGACGGGGGTAGCTCTGGCGCAGGATCGCTGTTTCACGCCTGACGAATCTCAAAAGGCGGTCGCGAGCGTAAATACGATCTCCCCGCCGCCTGATCTCAAGCAGGTAAAGAAGGACCTTGTCGAGATGGTGAAGGAGCACTCGAAGCTGCATGACCAGATCTTCGCAGACTTTGACAAGAACTCCGGTCGTGCTCCTGAGCTAAATGCCCTTAGCCGGAAACATCTGCTCCGTGTGTGCGAGATCTTCCGCCGGGACGGATGGCTGGACAAGACCACCCTGGGTGACGAAGCCTTTCGATCGCTGCTTTTTCTGATCACGAGTACTCCCTCTCCTGACCTGCAGCTGCAGATGATCCCGCTGCTCATCGCGGCCTCTCAAAAGGGTGATATTCCGAAGCCTCTTTTGGCTGAGACAGTCGATCTCATTCGGCTCAACAGTGGTTATGCTCAGATATTTGGCACCCAGGCAACACGGCGCGGTGACGTGATCTACATACAGCCGCTGGTGAACGACGCAAAGGTTGACCAGTGGCGACAGCAGTACGGTCTGGGCCCGCTCGCTGACGATATTCGCCGCCTGGAGCAGAGGTATCTGATGCCCGTATTACGCTCCCAGCGTCGTTCCGCACCGCCGGGTTCAAAAGCCGTGGCCGCACCGGAGATGGCCGGCCTGGGGATCAGCGACGGTGATTCGGAGATCAAGGTCGAGACAAAGCTTGTCAACCTCAATATCCGCGTATTGCCGAGAGATATAAAGAACCCTCGGCGAGCCGCTTTGACCAAGGAGGACTTCGTCGTTTCTGAGGACGGCGTCGAGCAGGACATTGCGTTCTTTTCAGCCGCGGAGGCCCCTTTCGACCTGGTTTTGGTCCTGGACTTTTCTGGTTCGACCGCAGACAAGCGCAGTCTTATCAAAAAGGCAGCGAAGCGATTCGTTGAGGTCGCCCGGCCCGAGGATCGGATCGCCGTCGTGGCGTTCGCTACCGACATCAGGACTATTTCCGAGCCGACGCGCGATAGATCCGCGCTCTACACCGCGATCGACTCCATCAAGACTGAAGGCGATTCACCCGTCTGGGATGCTCTCAAGTACACCTACGACAACCTGCTCAAGAAGGACTCAAATCGGCGCACCGCCATCGTGATGATGACCGATGGTCTGGACAACGCCAGCAAAGCGACCTTTGCAGACGCAATGGAGACTGTCCGGCACGCGGATGCGAGCCTATTTACCGTCTACATCAACACTATCGAGGCGAGCGAGTCCCAAAAGACGTATGCCGGAAAGCTTGGCACTAAACTTCATGAGTCCCTCACGATGCTCGCCGACGAGAGCGGCGGCCAATGCTACAAGGCGAATGGCCTTAAGGACCTGAACGGCATCTATGAGCAGGTGGTCAACGACATCGGCAAGATCTACAGCCTCGGGTATGAGCCGAGGAACGAAAACCGGGACGGCGGATGGCGAACTATTGAGGTAAAGCTCCGCTCCCAACCGGATCTCGCCGCAAAGACCCGCCGCGGCTATTACGCAAACTAAACGCTCGAAATGGTAAATTGAGCTTATGCCCGAATACCCGGACATAGAAGATGGCAGCATAGGCGTACTGCCGGAAAAGAAGACACGCCTGGAGAAGCCAAAACTCTTCAAGGTCCTTCTGCACAATGACGACTTCACGACGATGGACTTCGTGATCTTTGTTCTGCAGTATGTTTTCAATCGCTCCGACGCGGAGGCGATCACGATCATGCTCAAGGTCCACAATGAGGGCCTCGGCATAGCCGGTACGTATCCTTACGAGATCGCCGAGATGAAAGCGAACAAGGCTATGAACCTCGCTAAAGCCCGCGAGTACCCGTTGCTGTGCACGGTAGAGGAGGAGTAGGCTTGGCAAGCGTGTTATAATCCAGTCCGACATCATGACCTGCCTGATTATTAGCATTACGCACTACAGGGACTTTGCTCCATAGCGAGCAAGGCAGGCGTTAGTTTGCTAAGGGTCCCGAGCTGAACAAAAGCTCGGGACCCTTGCTTTTGGCCACAAATCGGATTTCAGGAGCCCTAGTGCTAAACTTTTCACTTTTATGACCGACGAGTTAGATCTCAAAAAGACAGTCAATCTGCCGAAAACAGACTTCTCCCAAAAGGCGAATCTCGGGCAGATGGAGCCCGCCAGGCTTAAGAAATGGCAGGAGATGGGGCTCTACCAGCGCGTCACGGAAGCCCGTTCCGGACGCGAGAAGTTCATCCTCCACGATGGCCCGCCATACGCGAATGCCGACATCCACATCGGCACGGCGCTCAACAAGATCCTCAAGGATTTTGTCGTTAAAACGCGGTCGATGATGGGCTACGACGCTCCATATGTGCCGGGCTACGACTGCCATGGTCTGCCCATCGAAACGATCGTCGAGAAGAAACTCGCAGAAAAGGGCAAGAACAAAAACGACATCCCGGTCGCGACATTTCGCCGCATCTGCCGCGAGCACGCCTCAACCGCGATGAACAACCAGACCCGCGACTTCCAGCGGCTCGGCATCCTGGGGGAATGGGAGGATCCGTATCTCACCATGTCGCCGGAGTATGAGTCGTCGACGGCGCGGCTTTTCGGCAAATTCCTCGAGCGCGGATTCATCTATAAAGGCCTGCGCCCGGTCTACTGGTGCATCCACGACCAGACGGCTCTGGCCGAGGCAGAGGTCGAGTACAGGGAACACAATTCCCCGTCCGTCTACGTCAAGTTCCCTTTTAAGGATGATCCGGCTGAGGTCGATCAGGCTCTCGGGGGTAAGAACGTCTTCGTCATCATCTGGACGACCACACCGTGGACGCTGCCGGCAAATCTGGGTATCGCGGTCCATCCGGATTTCGACTACTCGGCTATCGAGCTCAGCAGCGGTGAGGTACACATTGTCGCGAGCGAGTTGGCTGCCGCGTATGCGGAGACAGCAGGGCTCGGCGACTATAAGGAGCTGGCACGCTTCAAGGGCTCTAAGCTCGACCGGATGGAATGCCGTCACGCGTGGCTGGACCGCCCATCGCTCATCATGAATGGCGACCATGTGACGCTCGGAGAGGCAGACGCCGAGAGTGAACTCGACGTTCGTTTTGAGGACAAGTCGTCAAAAAAGGCAGGTACCGGCTGCGTTCACACCGCCCCCGGGCATGGTGCCGACGATTTCGCGATCTCAAAGCGTTATGGCCTCGAGGTCTACGCTCCCGTCGACGCCGGTGGCCGTTTCATTCCTGAGGTCGAGCATTTCGCGGGTATGACGGTCTTCGCGGCGAATCCGAAGATCGTCGAGTTTCTCCGGGAGAGCGGGACACTCGTTCATTCCGAGAATTACCAGCATAGGTATCCGCACTGCTGGCGTTGCAAAAATCCCGTGATCTTTCGCGCGACACCTCAGTGGTTCATCTCGATGGATGAGAAGGTGGGCGAGGCAAGTCTCAGGCAGCGTGCCCTAGAGGAGATCGCGAGCGTCAAGTGGCACCCCGGCTGGGGTGAGGGCCGCATGGCAAACATGTTTAAGGGCCGGCCTGACTGGTGCGTCTCCCGTCAGCGATTCTGGGGTGTGCCAATCCCGGTGTTCTATTGTGCAGGCTGCGACGAGGCTGTTGCGGATCCCAAGATAATCGACCACGTGGCTGATATCTTTGCCAAAGAAACCGCTGATGCCTGGTACGCCCGCCCCGAGAGCGAACTGCTCCCTGACGGCTACAAATGTGCCAAGTGCGGCGGGTCGGAATTTCGCAAAGAGACCGACATTCTCGATGTTTGGTTCGATTCTGGGTCGAGCTGTGTTGCGGTGCTTGAGACCCGCGGCGATACCCTGCGATTCCCGGCGGACGTCTATCTTGAGGGCGGCGATCAGTACCGCGGTTGGTTTAACTCAAGCCTGAGCTGCGGCATCGCGGCACACAACTCCGCTCCATATAAGCAGATCGTCACCCACGGCTGGGTCGTGGACGGCGAGGGCCGCAAGCAGTCTAAATCGCTCGGCAACGTAACCGCTCCGAAAGAGATCATCGACAAGTCCGGTGCCGACGTCCTTCGCCTCTGGGCGGCGGCCGTCGACTACACAGAGGATGTCCGCTGCTCGGACGAGATACTCTCCCGTGTGGTGGACGCGTACCGCAAGATGCGCAACACGCTGCGCTATGCCCTTGGCAGTCTGCACGAGTTCGATCCGGCTGTGGATGCGATCGATCACTCGGAGCTAGAGGAGATCGATCGATGGGCACTCGCGTCCCTTGATGATGTCACCGGGAAGGTGGTCGATGGCTATGAGTCGTACGATTTCCAGGCCGCGTACAACGCTCTATATAACTTCTGCACGGTGACTCTCTCTGCCCGCTACTTCGACATTGTCAAAGACCGGCTCTACATCCGTGCCCCGAGAAGTCACGCCAGGCGCTCAGCTCAGAGCACCCTGTACCGTATCGCCGATTCGCTCTGTCGCCTGATGGCACCGCTCCT
>Ga0070658_10002444_pt1 | contig 15531 bp, 14 predicted proteins | sample KBSC13metaG_FD_64664 | JGI IMG/M metagenome (GOLD analysis project Ga0070658, IMG submission 64664) | Corn rhizosphere microbial communities from Kellogg Biological Station, Michigan, USA - KBS C1-3 metaG | ecosystem: Host-associated > Plants > Roots > Rhizosphere > Soil ...
AACCCGAGCGTCCAGTAGTCTCCCGCGCTCTTAACGATGTGGCCGGCAGTGTTGACTTAGTGCGACACCGCCGGCCACGGTTTGCCTCAGTATAACGTCAGGGAAAGCTCATGAAAGTTCAGATTAAGCAGTTCGCGCTTCTAGCCTACGTTGGGACGGCCATGACCGCCGCCCTAACAGGATGCAGCCACAATCCACCACCGCCGAGTCCGGCAGCGGTGCAGCAAAAGACTCAACAGAATATCCAACAGGTTCAGAGTGATCCGAATCTGCCGGCGGATACGAAGGCGAATCTGATGGCTCACTTCCAGAACCCTGCCGGTCCGCCCACCATGGCGCCGCCGAAACCGCAATAGCGCGTTGCGCATATTTTAAGTATAATGTGCATTGCCTTCCTGGTTCACGTGAACCGGAAATCCAGGGCTCGTATGCACGATTGAAGCAGGCAAGTCATGAGTGGTAGAGTGCAAGTCAGGCTGGAGGATATTGCGGCGCGGGTCGGTATTTCCCGATCCGAGGTGTCGCGAGTTCTCAACGGCCGTATACGTGAGGGCAAGGGAGTCGGGGCGGACACACGTCAGCGCATCCTCGACGTCGCTCGCGAGCTGAACTATCGGCCTCACCGCGCCGCACAAAATCTGGCGCGCGGCAAGACGGATACGGTCGCCCTCATGATGGTGATCAACAAGGTGCAGCAGGCATCGCCGTTCATGGGCGACGACGGTCACCAGGGCCTTTCACCGCACTACCACGAGATCATCGGCGCCCTCACCTACACCCTGCACCAGTTCGGTATTCACCTTCTGCTGGCTCAGTGCGGCGGAGAGGACGTCGACCCGATCGACGCCATGGAGCAGATCGCCCGGTCGCGAACGTGCGACGGCATGGTCATCACCGACATGAAGCTCGACGATCGCCGGCCCGACATCCTCGACGATACCGGCTTGCCGTACGTCGTCCGCGGCTCGTCGCCAAAACCAGGCGTAGTCGCCGTCGGTATGGACAACCACCGGGTCGGGTACGAAGCCGTGCGGTACCTCGGCTCCCTTGGCCACAAGAACATCCTGTTCTTCAACATCGGCCGTGACCTGATGTCCGGTCAGCGCCGATTTGAAGGTTTCTGCCAGGCAAGAGATGAGTTCGGCCTGCAGGCAACCGCCGAATATCGCGACGACGCCCACTTCGAGCAGGGGGTTTACAATGCTGTCCTGGAACGGCTGAACGGCCCGAACATCCCCACGGCGATATTCGCCGAAGACGAACTAGGCGCATTCGGAGCGGAGCGAGCAATCAAGGACGCGGGCCTCCGCGTTCCCGACGACATCAGCGTGATGACCTGTCTCAACGCACGCTTCATGCGGCTCGTGGCGCCGAACCTCACCGTACTGAACGTCCGGCAGGACGAAGTCGCCTCCCAGGCCGCCCGCCTCCTCGCACACATGCTGCAAGGTCAGCCCGTCGAGAAACGTCAAGTGTTGTTGACACCCCTCATCGAAGAGCGCGCCAGCACCGGGCCTCTCAAGACGGCCTTCAAGTACTCCAACGGCGCATCGCTCCGATAGACCACAACAGCTTTCCATAGATACGTTTTCAGGACGACGGTCTCCAGACCGCCGTCCTGAAATTATTTTCGTCGACCGCGAAACCTCGATGCCATTGCCCACGTTATACACAAGTTGCAACAAGGCGGGAGGTCGAACATGGAAATCTACCAGGCATATCTGCAGGCACAGAAAACGGTCACGGACTTTCTGACCGGCGCCGGGGGCGTGATGGTCTACATCGGCCTGCTGTTCCTCTTGAGAATTGCCAGCCTGATCGTCAAGTCCTGGGGACAGCCGTATAACTACACATCATATCTCGGCAACGGTGGCCGTTCCCTCTCAGCAAGGCGCAATAGCGATAAAGTCGCCCATCCGGCGCCTCGACTGTTGATCTTCAAAAGTTAGGTTGATCCGTCACCCTATTGACCTGTCGCAAGCCAACAATAGATCCAGGATTTAACCGGCCTACGATCGGGTAACTAGCTACCAGTCACCGTTCGTTACTTTTCACATAAGCCAAAGACAATGCCGCCGGCTTTCCGAATGATGACTATCTAAACGGTTCCACTTGTGGAGGCATCAATGGTAGCATCACCGCTCAAAATCACATCGGAAATGACCAGTCAGGGTCTCTTCTTGCGTGTCTCGGGAGACGTGTTTCTAGAAACGGCGCCCGAACTGCGTGCACGGATAATCCACGAACTTACTTGCTTGGAGAACCGACGCGTCATCGTCGACATCCGCGATATCGACATCATGGACAGCTCGGGAATCGGCGCGTTGTTGACGTCGAAAAAGGCAGTCGCGGATCTGCCCGTTGAGATGTATGTGCTTGCGGCGCTCGGCAGTCAGCCGCATCGGATCCTGGCGGTCGCTGGCCTCGTTCAGCCGCTCAACGTCATCTTCGACACCATTAAGCTATCCGATCTCGAATAGCACCCGACGAAAAACGAGGCAGGATCTCTCCTGCCTCGTTTTTTCATTTCACTTCTCTCAAGTTGCGCACTAGTGTCGGAAGTGCCGGTTGCCGGTCAACACCATGGCCATGTTGTAGTTGTCGGCCATCTCGATCGACTCGGCGTCCTTCTTCGATCCGCCAGGCTGTATGATCGCGACCACGCCCGCCTTGCCGGCGGCTTCCGGGCCGTCCGAGAACGGGAAGAAGGCATCCGACGCCAGCACTGCGCCTTGCGCTTTTTCGCCGGCTTGCTCGACGGCGAGGCGGACGCTCTGGACGCGGTTCATCTGTCCGGCCCCCACCCCGATGATCTGCTTGTCCTTGGCGATGACGATCGCGTTCGACTTGACATGCTTGACGGCCTTCCAAGCGAACAGCAAATCGTCGATCTCTTCGGGGGTCGCGCTGCGCCGGCTGACAGTCGTCAGGTCCTGCCGTCCGGTGGTCTTGTTGTCTTCCGTCTGAACGAGTAGTCCGCCGCTCACGCGCTTATAGTCGAAGCCGTCGACATTGGCGGGGGCAGCCGAGCTTTCGAGCAGAATGAGGTTGGCGCCCCACTGCTTCTTTTCGGTCAGGATCTTGAAGGCTTCGGGGGTATAGCCCGGCGCGATGATGGCCTCGAAGAAGGTGTTCTTGCCGGTGATCAGTTCCGCGGTGGCCTCGTCGATAGTCCTCGTCGTTGCCAGGATGCCGCCAAATGCGGAAATAGTGTCGGCCGCGCGCGCACGCTGGAAGGCGTCGGCGAGAGTCGGCGCAACGGCCAGGCCGCACGGGTTCGCATGCTTGATGATCGCCGCTGCTGCGTCCTTGTCACCGGCGAACTCCTGCACCAGGTTGTAAGCGCCGTTCAGGTCGTTGATGTTGTTGAACGACAGCTCCTTGCCGTGCAGCTTCTTAGCCGTGGCGACACCGCCCGTGGCGTTGCTCTCACGGTAGAAGGCAGCCTTCTGATGCGGGTTCTCACCGTAGCGCAGGTCCTGCACTTTGTCGAAGGTCAGGCTGAGCAGCGGCGGGAAGCCTTCGTCCTCGGATTTGCTGGCGAAGTAATTCGCGATGGTGGCGTCGTAGGCCGCGGTGTGGGCGTAAGCGGCGCCTGCGAGCTTGCGAAGCGTCGAGGGCGTCACGGCGCCGTCGTTGTTCTGCATCTCGTCGAGGATCGTCGGATAGCTCTCCGAAGAGACGACTATGGCGACGGAGTGGTGGTTCTTCGCGGCCGACCGCACCATCGACGGACCGCCAATGTCGATATTCTCGATGGCGTCCTCCCAGGTGACGTCCGGCTTGGCGACGGTGGCGGCGAACGGGTACAGGTTGACGACCACCATGTCGATCGGCTGAATGCCATGCTCGGCGATGGCCTTCATGTGCTCCGGCTTGGTACGGTCGGCTAGGATGCCGCCGTGAACCGCGGGGTGAAGGGTCTTGACGCGGCCGTCGAGCATTTCAGGGAAATTGGTGACTTCCGAGATACCCTTCACGGGCAGATCCGCGGCCTTAAGCGCGCTGAGCGTGCCTCCGGTCGAGATCAGTTCCACCCCGAGATCGACCAGGCCGCGCGCAAAGTCGATGAGGCCCGTCTTATCGGACACGCTGAGAAGGGCTCGTTTTACTGGGCGCATAACTATAATATTCTCCTCAAATGGCAGATTGCGCTGAGTCGGGGTAACTTGGGGTATACCCGGGCCGTCTGCGCAACGTTCTGCGTCGCCCGAAAATCTCGGTCCAACGCATTGTCGACAGTTCGCCCAGGCGCTCGGCTCACTGCGGGGGACGCGATCGCGGTCCGCAATGGTAATGATCGGCGGTTCCTCGGGGTCTATTCCCCAAAGCGCCAGTAGCGCCGATCTCGGTGACGTCGACGACCGGCTTTGCGGTGTCAACGAACTACGCCCTATTGTAGCACGCCGGAAAATAGGGAGTCAATTGAAAGCGCATTTGCGCGTATCTGCACGCTCACCCGGTAAAATGAATTGACAACTTTCACGCGGGTCGACCCGCACGTCGAGCGCAAGTCGGCAGAATCATGCTTCTCAGAACCGGAGCATGCCACATTAGAGACGCAATCCCACAGGATTATCCCCGTGCGGGTCGCACTGTTGAGAGATATTCTCGATATTTGGGTCTATTTTTTTCTGTAAACACGCATTAGCGGACAAATATATCGTACATTATAGTGTCGGCTTAGCAGGAATCGCGTGCATAGCTGCAGAACGGAACCGAATAGAGAAAGTTTTGTCCAGGTTCAGCACTTAAGGAGCACTTGTCTGTGAGCAGCAGCTTGAACGTGCGGGTAGCCCTCAGCCACCCACACATACCCGCCCAAACATATCTTGAAGAGCCTCAGTTCGCCCTTCTCGACATCCAGCCATCGATGGCCAGCGTCGAAACCAGCCGACCGCCTCTCAACCTCGCAATCGTAATCGACTCGTCGGCGACGATGCACCATTTCCAGTTCACCGAGGAAGAGCGCGAGTACTGGATGGGTGTCGCCCTGTCGCGCAACGAGATCGAGCGTGGCAAGGCCGATGACCGCGAGGCCATTTATTGGACCGGTCAAACGCTGCAGGAGATGCAGTCCGTCGCGCGAAAACCGATGGCGATTGTCGTGGAGGCGCTCAAGAACCTCCTCATGACTTTACGCCCGACCGATCGCGTCTCCGTGATCGCGTTCGCCGACAAGGTCTTCCCCCTCTTCGGCGACCAGGAGTTTGCGGCATTCCCGGAGCGCTGCCACAGGCACCTCGACGCGCTTCGCGACCAGACGCTCCCCGTCGACATCGGCAGCGGCACTTACATGGCGGATGCCATCGTCAGCGCCGGCGAGTACCTGGCGAGGAACGCGGACACGACCACGGTCAACCGCTTAATCGTCATCACCGATGGCATCGTACAGGATCCGATGGTCACGCTGAACAACATCTCCGCCGTTCAGGAGAAGGGCTACGCGATTACAACAATCGGTGTGGGCGAAGAATTCGACGAAGAGTTCCTGATCCGTGTCGCCGATAACTCCCGCGGCGAGTACCACTACGCCTCCAATGCCAACGAGATTACTGACTGTCTCCAGAACGAAATCAGCTCCCTTCAGGCGACCGCCGTTACGGATATGTATTTGGCGGTACGAGGTCTGAACGGCGCGGTCGTGCAAGAAATCTACATGGTGCGACCGTCGATGAGCCTGTTCGACGAGATCTACACCGAGGATGAGTGGCTGCGAGCCCGCATCGGCGACGTCTCGTCGACAGCGCCCAGTGGCGTCCTCATCCAGTTCGTTCCGCCGAACTCACCGCCTGGCACCCACCTCGTCGCCGAGGTCCAGCTCACCTGGGCATACCCCAGCGCGGCGTTCGGCGTCAGCAAGGGCAATGAGAAGGTGGTTATGTCGGCGGACTTTACCGCCGACATTGCCGCCACACAGCAGACCAACCCGAACGTCATCGACCTCGTCGATCGCTTCGCTGTATACAAGTACGAGCGGGAAGCGCAGCGGGCTCAGGAGCGCGGCGATCTCGAGACGGCCAAAGAGAAGCTGGGAGCCGCGACCAAGCAGCTCAGGCAGCTCGGCGAAACCGCGCTCGCCACGGACATGGAAGAAGCGATGGCGTCGCTCGGAAGCTCTTCACACGGCGGCACCACGAAGGTCAAGCGAATCAAGTCGACCACGCGCCGCCTGGCCAGCATGGGCACGCAGACGCCGCCGGAATAATAACCGACAGCCCCAACCGGGCGACATATTCGGAGCCTGGGGCAATGCTCCAGGTCCTGTTCGATCGCTCTAAAGGACATTTCGACCGTTATGCAAGATTGGCAGCTAGGATTGAAGGCATTTCGTGAAGGGCGCATGCGCGAAGCAGCGGATCGCCTGAGAGCGTCAGCCGGAGATCGTGAGCGAACCGTAATGCAGGTAGTGCGCTTCCAGACGCTCGCGTTTCTGGGGGCCGCCCTCTACGCGCTAGGCTACTCGTACGATGCCGTTGCGGCCTTTGAAGACGCCGTTCGTCTCGCGCCGCATCCTGGCGCGCCCGCGGACCTCAGTGTCAACCTGGCCAACGCCTACCTCGCGGTAGGTCGGCGCGACGAAGCCCGGACCGCCCTGATGCATGCATTGGCGTCGGCCCCCGGCCACGTCGAAGCCCGGATGATGCTGCAGCGACTCGAGAGCAGCCCCGCCGACGAGCCCATCGTCGGCTCGGTCCTCGGCGAATCTCCTGAAGGCGTCAAGACCTACCTTCGCACGTTGACCTTTGCCCGTGTCTCCGCCGGCGGTTACGACCCCGCGCAGGTCCGTCAGGCCCTTGCCCAGCTCGAACGGTACATCGACTTCCTGGCGTCCCAAATAACGCAGCGCGATGAAACCATCGCGAAGCAAGAGCACGACATGGAACGCTATCGACAGATGGAAGACCAGTACATTCAGAGCATGATCGACAAGAGTCACCAGGACGACGTCCTGTTCACCCCGTCGGCAAACTCGACCACTGCCACGCCGACGGTCGACGAGCCGGCGGTGGAAGCTCAGCCGGAACTCACGCCAATCGAGCGGCTCTTCCAGAACAAGCGCTAACAATCGACCGATTTTTTGAGCCGCCCGGCATGGTAATATCCTTACCTCACCGGGCGGCTTGTTCGTTTGACTATCGTGCCTCGAGTATTTCGTCCTAACCAGCCTAAAGATATATTCGTATATATGTCGGTATTTGAGCCAGGTTGGCATCGTACTTGCTACAAAGCGAGTGAGATGCGGCCCACTTTGCTCGCAATCATTGTTTGACAGTAAGATAGGCAATCATAGGAGATCTAATCATGAAAATATTTTGCGGCCGATGCGCGTTGGCAGGCGTCGCAGTCGCGGCCACCGTTGTCATCGCAGGTCTCGGAACACCCTCGCATGCGGCGCAGCGCTACGTCAAGGTCGACATGGGACCGTACTTTCCGCTTGGCCTCAACGACAAGGGATATGCTGTCGGCGACTCCGACGGCGAGCTATTCGATGGCAGTCACGGCAACTGGAAGGATATCGGCCGGGACCTGCACGGCAACCATACGCAGATCGGCTACCGCATCAACAATAACAACCGCATCGTCGGCGTTGGCCCCAACGACGACAAAGGCTCGGTTTACAGCTACACATGGCATGTCGGCACCAACCTGGCCACCGACAGCTTCCACACGATCACTGACAGTGGATGGGCTTCCGCTATCAACGACTCGGATATTTCCGCGGGCGTTGGTAACGTAAACGGCGATCCCTACTCGTTCTTCGAAGTCGGTTCCGGACCGAAGATTCACTTCGCCGACGCCGCCGACGGCTTCCTGCCGATCCCGGTCTCCATCAATAGCAGCGGTCTGATTGTCGGCCCCATTTACGACTTCTACTACGGCGACGAATGGGGCTTCCTCTACGACACTCAATCCGACACCGGCGTCTACCTGCCCGATGTCCCGTGGGCGTTGCTTCTCGAAGCCAGCGCGATCAACAACCAGAACACCATCATCGGCACGGCGATTGGTGAGGACGGTTTCGCCGGCTTCTACATCTCGCCGACGTCACCGGACTACACGTGGCTATCGACTCCGGACGGCCCCGGAATGCCGCTGGCCATCAACGACAGCAACGTGATCGTTGGCATTGGTTTCGATGGAAACGACTTCACACCTTACGTGTGGCGTGGAACCAAGCACTACAATCTCAACAACCTGCTGCCGTACGGCTCAACGCCTCAGCTAGAAATCCCGACGGCAATCAACAAGGGCGGTCAGATCCTGGTGTCCGCCAACACGACCGGCGACGAGCTCCTGTTCCCTGGCTGGTACGAGTCGTTTGGCAGCGGAGCCTTCGTCTCCGGTCTGAATGCACACTCTTACCTGCTCGTTCCCCAGGGCGACGCTCCCGTCGTCGAGTCGATCAAGCAGCGCGGACCGGCCGTCCCGAACACGCCGATCCCGTTCCTCCTCGTGCTCGACGAACCCGCGCCTGCGAGCGGCCTCACGGTCAATCTTTCGGCTAACTCCGCGGTGTCGCTACCAAGCACGGTCTTCGTACCGGGCGGCAGCAACAAGGTGCAGTTCAACGCCACCAGCACCGGTGCCGACGGCTGCGATACCATTGTCGGCCAGTTGAACAATGCGTGGCAGAGCGTCAAGTTCGACGTCAACTCGTCCAGCATTTAATGCCGGCGCGAACCTAAAAAGAACCCGCCATTGGAGCCAGGTAATTCAACCTGGCTCCATTTCCATGTTATAATTCCTCATTGTCGAAATCCCCGCGCCCATAGTTCCTTGCCCCGGCTACGGCAAATCGACGTTTCCTCCGATAATCACTATAACCACGGAAGTCAAACGGATGTACAAAAACCACATCAAAACTATAACCCTTTGCGCTGCGTTACTCGCCGCATGCACCCTGCCGGCGATCGCACCGGTACGCGCGGACGCCCCCGTATCGACAACATCGACGCATATGCCCGTCGAAGTCCGGGGCCTGTGGGTCGTGCGATCGAGTATCACGAGTGCCCAGAGCATTCGCAACATCGTCGCCACAGCCAAGTCCCACAACTTCAACACGCTCTTCGTGCAGGTGCGTGGTCGAGGCGACGCTTACTACAAGTCGAACTTCGAGCCGCGCGCCGAGGAACTCGCCAATGCGCCCGCCGACTTCGATCCGCTGCAGACAATGATCGACCTCGCCCACGCCAACGGTCTTCAGGTGCACGCCTGGATGAATACCTGCTATGTCTGGGGCGACACCAAGCTGCCGCACGCGCCGAACCACGTCCTCAACGCCCACCCCGACTGGATCGACCGCGACAGCAAAGGCCAGTTCCACCTTGGCAAGGGCAAGGACTGCGAGGGCGCGTTCCTGTCGCCCGCGAACCTCGACGCCCGCGCGCATATCCACGACGTCTTCCTCGACGTCGTCCGCAACTACGATGTCGACGGCATCCACTTCGACTACGTCCGTTATCCATGCGCGGCCTATGATTACTCACAGGCCAGCCGCACGCGTTTTGCCGCCGAGATGGACACCAACCTGACGCCTCAGCAACTCGCCCAGGTCCATGCGGCGCAGAAGAATGATCCCTACGTTTACCAGCACTGGTTTGCCGGCCACTTCCAGGACTTCCGCAGGCGTCAGGTGACGGAGATGGTCCAGCAGATCAGCCACGACGCCAAGCAGATCAAGCCGGGTCTGCTGGTGTCCGCCGCCGTTTTCGCCGACTTCGACGACGCTTACAAACTCCGCGGTCAAGACTGGAAGACGTGGTTGCAGAACGGCTACGTCGACGCCGTCGCGCCGATGGCCTACGGAACGAGCACCGCCAAGGTTGCCGCACAGATCCAGGACGCCGTCCAGTGCGCTCACGCCAACGGCCGTATGGTCTTCGCCGGCATCGGCGCGTGGCACATCCCGGTGGCATCGACAGTCGAAAAGATCGCCGCCGCCAGGTCGCTCGGCGCGGATGGCGAAGTCCTCTTTAGCTATGGCGGCGTCACCCACGACGGCGCCACCACCGCCTACCTCGACAAAGTGACCGGCGCATGCTTCGCCAAACAGGCGCTCCTGCCACGCACGGTGACATCCGCCCAAGTCGACAGCACCCGCCGTCCTATGTAGACTTGCCGTAAAACCGGCCGCTCACGTCTAACGCGAGCGGCCCTCTCTCTAAATGGTCCCGGGTGCCATGCCTACAGCTCTGGGTAGGCATGCCGCCACAGACCGGTTGCGTGGCAAATGCAAGCGCCTTGCCTACGCCCGCCAGTCTCCTTCCCCTCCCTATTGAAGCACGGCATTGACGACGTCGCCGTAGTGCACTTCCGCAATGAGTTCCTCAACTCGCGTCTCATCAGCCTCCGCCTTAGCACGCTGCTCAGGCGAGAGAACTCCGAAGATCTGAGCCTTGACACGAGCGCCGTCGACGGTCAGGTCACTAACGAGCTTCCCCTGCTTGTCCGCGATAACCCGTACGCGCGCGGCGTCATATTGATTCTCCGTCGCCGCACGCAGTGCCATGTGGTTCCGCTCGATCTCCTTGACGATCGGCTGGATCTGCGGAGCTGCGTTTCCAACAATCTCCTTGATTTGCTGCTTCTGCGTATCTGTGAGATTTAAGTCGGCCACCATCGAGCGGAGATGCGCAATGCGCTGCCCGCGGTCGATGAATCCGCGCGCCTGAGCCACCACCGGCGCCGTATACGCGGCAACCGCGCCAAGCGCCGCCAGCCCTCCCACGATAAGCCATTTCTTCTGCATCTTTTTCTCTCCAATTGCGTTTGAATACAAGCGCCTGATTGCGCCTTAGTGATCAGCATAGAAGCAGGATCTGAAAAAAATATGAATGACGCGATGCATTTTTCGCCTGTCGACGCAACCACCAGCCGCACAGTTTGTCGAAATAAGCAGAAGACATTCTCGATTTCAGAATTTTTTCACATCCACCGATTACCATAGAGCAGACAAACAGCAACAGAGCAAGGTGTGGTTTAATTAGAAGTGGAACTCAACACATGAAGATTTTGATCATTGAGGACGACACACAGATTGCGGCCGTGATGCGCAAGGGCCTGAGTGAGCTCCATTTCGACGTAGTCACGGAGCATAACGGGATCGCGGGACTGGAGCGCGCGCGTTCGGAGATGTTCTCGCTGATCATTCTCGACATCATGCTGCCCGGCATGGACGGCTGGTCGATCTGCGAGACGATACGGGACGAACGCGACTCCACCCCCATCCTAATGCTGACCGCGCGCGATGCCGTCAGCGACCGTGTCCGCGGCCTCGACTGTGGGGCCGACGACTACCTGCCAAAGCCATTCGACTTCGCGGAACTAGTCGCCCGCGTCAACGCCCTTCTACGGCGCGACCGTGGCAACAAGTCGCGCTCCATCCGGATCGCAGACCTCGTCATCGACACCAAGACCCGCCACGTCGAGCGCGACGGACGTGAGATCGGGCTCACCGGACGCGAATATGCGTTGCTCGAAGCCCTCGCCTCACGCGAAGGTCAAGTGCTGAGCCGCGACGTCATCCAGGAACGTGTTTGGATGGACGAGAATAGTACGTCGAACACGGTTGACGTTTACATCGGCATGCTGCGGAAGAAGATCGATGCCGGCTTCGAGGTCAAGCTCATCCAGACCGTTCACGGCATAGGCTACACCATCCGCGCCCCGCAACACGAACCGCCCGGGCTGGGCTTACCTAAGTCAATCGGCGGTTTCGCCGTTCGGCTAGGACCACGCCTACGACGCCGCATGATGCCAAATGTCCCGCTGCCCGCGCCTCTGCGTCGGTTGCGCCTCGACAATCTCCCCGCGCGGGACGAGGAGCGCGCGTGAGCGTCGTCGAAAGACCACAACCGGCCGAAGAGAATCACGGCATGCCGAGCCACGACGAGACTCCCCCATTATTGGGGGCCGGGGAGCAGACTCCAGCATTGAACCCCAAAAGCCGCGCTCCGTTGACTGCGCGCCTTCCCATCGGCACGCTTGCACGCCGGGTTTCGGTGCGAGGCAGGTTGACGCTACTCAACATGATCGTCCTCGCGCTCGTCCTGACCTGCATGGCGGTGGCGGTTCGATACACCGTTGAAATCAATCTAAAAGCCGCCCTGGACCGCGACATGAAGGCCACCTCGCATATGGCGCTCCAGCGATGGAATCGACTGAGCCCCGCCCAACGCGATATCCTCCTGGCCGCTTTGCGCGCACGAGGCGGCCAGCTCGTTGGCGGTTCGCTCGCGGAAGTCTTTACCGCCACAACCTTTGGTGGAGCGCGGTCCGGGATGCCACCTTTCTACCGCCCCCGCCTGGTCACTCGAAATCGACACAACTACCTCACCCTCGCGAAATTAGAACCTTGGGACAACGGCGCGTACCTCCAATCTCTCCGGGGCTATGAGGACGCCTACGCGACCGTCAATATCGGTAGCGACGTCGTTCGGGTGTACTCGTCGCCGATCGTCTCGGGAAATCGCGTCGACGGGGTCGTCCAGCTCGCCGAATCGCTTAACGGTATCCGGCACACAGTCAACGTCCTCACCCGAACCCTCTTCGCGCTGATCCCCATCGCGCTCCTGGTTGTCGGTCTGGGCAGCATGCTGCTGACTGACGGCGCGCTGAAACCGGTTGGTAGGATGGCGGAGGTCGCCGGGGAGATTAGCGCGAAGGACCTCTCCAGACGCCTCGATGTAGCCGGCGACGACGAGTTTGCGAACCTCGCCGGAACGTTCAACAGCATGCTCGGCCGTCTCGAGGACTCGTTTGGTAAGCTGGAGGCAGCCTATCAGCGACAACAACAGTTCACCGGCGACGCCTCTCACGAACTGCGGAGTCCGCTCACGGTCATCAAAGCGAACACTAGCCTGGCGTTAACCGGCGTACGCTCAGCCGACGACTACCGTGAGGCGCTCGTCGCCGCAGACCGTGCCGCCGACCATATGAATGCGGTTGTACAGGATCTACTCTTCCTCGCCCGTGCAGATGCGGGGCGTTCGCATCGACAGTTCGAGACGGTTCGCCTCGTCGATGTACTCAGCGAGGCCGCGGCCACCGCTCCGAAAGGCGCAGCACAAGTCACCGTCGACGTCGACGATCCCGCGGCAACCGTCAAGGCCGACCGGATGTCCATCCTCCGCCTCGTCACCAACCTCCTCAGCAACGCCATTCGGTACACGCCTTCGGACGGATCGATCACACTCTCGGCCCGGATCGACGGAGACGAGGCCGTGATCTCCGTCGCGGACACGGGCGAGGGCATCGACGCCCGCCACATCCCCCACCTCACCGAACGCTTCTACCGCTGCGACTCCGCCCGCACCCGCACCGACGGCGGCGCGGGACTCGGCCTCGCCATCGTCCGCAGCATCGTCGACGACCACCACGGCACCCTCTCCATCGACAGCATCGTCGGCGCAGGCTCGACATTCACGGTCCGACTCCCAAAAGACGGCGACCACCACTAGCTTGGGCGGGCAATCCGTCCGTCCGGGTGCCATGCCCATAGCCCTGGATGGGCATGCCGTCCCAGACCGGTTGCGTGCACGGTGCAAGCGTATGATCGAACTCCGCGACTTTCCACAAGCCTCTCCAAAACATTTTGAAACTTCCCACCGAACTCATCGTACTGTCTCCTGGACCAACGAATTGACGCCCCCGGGGAACTGCGCCCGCCCGATTGACCAGAGAGGAAGTCGTTGTGAGTAACATGCTCGTTCGAACCGTAATCGCCACCATGATCGCCGCTAACATCGTATCGAGTGCCCGAGCGGACATGCAAACCGGCAAACCCGCCACTCCGGCGACACAGCCACAAGTCACCGCTCCAGCGGAAGACAAGGAAGGCACCACGCCGTTGATGGCGGCGGCCGCAATGGGCAAGATCGATCTCATCCAGTCGCTGCTCGACAAAGGCGCCGACATCAACGAGCGCTCGAAGACCGGCGGCACCGCGCTCATGTACGCGGTCTTCGCGGCACAGCCAGAGGCGGCCAAGTATCTCCTGTCGAACAAAGCGGACCCGAACCTCCAGAACCACGACGGCTACACGGCCCTCAGCGTCGCCATTTTCAAGGACGAGCCCGACATGCTCGACCTGCTCCTCAGCACCGGCATGAAGGTCGACACAGTCGACAAGAACGGCGCAACGCCTTTGATCGGCGCACTTTACCTCGGCAAACTCGAATCCGCCAAGATTCTCATAAAGCATGGGGCAAACGCCGACTTCCGCGCGAAGGGCGGTTTCACGGGCCTGATGCTCGCCGCCATGACCGGAAACGTAAAAGCTGCCCAGATCCTCCTCGATGGCAAGGCCGATGTCAACGCGGAGACCGACCAGGGACAGACGGCTCTGCTGCTCGCCAGCGTCAAGGGTCAGACCGACGCCGTCAAGCTACTCCTCGCCAGCGGCGCGGACATCCACGGTGTCGATGTCAACGGAACCACGCCGCTGATGGCCGCAGTTGCGGGTGATCAAGCGGAGACCGTCAAGCTTCTCATCGCCAAGGGCGCCGGCATCGACGACCGCAACAACGACGGAGCAACCGCCCTCACCATCGCCGAAGCCATGCAAAAGGACGACATGGCCGCCATCCTCCGCAAAGCCGGCGCGGGAGAATAAGTTTCTCCGGGTGGCATGCCATAGCCCGGGATGGGCATGATGTCCCAGACCGGCTGCGTCAATAGTGCAAACGCTCTGGGCACAGACGTCCTCTCCGGGTATGATAGCTCAACTATCACCCGGAGGATCGTGACATGTTGGTCAACGCCGTGATCTATACCTTTTCCGCCGACGATGCAGACCGCGCCGAAGCCATCCTGCGCGAGCTACGCGACGCCGCGCGACAGGAGCCCGGCTGCCTTCGCTTCGACGTCGCCCGCGGCAACAGCGATCCGACCAGGTTCGCCCTCTATGAGGTCTACGCGGACCAGGCCGCCCTCGACGCCCACTTCGCCACCGAACATTTCCAGCGTCTTGCCGTCAACGGCGTCCGCCAGCTCGCCCAAGAACGAGTCGGCCACCTCTGCCACCCTATCGACTAGATGCCCTGTTCCCTCGTCAACCGAATGCCGACAATGAATTTGTAAGCTGATCGTGACGGGGGAATGAATGTACGAACTAACGCCAGGCGACGCCGCACGCCTCGACGCTCTCTATCAAAGACTCACCAACGAAACTAAAACCTATATCGGTTATCCTAACAGCAAGAGCCTGAATCACCAAAACCTCGCGCCCTTTCTCGATCTACCGCTCAACAACGTGGGCGACCCGTTTCTAGGCAATAACGGCCCAAACACCTGCGATGTGGAGTGCGAGGTTGTTCAGTTCTATGGCGATCTGCTCCATATGCAGCAGGACAGTTTTTGGGGCTACGTAACCAATGGCGGCACAGAGGCCAACCTCTACGGGCTGTACCTGGCCCGCGAGACCTACCCAAACGGGATCGTCTATCACAGCGAGGATGCCCACTACAGCATCCCAAAGGCCGTTAAGCTCCTCCGCATGCGGTCGGAGATCATCGGCACCACCACGAG
>Ga0070658_10002448_pt1 | contig 15528 bp, 11 predicted proteins | sample KBSC13metaG_FD_64664 | JGI IMG/M metagenome (GOLD analysis project Ga0070658, IMG submission 64664) | Corn rhizosphere microbial communities from Kellogg Biological Station, Michigan, USA - KBS C1-3 metaG | ecosystem: Host-associated > Plants > Roots > Rhizosphere > Soil ...
ACGACGTGGTGCGGGATGTTGTAGTCGCCGACGCTGACCGCGTCCGGGTCGCCGTACGCGAGGCGGACCGCCTCGGCCGCGGTCCACACGCCGACCCCGCGGATCGCGGTCAGCCGGGCGGTGGCGGTGGCCGCGTCCGGTGCCGACTCCAGCCGGTCGGCGGCGGCCGCCACCCGGCGTACCGTGTCCGCCCGCTTCTGCTCGATGCCGAACGGGTGGAACGCCCAGTACGGCGTGGCTGCCAGCGCCGCCGGTTCGGGGGGCAGGAGCAGGCCGTCGTACCCGCCCGGTGCGGGCTCGCCGAGCCGCCGGACCAGCCGGGCGTACCCCCACGCCGCCTCCTTGCCGGTGACCTTCTGGGCGAGGATCGTCGGCACCAGATGCGGCAACAGCCGGCCGGTGCGGGTCAGCCGCAGGCCCGGCTTGAGGTGCCAGGCCTGGCGCACGACCGGGTCGAGCGCGGCGACCGCGCCGAAGCCGGTGACGTCGTCGCGCAGGCCGGCGATCGCGTCCGCCTGACCCACCGCCCAGCCGGCGCCCGGGCCGTCGCCGCGCGCCTCCATCCGGTCGCCGTACCGACGCAGGTGCAGGGTCGCGGGCCCATCGGGGGTGCGCAGGGCCCAGGCGAGCTCGGTCGCCGACAGCCGGGCCGACGGGTCGATCCGGCCCAGGCACAGCGGCCCCAACGTACCGACGAAGTCGTAGTGCTCGGGCAGCGTCATTTGCCGTGGGGTCATCGGGAGGCCGCCGTGAGCGCGCGGTGCAGCAGGCGCGGGTCGCCGAGCAGGCCGCGCAGCCGCCGCTCCAGCCCCGCGATCGGGGCCAGGTTCTGCGGGGCGCGCGGATCCTTGTACGCCTGGGAGGCGAACCGGGGCAGGGTCACCGCGGACCGGTCCGCGAGCGCCACCGCCTCGGGCACCGTGAGGTCGCCCGCGCACTCGACGCGCACGATGCCGGCCCAGGGCGGGCCGGCCGGCCCGGGCAGCCGCAGGTACCAGGAGTAGAGGCTGCTGAGCCGGAAGACCGGGGTGCGCTGGCCGGCCGCCAGGGAACCGACCACAGTGGACAGTTGCGGGGGCAGGTAGTCGCCGCGCTGCCGCTTCACGTACCCGATCGCCCGCGGTACCGTGCTGCGCCCGTGCAGTCGCCCGTCCAGTACCAGCAGGTCATCGTCCACAGTGGACAAGTTGGCTCGCGCTTGGTGCGACAGCTCCACTTCGAGCCCGCGAAGACAGGCCTGCACGGCCGCCTGGAGCTGGTTGGGTTCCCCGCCGTTAGCGACACGGGCCGGGTACCAGGCCGGTGGCGCGCCGACATCGGACGCGTCGCGCGCCGGCGAGAACAGGCCCCTGCCGAGCCGGTGACCGACCAGTTCGGCCGAGCCGGCCCGCAGGTCGCAGCGGACCACCCCGGCGGCGAAGGACGCGGCGAGCCCGGGGTGCACCTGGCCCGAGTCGTCCTCGACCCACACGCCGGCGTCGTTGCGCCGTACGCCGTCGACGAACAGCACGACGTCCGGCGCCGTGGCGGACGGGTCCGGGTCGATCGGCCGCCACTCGTGCTCCGGTACCTCGACGTCCAACTCGGTCGAGGCGTTGCTCTGGGTGCGCGGACCGTCCTCGACTCCGCTGCCGTACGCGGGATCCCAGGCGTCGACGAACAGCTTCCTCATCCGATCCGCTCCACTCTGGCGCTGCGGGCGTCCTTGCGCACCTCGAACCGCACCGGTACCCGTTCGGCCAGCGGTACCACGTGGGTCACCACGCCGACCATGCGGTCACCGCGGGCGGCCAGGTTCTCCAGCGTCGCGGCCACGGTGTCCAAAGTGGACGAATCCAGGGTGCCGAAGCCCTCGTCCAGTACGATTGACTCCAGGCTCACCGCGCCCGTCGACATCCCGGACAGCTGCTCGGACAGGGCCAGCGCCAGGGCCAGCGAGGCCTGGAAGGTCTCCCCGCCCGACAGGGTGCGTACCGGCCGGCGCAGCGCCGCGTCGTGCTGGTCGACCACGGAGAACTCGCCCTTGTCGTGCACCAGCTCGTACTGGCCGCCGGACAGCTCGCGCAGGATCCGCGAGCCGCCCTGCACCAGCAGGTCGAGCGCCTCCTCCAGCAGCCACCGCTCGAAGTTGTTGGCGCGCAGGTGACCGGCGAGCGCGCGGGCGAGCTGGCCGTCGCGTTCGTGCCCGCCGCGCCGTTCGCGCAGCCGGTCGGCCTGCGAGCGCCGCTCCACCAACCGCGCCCGTGCCGATTCGGCGTTCGCCACCGCCACCGCGGCGGCCTCGACCGGCCCGGTACCCCCGGCCGGTGCGCGCAGTCCGGCGGCGGCGAACAGCGCGTCGATGCGGTCGGCCACCCCGCGCGCCGCGGCCTGCGCGTCCGTTACGGAGCCGGCGAGCTTGACCCGGTCCGCGCCGCGCCGCTTCTCCTCGGCACCGGCCCAGTCGGCCAGCGCGCGCCACGCGGCGGCCAGGTCGGCGCGCTCGGCGGGCGGGGGACCGAGCGGCGCGACCGCGTCCCGTACCGCGTCGAACTCCTTCCACCGCGCGGCGAGCCGGTCCTGCGCCCGGGTCGCCTGGGTGGTGGCGCCGCGGTGCGCCTCGCGGGCGGCCCGCACCCGGCGGCCGGCGGCGTCCAGTTCGCGGCCGAGCCGTTCGGCCCCGGCGAGCGCGGCCCGGACCTCCTCCTCGACCACGCCGGCCACCCGTGCGTCCAATATGGACAGTCGGTCGGTGAGCGCGTCGCGTTCGGCCCGGGCCCGGCTCAGCGTCCGGTCGAGGTCGCGGGCGGCCCGCTCGCGCAGCGAGCGCGTCCTGGCGGTCGCCTCGACCTCGTCCTGCGCCAGGGCGAGCGCGGCCTGCGCGGCGCGCATCGCCGGCACCTCGGGCGTGGCGGGCAGCCGCGTCACCGGCTGGGTGCAGACCGGGCAGGCGTCGCCGACCCGCAGGTGCGGGCGCAGGCTCGCGGCGCGGTCCGCGGTCCGGGCGTCCTCCAGCGCCTGCTGCGCGGCGGCGTGCCGCGTCGCCGCGCCGGCCGCCGCCTCGGCCGCCTCGTCCAGTGCCCGCACCGCGCGGCCGTGCTCCACCTCGGCCGCGCTCACCGCGCCGGCCAGTTCGCCGGCGGACACGACGAGCCGCTCCCGCTCGGCCAGCGCGTCCAGGCGCCGGTGCAGTTCGGCCAGGTCGCCCGCGCCGGCCTGCTCGGTGCGCAGCCGCTCCTCCTCCGCCTCGGCCGCGGCCACCTCCGCCGCCGCCCGCGCCACCGCCTCGCCGGCGGTGGCCACCGCGGCGGCGACGTCGGCCGCGCCGTCCGGCACGCGTACCCGCGCCAGCCGCGCCAGTTCGCCGTCGAGGTCGGCCAGCGCGGCCGCCGCGGCCTGCGCGTCGCGTTGCGCCTGCGTCAGCAGCGGTACCGTGCCGGACACCTCGGTCGCGAGCGCGCCCATCGCGTCGACCCGCTCCGCCGCCCCGGCCAGCGCCTCGTCCGACGCGTCGGACAGCTCGGCGAGCAGCCGGTCGGTGGCGGCGAGTTCCGCCTCGGCCGCACCGGCCAGCGCCGTGGCCCGGTCGCGGACCTCCTCGTACACCGACAGGCCCAGCAGGTTGACCAGGATCTGCTGGCGGGCGGCGGGCTTGGCGTGCAGGAACTCGGCGAAGGCGCCCTGCGGCAGCACCACGCAGCTGGTGAACTGCTCGTACGGCATGCCGATCGCCTCGAGCACCGCCTGGTCCATCTCGGCCGGGGTACCGGCGAGCGGCTCGCCCAGCTCCCCGGTCACATCGTCCAATGTGGACAGATCGAACCCGCGCGGCAGCCGCTCCAGCCCGGCCTGCGCGGTGCTGACCCGGCCCTTGCCGTCCCGGCGAACCACTCGGGTCGCCGCGTACCGCAGCCCGCCCGACTCGAACACCAGCCGTACCCGCGCCTGTGCCGAGGACGGTGCCAGCGCGTTGGCCACGGCCCGCCGGTCGTTCCACCGCGGTACCGTGCCGTAGAGCGCGAAGCAGATCGCGTCGAGGATCGTCGACTTGCCGGAACCGGTCGGCCCCACCAGAGCGAAGAAGTCGGTATCGGTGAAGTCGACCGTGGTCGGTTCGCGGAACACGGTGAACCCGTGCAGATCCAGCCGCAGCGGCCTCACTGTGCACGCACCTCCCCGTAGAGACGGTTGAACAGGTCGGCGACGGCGGGGTCCTCGTGGCCGCGACTGGCCAGATAGTCGGCGAACAGCTCGCCCGGTGCCCGGCGGGTACGCCCGGCACGCTCGGCGGCCTCGTCACCGGTGGACGCGGCCTCGGCGAGCACGGTGGGGTCGATGCGGACCTCCAGCGCCCGGGGCAGCCGCTCCTGCACCGCCTCGCGCAGCCCGGCCCGGGGCCGTTCCCGGACGTACACCCGCAGCCAGGCGTCGCCTTCGTCCACTTTGGACAACTCGGCGAGGGTACCCCGCACCGTGCGCAGCGGCAGCGCCGACTCCACCGGTACCTCCCGGGTCTTGGCCGGCGTGGAGGTGCCGACCTCCACCAGCGTCACGGACGGCGTGTTCTCCTCCTCGCCGAAGTCCACCGCGAGCGGGCTGCCGCTGTAGTGCACCGGGCAGGGCCCGAGCACCGACTGCCGACGGTGCAGGTGACCGAGCGCCACGTAGTGCGTGGCGGAGGAGAAGACCGTCGCCGGTACCGCGTAGGCCTGGATCGTGTGCGCGTCCCGTTCGCCGCCGCCCAGCGTGCCGCCCAGCACGGTCAGGTGCGCGGTCACCAAATTCACCGCGTCACCGTCGAAGTCCGCGCACAGCGTGGCGAGCAACCGGCCCACGTGGTCGGCGTAGGTCTGGGTGGTCTCCGCCGCGCTCAGCGCGAACATCTCCGTCGCCCGGACCGCGTACCGCTGGGACAGGAACGGCAGCGCGACCAGCCGCCACGGCTCGCCGTCCCCGGTCCGGCCCTCCACGAGATGCTCGGCCGGCCGCTCGCGCACGGTACCGCGCAACGTGATGCCGGCCGCCTCCGCCCAGGAGCGCAGCGCGTCCAGTTGCGCGCCGTTGTCGTGGTTGCCGGCGATCGCGACCACCTCCGCGCCGGTACCGCGCAGGGCGGTCAGCGCGCGCACCACGACCCGGGTCGCGTCCGGTGTGGGTGCCGCGATGTCGAACAGGTCGCCGGCCACGATCACCAGGTCCGGCCGCTCGTCCCGCGCGATGTCCACCAGCTCGCGCAGCACCGCGAGGTGTTCGTCCATCCGCGACTGTCCCTTGAGGACCTTCCCGACATGCCAGTCGGAGGTGTGCAGGATCCTCATCAGAACGGGATGTCCTCGTCGGTCAGGGTGGCGCCGTTACGCCTGGAGCCCACCACCGCGAACGCGTCGTGCGCCTGGGTCCGCGACCGCAGCGTGCCGGCGGGTGGCGGCCCGGCCTCCACCGGCCGGGTCGCCCACGCCGGGAAAGGGAACTCCACGACCAGCGGCACCGGTAGCTCCGGCTGGCCCACGAACATGGTGCCCGGCTTGGCGATGACCGCCCGGGCGCGCTGGGCGGGCGGCAGGAAGCCGTACTCCGGCCGGCCGCTCTCGGCCGGGTCGAGCCGGCCCACCACCCGCACCGCCGAGTTGGCCACGATCCGCCGCTCGACCTCGCTCGCGGTCTGCTGCGCGCCGATCAGCACCACGCCCAGCGACCGGCCGCGCTCCGCGATGTCCAGCAGGATCTCCTTGATCGGGCTGGTGCCCTCGCGCGGCGCGTACTTGTTCAGCTCGTCCAGCACGACGAACAGCAGCGGCCGCGCGGTACCGGACTTCTCCTTGCGCTCGAACTCGGCGCGGAGCGTCACGCCGACCACGAAGCGCTGCGCCCGGTCCGGCAGGTTGTGCAGGTCCACCACGGTCACCTGGGCGCTGTCCGCCGTGTTGATCCCGTGGTTTCCGCCCGCGCCGAGATCGCCGCGTACGAGCCGGGACAGGTCCTTCTTCGAGCCGATCAGCCGGCGGCTGAACGCGTTGACGGTACCGAGCCCGACCGCCGTACCGGCCCAGAACGCCCGGGTCGCGTCGTCGCTCACCTGCGCCACCACGAAGTCCACGAGGTCCGCGTAGGAGCCCAGCCGGGTGCCGTCGATGACCACACCGCCGTCGGCCGGCGTGGCCACCCGGGCCAGGTGCGCGGCGACCGAGTGCACCACCATCGTGTACTGCTGGCGCTCGTCGTCCGCGTCGGCGAACACGTACGGCAGCAGGCCGTCCGCGCAGAACTCGGCGAGCGTCCAGTAGAAACTGTCCACTCCGGACAGTCGACTCGTCACGTCCGGGGTACCGGACGGATCGCCGGCCCGGGGCGGCGCGTAGACGGCCACGTCCGGGAACGGCGCCGCGGTCAGGCCGAGCCGCGCGTAAGCGTCCACAGTGGACTCATCCAGCCGCCGGTTGGGATGGTCGAGGAACAGCAGGTCCTCTCCCTTGACGTTGAAGATGAGCGCCTTGGTGTTGACCGCCTCGGCGCCCAGCACGCCGGAGCGGAACACCGAGTAGAGCAGGAACGTGGCGAACGACGTCTTGGTGGCCACGCCGGAGATGCCGGAGATGGACACGTGCGCGCCGCGCTGTCCGTTGAGGAAGTCGACGTTGAGGTAGACCGGTTCGCCGTCCCGGCCGGTACCGAGCGGGACCTTCTGCTCCATCTGGTCGAAGTACAGCGCGCGGGAACGCTGCTCGCCCTCGGCCCGGTGCACCGGCGCACCCGGTACCGGCGGCACGTAGAGCTCCGGATCGACCCGGGTGGTGGTGATCTCGGCGGCCTCCTGAACCTGGGCCGGCAGCGTGCCGTCGGCGATCGCGAACACGTCCGACTCGAACAGCGCGCCCTCGTGCCTGGCCCGTACGGCGGTGACCACGCCCGCGATCGTCACCGACGGACCGCCGGGCACCGCGCGCGTGGTGACGACGACGTCGTCGAGCTGTAGATATTCTCCCGGCGCGACGGCGACCCAGAACTGCAACGGCGTGGCGTCCGCCGTCCCCAACACCCGCCCCACAGGAGAACTCACGCCGACTCCTCGCTGCGCTCGGAGCCGTCGCGAGGCACGGGGAACGCTGTGTTCATGATTCGCTCGCTGCGCTCGCTCATTCGGGCATCGTGCCTCACCGGGCCCGCGATCGTGGCAGGGGCACGCCGCCGCCCGGTCAGTTCGGCACTATCAGTCACCCATCGTCATCTGGGCATTACGCGCGTACCGCAGCAGCAGCGTGCCATTGTCGGTGAGCGCGCTGGCCAACGCGAGCTCGCGCACCTGGGCGGCCGGCCCCGCGGTTATCCGGCCCGCACCAGGGCCGGCGAGCATCGGCGACACCGTGAGGCACACCTCGTCCACGAGGTCGGCGGCGGTCAGCGCGCCGAACAGGTGCGGTCCGCCCTCGCACAGCACGTGCGCCATGCCGAGCTCGCGCAGCTGCGCCAGGGCCGCGGCCAGGTCCACCTCGCGCTCGCCGTGCACCAGCACGTCGGCCACCGCGGACAGCGCGGTGCGCCGGTCCGGCGGTGCGTCCGCGCCGGTAATCACCACCGGCCGCACCGGCGCCTCGCACAGGGCCGGGTTCGTCGGGTCCAGGTCCAACCGGCGGGACACCACGACCAGCCGGGGGTACGGGTCGAGCCCGTGCTCGGCCCGCCACGCGCGCCGCTTGCCGTCCAGCCGGATCCCGACGTACCCCTCGTGGCGCATCGTGCCGGCGCCCACCATCAGCCCGTCGGCGAACATCCGCAGCAGCTGGAAGATGCGTTGGTCGGCCGGCGTCTGCAGGCCCTCGGAGTAGCCCTCCACCTCCACCGCGCCGTCCACGCTGGTGACGAAGTTGACCCGCAGCAGCGGTCCGGCGGGCCGGTACAGCTCGATGAGCCCGGCGTCGTCCACCGGTACCGGGTCGGGGACCGGCCAGATGCGGTACATCGCGTCTCCTGTCCTCGCCTCACTCGCCGGCCGGGCCGGTCACCGGTGGCCGCGGCCCGCGCGGCCGGTGCTGGCAGTCGCACCAGTTCCCGCGCGAGCCGCGTAGCTTGTCGGAGCGGCTCCAGTCAGCGTTCGACCGGCACCGTTCATGCCGACGCGCGGCGCAGTCATCACAGATCACCGCAACCTCCTTGCCTCGACCCCTTGGTACAGAATGGTGCACCCGGCGAGAATGGGGCACGCCGGGCCGGCTTGCGAGAGGACACCATGGCGCGTCAGATCTTTCAGCTCAGGATCGCCCTGGTCGACGTCGTACCGACGGTATGGCGGCGGGTCGCCGTGCCCGGTGGGTACACGCTGGACCGGGTGCACCGGGTGTTCCAGTACGCGATGGGCTGGCAGGACTACCACCTGCACTCGTTCGAGATCGAGGGCGCGCAGTTCGGGGTACCGGACCCGGAGGGCGAGCTGGACCTGCGCGACGAGCTGGAGGTTCGGCTGGACGCGGTGGCGGGCAAGGACACCCGCTTCGCCTACGTCTACGACTTCGGCGACTGGTGGGAGCACGAGGTCGTGGTGGAGACCGTGAGCGCCGCCGAGCCGGACGAGCGGTACCCGTTCTGTCTCGAGGGGGAGCGGGCCTGCCCGCCCGAGGACGTCGGCGGACCGGGCGGGTACGCGGAGTTCACCCGGGCCATCCGCGACACCGGGCATCCGGAGCACGACGCGATGGTCGACTGGATCGGCCGGCGTTTCGACCCCGAGTTCTTCGACCCCGAGCGGGTCAGCGTCCTGCTGCGCCGCCTGGCCTGAGGCAATTGCGCCGCCTCGCCTGAGCCCCGCGCGGCGGCGTCCTATATCGGCGTCCTTCAAACCTGCTCCGAGACTTCGTAACGAAACCGATAACGATATGGGAACGCTCCCACGCTCCCCTTGACAGTTGCGAAACGCGGCGGCAATCTCATGGAAGCGCTCCCAAGGGCTGTGGCCCAAGCCACAATCCCACCCAACGTGTGACACCCCGGTACCGCCATTCAACGGCGCGCCCGGGCACACCCCCCAAACCAGAAGAGCCGGCCGTGGCCGGCCTTCGCCATACATCGCGACCTGAGAGGGGTCAGAGGATGGGCGTCATTTCGCGTCGCCGCGGGGTAGCGGCGGTGGCCGTTGTCGCTGCCGCAGCGCTCGCGGCCGCTGGCTGCGGTAGCAGCAGCAACAACAGCGGCGGCTCAAACTCCAACGAAAAGATCACGTTGAACGTGACGATATTCCAGGAGTTCGGCTACACGAAGGCCGGCTTGTACGACCAGTACATGAAGGACCACCCGAACATCACCATCAAGGAGTCCGGTGCGGGTCAGGGCCTCGGCGACGAGAACACGAAGCTCGACCAGACGCTGGCCGCTGGCGCCGGCGCGGGCGACATCGTGGCCCTCGAAGAGGGCACCATCACCAAGTACAAGGGCCTCGCGCAGGACTTCGTCGACCTCGCCCAGTACGGGGCGAACGACCTGAAGGGCAACTTCCTGGACTGGAAGTTCCAGCAGGGCACGACGGCTGACGGCAAGGTGCTCGGCCTCGGTACGGACGTCGGCTCGATGGCCGTCTGCTACCGCACCGACATGTTCCAGGCCGCCGGGCTGCCCACCGACCGCACCGCGGTCGGCAACCTGTGGTCCACCTGGGACGACTACCTGGCGCAGGGCCAGAAGTTCGCCGCCTCCCCGGCCGGCAAGTCGGCCAAGTGGGTTGACGCCGCGACCAACCTCTACAACAACATCCTGATGCAGGTCGCCGGCGCGAACAGCGGCTACACCTACTACGACAAGTCCAACAAGCTCGTGCTGGACTCGAACAAGGACATCAAGAACGCCTACGACGAGACCACCAAGGCGATCGGCGAGGGCCTGTCGGCCGGCCTGATCTCCTTCTCGGACGACTGGACCGCGGGCTTCAAGAACTCCAAGTTCGCCACCATGGCCTGCCCGGCCTGGATGCTGGGTGTCATCAAGGGCGACGCCGGTGACGCGCTGTCCGGCAAGTGGGACGTGGCCAAGGCGCCGGGCAACGGCGGCAACTGGGGCGGTTCGTTCCTGGCCGTCACCAAGCAGAGCAAGCACCCCAAGGAGGCCGCTGACCTCGTGAAGTTCCTGACCAGCCCGGAGAGCCAGCTGGCGGTCTTCAAGAAGGTCAACAACCTGCCGTCCTCCCCGAAGGTCTACAGCGACAGCGACTTCAAGGCCTTCGTGGACCCGTACTTCAACAACGCCCCGGTGGGCCAGATCTTCGGCGCGGGTGCGACTGCCCTGAAGCCGGTCTACCTCGGGCCGAAGAACAACGACGTGCGTACCGCTGTGGAGGCGACGCTGCAAGCGATCGAGCAGGGTAAGAAGAGCCCCGCCGACGCCTGGGCACTCGCCCTCTCCTCCGGTGCGGCCGCCGCCAAGTAAGTAGGGCTACGAGTAACACCCGGGTGGCGCCGGCCGACACCGGCGCCACCCGGAACCATCCGTCCACAGAGGACTGTCCACTATAGAGACCCTGCCCGTACCGAAAGGCGGCACGATGAGAAACACGCTGAGACGGCGGCTCACCTGGCTGGACATCAAGGGGACGCCGTACATTTACGTCGCGCCGTTTTTCATCCTCTTCGCGATCTTCGGCCTGTACCCGCTGGGCTACACGCTCTACGTGGCCACCCGGAACTGGCAGCTCGGTGCGGACACCTCCACTCCGGCCGGGTTCAGCAACTTCAGCGAGCTGTTGAAGGACCACGACTTCTGGAACTCGGTCTACAACACATTCGGCATCTTCATCCTGTCCACCATCCCGCAGTTGCTGACGGCGCTGTTCCTCGCGCACCTGCTCAACCGGGTGATACGCGGCAAGACGTTCTTCCGGTTCGGCATCATCGCCCCGATCGTCACCTCGACGGCGGTCATCGGCCTCATCTTCGGCCAGATCTTCAGCAAGAACTACGGCATCATCAACTACCTGCTGCACTTCGTCGGCGTGAACGGCCTGGACTGGAAGGCCGACAAGTGGACCTCGTGGATCGCGATCGCCACGATGGTGAACTGGCGGTGGACCGGGTACAACGCGCTGATCTACCTGGCCGCGATGCAGACCATCCCGCGCGACATCTACGAGTCGGCGTCGCTGGACGGTGCCAAGCCGATGGCCCAGTTCTGGCGCATCACCGTGCCGCTGCTGCGCCCGACCATCATCTTCACCGCCATCATCTCCACCATCGGCGGCCTGCAGCTGTTCGGTGAACCCGCCTTGTTCAACGCCGGCTCGAACTATCTCGGCGGCGGTTCCCTGCATCAGTTCCAGACCATGTCGATGTACCTGCTGCAGGAGATGTTCAACCGGGGTCGCCTCGGTTATGCCGGTGCCATCGCCTGGGTGCTGTTCCTGTTGATCCTCATCACCTCGATCCTCAACTTCCTCATCGTGCGTCGCCTGGACTCCGACAGGTAGCGGCGTGGCAACACACAGGGACCTGGAAAGGACGCATCCGATGGCGACCACACACGCACGCGGCAGCATCCAACATCATGAACTCCCGGCCCGGCCGCAGGGGGCGCCGCGGCCGGGCCGGGTCCGCCGCGGCGGCGCAGCGGCCCGGATGTGGCGCACCAGTCCGTTGACGTTCCTGACGTTGGTCGCGGCGGTGGCCCTGTCGATCTTCCCGATCTACTTCATGATCGTCGGGGCGACGGTGGGCAACGACGCGATCTTCAAGTCGCCGCCGCCGCTCGTGCCCGGCTCGCGGCTGATCGCCAACCTCAAAGTCGTCTTCGCCAACACGGACGCCAACCTGTCCAAGGGGCTGCTCAACTCGCTCATCATCTGCAGCTGCGTGACGCTGTCGGTGGTGTTCTTCTCCTCGTTGGCCGGTTTCGCCTTCGCCAAGCTGAGATTCCGGGGCAAGAACGTCATGCTGCTGCTCATCCTCGGCAGCATGATGATCCCGGTGCAGCTGGGCTTGATCCCGCTGTTTATCATCATGGTGAAGCTGGGCTGGGAGAACCACTTGGCCGCGGTGATCGTGCCCTTCCTCATCAACGGTTTCGGCGTGTTCCTCATGCGCCAGTACGCCAGCCAGGCGATACCGGACGAACTCATCGAAGCAGCGCGAGTCGACGGCGCGACGACCTGGGGCATCTACTGGCGAGTGGTGCTTCCGGGGTTGAGGCCGGCGGCCGCGGTGTTGGGAATTTTCACGTTCATGCAGACCTGGAACGATTTCCTGTGGCCGCTTGTGGCGATGCAGGATCCCGAAAACCCCACCGTACAGATATCCCTGCGTAGTCTTGGTAATGGTTACTACCAGGACTACTCGCAGGTGTTCGCGGCGACGGCGGTGGCAACGGTGCCCCTGTTGATCGTCTTCCTGGTGTTCGGCCGCCAGATCATCGGCGGCATCATGGAAGGTGCCATCAAAGCGTGACCAGCAACGAGATCCTTCTCGCTCCGGCGGACCTGGTGTTTCCGACGGACTTCCTGTGGGGGGCGGCCACAGCCGCCTACCAGGTAGAGGGCGCGGTCGCAGAAGACGGCCGAACAGCCTCCATTTGGGACACTTTCAGCCACACACCCGGCCGCGTGCTGCAAGGTGACACCGGTGACGTCGCGTGCGACCACTATCACCGCTATCGCGAAGACGTGGACCTGATGTCCCGACTGGGCCTGAGTTCCTACCGGTTCTCGGTGTCCTGGTCCCGCGTGCAGCCCGGCGGTCGTGGGCCGCTCAACCCCGCCGGTGTGGACTTCTACCGGCGTCTGGTCGACGAGCTGGGGGAGCGGGACATCCTGCCCTGGCTCACGCTGTACCACTGGGATCTGCCCCAGGAGCTGGAGGACGCCGGGGGCTGGCCGGTGCGGGACACCGCCTACCGGTTCGCGGAATTCGCCGGGCTGATGCACGAGGCGCTGGGCGACCGGGTACAGCACTGGACGACGCTGAACGAGCCGTGGTGCTCGGCGTTCCTCGGGTACGGGTCGGGGGACCACGCGCCCGGGCGCAACGAGCCGGCCGCCTCGGTCCGCGCGGCGCACCACCTCATGCTCGGCCACGGCCTCGCGACGCAGGCGATCCGCGCCGGCACCATGCCGGCCCAGGTCGGCGTGACGCTGAACCTCTACGCCGTGTCGCCGGTCTCCGAGACCGAGGCGGACGCGGATGCCACCCGGCGCGTGGACGGGCTTGCCAACCGCATCTTCCTCGATCCCGTGCTGCTCGGCCGGTACCCGGACGACGTCGTCGAGGATCTGCGCCCGGTGACGGACATGTCCCATGTGCGCGACGGTGACCTGGAGGTCATATCGTCCTCATTGGACATGCTGGGCGTGAACTACTACACCCGGTACGTGGTGTGCGCGCCCGAGATCCCGGACGGAGTCGACGACCGCTGGCGGAGCGCCCCGAGCGCGTTCCCGGGCAGCGAGCACGTCCAGTTCAAGGACCGGGGGCTGCCGGTCACCGCGATGAACTGGGAGATCGACGCGCCCGGCCTGCTCGAGGTGCTGCGCCGGGTCAGCCGGGAGTACACCGATCTGCCGATCTACCTGACGGAGAACGGCGCGGCCTTCGACGACGTGCCCGACAGCGAGGGCCGGGTCGAGGACGCGGGTCGGGTGGACTTCTTCGCCCAGCACCTGCGCGCGTGCCACCAGGCGATCACCGAGGGCGTGCCGCTGCGCGGGTACTTCGCCTGGTCGCTGCTGGACAACTTCGAGTGGGGGTTCGGTTACACGAAGCGGTTTGGCATCACTTACGTGGATTATCCGACCCAGCGCCGGACCCCGAAGGCCAGTGCCGACTGGTACGCACAGGTGAGCCGACGCAACGGCTTGGCCGCGGAGTAGACGAGTAAATTAAGCTAACAAAATAAGAGAGCGACGACAGAGAGAGCACCCGTGAACCGGCGACGAGACGAGATGACCACCCCACGCAGGCGGTCGGCCGGGCGGCCGACGCTGGACGAGGTGGCCGCGCGTGCCGGTGTAGGCCGTGGCACGGTCTCCCGGGTGGTCAACGGTTCGCCTCAGGTCAGCCCAGAGGCGAAGGCGGCGGTCGAGCAAGCCATCGAGGAACTTGGATACGTGCCGAACCGGGCCGCCCGGGCGCTGGTCACCCAGCGCACCGACTCGGTGGCCCTGGTCGTGTCCGAGTCCGAGGCGCGGGTGTTCGGGGAGCCGTTCTTCGCCGGCATCATCCGGGGCATCTCCAGCTTCCTGCTGGCCACCCCGCTGCAACTGTGGTTGGCGATGGCCCAGTCGCCGCCCGAGCGGGAACGGGTCAACCAGCACCTGACCCGGCAGCACGTCGACGGCGTGATGCTGCTGTCGCTGCACGACGACGACACGCTGCCGGTCAGGCTGCGCGAGCGGGGGCTGCCCGCGGTACTGGGCGGCCGGCCGGCGGGCATGCTCGCCCCCAGCGCGGTACCGGTCAGCTTCGTGGACGTGGACAACGCGGGCGGCGCCCGGCTGGCGGTCAGCCACCTCGCCGGCCAGGGGCGCCGGCAGATCGCGGTGATCGCCGGCCCCCAGGACATGGGCGTGGGCGTCGGCCGTCTCGGCGGGTACCGCAACGCGATCGTCGAGGCTGGGCTGCCCGCCGACGAGCGGCTCATCGGGTACGGCGACTTCAGCGAGGAGAGCGGCGCCGCCGCGATGCGCGCGTTGCTGGCCGCACGGCCGGGCATCGACGCGGTGTTCGCGGCCTCCGACCTCATGGCCGTGGGCGCGATGCGGGTACTCAAGGAGATGGGCCGCAAGATCCCGACGGACGTGGCCGTGGTCGGCTTCGAGGATTCGGTACTGGCCAAGCAGACCGATCCGCCGCTGACCACGGTGCACCAACCGGTGGAGGAGATGGGTCGGGAGATGGCGCGGCTGCTGCTCGACCTCATCAGTGGCGAGGTGGAGCCGGACTCCTCGGTGATCCTCGACACCCACCTGGTCAACCGCGCCTCGGCCTGACCTGCGCCTTACCGTGTGCGACACGGCCGCGCAACGATCCTGAAATGCCCGCGGGGCACTCTGGTACCGGTCTTTCCAGGTCAGAGGGGGTAGCGCATGTTGCTGCGGCTGCGGGTACGGCTTCCGGACCGGCCGGGTTCGCTCGGTCAGGTCGCCCGGACGCTCGGCGTCACCGGCGCGGACATCGTGCAGATGGTGGTGCTGGAGCGGGTCGGTGGCCGCGCCGTGGACGACTTCACCGTCATCTGGCCGGCCGCCGCGCCCGCCGACCGGATCCTGGCCGGGCTGGCCGCGATCCCCGGCGTGGCCGTGGAGGGCGTGTGGCGCTCGGTCGGCGCGCCGGCGGTCGGGGGCGCCGACGCCGAACTGGTCGGCCAGGTGGCGGCCAACCCCTCGGACGGCGTGGCCACGCTGGTCGACGCCGTGCCCGGCCTGCTGTCCGCCGACTGGGCCGCGGCCCTGGTGGTACCGGCGGACTGGGCGGGCGGTGGTGATGAGCCGGCTGGTGAACGCTGCCTGGGCGCCGCTGCGACAAGCTACGCGGCTGGTGAACGCTGCCTGGGCGCCGCTGCGACAAGCTACGCGGCTGGTGAACGCTG
>Ga0070658_10002451_pt1 | contig 15523 bp, 9 predicted proteins | sample KBSC13metaG_FD_64664 | JGI IMG/M metagenome (GOLD analysis project Ga0070658, IMG submission 64664) | Corn rhizosphere microbial communities from Kellogg Biological Station, Michigan, USA - KBS C1-3 metaG | ecosystem: Host-associated > Plants > Roots > Rhizosphere > Soil ...
GTGAGGGCCTGCTCCGCGATGCCAACGTTCACCTTCGCCTGGACTTCCTTGTCCATGACGCAGTTGAGCTTGATGATGTCCTTCTGCTTGCGGGCGGTCTCTTCGAGCGTGTGGATCCGGGTGAGCACCTGGTTCATACCCTGTTGGTACTCGCGCGCTTGATTCGTCATCTCTTGAACCGACAAGGTCGGCGTTTGTCCCACCGAAATATCAGCCGCGGGCGGCGGCGTGGCCGGCGCGGGCACCGGCTGTGCGAAAACCGAGCTGGACAGAAGGACGCTGGCCAGGGCGAATTTGTGTAACTTACTCACTGTTTGTCCTTTCCGTCTCTGCAGATACGCCCAGTACTCGGAACACCTGAGCGACGCGGCTAGCTTAGGCATCGGGTCATTCCGTGTCAACCAATTGACGCGGGATGCGGCGTTGCGTCAGTTACGTATCGGTGAGCTTGGTCACCGCGGAAGGCTGGCGAGCCAAGTTCGCGCCTCGCGCACGTAAGTGAGATTACGCCTACTGCGAGGCCTGGAACACGAACGGGAAAGACACCTCGACCGACCCGCCCGCCGGTGCCGGGAAGCGCCACCTGGCGACCAGCGACTTGATGCAGCTCGCGACCTCGCTGTCGCCCATCGTATCGCTCTCGACGTCGATACCGGACACCGTACCGGCGGCGGTGATGGTCCAGTGGACCACGACCTTGCCGCTCAAGCTGGGATTCCGCTTCAGGGCCCGCTCGTAGCAGGCCTTGATGGCGCCCAGACGGCTGCGAACTTCCTTGGAGACGATGCCCGGATCGAGCTCGCCGTCCACGGCCGGCGCCTCGCTCTTCACCACCCCGGACACCCGCTTCTCGCCCGAGACGACGCCCGTTTCGCCGCCGGCGATCGAGCCGCCGCCGCGCAGGCCACCGACGCTGGCGACGCGGCCCGAGCCGCTGCCGCCGCTCTTGATGCCCCGCAGGGCGGCGTCGCTGCTGGCGACACCCACCCCGCCGATGTTCTGGAACGCCTTCTCCTGGTCGCGGTCGACGTCGCCCTTGCCCAGGACGTCGGCCAGCGAGCCGCCGCCGTCCGCCTTCGCGCCCAGCAACTTGAGGAGGCCGGTGGAACGGACCTGCTCCGCCAGACGGGCGCGACGCTCCGCATCGGCGCGCGCCCGGTCCTCGGCCAGCTTCTGCTTCTCGGCCTCGGTCAGCTCTCGCTTGGGCGGCGCGGCCTTCTTCGCTTCCGGCTTCTTCTCGGCCTTCTCTTCCTTCTTCTCTTCGGCCTTCTCCTCGGCCTTCTTCTCTTCCTTCTTGGGCTCTTCCTTCTTCGGTTGAGCCACCATCTTCACGAAGCGGTCCGGGATCTCCTCGATGTCCGGCTTGCGCGGCCAGTCGACGTTGCGCAGGTAGATGACCAGCAGCAGGTGCACCAGGAACGAGACCCCGGCGATGGTGGCGAAGAACCAGTCGACGCCGCTGGTCAGCGATCCGCGCACGGAGGCGGGCAGCTGCGGGCGCGGCTGCGGCGGCGGCGGCGTGACGAACTGGAACAGGATCGTCATGTCGCCGAGGACGATCTTGCCGCGTGACCGCTCGTCGAGCGGCAGCACGTAGCTCTGGCCCTTGCGCTGGATCTTGCCGGACTGACGCAGCTGCGCCAGCGAGATGATCTCGCTGCCCACCGCGATGCGCGCGTCCATGCCCTCCGAGAAGTGGGCGACGTAGCGGTTGCCAGTCACCTCGAACAGCAGCCACTGGCGCGGCAGCACGTCGGACGGAACGACGAACATGTTCTTCGCCGACTGGCCGATGGTGATGTTCTCGCGCTTGCGGACCAGGCGCTCCTCGACGATACGGCCGCCCTGGATGATGCCGATGCGCAGGATCTTGGGCTTCGCCCCCGCGACGTTCGGAGCCGAGCCTTGGGCTGCTACCTGAGTGGCCATGTCGGGTTACCTCGCGCTAAACGCGCCTGCGGCGCTCGTGGGGGTCGGCAGTGCTTCGTCCTGCATGGTGGATGGGTGAGATCCTAGAACGGCTGGCCGTTGACGCTGTCCAGGATGCGCGGCAGGAAGTCCTGCTTCAGCTCCTGCCAATCGTAGTTGATGCTGGATTTCTGGTAGAAAAAGAAGGCTTCGGGCTTCTGGATCTTGCCCTCGATGCGGATGTCCTCGGTGATCCGGTAAATCTTCTTGCCACCGGCCCCCCGCTCGACCTTGACCTTGGGGGCGTCGGAGGCTGTACCGCCAGCGCCGCCGGCGCCGGTAGCCTGGACGGCCGGCGCAGCCCCGCGCGCGGCGGGCTTCGGAGACTGGGCCCAGCCCGGCGCCGCCGCCACCAGCAGCGCGCTGACCGCCAGGGCCGCGTAGAGGGTCTTCGGCCGGGCCGCGCTGCACCCTCGCGAGAGCGTGCGGGAACCCGTCGAGGGTTCCCCGGCGATGATCGTGTGTCGCGCCGGGTTCGTCATTTACTTCCCCTCGCTTCCGGTACCTGGTCCTGGCCCCGGCTTTGCGCCTGCGGCGGGCGTGGGCGTCGACGCGGGCGCGCCGCCGGACGGAGCGGTCGTCCTGGCCGCGCCGCCCGCGGGCTTGGCCGCGCCACCGGCGCCACCGGCGCCGCCGGCCGCCTTCTGCGAGGCCCGCTGGCGCTCCCGCTCTTCAGCTTTCTTCTGGCGTTCCAGGCGCTTCTGTTCCTTGACGATCTTGTCCTGCGCCTCGGCGAGGTAGCCATCGACCGGATCGCCGGCCGGGATCGTCGCCCCCATCATCTGCTTGTACTTCTGCAGATACGAGATGGCGGTGTTCAGCTTGGCGATGGTGTCACCGGTCGGCATTTTGTCCGCGTCCAGGTACAGGATTCCCAGGTTGAACACTGCGTCGGCGTAGTTAGGAAAAATCTGAAGGGCGCGCTTGTAGGCAGCCTCGGCCTTGTCGTACTGCTTGTCGCCCCGGTAGGCGCTGCCCAGGTTCAGGTAGGCCTTGGCGAAGCCGGGCTGCAGCTGGGTCGCCTTCTCCAGGACCGGGGTGGCCTCGCGATAATTCTTGGCGATCAGGTACTGGGCGCCCAGGTTGTTCCACACCACCGCGTTGTCGGGCCCCGCCTCGGCCGCCTTCTTCAACAGCTCGATGGCGCCGGGCGTGTTCTTCTGGTCGATCTCCAGAAAAGCCAGCATCTGGTAGACGTCGCAGCGCTCGGCGTCGGACGCGCCGTTGGCCTGCATCATCTCCCACAGCTTCTTCGTCCACTCGTACTTGCCGAGCTTGTAGTACGCCTTCGCCATGATGAGCATGGCGGGCGTGTACCGCTCGTTCTTGTTCAGGGCGGCCTTGGCGGCCGTCACGGCGGCGTCGTAACGACCGGCGCGCAGCGCTTGCTCGGCGGCCTTGGTCTCTTCGGTGGGAATGACGGCCGGGGGCGGCTGGCGCTTCTTGCGGGGCGCCGCGGTGGTGTCCCCGGCAGGCTGCGCCTGGACGGCCGATGAAACGGGGGTCAGCAGCGACAGGCACGCCACCAGGAAGCCTGATGCGATCGTCCAGGAACGCGGCAGAGGACGCGTTGACGGCGCTCGGCTTCGCCGAGCGGAGTCATCGCGGGAGGGCGCGGGAACCCGGGCAGGGTTCCCGATGAGATGTTGTCTCACGGCGCCTCCAATCCGACGCGCTCGTCCTTGATGAAGGGGAACTCGTCCGGCAGGTACTTGGACAGGTTCTCGCGGGCCTTCTTCACGTACTCGTTCGTGACGCCCATCTGGGACGCGCGTGACAACGTGTCCTTCCAGCGCTTCTTGGCTTCGTCCTCGACCGGCGTCACGAACTGCAGGATGGCGTCCTTGTACTGGCTCTCGACCATGCCGCAGTCGTCCGGGTTCGCCTTGCAGGCCTGCTTACCCAGCTTCTTCAGCTCGGGCGGGGGGTTGTCGGCCGCCTTCAGCAGCTTCTGGGCGAACTCGTAGTACACGTCGCCGGTGCGCAGGAACGCCGCCAGCGTCCAGGTGGCGTCCTTGTAGGTCCAGACCTTCTGGTAGTCCTCGTTCAGCGCCTTGGCCTCGGCGGCGAAGGCGTCGAACGTCTTCTTCACCTGCTCCGGCTTGCTGCCGAAGTGCAGCTCCTTCTTCTGGAAGGCCTTGAACTTCTCCTCGACGATCAGGAAGTCGGCCTTGGCGGCGAAGCCGGCGGCCGGCGTGGCCGGGGGCAGGTTGCGGCTGACGAACTCGTCGCGGACCTTCTTGTACGCGGCCTCGACCTGCTTGCGATCCTTGGCCGTCTTCTCGGCGATCACGGCCTGCTTCATGTAGGCCTGGACCACGTACTCGCCGGCGGCCGGCTGCTTGTCGAACCGCTTGATGAACTCGCGCAGGCAGGTGGACTCTCGCGCGGTGTCCTTGGCCTTCTCGTAGGCGCTGCAGGCGAAGAAGTACGCCTGCGCCGCGTCGGCGGGCTTGTCGGTGATGGCGTCGGAGTAGCGCTTGTACAGATCAGCCGCCTTCGGGTACTGCTGGTCGTTGTCCAGCAGCGAGGCGGCCAGGCCCAGGGCCTCGCGCCGGTGCTCGGACTGCGCGAACTTGGGGTTGTCGGCGATCTGCAGGTAGCCCTGCACCGCCTGGTCGAACTCGAAGAACCGGTAGTGATTGCGCGAGGCGTTCCACAGCGCCTCCTTGCCCCACTCCGAATCCGGGTAGTCGGTGTACAGGCGCTCGTAGCACTTGGTGGCCTGACCGTACTGGAACAGCTTCTCGTAGATGACGCAGGCGTTGTTCAGCGCCGTCGGCGCGCCGGGATCTTTCGGGTTCGAGTTGACGACGTCGATCAGGTCCAGGGCCAGGCCCACGTCCAGCTCGGTGGAGATCTTGGCGGGCGCCTTGGCCGGGCCGGTGGTGGGGCCGGTCTTCTGGCCGCCCTGGCTGGCCGTGGCCGGGCCGGCCACACCAGAGACGATGGCGATGCCGCCCTGGCCGGAGCGACACATGACCAGCTCCTTGTTCGTCCCCTTCTCCTCGTTCTCCATCGACAGCTGCAGGCGCTTGGTGATGATGGTGGTCTTCACGGACGCCTTGATCTGCGCGATTCGCTGCAGGTAGGCGGCGGCGCCGGCCGACTTGCCGCAGGCCGACCCGGCGAACTGGTCGGCGACCGTCAGCAGCTGCCCCAGCGCGCAGTCCTTCGCCTCCTCATCCTCGATCGTGTAGTCGATGAAGTAGGTCTGCAAGATGGCGTCGTAGGCCTTGAAGCCGATGTCGGGCTTGCTGCTGCAGTAATCGTCGGTGATCGAGCCCAGGCGCTTACGGGCCTCGGGCCAGTTGTGGTAGCGCAGCTGGATGACGGCCGCGGCGTAGCGCAGATCGGGGATGCGGTCGTTCTTGATGTTCTGGACGTACCAGTCGATGGCGTCCGTGTACTTCAGGTAGATCTCCGGCATCGGGATGGGGGAGACCGGCGCCTTGGTGTTCTTCTCGTCGGGGATGGGGGGATCCTGGATCTTCCCCTCTTTCTTCATCCCGTCGATGATCTCCTCGTAGGCTTTGATCATCCGGAAGGCCGAGTCTTCCTGGTAGCGGTTGTCCATCTGCGAGTCGCGCACGTTCTGGTACGCGGCGATGGCCTGGGGCAGCTGGCCCGAGTAGTAGAGCGCGTCGGCATAGAAGGCCGAGAACTCGTAGTTGCGCTTCGAGTTCGGGTAGGCGGCCAGGTACTTCTCGTACAGGTCGGCGGCGGTGCGATACAGCGTGCGGCACTCGTCCAGCTTGGCCGTGTCGCGGGGGTTCTCTTGCCACTTGGCCTTGCACGCCTGGGCCGCCGCATGAACGTTCGTGGCCGCGGTCAGCAGGGCGTCCTCGGCCAGTTCGCGGGCCACCGCCAGCGCCTCCGGGTTGTCCTTGTTCTTCTCGTACCAGACGGTGCCCTTGGTGTAGTTGCGGCCCAGGGCCTCGCGCTCCTTGGCAGCCGCGATCAGGTTGCGGTCGCGCTCGTAGCTGCGGACGATCTTCTCCTGCACCCGCGGCGCGTCGGTGTACGACGGCCAGCGGTCCAGCAGCGCCTTGTAGACGGCGATCGCCTCGGGGTACTTCGTCGAGTCGAACAGGATGTCGCCCAGGCGCTGGTAGACCTCGCGCACGTGAGGCTCATCCTCGCGCCCCTTGTAGAAGCCATTGATGCGATCGAGGCTGGACTGGGCGTCCGGGATGGCGTCGCCGTTCCAGTCCGTCTCGGCGAAGCTGACGCCCAGGTACTGGATGGCCTCGGGCCGCAGATCCTGGCCCACCTTCTGGCCGGCCGCCTTCCGCGCGTCGGCGTACTTGACCAGGTTGTCGAACTGCCGGATCGCCTCGGGGAAGTTGTTGTCGCGGTAGTACGACCAGGCCAGCTTGTACAGGCCCCGGTCGTAGTAGGGCGAATCCTTGAAGTCGAGGACCTTCTTGAACGCGGCGATGGCCAGCCGCAGCTCGTTCGCGACCTCGAAGTGGAACTCGCCGATGCGCGTCCACGCCTCGGGCAGGAACTTCGAATCCTTGCGAACGGGGGTGCAGTCCTTGTACGGATCGTCACCCGGCGGCGACGTGGACGGCGGATCGAGCGGCTTGTACTGGTTGGAGCAGGTCAGGGCCAGCAGGGCCTGGCGCGCCTGGGCTTCTTCCCCCATCTCACCCAGGCAGAAGCCCAGCAGATAGTAGGTGGCGTCCAGGAAGCGGTAGTTCGGGAACTCCGTCAGCAGGCGCTTGTAGATGGTGATGGTGGGCGTGTAGTCCACCTTGGGCGACGGCGTCGTGGGGGGGTTGGCGCTGTCCAGCGCCTTCTTGTAGGCCTCGTCGGCCTCCAGGAAGTCCTCGGCGGACTTCTCGTAGTAGAGCTCGGCCAGCCGGAACATCGCGTCCGGCGTCCAGCGCTTGTCGTTCGGGTACTTCTGCAGGAAGGCCTCGAACAGCGTGATGGCGTCCAGCCTGCGGCTCTTGGCCTCCTTTTCGTTGGCCTCGATCTGCGGCTCGTACTTGTCGTTCAGGATCTTCTGCTTCTCGGCGTACGCCCGCTTGATGATCAGGTGCGCCGTGCCCCGGAACTCCTGCACCGCCTCGGAGAAGCGGTCGAAGTCGTGCATCAGCTCGTCGATCGTGCGCGGATCCACCGACTGCGTCGACGGCGGCGCGGCCATCGCGCGCGGCGCCAGCGCCGCCAGGCCGGCCCCCAGCACGACGACCCCTATCCCGGTGCGGAGGCGACGCCCGCGGCCCGAGATCACTTGTCGTCCTCCAGGAGCTTCTTGAAGTCCTCGTCGAGGACCTTCATCTCCAGGTTCTTCTGGGTGGTCAGCTTCGTGACCTGCTGGGTCTTCTCGTCCTTCATGCCCCAGGCCACGTCGATGATGCCGACGTCGGAGCGGACCACCAGATCGTAGAACCGGTCGGCGACCTTCGTGAACATGGCCTGCGCCAGCCCTCCCCCGAGCGACTGCGACTCGCCCAGCACCGTACCCAGCTTGGCGGTGGCCTGGTGAAGCTCTTCCTTCTCGGTCGCGATGTAGCCGCGCACCTTGTCCAGGCGCGCGTCCGCCTGGGCGTCGACCCGGCGATCGAACTCAGCGAGGTTCTTGTCGATGACGTCGGCGCGCGCCAGCACGCCGCTCATGCGGTCGACCTGCACCTGCTTGTCCGAAGGCAGGCGCACCTTGGCGTGGGCCTGGATGCCCTGCTCCTGCTTCAGCAGCTGCTCCAGGCGGACGGTCATGCGGCGCTCTTCTTCACCAGCCGCCCCGGCGGTCGAGGACTCGCGGTTGGCCTCGGCGATCTCGTCCCGCAGCTTGTCGTGCTGGGTGTGCAGCTCTTCGATGGCGGCCCGCAGGTCCCTGACGGGCCCCTGGATGTCCTCGGGGCGGATCTTCTGCTCCGCCTGCGAGGTCCGGTAGAACTGCTCGATGGCCACCAGCTGCGCCTCCAGGCTCTGGATCTGAACGTTCAGCTCGGAGCCCTGGGCGTCCAGCGCCTCGTACTGGCCATGCATCTGGCGGTCGCGTTCCTTCAAGGCCTCGCGCGTCTGGGGCAGCCCCTTCAGCTGGCGCTCCAGGCCGTCACGCTCGGCGTTGATGTGGTCCAGCTCGGCCTTCTCGTCGCCGTGCAACGACGGCTCGAGGAGCTGTCGCACCGCCCGCACGAAGCGCTGCCGGGTATCGACCAGCTGGTTCATGATCTCGACGGACTTGGTCCGGTCGGCGGCCAGATCCGGGAAGATGCCGGCGCGCCCCGCCGTCTGCATGGCCCGCTCCAGCTTGACCAGGATCTGCTCGCTGTCCTTCAGCGCGCGCTCGATGTCACCGACGTCGTTCGTCAGCGACAGCAACCGCGCCACGTCTGGATCGGCCTTCACCCACTTGGCCGCTTGCGGGGGGATGAACGACGACACGTCGAACTTGTCCAGGTTCTTGCCCACCAGGTTCTCGAAGTAGGCAGGGTCCTGCTGGGCGCGCACGATCTCGGCCTGCAGCTGGCGGTGAATGGGCTCGAACTCGTCGCGCGTCTTCGAGAAGGAGTCGCCGGCCAGATAGAAGTTGTTCATGCGCAGCTGCAGGTTGCCCATCAGCAGCCGCATCTCGGGCGCGTCGGAGTCGTCGGGGGCGTCCAGGATCAGCAGGTCGATGGCCTCCCAGGCTTCCTTCCACTTCTTGGCCTTGATGTAGGTCCAGGCCTCCTCGTACTTCGCCTTGGCGAAGTGCCGCGAGGTGTGGCCGATCGACTCGTAGGCCTCGATGGCGCGGTCGAACTGGTCGCGCTCGTACAGGATGCGGCCCAGCGCCAGGCGGGCCAGCTCCTGGATGTCCTTGGACGAGTCGTCCGGCGGCTGCAGCTTCAGGATCGAGTCGAAGATGACGGACGCGCCGGCCAGGTCGCCGTTGCGCACGGCGATGGTGCCCAGGAAGTAGCGCGCCTGGAAGTAGTACGGGTTCGACGAGGGAATGGCGGCGAAGCTCTCGGCCGCCTCGGGCAACTTGCCGCGAAAGTACAGGTACTTGCCGCGCACGTAGGGCACGCCCGGCTCCAGCTGCGCGACGGGGACGCCGGCCAGACGCTGCAGGTAGGTGTCGATCTCCTCGTAGTCGCCGGTGCGCAGCGCGATCTCGATCAGGCGCTGCAACGCCAGCTGCTCGGACTTCGAGTTCGTCTGCTTCTTGATGGCCAGCGTGAAGTACTGCCGCGACGGATAGTAATCGCGCGCCTGGAACAGGGACTCACCCAGCAGGAAGACGGCGTCGTCGTAAGCCCGCGAGTTCGGGTACTTCTCGACGACGTCCAGCAGGATGGTCGCCGCTTCCTCGTAGTTCTTCAGGTTGAACAGCACCTGGGCGTCGAGGACCCGGCGGTCGGCCACGTCCGGCGGTGGGGGCGCGTTGTCCTTGAATTCGGCCAACATCTCCCGCACCCGCTGATCCAGGTCGATCAGCTTGCGGTTGAAGTCATCGACGTCGTCGGCGCGCGCGCGGCCACCGGCGAGGGCCAGAGCCCCGAGCGAGATCCCTACGATGATGCCGGTCCGAAGTGTCATCCGCCCCTTTTCGTGGCCTCGTGGATGCCCACGCCTCCAGGCTACTTCTGCGCGGGCGCCGGGGTGGTGGTGGTGGTGGCGGCTGCCGCCGGCGCGTTATCGGTTGCGACTACGTTCACCCGGAAGTCGACCGCCGGCCGATCCTCCAGGTTCGTGGTCATGTTCCCCTTCTCGTACCCCACGACGGTGATGGCGGTGGCCTTGGCCTCGCCAGCAACGAACGTGTGGCTCGAGCGGACGGTCATCTTGTAGCCCTTCAGGTAGCTGAACACGCCGAAGCCGTTGCCCTGATAGAACATGACGACCGACAATGTGTGCGATCCGGGCTGGATGGCACCGTTGTACACGTCGAATTCTTTCATCTCGGCCAGCCGGCCGGTGTCGTCGGCCTTCGAGTAGATCTGGACGCCGTCCAGGGCGTACACCGCCTTGATCAGGCTGTACGAGTTGCCCATCTCGTTCTTGTGGCGGATGATCGCGCGCGAGGCGCCCAGGGTTCCGCCGAGGACGGTCTCCTTCAGCAGGTTCAGGCGGGCCTTGGTGCGGAAGATCTGCTCCTTCAGCTCGTTGACGTTCTTTTCCAGCGCCCGCAGGCGCACGGAGTTCGCCGCATCGGAGCCGCTGGCGTTCGAGCCGGGGGCGGCCTCTCCGGCGGGCGCGGTGCCGGGCCCCGCCCCCGTCGTCGCGGCGGCAGGCGTGCCAGCAGGAGGGGTAGGAGCAGCGACGGGCGCGGCGGCTGTGGCGGGCGCCGGAGCGGCGGGCGTTCCCACGACCTGCCCATTTCCCGCGCCGGGGGTGGCCGGCGCCTGCGCGCGGGCGGTGCCGCCCATCGGCAGCATCACTGATGCGGCCGATATCGCCAATAGAGACAGAAAAATGACGGTGCCACGGCCGCGGGACTCACCACGCGTGTTCGGATATCGATCTACTGTCATCGTTCTGGCTCCGTCTGAATGGAGGCGCCGCAAACACCGCGGGCACAGGTCCGAGGACGCCCTGTATATCAGGACGCATGGTGTCGGTCAAACTTGCTGACTGACGCAAACGCTGTGTAGCACAGAGCTTTTTGCTCGTTACACGGATGGGAGGGGGTCCGCGGCGCGTGAATCGCCGGGGCACGTCCCTTCCCGGGAGGCTGGCCTCGCGGCGTCTCCAGCGGGGCCGCCACCGGTGGCGCGGCGGGGCCCGTCAGGCCTATGGCGCGGCCTTTTCGGGGGTCTTGCGAGCCCGGGCGATCTCGCTCCAGGCGGCCTCGAGGACCTGGTTCAGGCCGGCGCCGGTTGCCGCGCTGATGCCCAGCAGGGTGATCCCCCGCCGCTTGAAGGGCGCCGCCAGCTGCTTGAAGCGGCGCTGGACGTCGGGCAGGTCCATCTTGTTCAAGACCACGATCTGGGGCCGGGTAGCCAGTTCCGGATCGTAGAGGACCAGCTCCCTGTTCAGCGTCTCGTAGTCCCGCAGGGGCGTACGGCCGGGGACGACGCTGACCTCGAGCAGGTGAATCAGCACGCGCGTCCGCTCGAGGTGGCGCAGGAATCGATCCCCCAGGCCGGTTCCGGCGTGGGCGCCTTCGATCAGGCCCGGGATGTCCGCGACCACGAACGACCGGTCGTTTGAAAGCTGCACCATCCCCAGGTTGGGGACCAGCGTCGTGAACGGATAGTCGGCGATCTTGGGCCGGGCCGCCGAGATGCGGGAGATCAAAGAAGACTTGCCCACGTTCGGAAAGCCCAGCAGGCCGACATCGGCCAGCAGCTTCAGGTCGAGGCGCAGGTTCCGTTCCTCGCCCGGTAGACCCGGCTCGGACTTGCGAGGCGCGCGGTCCGTCGAGGTGGCGAAGTGGATGTTTCCGCGCCCGCCCTTGCCGCCCCGGGCGGCCACGAAGGTCTCGTCCGGCTCCCGCAGATCCGCCAGCAGGGTTCCGCTGTCGTCGTCGTACACCTGGGTCCCGGGCGGCACGCGCAGGACCAGGTCCTGGCCGCCCCGGCCGTAGCGATCCTTGTTGGCGCCGGCGTCGCCGGGCGGGGCCTTGTACTCGCGCTGGTACCGGAAATCCAGCAGGGTGGACAGGCCTGGGTCCACGCGCAGCACCACGCTGGCGCCGTCGCCGCCGTCACCGCCCGAGGGGCCGCCCTTGGGGACGAACTTCTCGCGGCGAAAGGCAACGGCGCCGTTGCCGCCGTTGCCGCCGCGCACGAAAATCCGCGCCTGATCGACGAATTGCATGGTCGGCGCGGCCTGGATCGGGAATCAGAGCGGGAAGATGTCCGGGACGAGAGTCGCTTCCCGGCCAGGGCAGGCCGCTAGGCGGCTGCCGCTACGGCCTGGGGAACGATGCTGACCAGGCTCTTCGCGCCCGACCGGTAGAACTTCACGGTGCCCGTCTTCAGGGCGAACAGCGTGAAGTCGCGGCCCATGCCGACGTGGGGCCCCGCGTGGACGACCGTCCCGACCTGACGGACCAGGATGTTGCCGGCCAGCACGTGCTCGCCCGCGTGGCGCTTGATGCCACGGCGCTGTGCCTGCGAGTCGCGGCCGTTCTTGGAGCTTCCTTGACCCTTCTTGTGTGCCACGGGATTCCTCGCTTAGGCGGCGTTGATGGCGGTGATCTTCAGCGCGGTGAACGGCTGGCGATGACCGGCCTTGCGGCGGTACGCCTTGCGGCGCTTGTACTTGAAGATGGTGATTTTCTTGCCCCGGCCCTGCTCGACGATCTCGGCATCGACCGAGACCCCGGCCACCCTGGGCTGTCCGATGCGCACGTTGCCGCCGTCGTCGGCGAACAACAGGGTATCGAACGTGAACTTGGTTCCCGAGTCGCCCTCGAGCTTCTCGACCCGCAGGGTCTCGCCCTGCTCGACGCGATATTGCTTTCCACCAGTTTGAATGACGGCGTACATGGAACGGGTGCCCTCCAGGCGAAGCGCGGTAGTTTAGGGAGACGGGCGCTCTTGTCAAGCGCGGCAGCGACGGAGCCAGCATCAGAGTTCAAGGGAAGCGCCAAACCGCCGATTTTCCAGGGTCTACCCCCCGCCCCTGGAATGATGTCAACTCTGTCCGGCGACAATCCCTGGCCGAGACGGCTCAACATAGCCGTCTTGCTGGACCACCTGAACTTTTTCGGGCGGGGCTACGAGGGACAGCTGCGCGACGCGCTCCACCGGCGCTGCCGCGCCAGCGGACACAACCTGCTGCTGATCTACGGCGGCGCGCTGGACGAGCCTACGGTCCTGTCCTCGGCCGACAACGTCATCTTCGACGTGCTGCGGGCCGATGACTTCGACGGGTTCATCGTCGCCTCGGCGCTGCTGTCCACGTTCTGCGGCGCCGGCGGGGTCGAGCGCCTGGTGGAGCGGTACCGCGGGGCGCGGCTGTGCAGCGTGGGGACGGCCATCCCGGGCGTGCCCAGCCTGGTGCTGGACAACCGCGCGGGGATGGACGCTGCCGTCGAGCACCTGGTCCGCGATCACGGCTGCCGGCGGCCGGTGTTTCTCGCGGGAACGGCGCACAACCCCGAGGCGGACGCGCGCTTCGAGGCCTACCGCGCGGTGCTGGAGCGCCACGGCATCCCCTTCGACCCCTCGCGGGTCGCCAGCGGACAGTTCCTGCCGACGCTGGGCCGGCGGGCCATGGACGAGATCCTGGACCGCGGTGTGGCGTTCGACGCGGTGGTGGCGGCGAACGACAGCATGGCCATCGGCGGCATCCAGGCGTTACGCCAGCGGGGCCTGCGGGTCCCGCAGGACATCCCCGTCACCGGGTTCGACGATCTGACGCTGGCACGGCTGGGAAATCCGCCGCTGACCACCGTCGCGCAGCCGTTCGATCGCTTCGCGGATCTGGCCGTCGCCTGCATCGAGGATCAGGTCGTCGGCCGGCCGGTGGCGACGCTGACCGAGATCCCGTCACACTTCGTGCGGCGCCAGTCGTGCGGCTGTGGTCATCGGGACGCGGCCTCGCCCACCGGCAGCAGGCCGGGACGCGACGTCCACGGTCTGACCAGCCGGGTCCGCTCGTTGAGGCCCATCCTGGCGGACATCCTGCAGACCGGGACCGACGACGGCGTGGCCGCCGCGACCACTCTCAGCGATGGCCTGGGGGCCGAGATCGGGGGCGAGAAGGAGGCCTTCCAGACCGCCGTGGGCACGCTGCTGGCCAGTGGACACGACGACGGCGAGCGGCGACGCGCGCTGCTGGGGGCGATCAACCTGCTGCGCAACGATCTGACGGGCGAAATAGACGTTCGCCTGGAGCGGGCGTTCTACGACGCGCTGAGCCTGGTCGCGACGACGAATACCGCCGCGCAGGTGCAGCACCGCCTGGACCTGGACGATACGGGCGAGCAGGCGTCGACGGCCTTCGACCTGGCGTCGTTGCGGGACTCGCTCAGCCGCGCGCTGCCGGCGGTGGGCGTGAAGACGGCGTTGCTCTCCTGCGTGGGTGACGGCTCGAGCACCGAGCTGGAGTCGATCGTGTACCTGGTCGACGGGGTGGCGCGCGGCCCGCGCCGGATCCGGTTCCCCGCCGGGCGGTTGCTGCCGCCGGACGTGCTGCAGCTGGAGCGGCAGGGCACCTTCCTGGTGTTCCCGCTGGTGCACGAGCAAGAGCTGCTGGGCGTGATCGCCTTCGATCACCGCGACGGGAACAACCCCTACATCGCCTTTCGCAACCAGATCGCCGTGGTGCTGAGGAACATTCGCCTGCACCAGGAGGTGCTGCGCAAGACGATGCTGCACGAGCGCAGCGTCCAGGATCGCCTGTCGGCCGCCAAGCGCCTGGAGGCGTTGAGCGTGCTGGCGGGCGGGGTGGCGCACGATCTCAACAACGCGCTGGGCCCCATGCTGGCCGTCCCCGACGTCATCATGAACCAGCTCACGCGGCTGGTCAGCGACCAGGCCGCGCTGGGCGATCTGCGCGAGGACGTCGACAGCATCAAGACGGCCGCCAAGCGCGCCGCGCAGACCATCAAGGATCTGCTGACGCTGGGACGGCAGGGGCGGCGTCCCAAGGCCGATCTCGAGCTGAACCGCCTGGTGAAGTCGTGCCTGCTCGCCTCGCCCTGGGCGGCCGGCAACGACGAGGCCAAGATCGAGCTGCGGCTGGAGCTGTCGCCCGAGCCGCTGGCCATGCACGGGGCGGAGTCGCAGCTGGCCCGCGCGGTCTCGAACCTGTTGCGCAACGCCCTGGAGGCGGTCGCCCTCAACAGCGCCCCGGACGGCGACCGGGCGCCCGGCGGCGAGAGGACAGCGGAGACAGCGCGCGGGGCGCCGGCGCGCCGCGGGGGGCAGGTCAAAGTCTCGACCTCGCGCGTGCATCTGCTCAACACGCGGGCGGGCTTCGAGGCGATCCCGCCTGGTCATTATCTTGTTCTCGCCATCTCGGACACGGGCTGCGGCATCCCCGCCCAGGACATGGATCGCGTCTTCGAGCCGTTCTTCACCAGCAAGCGCTCGGGCGAGGATTCGGGCACGGGCCTGGGGCTGGCCATCGTCATGGGCGTGGTGAAGGAGCACGAGGGCTTCATCGACGTGACCAGCCAGGTGGGCGGGGGCACGACGTTCACCATCTACCTGCCGGCAGGGACCGCCCTGCCCCACGCGGACGCGGACGCGAACACGCCGGCACCGCGCGGACACGCGCGGCTGCTGGTGATCGACGACGACGAGACCCAGCTACGGACGTACCGGCGCGTGCTGACGCACCTGGGGTATGCCGTCGAGACGTCTTCCAGCGGCGGCCGGGCCTGCGAGCTGTTCAAACAGGCGGCGACCAACGGCAGCGAGCCATTCGATCTGGTGCTGGTGGACATGCTGCTGGGCGAGGCGCTGGACGGGTTGCAGGTGGTGGAGCAACTGCAGGCCGTGGTGCCGAAGCAGAAGGCCATCATCGTCAGCGGCCACGCGCCGAACGAGCGGGCCGACAACGCCATCAAGAGTGGCCTGGCCTGGCTGTCGAAGCCCTACGACATCGACTCGCTGGCCAACGTCATCGCCCAGACGCTGAACCGAGCCGCGAACTA
>Ga0070658_10002452_pt1 | contig 15516 bp, 14 predicted proteins | sample KBSC13metaG_FD_64664 | JGI IMG/M metagenome (GOLD analysis project Ga0070658, IMG submission 64664) | Corn rhizosphere microbial communities from Kellogg Biological Station, Michigan, USA - KBS C1-3 metaG | ecosystem: Host-associated > Plants > Roots > Rhizosphere > Soil ...
GAGCGCCAGGAGCGCCAGAAGTTCGCCAGGGTGATCAGGATCCCGATCGCCAGCAGGATCGAGCCCAGCGACGTGATCAGGTTCAGCACGCCCAGTCCGTCGGTGAGCGCGTAGGTGTAGACCCGCCGGCGCATTCCCAGCAACCCCGAAAGGTGCATGGGGAAGAAACCGGCGTTGAAGCCGGCGAACATCAGCCAGAAGCTGAGCTTGCCCAGCTTCTCGTCCAGCATCCGGCCCGTCATCTTCGGCCACCAGTGATAGAGGGCGGCGAACACCGGGAACACGTTCGCGCCGATCAGCACGTAGTGCAGGTGCGCCACCACGAAGTACGTGTCGTGAACCTGCCAGTCGAACGGGATCATCGCCGTCACCACGCCGGACAGGCCGCCGATGACGAAGGTGGCGATGAACGCCACCGCGAACAGCAGGGAGGTGGTGCGGACCGGGCGCCCCTTCCACAGCGTGGCCACCCAGCAGAAGATCTGGATCGTGCTGAACAGCGAGATGGTCATGCTGGCGGCGGCGAAGAAGCTCATGGCCAGCTGGCCCATCCCGACGGCGAACATGTGGTGCACCCAGACGCCCATGCCCACGATGCCGGTCAGCACCGTCGAGGCGGCGACGATGGGGTGCCCGACGATGGGCCGTCGCGCGTACACCGGCACCAGCATCGAGATCATGCCCGTGGCCGGCAGGAAGACGATGTACACCCAGGGGTGGCCGAAGAACCAGAACAGGTGCTGCCACAGGATCGGATCGCCCCCCGCGCGCGTCTCGAAGAAGTGCGTCCCCCAGCGACGGTCGAGCTCGAGGAACACGCACGCCGCCGTGAGGGCGGGCAGCGCCAGCAGCGCCAGCGCCGAGGTGGTCCCCGTGCTGTAGAGAAACAGCGGCATGCGCGCCAGGGTCATGCCCGGGGCGCGGTGCTTCAGGATCGTCACGATGAAGTTCACCGCGCCCACCGTGGTCGAGATGGTGAGCGCGGTCATCGCCGCCGGGTAGAAGTCCATGTTCAGCGCCGGGTCGTAGCGGCGGGCGGCGAGGGGGACGTAGGCGAACCAGCCCGCGTCGGGCGCCTGGCCGAAGGCGACGCTGGCGTACAACAACACGCCGGACAGCAAGAACATCCAGTAGCTGAACGCGTTCAGCCGGGGAAAGGCCATGTCGCGCGAGCCGATGAACAGGGGGACCAGGTAGTTGCCGAAGCCGGAGAGGATGGGTGCGGCGTACCACATGATCATGGTCAGGCCGTGCATGGTGAAGACCTGGTTGTAGGCCTCGGGGGACAGCAGGCGCCGCTCGGGGCCGATCAGCTGCAGCCGCATCAGCACGGCCTCGACCCCGCCGATCAGCAGGAAGACCAGGGCGGTGGCCAGGTAGCGCAGGCCAATCCGCTTGTGATCGACGGTGCCCAGCCAGCCCCACAGCGTGTGCGGCGAGCTCCATTGCCGCTCCAGCCGCTCGGCCACGTCGACGATCGGCATCGCGGACCAGGACGACCGGACGCCCGTCGTGACCTCGCCGGGGTGGAGCGTCATCGATCCTGTCGCCGTCTCGGCCATCTGTCTCCTGGGCCAGCCACGCCGGCCGCGCGCGCGATGACTTAGCCATCGTTGCGGGCTGGAGCAACGAGCGATCGACATCTGGTGAAACGTTTTCTGTGCCAGCGTCTGCGAAGCGAGCAATATTGGAGAGCAACAATGAGCGGCGCCGACAGCAGAGATCGCCGGCAGGCGCGGCGATGGCTTCCCCTCGCGGCAATCAGCGTGATCGCCGTCGCGAGCGCGGGCGCGGCCCTGGGTCGCCGGCTGGATCCCACCCGCCACGCCGCCGCTTTCTGCGATCCCGCCGTCCCGGCGGGCATCGTCGGCGCCCCCGTTCCACCGTTCACCGCCGTCGATCAGGACGGGAACAGGATGACGGACCGCGATTTCCATGGGAACCCATGGATTGCCGATTTCATCTTCACCTCGTGCATGGGGTCCTGCCCGGTGCTGACGCAGCGGCTGGTGGCGCTGCAGGCCAGCCTGCCGGGGGTGCCCGTCCGGTTCGTCTCCTTCTCCGTCGACCCCGCCCGTGACACGCCCCCGGTCATGAAGGCCTACGCGGCGCGCTGGCACGGCGATCCGGTGCGCTGGCGCCTGCTCGCCACCGATGGCGAGACCCTGGCGCGGGTCGGCGCGGCCCTGGGCGGCGCGGAGGACCCCTCGGCCGCGGGAACGGCGTTCCACTCGGATCGCTTCGCCCTGGTGGACGGCGCGGGCCGGTTGCTGGGGCTGTATTCCTCGGCCAGTGAAGAGCAGCTGGCGCGCCTGCGACGCGACCTGCAAGCCGCGCTACCCCGGACGCAAGAAGCGCCAGCGGCCCGGACGATCGCCGTCCGGCCCGCTGGCGCCCAGGGTCCGTGAAGGTCCCGTGGCCTCGATGACTAGTGCTTGGCCGTACCCGGGGCGGCCATCTTCCGGTGCTGCTCCGCCAGGACGGCCGAGGGGGTGATGTTGGCGATGGCGGCGCGCAGCTTGTTGCTCCAGCCGGCGACGACGTCGCCGTCGCCCTTCATCATGGCCTCGTAGCCCACCTTCGCCACCTCGTCGGCCGGCTGCTTCTTGTCGGTGCCGACTTTCGTGTCCATCAGGTCGGCCCGCTCGAAGAACTCGGTCTCCGTCGCGCCGGGCATCAGACAGGTGACCGTCACGCCGCTGTCCTTCAGTTCGGCGCGCAGCGCGAAGGAGAACGAATCGAGGAGCGCCTTCGTGCCGTTGTACACGGCCTGGAAGGTGCCGGGCATGAAGCCCGCGATCGACCCGGTGATCAGGATCCGGCCCCGGCCCCGGGTCACCATGTCGCGACCCACCTGATGAATCAGCGCCAGCGTGCCCGTCACGTTGGTGTCGATCACGCGCTGGATGTCCTTCCAGTTCTGATCCAGGAACGACTTGCCTAGCCCCCGGCCGGCGTTCGCCAGCAGGGCGTCGACCGGCCGACCGGCGGCGGCGGCGTACAGCTGCTCGACGCCCCGGGACGTGGCCAGGTCCGCCTCCACCGCCTGCACCTGGCGCCCCAGCCGGCGCAGCTGCTCGGCGGCGGTCTGGATGCTCGGCTCGTCCGCGGCGATCAGCAGGTCGAACCCCCCCTTGGCACAGCACTTCGCCAGCTCGTAACCGATGCCCGAAGACGCGCCGGTCACGATCGCAAAAGGAACGTCAGTCGTCGTCATGTGAATCCTCCGTTGTTATCCGTCGTCGTTCTGATGCTTCGCCAGGCGCGCGCGACCGCTCAGGCCGACAGCACGACCTTCTCGCAGTTCTCTTGCTTCTTCACGAACAGCTCGTACGCCTCGGGGGCCTGATCCAGGCGCATGCGGTGGGTGATCACGAAGCTGGGATCGATCTCGCCCCGCTCGATGTGGCCCAGCAACGGCTCGAGGTAGCGGTGCACGTGACATTGCCCGCCCCGCATGGTCAGGCCGCGGTTCAGCAGCGAGCCCATGGGGAACTTGTCGATGAGCCCGCCGTACACGCCCACCACCGAGACGATGCCCCCGTTGCGGCAGGCGCGGATCGCCTCGCGCAGCGCGATGGGGCGCTCGGTCTCCAGCATCAGCGCCTGCTTGGTGCGATCGTAGGCGTAGCTGACGCCGTGGCTGTGCGCCTCGGCGCCGACGGCGTCGATGCAGGCGTCGGGGCCCCGGCCGCCGGTCAGCTCACGCAGCGCCTCGTGAACGTTCTCTTCCTCGTAGTTGATGATGTGCGTGGCGCCGGCCTTGTCGCGCGCCATGTTCAGGCGGTAGTCGAAGCGGTCGATGGCGATGACCCGCTCGGCGCCCAGCAGCCGGGCGCTGGCGATGGCGAACTGGCCCACCGGTCCGGCGCCCCACACCGCGATGACCTTCCCCGGTTTGATCTCGCACATCTCGGCGGCCATGTATCCTGTGGGGAAGATGTCCGACAGGAACAGCACCTGCTCGTCGCGCAGGCTGGCCGGCACCTTGATGGGGCCCACGTCGGCGAAGGGCACCCGCACGAACTCGGCCTGACCACCGGCGAACCCGCCCAGGATGTGCGAGTAGCCGAAGATCCCGGACGGCGAGTGTCCCCACAGCCCCTCGGCCATCCAGGCGTTGGGGTTGCTGTTCTCGCACAGCGAGAACAGCTTCTCGTGGCACATCACGCACTGCCCGCAGGCGATGGGGAAGGGGACGACCACGCGGTCGCCTACCTTCAGCTTCTTCACCCCGCGGCCGATCTCGACGACCTCGCCCATGAACTCGTGCCCCAGCACGTCCCCCTTCTCCATCGAGGGGATGAGCCCGTTGTAAAGGTGCAGGTCCGATCCGCAGATGGCGGTCGAGGTGACCCGCAGGATGGCGTCGCCGTCGTTCAGGATGCGCGGATCCGGCACCGTCTCGACGCGGACCTTCTTCTTTCCCTCCCAGCAGTTCGCTTTCATGTCCGTTCTCCTCGTCTGTCGCTTGTCAGTCGGTCGGGTGCTCGTCGTCCGCAGCCGGACGCGCCGGATGGGGACCCTTGTGAATGCTGGCGTCGGACTTCATGACCTGCCCCGTCTCCAGCAGCTGCTTCAGGCGGCCCAGGTCGCTGGTGATGACCTGCTCCGGCAGGCGGTGAATCAGCTTGCCCACGGCCTTGCCCAGCTTCCCGGCAGGCGGAAGCACGTTCATCTTCAGGTGCACCTCGGTGCCGCGGCCGCCGGGCGCCGGCAGGAAGCGGACCTCGCCGACGTGGTCGAAGGTCGCGTCGGCCACGGACCGCCAGGCGATCAGGTGGTCGGGCCGGTCATCGGTGATGACGGCGTCCCATTCCAGCTCCTCGCGCCCGGTGATGGAGGCGTGCCAGCGCGACCGCAGCCGGTCCTTCACCTCGACCGAACGCACGTGGGTCATGAAGCGGGCCAGGTTCGTGAAGTCGCGCCAGAACGCGTAGATCTCGGTGGCGGGGCGGTGGATGGTGATGACCGCCCGCACGGGCACGCTGGGATCCTGCGCCTTGCTGCGCCGGGGGCCGGTGGCGCGCGCCAGCGCCGCGCTGTCGTCGTCCGGTTCGTCCTGGCGGCGCAGGCTGGCCCAGGTGTCCAGCGCCGTCACGCCGGCCACGGCCGCCAGCGCCAGCCCGGCGCGCTGCGAGTCGGTGCGGCGGTCGAAGGCCATGGCGCCTCCCAGCAACGCCAGGTCGACGACGTCGCCCGCCACGCGCGACCACAGGTAGCGTCCTGGCCGCTTGGGCAGCAGCAGCCCGACGCCGGCCGCGACCTCGCGGGCGCCCAGCGCCCGCAGGATGCTCCGGCTCCGCGAGCTGTCGCGAACGCCGATCAGTTGCGCCAGCTGGGAGGGCGCCAGCAGCTCGGCGGTGCCCAGGCCGATGCTGAACCAGCCGAGACCGCGGGCCCACGGGTTCGTGGCGCGCGTGGTCTGGCGGGACCGCGCCGGCTGGCGTGTCTGGTTTCCAGGGCGCGGGGGCGCGGTGAGCGCCGAGGGGGAGAGGGTATCCAGGGCGCGAGCGCCCACCTTGCTCTGACTGCTTCGAGTCTGGTCGTCATTTCGAGCTTCCATGTCGTCCTTCCTTTTCGTTCCTGGATGCGAGACCGGGGAATGTGTGGGCCGAGCGCATGCCGGCGCCGCGCCATTCGCTGCAACCGCGATGCCTTCATGAAAGGCCCGGCAACTCCTCGATGGGGGCGCGCTGGTAGTCGCGTGAACGTAACTGTCGGCGCGAGAGGGTCACGCGCGCGAGCCCCCGTTACAGCGGCGAGGCGTTCAGCTGGGCAGGTCGATGCGCGCGCGCAGCTCGCCGGCGCGCGTGCGGCGCTCGGCTTCGCCCAGCCACGCCACCAGCAACGCCAGTCCCAGCACCAGCAGGATCACCCCGGCCGGGATCCACATCAGCAGCCCGGCTAGCTGCTGATCGCGCAGCGGGTCCAGCCCCGCCGCCCGCGCGCGCGCATCATAAAGTGGGTACCAGAGCCGCCGCCCGAAGGTGATGAGCGCGCCCAGGATGCCGCTGTGCATGCCGGTGATGAACACGAACAGCAGGCTCGCTCCGTATCCGCGGCGGCCATAGCGGCCCTGCACCAGCGCCCACCAGAACAGCGCCGCGGTCACGAAGAAGCAGGCGTGCTGCAAAGCGTGCACACCCTCGTGCCTCATCGCGCCCTCGAAGAGCCCCGGCACGTGCCAGATCCAGAGGGCCAGCGCGTGCAGCACCAGGATCGTGACGGGCGCGGTAACGGCGCGGAAGGGCCGGCGCACGGCGGGCGTCTGCCCGAGCGACAGCGTCGAGACGCGCCAGCGCTCCGGCAACGCCCACGCCGCTGTGAGCCAGGGCTTTCCCATGACCATCAAGGGCGCGGCGACCAGCATCAGCAGCTCGTGCTGGCCCATGTGGGCCGAGAACAGGACGTCGCTCAACCGGTCCAGCGGCGACAGCAGCGCGATCACCAGCGTGGTGATGCCGCCGGCGAAGGCGACCACGTTTCCAGGGCGCACGCCGCGACCGCGGCCGGCGTGCCGCCACAGGCGCAGCAGTCCGACCGTGTAGAGGGCCGCGGAAGCGCACAGCGCGGTGGCCATGACCGCGTCCCACGCGCCGGCGCCAGGGTTGCGGACCGCCGCCTCGACCGCGTGCAGGTCAGACACGCGGCACCCCGTAGCTGGCCAGGATCCTGGTGATGGCGGGGCGCTCCTGCTCCAGGGCCCGGTCCAGGCGCTGCAGCAGCGCCTCGTCGCCGGCCCCGTGGCGCACGCCCACGGTGATCTCGAAGGTGAACGTCAGCCCGGGCTCGGCCGGGATGGGCGTCAGGGTCAGGGGCAGGTGGTGCGCGTGCGCGAAGTAGCCCGCCTGCGGCCCCCAGGCCGCCGCGACGTCGATGTCGCCGCGCTCGAGCGCGCGCAGCAGGTCGAGGGGCGGCGACGGCTGGGCATAGTTTCCGTACACGGCGTAACCGACGACGTTGTCCACGATCCCCCGGCGCGCCAGCGCCGCCTCGGGCGGCGGATTCTGGCCGTCGTCGCCCACCAGGGGAATGCCGATGCGCAGGCGGCGCAGGGCCGGGTCGTCGAACGACCGGATGGCCGGCCGGCCCCGCGGGGTCACGAAGACGTAGCTAGACCGGTAGTAGGGCCGCGTATGCGCGACCATGGCCGCCTGCGCGGGCACGCCCATGATCACGTCGCAGGTCCCGCGCGCCAGCGTGTTGCGGACGAAGCCGCGCCGTTGTGGCCACCAGGTGTAAGTCAGCTCGGCTTTCAGGGCGTGGGCCAGGCGCTCGGCGATCTTGTTCTCGAAGCCCTCCTGGCGCTGGTTCGAGTAGGGCAGGTTGTTGGGATCGGCACAGACGCGCAGCACCGTCCGCGCACCCGACGGGCCCGCGGCGGGCAGGTTGACCGCGGCGGCCAGCAGGGCCCCGATGATGGCCAGCGGGCTCACCCGAGCGGCCTCCGGCGGTGGAACCGGCGCTGCTTCCAGTAGAAGACGCCCCCGCCCAGCACCACGATCAGCAACAGATCCAGCCCCACCCGCGACAGCACGCGCAGCGCCAGCGCCGGCTCGCCGATCGCCACGGCGGTCCCGGCCAGCGCCACGCCCGGGACGGCGACCAGCACCATCAGGGGACCCACCACGTATAGATCCCGCAACGACACGACCATCATCACGCCGGCGATCGCCGCCGCGGCGGTGGTGGCCAGGGGAGCGATGGCGAAACCCGCGAAGACGGTCAGGATCGGCTGCCGCATCACCAGTTCGTGCGGATGTCCGGGATGGATGAGGCCCAGGATGGCCATCATCAGCAGCGCGGCGGTGAACAGCACGGCGTAGCCGACCGCGATCGAGAGCAGCGCGTGGCCACACAGACGGCGCGCGCCCACGACCAGCCCCTGGGCCAGCTTGGCCACCGGCTCGAAGCCCGGGGCGATGATCGACGCGCCGACGAACGCGATGGCCTGAGACACCGGGTCCAGCACGAAGCCGCAGGCCGCGATCAGTCCGCCCAGCGCCATCAGGACCAGATAGTTCGTGGACAGCCGCCCGTGGTTGCGGAGATCCGACTCCATCTCTTCCCATAGCGCCTCGTCGGCGTCGGTCTCGATCATGTCGCTGCGCCTTCGATCCAGCAGCGCGGTCGACTGTCCAAGCACGACCACCACGGGGCGCTCCAGGTTCGCCTGGGCGGGGCCGACACGGCGCAGGACCTCGTCGGCGTGGCGATTCAGCACGTCGACCTGCAAGACGTCACCGGGCGGCTTGACCGAGCTCCCGCGCAGGTGTGAAAGGCCGATCACCCCGTCGAGGGGCGCCAGGTCAGCGGCCAGGGCGCTGACCGCGGCGCCGTCGCCCTGGATCGTTATTCGCCTGTGCATGGGAACCTCACGCCAGCTCCCGCGGACTGAGTATCAACGTCGGGTAGGCCTCGCACAGGATGAGCACGAAGAAGAACAGGGCCAGGGCCAGGCCCCACGAGGCGAGCGTCTTCTCCTGCTGGACCGTCGCGTGGCGGCGGGCGCGCCCGCACAGCCAGGCACCGAGCGAAAGCAGGATCAGGCCCCCCGCCGTCGCGACGATGAAGGGCCACCGCCGATCGTGCGCGTTCGCGAACCGCACCGCCATGTAACGAAGCAGGAAGTCCGCCACCCAGCTGAGCGGCGCCAGCAGGACACCGGTCCACAGGCGGACCAGACCGGGCGCCGGCTCCGGCGCTTGCGCGGACGCGAGGGCGGCGCCGCTGGTCGACGGCTCGGTCATGTCGGCCACAGCAAGGGGTCGAAGTACAGCAGCGCCATGGCGGGCAGCCATTCGACCACCGAGAAGTACCAGAGCAGCGCCCCCGCCTCGACGTCGCCGAAGTGCTTCTCCTCGACGCGCCCGCGGTAGAGCAGCACCAGCATCATCGCGTTCTCGAGGACGCCCGTCAGCACATGGGCCGTGTGCAGTCCGAAGGTCATCCAGAACACCGAGCCGCGCGCGTCGGTATCCCAGCGGAACGGCAGCAAGCGGATCTCGAAGCAACGCAGGACCAGCATGGCGGCGCCCAGCGCCGTGGCCAGCAGCAGGCGCGCCCGCGTCGCCTTCAGCCGGCCGTCGCGGGCGGCGCGCACGGCGCCCATCGTGGGCAGCACGCTGGCCAGCAGCAGCGCCATCTGCACGATGGCCACCTCCAGCGTCGGCCACCCCAGCCGGACGGGGCGCCAGGCGTCCTCGTTCCCGCGCAGGTACAGGTAGCTGACCAGCAGCAGCGCCATCGTCGTCGCCTCGATGGCGACCATCAGCAGCACGCCCCACCACAGCGGCGCGCGATGGCCGAAGGCGTGGGAGGGCAGCCCGGACACATCCAGCGAGCGCGGCGCAGCGGGGTTGTTCGCGGTGGCGCTCATGCGGCCTTCGTCCCTGGCTGCTCGGCGTGCAGCGGCGTCGGTCTGCCCTTCGGCCAGAACCAGCCCACCATCACCGGGACGCCCAGCGCCACCGCGACGGGCAGGCCCCAGGGCGTGAACATCGACACGATGAACCCGACGCCGGTGACCGCCGCGGCGGCGAGCGGCCAGATCGACGGACCGGCCAGGATGGTCCGATGATCGGGCGCCGCGTCCAGCAAGGTGGTGACCACGACCTCGCGCTGATCGGTGGCCAGGCCGGTGACCACGCCGCGGGCGGAGGGCTCCTCCCACAGCGGGGCGCGACTGGACACCGTGGGGATGTCCGCGAAGTTGTAAGGGGGCGGGGGCGAGGGGACCGCCCACTCCAGCGAGTCGGCCTGCCAGGGGTTCGCCTCCGCCCGCTGGCCCCTCCGGTGACTGACGATCACGTTCAGGAAGGTGATCAGGACGCCCAGGGCCAGCACGCCGGAGGCGACGGTGGCGAACAGGTTCAGGTGGTGCCAGCCGCTGCCGGGCAGGTAGGTGTACACCCGGCGCGGCATCCCGTGCAGGCCCAGCATGTGAAGGGGGAAGAACGTGGCGTTGAACCCCAGCAGCGTCAGCCAGAAGCTCAGCTTGCCGGCCCGCTCGTTCAGCAGTCGCCCGGTCGCCTTCGGGAACCAGTAGTAGACGCCGCCCAGCAGCGGGAACACCGCGCCGCCGATCAGCACGTAGTGCAGGTGCGCCACCACGAACATCGTGTCGTGCACCTGCAGGTCGATGGGCACCGCCGCCAGCATCACGCCCGTCAGGCCCCCCACCACGAACGTCACGAAGAACCCCAGCACGAACAGCAGCGGGGTCGCGAACCGCAGCGGCGCCCGCCACAGGGTGGCCAGCCAGCAGAAGAGCTGCAGCCCCGTGGGGATGGTGATGATCAGGCTGGAGGCAGTGAAGTAGCTGTCCCCCAGCTGGGGCAACCCGGCCGCGAACATGTGATGGACCCAGACGCCGAACGCGACGAAGCCGGTGGTCACGGTCGCCAGCACCACCACGTCGTAGCCCAGGACGCGCCGCCGCGTGAACGCCGGCAAGATCGCCGAGATCATGCCCAGCCCCGGCAGAAAGATGATGTACACCTCGGGGTGGGCGAAGAACCAGAACATGTGTTGCCACAGCAGGTGATCGCCCCCCTCGGCGTGATTGAAGAAGTGGGTGCCGACCAGGCGATCAAGCGCCAGGCAGCTGGACGCCACCACCACGGCCGGCATGGCGAAGATGATCATGAAGGCGACCACCAGAAAGGCCCACACCAGCAACGGCATGCGCGTGATCGACATGCCGGGCGCGCGCAGCTTGAAGATGGTGACCACCAGGTTCACCGCCGTGGCCAGCGCGGACAGCTCGGTGAACGTGATCATCTGCGCCCACACGTCCATGCGCTTGCCGGGCGAGAAGGCGGGGCCGGACAGCGGCGTGTACGCGAACCACCCGGCGTCGGGACCGGCCCGGAACGAGAAGCCCACGTACAGCAGCAATCCCCCCACCAGGTAGACGTAGTACGAGTAGGCCGACAGGCGCGGGAAGGCGAGATTTCGCGCGCCGATCATCAGCGGCACGATGAAGGTCCCCACGCCCTGCATGACCGGCACGGCGAACAGGAACATCATGGTGCTGCCGTGGGTGGTGAACAGGCGATTGTAGAGATCGGGGCCCACCATGGCGTTGGCCGGCCGCGAGAGCTGCAGGCGCATCAGCGCCGCCTCGATGCCGCCGGCGGCGAAGAACAGAAAGGCGGTGACCACGAAGCGCTTGCCGATCTCGGTGTGGCGCACCTCGCGCAGCCAGGCGGACAGCCCTCGCCCGGGCGACCACGTCGCCGCCAGCGCGTCGTTCATCGCAGCGCCTCCAGGTAGGTGACCAGGCTGTCCTGATCGGCCGCGCTCAACGGCGTGGGCGGCATGTGGCTGCCCGGCTTCACCGACTGCGCGTCGGCCACCCAGCGCCGCAGGTGGTCGTGAACGTTGGGCAGGCTTCCGGCGGCCAGGGTGGCACGGCTGCCGACGTGGGTCAGGTCGGGACCCATGGTGGCCCCGGCGCTGGTGCCCGCCACGCGGTGACACATCACGCAGGTGCCGTGCAGGAACAGGTCCTGACCGCGGCGCGCCTCGGCGCTCAGCGCTTCCTGGGGCGGGGCAGGGGTTCGCTGCGCGGACAGCCAGGCCTGGAACTTCTCCTCGGGCTCGGCGATCACCAGGAAGCCCATCTGGGCGTGCTGGGTGCCGCAGAACTCTGCGCACTGGCCGCGAAACACGCCCGCCCGGTCCGCCTGGATGTACGTGGTCGAGTCGTGTCCCGGGATCAGGTCGCGCTTGCCGTGCAGCTCCGGCACCCAGAAGCTGTGGATCACGTCGCGGGAGACCAGCCGCAGCAGCACCGGCCGGCCCACCGGCACGTGCAGCTCGTTCGCGGTCACGACTTCCTGATCGGGCGCCGTGCCGGGATAGCGCAGCTCCCACCACCACTGGCGGCCGATCACCTGCACGGTCAGCACGTCCTTCGCGCCCCGCATGGGGTTCAGCTGGTGACCACCGTGGATGCTGACGACCAGCAGACCGACCAGCGTCAGCGCCGTCAGCACCCCCCCGGCCGCGACCAGGCGCAGCCGGGCCGGCTCGTCGACCGCGGCGGCGCCGGGCCGAAGGGCGCCCAGCAGCAGCAGCGCCACGACCACCACGTACACGACGGCGCAGACCGCGAAGAACGCCCAGAAGACCTGGGCCAGGCGGGCCGCTTGCGGCCCTGCCGGTGCCAGCGCGTAGCCAGAGGCGGGCATCATGGCGGCGGCGCTCCCGGCGCCCGCACGGGTGCCTGGGCGGAGACCGTATTCTCGCCCGGCTTCACCTGCATGGCGTCGTTTCGCCCCGGCGCCCAGAACCCACCGGCCAGCCCTGGCATCGAGCGCACGTAGGCCACCAGCTGGGCCACCTGAAAATCCGGGATCTTGCCCCGGAAGGACGGCATGCCATTCGGCCTCCCCTCGACGATCGTCTGGTACACGTTCTCGGGCGAGCTTCCGTAGATCCACTTCGCGTCCATCAGGGCCGGCCCGATGGCGCCGCCGCCGTGCGCGTGACAGCCGGTGCAGTTGTAAGCGTCGAACAGGCGCTTGCCCTCGTTCATCGCATAGGCGTTCTGCTGGCTGTCCTTCAGGGTGCCGGCGATGGCGCTCGGCACCCCACCGGCGAACAGCGTGCTCAGCACGACGCCCCCGGGGGATTGCGAGAGCTCCTGCGCCGGTCGCACGTCGTGCGTCTCGTGCTTGCATCCGGCGCTGGCCCCCAGCGCCGCCACCAGCACGGCGGCCAGGCGGTGCCTCATGGCAGCGCGAACACGTACAACGTGCCCCCCTTGCTGGTGCGCCCGGGCAGGTCCTTCATCGTCGCGCCCCAGCCGTTGCCGGCGGTCGCGTCGCGCGGATCCAGATCGCCGCTGACGACGGCGCCAGCCCAGCCGCCCACCCCGGAGAACACGGCCACGTACTGCTTGCCGTCGGGGCCGCGGTAGCTGACCGGCTGGCCGATCACGCCCGACCCGGTCTGGAACTTCCACAGCAGCACGCCGGTGCGCGCGTCGACGGCCTTGAACCAGCCCTCCATGTCCCCGTAGAAGACCAGCCCGCCCGCGGTCGCCAGCGCGCCGCTCCAGGCGGGGAAGGACTCGCTCAGCCGCCAGACCGCCTTGCCGGCCACGGGATCCCACGCGGTGAACGACCCCCGGTTGCCGCCCGGCCCGGCGTGATAGCGCACGTTGGCGCCCACGTAGGGGGTGCCCGCGATGTAGCTGGCGTCGGTGGTCTCGATGTCCTCGCACAGGTTGTTGTGCGGGATGTAGAACCAGCCCGTCTGGGGCGAGAAGGCCATGGGCTGCCAGTCCTTCGCGCCGGGGGCCGCCGGGCAGACGTCCCGCACCACGCGCCCCTGGCGGGGTTTCTTGTCCTCGGCCGGCAGCAGGCGCCCCGTCTGCAGATCGACGCCGTGGCTGGAGTTCACCGTCGCGAAGGGCGTCGCCGACAGCACCTGGCCCGTCGCGCGATCCAGCAAGTAGAAGTACCCGTTCCGATCGGCGTGCCCCAGCACGGCGCGCGTCCGTCCGCCGAGGGGAAGGTCGACCAGCACGTCCTCGTTGACGCCGTCGTGGTCGTACAGGTCGTGCGGGCTCCACTGGTAGAACCAGACGGCGTGGCCGTCCACGGGCCGGCGGGCGAAGATGCCGGCGCTCCATTTGTTGTCGCCGGGCCGCATGTCGGGGTTCCACACGCCTGGATTCGCGGTGCCGTAATAGATCAGATCCAGCGCCGGGTCGTACGAGACGAAGCCCCACACCGTGCCGCCGCCTTGCCGCCAGTGGTCCGGCGGCCAGGTGTGAAGTCCCAGGTCCTTGCCGCGATCCTGCGCGTAGAACGGATGGAAGTCCGGACCGATCAAGCAGTCACCATCAGGCCCCGTGCTGTAGGCGCGCCACAGCAGCTTGCCGGTGCCGGCATCCAGCGCCGCCAGCCAGCCGCGCACCCCGAACTCGCCGCCGCTGTTCCCTACCAGCACCTTCCCCTTCACCACCAGCGGCGCCATCGTCATCGACTCGCCGTGGTTGATGTCACCCAGGCGGGTGCGCCACGCTTCTTTGCCGGTGGCGGCATCGACGGCGACCGTCTGGTCGTCCAGCAGGTTGAAGAACAGCTTTCCTTGCCAGAACGCGGGGCCGCGGTTGACCACGTCGCAGCAGGCGACGCCCTGCGCGGCGGCGCTGGGCTGCGGCTCGTAGATCCACTTGGGCGGACCGCCCGGGTTGCGCAGATCGAAGGCGTAGGCGCGGTTCGGGAAAGGCGTCACCAGGTACATCGTATCGCCCACGATCAGCGGCGCGCCCTCGTGACCCTTGGGGATGCCCGTCGAGAACGTCCAGGCGACCTTCAGTCGGGAGACGTTGCCGGTGGCGATCTGCTCCAGTTCGCTGAAGCGACGGTTCTGGTAGTCCTTTCCGACGACGGGCCAGTCGCCGTCCGGTTCCGCGCGCGAGGCGGCGACCGCCCGTTCATGGCAGCCCGTGGCAGCCAGCAGCAGGACCGCGCAGAGCCCGAGACGTACCGGGGCCTCGAGTGACCGGGGACGCGATGCGGGGGGGCGCATGGATTCGACGCCTTCGATGCGTCCGAGCACCGCGCTTGTAAAGGCCGGATCAAGATGCCGAGCTGACCCGCCTCGTCGATCCTTGCCAGGATCGTTCGTGTCTGGTTTCGGTGGCGCCTGCGGGGCCTTACCTCCGGGCGCGTCGAAATCATCCTGTGTCGGCGATGCTCGACGCGTGGATGGCGCCGCAAGGCCTGGAGTGGTTTCGCGCGCGGCGGTTCGGGCGCGGGCCGTACGCCGGCTCCGGTTCCGCCGCCGCGGCGGTCGCGCTGTTTCAGTGGCAGACGATGGACCGCGTGCTGCGCAGCGAGCGGCCGGTCGACCTGATGACGGTGGCGGCGGGGCAACTGGTCGACACGGCGCCCCCGCGCGGCTGGGACGACGTGCAGCGCCTGATGCAGCAGGGGGTCAGCGTGGTGGTGCGGGGCAGCGAGGCGCACCATGCGGGGCTACGCGCGCTGGCGGACGAGTTCGAGGCCACCTTTCCTGGCGAGACGCACGTGCAGCTGTACGCGACCCCGGGCGGAACCAACAGTTACGGATGGCACTTCGACTTCGAGGACGTCTTCATCGCCCAGACGGCCGGCGTGAAGAATTACTACTTCCGCGCGAACACGGTGGCGCGCCACGCCGAGCTGGGGGCGCCGCTGGACTTCACGGCGATCCGCCACGAGACCTCTCCCATCTTCATGGCGCGTCTGATCGCGGGTGACTGGCTGTACATCCCGGCGCGCTGGTGGCACCTGGTGAAATGCGCCGAGGACGCGCTGTCGATCTCGGTCGGCGTCATGCCGCCAGAGGCGCTGAGGAACGCCAAGCGGCTGCCGCCGGGTTGGTCCGGCGGCAGCCCCTGAGTCGAAAGAAAGGCGGCACTGCCTCGCCGCCGGTGCTCAGCGCCGCCCCGCGCGCGCGCCGCGCATCGGCAGCGCGCGGGCGGGGCGAGGTCGATCAGGGCCCGCCGGC
>Ga0070658_10002455_pt1 | contig 15508 bp, 11 predicted proteins | sample KBSC13metaG_FD_64664 | JGI IMG/M metagenome (GOLD analysis project Ga0070658, IMG submission 64664) | Corn rhizosphere microbial communities from Kellogg Biological Station, Michigan, USA - KBS C1-3 metaG | ecosystem: Host-associated > Plants > Roots > Rhizosphere > Soil ...
GAACGCGATTTCGAGTACACCGTCGCATGGGTGGACTGCACCGCACGCGGCAACGCGCTGGGCCGCGGCGTGTTCTCGCGCGGCAATCATTGCGCCGCACCTTCAAGCTCCAAGTCACGGCGCGAGCGCGGCTTGCGGATGCCCGTCACGCCGCCGTTCTCATTGGTGAACGGCCTGACCTTGCACGCGTTCAATTGGCAGCACTTCCATCGCGCACCCAAGGCTATGCAGCGATCGCCGCAGCATTATCGGCCCTGGCTGTTCCCGCTGGACGGCATCCGCGACTGGAACCGGATGTACGGGCCGCACGGTTTCCTGCAATACCAATGCGTGCTGCCACCTCCGGCAGCCCGGGACGGTGTGCGCGAATTGCTGGACCGCATCGCTGCCAGCGGCAGCGGCTCGTTTCTTGCCGTGTTGAAGCAATTCGGGGCGGTCCGCTCGCCGGGCCTGTTATCCTTTCCGCGCCCCGGCACCACGCTGGCGCTGGACTTCGCCAATCGGGGTCCAGCCACGTTCGAACTGCTGGATCGGCTGGACGAGGTCGTGGCTGCTGCGGGGGGCGCGGTGTATCCGGCCAAGGATGCCCGCATGTCGGGGGAACGGTTTCGGGGCTATTTCCCGGCTTGGCGGCAGTTCTCCGAATTCATCGACCCGGCATTCTCGTCGGGGTTCTGGCGGCGGGTCATGCAGTGAACGGTCAAAGGATCCTGATCATCGGCGCCACATCCGCCATCGCGGAAGCCGTGGCGCGCCTGTACGCCACACGCGGCGCTTCGTTGTACCTGCTCGCGCGCGACCGGGATCGCGGCGAAGCCATTGGCCAGGATTTAACCGTGCGCGGTGCCGCGGAGGCGCACGCCGGCACCTTTGACGCCAGTGACTTGGCCATGCACGCCAGCGTGCTTGAAACCGCGTGGGCCGCATTCGGCGGTTTCGACATGGTCCTGATTGCCCACGGCACGCTGCCCGACCAGCCACGCTGCGACGCCGACACCGATTGCGCGCTGCGCGAATTCGCGATCAACGGTACCTCGACCATTGCGTTGGTGAATCGCATCGCGCAGAAGCTGGAAGCACAAGGCACTGGCACGCTGGCCGTGATTTCCTCGGTGGCGGGCGATCGCGGTCGCGCCAGCAACTATCTTTACGGATCGGCCAAGGCCGCCGTCAGTACCTACTTGAGTGGCTTGCGCCAGCGCCTGAACGCGCGCGGTGTCAACGTCCTGACGATCAAGCCCGGCTTCGTCGATACCCCGATGACCGCCGCTTTCAAGAAAGGGGCGTTGTGGGCAAAGCCCGAGCAGGTCGCGCGCGGCATCGTGCGCGCCATCGACAAGCGCCGCGGCGTGGTTTACCTGCCATGGTTCTGGTGGGGCATCATGGCCGTGATCCGGGGCATCCCGGAACTCGTGTTCCGCCGCATCAAGCTGTGAGGCCCGACGTGATCGACAAGAATGCGAAGCTCGTGCTGACGGGCGCGGCTGGGCTGGTCGGCCAGAACCTGGCCGTCGAACTCGAGGCGCGCGGGTACTCCAACGTCGTCGCCATCGACAAGCAGGAATACAACCTCGGCATCCTGCAACAACTGCACCCTGGCGTGCGCTGCGTGCTTGCGGATCTTGCCGAACCCGGCGCATGGGAGAACGAATTCGAGGGCGCGGCCTGTGTCGTGCAACTGCACGCCCAAATCACGGGCAAGCATTCCGACCTGTTCGTGCGCAATAACATCAACGCCACGCGGCGCGTGCTTGATGCCATGCGCACGCATGGGGTGCCGTACCTGGTGCACATCAGCTCGTCGGTGGTCGTGTCCGCGGCCGACGACGACTACACCAACACCAAGAAGGCCCAGGAGAAACTGGTGGTGGAAAGCGGTGTCAGGCATTGCGTGCTGCGCCCGACCCTGATGTTCGGCTGGTTCGACCCCAAGCATTTGGGCTGGCTTTCCCGCTTCATGGCCAAGACGCCGGTGTTCCCAATCCCCGGCGACGGCAGGTATATGCGGCAGCCGTTGTACGAGCGGGATTTCTGCCGCTGCATCGCGGTTTGCATCGAGCGCGAGCCGGAAGGGGACACCTACGACATCGTCGGCGACACCCGCGTCGATTACGTGGACATCATCCGCACCATCAAGCGGGTGAAGGGTTTGCACACCCTGATCGTGCACATCCCCTACGGATTGTTTCGTTTCCTGCTGAAGCTGTATGCCCTGTTCAGCCGCAAGCCACCGTTCACCGCTGATCAGCTCAAGGCCTTGACGGCGGGGGATGATTTCCAGGGCGTGGACACGCAGGCGACATTCGGCGTGAAACAGACGCCTTTCGAGGAAGCGGTGCGCGAGAGTTACTGCGACCCACGCTACAGCCACATTGTCTTGCGCCGTTGAGCACCAGAACCTGATGAATACATCCAGACACTTTGTCGTCCTTGGCGCCGGCCCGATGGGGCTGATGGCGGCCATGGAATTGCTGAAAGCCGGCCATCAGGTCGATTTGTACGAACGCGATGACCGCATCGGCGGCATGTCCGCGACTTTCGATTTCGATGGCTTGGAAATCGAGCGCTACTACCACTACCTGTGCAAGACCGACTATGCGTTCTTCAAGTTGCTGGAAGAGCTCGGCCTGTCACACACACTGCGCTGGGTCGATACCCACATGGGGTATTTCTACAACCGCAAACTGCAGGATTGGGGCAACCCGATTGCGTTGCTGAAGTTCGACGGTCTCGGTCTGGTCGGCAAGTTTCGTTACGGCTTACACGCGTTGCGCGCCAAGTCGGTCAAGGACTGGCGACCGTACGACCAATTGCTGGGGCAGCAATGGGTGCGCCGGTGGGTCGGCTCGCGCGCTTACGACGTGCTGTGGAAAAGCTTGTTCGACCTAAAACTGTACGAGTACGCCGACAAGATTTCGGCCGCGTGGATCGGCGCACGCATCCAGCGCATGGGCAATTCGCGGCGCAGTTTGATGCACGAAAGCCTGGGCTATCTCGAAGGCGGGTCGGCCACGCTGCTGAACGCGATGGAACGCTTCATCACCGAACGCGGTGGGCGCATCCATCTGAAATCGGGCATCGAGCGCGTCACGGTTCGCGACAACCGCGTGGCCGGCATCGTGACCAACGGGACGGAGCTCCCATGCGATGCCGTGGTCTGGACCGCGCCGATCCAGTACGTGCCGCGGGTCGTGCCCGACCTGCCGCCCGAGTTCGTGGCCCGCATCGATGCCATTCAGAACATCCCCGTTGCTTGCGTCATCCTGAAACTCAGTCAGCCGCTCAGCCGCAACTTCTGGACCAATATCAACGATCCAGCCATGAGCATTCCGGGCGTGATCGAGTATTCCAACCTGAATCCGGAGGGCGGCAAAACTATCGTGTATGCGCCGTTCTACATGCCCAAGACCCATCCGAAATGGTCGCGTCCCAACGACGCGTTCATCGAGGAGACGATCGGTTACCTCGGCCGGATCAATCCGGCGTTCAAACGCGAATGGGTACTGGCGAGCCATTGCCATCGTTACGATTTCGCGCAGACCATCTGCCCGCCGGGTTTTTACGACATGCTACCGCCGATGCGCACGCCGATCGAAGGCCTGTTCATGGCCGACACCGCGTACTACTACCCCGAAGACCGTTCGATCACCGAAAGCGTGCGTGTGGCGCGCACCCTGGCGGCCACGGCAATTCAAGGATCAACCCCATGACTGAAACCCGCGACCAGCTTGAAACCCTGTACAAACAGCGCTTCCCGGAACAGGAACTCGCGCGCAAACATGCCATCTGGAAAGTGCTGTGCAGGAATTTCTTCAGCCGTTACGTCAAGCCGACGGACACCGTGGTTGACATCGGCGCAGGTTATTGCGAGTTCATCAACAACATCCCCGCTGCGCAGCGCATCGCGGTGGACCTCAATCCCGAGGTTGCCCGATTTGCGAGCCCCGGCGTACGCGTCATCAACGAATCATGCACGGCCATCAGCGGGCTGCCTGCCGACAGTGCGGATGTCGTCTTCATGAGCAATTTCCTCGAGCACTTGCCGGACAAGCAGCTGGTGCTCGACACCTTTCGCGAAGCCCATCGCATCTTGAACGCCGACGGTCGCATCATCGTGCTGCAACCCAATATCCGCTTCCTGTATGCCGAATACTGGGATTTCTTCGATCACCACACGGCATTGAGTGACCGAAGCCTTGTCGAAGGGCTGCAGCTTGCGGGATTCTCGCCGAGCGTGGTCATTCCCCGCTTTCTCCCTTACACGACCAAGAGCCGACTGCCCCAGGCGCCCTGGATGGTCGGGATGTACCTGCGCTTTCCGCCGGCATGGCGCCTCCTCGGCAAGCAAACCCTGGTCGTCGCACGAAAGGCCGCTGCCACGCGTTGATTGCCTGATCCCACGCATCCGCACAAAGCAGGAAAACCCCCTTGTCCCGGCGCTTCGTCAAGTTCCTTTTGGTCAGCGGCGTCGCTGCGGCCGCAAACATCGGCTCGCGCATCCTGCTCAATTTCTGGGTCGGTTACGTCCCGGCGATCCTGCTCGCGTTCTGCGTCGGCCTGACCACGGCGTTCACGCTGAACCGGGTGTTCGTGTTCAAGGAGACGATCAACCCGCTCCACCGCCAGGCATTCTGGTTTACCGTCGTGAACTTGGCGGCAGTGCTGCAGACCCTCGCCGTCAGTCTGCTGCTCGCACGCTGGGCATTCCCTGCCATCGGATTCCACTGGCACGATGAAACCGTGGCGCACGCGGTGGGGGTCGCCGTTCCTGTCGTCACCAGCTTTCTCGGACACAAGCACCTGTCTTTCCGAGCTGAAGCAGGCAGCCGCTGAAAAGAACGCAAAGAACCAACCTTCATCAAGAGGGCAACTTCAAAATGGCTTTTCGTGGATGGCTAAAGCGAACGATCATCCTGGCAATCACGATTGTCATTGCTGCCAGTCTTCTGCTGGCTGCGTGGCCGTCGCCTCCAGCCAGCGCACTGATCACGAAAAGCGATTGGCAAGTCAGCGGCAACGCCTACCAAAACGTCTTGCCCTTGCGCTTCGAAATAGGCAACGACATCAAAGCGTCAGCTCAATCCGTGTACTGGAGAACGTGGCATCCGGAAACAGGCGCCACGGTGGCGACCATCACGACTTCGCCGTTCAAGACGAGCACCTATATGGCAATCCCCTATGGTGGTTTCGCTGGGGCGCCAGGCATCCAACTCGACCTGCGGTGCGTGCCATCAGGCAAGACCATCCCCGTAGCGACCGCACGATCCAATACGCAAATGACCGAAGCCATGATCCGTGTCCCGCACGGATGGTGCAACGGTGACGCAGTGCTTAGCGCGGATACCCATAGCACCACCAAATACATTGAAGTTGGAACTCCCTTTCGCATCGCCTGGATCGAGTATTACAAAAACTCGTTCCTCGGGTTGGTGGGCCTTTTCGTGGTGGTGTTCGCATTTGCGTGGGGCATGGTCTTCCTACCCACGGCCGTGGCCCTTTGGCTTGGCAAAAGAAGGAGCTTGGTGATTTCCGGGATCGCCTGCCTTGGGCTCATCGGGTATGCAATGTTTTTCTTGTTCTTCTTCTCCAGTACTGCCGGAAAAGCGGTGTCAGCATGTTTGTTCCTGTTCGAGGCATCGCTGATTTCGTGGCTGTATGTTCGCCGGAGAAGTGACCTCGTACATGCGTTGGAACAATGGAAGATCCCAACGACCTTGTGGGTGACGGTGTCCTTCGTAGCCTTTCTTCTTGCGGTCGCGACCTACAACGGGGCAGGCCCATGGACGGTCAACGCGCTTTTCAAGCCAGTCCAGTGGTCATCCGACAACCAGCTACCGATGCAGATTGCCGAGTACCTGTTTCACGGGTTGGACCCGCGTACGTTGCCCTACGGCGCGTGGAAAATTTCGGATCGGCCGCCACTGTCATACGGGCTGATGGCGACGCTGCGTCTATTGTCTTGGGCCATCGCCAATCACCGAGACGGGGATGCACTTTATTATCAGTACGAATTGATAAGTGGCATAATCATCAATGGATTGTGGGTTGTCGCGTTACATCAACTTCTAACGAGATTGAGGCTCGAGGCTCGTAAGCTCAACCTGATCTTGCTCGTTATCGGTACGACCGGGTTCGCTATTTTCAACAGTGTATATATTTGGCCAAAGATGCTGGGAGCTGCGTTTGGCTTGATTGCGTTTATGCTTTTGCTCGACCCTCAGCATTACCTGGCATCAGGAAAATTTCAAAAGTATGGTACGCCTCTGCTGGCCGCTGCCTTGTTCAGCGGTTTGGCATTGATGTCGCACGGCGGTACCGCATTCGGCGTTATCGCAGCCATCATTGTCGCTACTTGGTATCGAGGCCTGCCATCACCATGGCTCGCCATTCGGGCGCTGTTAACAGGCCTGGCCGTGCTCATGCCATGGTGGTTATGGCAGCATTTCGAGCAACCACCCGGCACCGCCTTGGTCAAGTTCGCATTTACGGGTAATTATGGATTCGGGCACGAAACCCAAAGCGTGTTTTCCGCGATCTACGATGCGTACTCCAAGCTGACCCTTTCTTCGTGGCTTGACCTGAAGCTGCATGGGCTGCGTGTTCTTTTCACGGGAAGCGGATCCACCTGCGGAACTCAGGAGATCGCGCCTGTGTCATCGCTTTACGGCTCGTTGCGCGCAAATGACTTCTTCTATCTGGGACCATCATTGCGCTTTCTTGCGATAGGCTTTCTTCCGTTGCTGTTGACGCGCAGGACACCGGAAGGTGGGCGAGCGGATTGGCGACTGCACTATGCGCGCGTACTGGTTGGCACGGGCTTGCTCGGTGTAGGGCTTTACGCACTGGCAGCTTTTCATTGTTACGTGAATCACGCCTTGTCATATCAAGCAATCCTCGAAATACTGGCTGGACTCATCTTGGTTTTGTGCGACGCGAATCGTTGGTACTTCAACCTGTGCTTGAAGCTGTCAATTCTGTACGGCGCGATAGTGTGGATTATCGATCCATTGGCGTCAGCTACGTATGCGCGCACTGCGCCGATCGTCTGCCTGTGTGTGATTGCAATGTGTGTGTATTACTATTTTTATGCCCGAAGTCAGAGAGGTGGTATCAACGTCGACCACAGTCATTGACGGACAGTCATAAAACTTGAAACACCACTCATTGAATTCGTGAACCTCATGGCTTGGAGGCCAAGCTAGAAAGTTTCAGCCCCTTGGAGTTTTCTGATCAGGAAAACTTTCGCAGAAATGTTACTGAAAGACCTTGTGGTCAGAAAATAGCCACCCGAAATAGCTGTACACGACGGGCTTGTCCCCACAGTCTGTTGACAATCCTTTGCAGATATCGCGGAGATGTTCCGTTGCTGCGAAATAGTCATCCCTTGGAAGACGACCAGCTTCCAGTACGAACTCCGGCAGGTACACAATGTCCGTCGCCGGGAAACGAGGGAGCTTGGAAGTACTGAAGTTCGCGTCCAGTTTGAAATAGGTGATGTATTTTGGATCACCCTTGTAACCATCCGGCGGCGTAATTTTCAGCTCATTCATCACTCCGCTGAAATTTGGTTTGTGGTCGCCAAAACTCACGACGATTGTCGGGCGACTGCGCCCGAGAAAATACTTCTCGAACCCTTCCATGGCTTTGTCGGACGCGTCCATCCGCGCAAGATAATTGCTCAGATTCAATTGCGCCGCAGGAGAAAGATTCGGGAACAGCCCTTGATTGTACGGCGCTGGCAAGCTTTCGAGAGGATGGATGTTGTGTGGCCCATGTTGCTCGATGGTTTTGGTCATCAGGAAAATGGGCTGATTGGACTTGGCGCGTTCCTGCTCATACACACGTTCGGCAGCGGCGAACATCTCATCGTCCGTCGAGCCCCAAGACTTGAGCCCAAGGGATGGCGCGTCGTAAAACGCATCGAATCCATAGTCGCTATAGGCTTCTCTGGCATTCATGTAGCCACCATCTACCGTGTAGACAGCAACCGTCCTGTACCCGAGCCGTTTCAATTGCAACGGCAGCGAGTCGCGCACTCTTGGAGCTAGCGACCACGGAGCATACCCACCAGCCGAGCCGAATATGCCATAGTTCAGGCCCGTCAATACATCGAACTCCGACAACGCCGTACCACCACCGTAAACGTGGCTGATCATCGGTCCCCAAGCCTTGGTCCACGCATTCGGCTCGACCAGACCGTGGTTCTTGCACTGGGGGATGTCGCACGCTGGGAGCGTGGAAGGATCGAAGGTACTTTCCTCGAGCACGACAACGATATCCGGGCGTGCTGGATCCTGTTTATGCCCATCTGCAACGATGCCCGACGCCAACTTGTCCCAATATGAATTTTGCTCCGGGGTGTTACGCAAGTTAGGTACTTTCACCTTTAGTGCATTGATGGACATGAAGAAACTCGTCAGATGGGCATCCTGGCCCATGGCAACCCACATCGACTTCCGGAATATCGGCGAGAAGGGCCCGCTGGGCAGCAGAACCCAACTCATCAACAAGATAGAAGCAACCAGACCAGCAACGCGAATTATCGCCCGCCGAAAACGATGGCCAGCGTGGAACGGCGTCCACGCATACCGCCAAGCCATCCCGAGCAGGGCAAGCGAAACAAGCGGTAGAAAGATCATCAAGACCCGGATGTGTGGAAATTTCCAGACCGTCGTCAGGATGTGGGTCCCCGTCAGGTAGTAGACGTCCGAAACGAGAAAAGCATTTCCCAAGTATGTCTGTTTCAAATAAGCGATCACGCTGACCAGAAGAAAGAATACTCCTGTCGCAATGAACGAGAATGCTAAGCGCGCGCTGGCACATAAAATAATAAAAAACACCCCAGTCATGATCACAGATACAAAAGCGACCTCCAACCCATGCGGCTCTTGCATCGGTCCACGCCAGTACGCACACAGGAACACCAACACCGAAAGAGCAAAAATCGCTTTGGACAATACGTCCGTGTCCTTTCGCCAATTTAATCCACCACTCTCACTCATCATCAATATCCTTTGTAGGTATATATAATAATTAGAGGTAGGCCGATTCAACCGCCTGAAAATATCTGTCGAGATCCGCAAGAAGCATGTCGAAAACGTGATCACTTTGCAACATCGAATCTACGTACGCGATCCATCCACCAATCCCGGCTACACAAAGCAGGAATACCACCTTCACGCTGCGGACTGCCCCAGATTGCTGACAGCGCCCCAAACCGCCAACTGTCACTCTTAATGCCAATCAGAATAATTCCGTGGTGCAAAAAGCGTTTAATTAAATTCTACTCGCCATCATTATCGTCTGGAAAGGCTCAGAGTCTATGTAACCGAGCGCCGAGATCGATCCCAGTCTCCCGAGGTGCTTTGAAATCCATTCCGCAGTGGCCACCGTGTCTCCGTACTGTTTGCTCTGAGCATTTCCAAACCAGTACCCGTCGCTATCCAAGGCATCAACCGATGCACGGACCTGCGCACCGTTTGTCTTGAGATAATCTAGGAATTTTGCCTCTCGCATAGTAAAGAAAAGCCTTCCGCCTGGCTTCAGTGCCTCATAAAGAACAGACAAATTGTTGACTATGTTCTCGGCTGGAAGGTGCGTAAATATGGAATAGGCATATATGAAATCGTAGTCACCACCGGGCAATTCTGAGGGATCTAGCGTCGCAGAGACCTGTGCCATTTGATTGTTCAAGCCACAGTCGCGCGCCAGTTTTATGGATTCTCCCCACGCATCTACGCAATCAAGTGCCCTCCCATCTCCAAAGTACCGCAAAAGAGATGCGATACGTCCCCAGCCCACACCATAGTCGAGTCCTCGCCATCCCTCGTGACCGAGCGCGGGAACTTGGCCTTGCAGCACCCACACAAAATCTACCGTTCGCTGCATTAGGTTATCGCCAGTAGATCCGGTGTAATTTCTTTGAGTGGTTTCATCGGGCCAATGCACGTCGTTCGCGTCGCCCGCGTGCGTCAGGAGCTCGCTCCCGAACGCCATCAATTTTTGATACACGTCATCCTGCATTATGTCGATGCGACTACTCACCTATCTTCTCCCTTGCGTATTTGTTCAGCAAATCGGCAAACTTCGGCGTCGCGAAGAACGCTCTTCGTTCCAGGATCAGTTCGTCTGGCCAATCCCACCACTTTATCTTCATCAGCTTGCGTATGGTATCGCTGTCAAATCGATATTTGATGTGTACAGCCGGAACCCCGCCAACGATTGAATATGGCTCAACATCCTTGGTGACCAACGCTTGCGCCCCAACGACCGCTCCGTCGCCAATTGACACGCCCGCCATCACGACGGCACCCCAACCTATCCAAACATCATTGCCAATTTGGACACTGAGATTGCCGCTGATTGTCTTGCTTGGGGCTCTTTCTGCCGGATCTCCGTATACCATTCCAAGCGGATATGTGCTTACATAATCTACCGTGTGCCTTCCGTGGACTCCGACAAAGATATTTACATCATCGGCAATTGAACAATACGCTCCGATGGTCAGCTTGTGATCAAAATCTCCCGCATTCCAGTGGAGATTCGGCCCCCCATACGAACCATGTCCAATGGAAATCGGATAGCCTTTCACCCTATACTCTTTGAGCTTGTTCTTTGTCAGCGCAGCCGCAAGCACGCTTAGATCGAAGCGATCGCCTGCTGGGGCTTGTGGTAACTCATTGTTCATTTCAGTTTGTTACGTATTTCGTAAGGTTACCAAATTACGCGATCGGCCCGCCGGATTTCCCCTTCGGAATCCATGGCCGCCTGGCGCATATTTTCCAGCGCAGACGGCGCTGCCCTCGAATTAAGGCGTGACTGTAACGTACCGGCCGTTGTCGCAGACATAGATCGTGCCACTAGCTTTCACTGCGAGATAGACGTGATACTTTCCTTCGTGCAGGCCGCCCGCGGGAAGATCGGCATTAAACCCCGAAACAAGTGGTGTTCCTGCGTTTGCTGACGCCACGTCCGGGCGCTGTACTGTAAGTGTCACGGGCATTTGCAGGTAGCGATTTGCCGCCTGGTCATCAAACCGAACCCAATACGTTGGCTGGACCAACCCGGAAGCATCGATCCAGCCCGCGAGCGCGTACTTCTCGCCAGATTTCAAAGGTATCGGTTGTGCCCCAAATTTAGTCGTTCCTGCTGCCTCCAAATTGCAATTCGGGAGTGGCCTTGCAGGCATTGTGCCCGGCGTATAAGCGACAACCTGTGCTGACGTAACGGCCGTTTCCATTGACTGTGAAACCTGGCTGGATGGCGCGACCTGCTGCCCAGTAGCGGATTGATTTCCCGTCTGCTGACATGCGCCCAGAAAGGTCGCTACACCCAAAGTGACTCCACAAAAAACGATTCGCACATAAGGATCGACTTGCTGCATTTGTGCATCTCCGTACTTGATTCGTCATTAACCCCGCTGAAGCCCTGTGTCGGCTCTACCGGCGAGTTCCGCATTCAACCTGGCTTTGATTTAATCCGATACCAGCTATGGTTTTCGCTCAGTCCGGCAGAAGGCTTTCTGCCGGACTGAGACCGAAATGCTGCCGTAGATGATCCGCGTAGGCTTCAGCTTTGGCCTGCACTCCTGGCTCAGGGGAATATCGCTTCGAAACCATCTCCTGCACGCGCAACACCTCCATCATGTGGGGGCGATTATCACCGCCGAGGGTCACGCTGGATGAATGCCTGCGGTGCAGGTTGAGGGACTCTGGCACAAACGCGATGTCGCCTTGTGCCAGCACTGCCATGTAGGTCACCCAGTCCCCCGCGATGCGGAAGCTGCATATGGTGTCGAATTCCCGATGCAGGGCATTCAAGAGCGCGTCGCGCCTGAACAAAGCTGCACTGACGTTCGGAATGGTGTTCTTGATGGCGAGACACTCCCGGATCTCGTCGATACCGGGCCGGCGGTAGGCGCGCAACCAGTGGTCACGGGAAACATCGTTGGTGTACTCGAGGTAGGAGTTGGCCAAGGTGTTGCCTTCACCATCGATTTGCTTGGACTGGCAGTACGCCATCACCACCGACTTGTCGGGCATGGCGTCGACCAAGCTTTGCAGGCACTCCGGCTCGCTCAGGTCATCCGCCTCCGCAATACGGATGTATTCGCCGTGGGCGAGTTCAGCGCCCTTGGCCCACTGCTTGAACACGGATCCCGAATTGCGCTCGTTGCACACGATCTGCATGGGAATGGCGTGTTCGGCAGCCAGCTGCCGCGCAACTTCGACGCTATCGTCGTGCGAGGCATCGTCGAGGACGATCAATTCATAAAAGGGGAATGTCTGTCTGATGATGGAGCCAATCCGTTCCCGCAGGTGACGCGCATAGTTGTAGTTGGGGACAATGACCGAGACCTTGGACAGCGGGCAACCCAGGAGGTCCAACAAATCGAAGAGGTATTTACGAAAATCGTACTCTTCGTCCACGATGGCGTGCCCACGCGCTCCGAGATCCCGGACGCGTGCCTCATCGGCAAACAGATCCACAATAGTGTTTGCGAAAGCATCCACGTCAAAAGCAGGCACGACTGCACCTGTCCCTCGTTCCAGCAGGTCAATGAATCCGCCGGCACCCGCAAAACCGATGACCGGAACTTCGACCTGCAGTGCCTCCAGGACTACCGATGGAAATGGGTCCTCTCGGGAGGTAAGCGCGTAAAGGTCCGACCCTGCGTAATACAGGTCAGTATCCGGATCGATGCCAGGAAAATGGAACCGATCTGCAAGCCCGTTGGCATCAACAGTTTCACGGATGCCGTCTTCCAGGGCGGTATCAAAATGTCCCACCCAAAGGAAGTGGACGTCACCACAACGGAGCATGACCCGTTTGGCTATTTCGACGAACAGATCGATGCCCTTGCGATGGTCTGCATATCCAACGCAGAGGACAATTTTGGAAGATCCTGGAATGCCGAGCTTTTGCCGCAATTCTTCGCGCGCCATGCGGCGCCCTTCTGGCGACGCATATCGGTTCAGTTTGTACAACCCTTGGGCGCGAACCACGGTCTTTGCCGCTCCCAGTTCCACGCACTCCTGAAACCCTTGCCTGACGTGATCGGACGGGAACACGATCGTATCCACGGATGCCACCAGCGCTTTGGCGTTTTCAATAATGCCGAAGCTCTTGATGACGCCCGGCAGTTCGTGGATCAGGCTGACAACGTGAAATCCCGAGTCCTTGAGAACCTTGGCAAACAGCCCCGCGACCGTGGTATTGGCAATGGCGTGTTGCGCTCCTCCCGCAGAGAGGGTGCGAGCGAGCTTGCGGGCTTGCGGGCCTAGCGGATCGACGTCCGCCAAATCATGCACGTTTGCCCACTGTGCGAATTCCTCGCGCAACCGTCCCGGACCCAGCAACACCACATCGACGGTCAGACGGAACACCTGGTTGAACAGGCGGGCCATGTTGAGAGCGAGGTATTGGGCACCGTGTGGCTGGGCGTCATGGGACACGATGACGATGCGCTGCAATCTCGACCGCGATTCGGCTTCCGCTGGTTTTGACAGTACCGCGCGCGTTTCGTGAAGAAAGGCGTATCCGTACCGGCGATCAGGCTCGAGGTAGGCGCCTTCAGCCCACTCGTTCCATGCATTGAGAAACACTAGCTTTTCACCGGCCACGGGATTCTGGCATGCGTAATCGATGGCGAGGCCTAACCACTCCCGATAGTGCTTTGGGGTGGCGTTGGCAAAGGTGTAGCCTGCACCCGGTTTGCGGGCCTCGTTGTCCCAAGAGGGGAAAACGCCCCGAATCATGTCGTAATTTGGTACTTCCGTGCCTCGGGCGCGTTCTACGATGTCGCCATACTCAATTACATTGCCCTGATATGCCGGATTGACGATCTGAAGGCTCCGGTTGATTGGCTCCAATCCACGCGCGAGCTTGTGGGGCGGAAACTCGATGGCGGCATCAAACCCGTAAATGCGTGGATCCTCGACGTCAAACTGCACCATTGCCAGGAACAATTCTCCAAGACCAATATTCCTGCAATGGGTGCGCCAGCGCTCCAGCGTCGCCGCCGCGTCCGGCAAGAGCGACGGACGGTACAATACCAAAAGCAGTCGACCATCGACCCTGATGTAACGCGGATCGCGCAGCACGGGCTCCAGGGAAGCGATAAAGGCAAGATCGTCTTCCGGAGAATGGTTTTGCCCTATCAAGACATCTTGATCGAACCCATCCCAACGGCGGGTCCAATTTTCGTTTGCCCAGCAAACGCAAAACGGCAAATCAATGTGGGAGTCTTCGAGCAACTGCTGCAGCGGCCGGTCAAGCAAGCGTCGGCCAGCAAACCAGTAGTGGTGGAAACAGAACCCCGAGATTCCGTAGTGCCGAGCCAATTCGGCCTGCCGCCGCATCACACTCGACACCCTGAGATCGTAGAAGCCGAGTTCGCCGGGCAGCCGCGGCTGATAATGGCCTACGAACTGGGGGGCAGCCTTGGAAACATTGGTCCACTCGGTGAAGCCGCGACCCCACCATTCATCGTTTTCGCGAATCGGGTGGAACTGTGGCAGATAGAAAGCAATTGCGCGTACATCAATTTTCGCAAAATCAGCCGGTTCTTCATCCAGCGGCACATAGTCGTAGTCGCGCCGCCCATTGGCCGTTGCGTACAGCGTATGCAAAAGCTGAGCCGCCCCGTTCCCATCAGGCACACTATCGTTCACTTGCTCTCCCTCTTACCAATGCCCTTTCCACTTCGCGTTCAGCTCGCAATCCGATCGCTTCCGCCCCTTGAAAGCAATCATCTCTCCCGGCGAGCCGCGAAGGCACACACAGTTTACCAAGCAATCCTGCCCTTCGTGCGGCGGCCGGGATCTGCAATCTCCATCGGGACTGCGCACCGTCAGTGAAGCTCATCACTGCTTGGGCGCAGGGCGCCGCAGGATATGAACGCTGATCCAGCGCAGTGGCGCCGTCAGGCGCCAGCTGGTGGACGAAACGAGCCCAGCCAAGCGTGCATTGCTATCTTCCAACGCAGCCGTCAATTGGAGCAACTGCGTCTTGGTGTCGGCAAGGTCACGGTTCAGCAGAACATCCAAAGCTTCGATCCGCCGGCTTTGCGCACTATTCCCATTGAGCATCTGGTCGACACAGTTGTTCACTTGCTCCATCCGAAGTAGCGCAGTGTTCAACAATCCGTGTTGCCGCTGCAACCGCGCTTCCACGGCAGAAACCACTTCGCGATGGCGATGCAAGCCTGCCATCAACTCGCCAATCTGGGCTTCCCGCTCCACATCCATGGAACGCGCTTGTTCTCCGACTTCTCCGACACGTTGTTCAATTGTGCTCAATTTCGAGGCCAGATCCTCGTTCCACTTCCGCAACTCGTTGTGTCCTGCGGTTGCAGCTTTGGTTTGTTCCGCAATCTGCAGCGATAGTTCTGCGTTCGATGTCCGCGATTGCTGATCAACCCCTTCTACGCGCTTATCGATTTTATCCAGCCATTGCTCGACAGCTTGTCTGGTTGTCTGGAGATTCTCCTGCGCCACGACATCCGCCG
>Ga0070658_10002460_pt1 | contig 15489 bp, 9 predicted proteins | sample KBSC13metaG_FD_64664 | JGI IMG/M metagenome (GOLD analysis project Ga0070658, IMG submission 64664) | Corn rhizosphere microbial communities from Kellogg Biological Station, Michigan, USA - KBS C1-3 metaG | ecosystem: Host-associated > Plants > Roots > Rhizosphere > Soil ...
TTCCTCGAATTGCAGGATGTACAAGAACTATCAAACTTCTTTGAGCGGCGCGTCTCCTCATATCAAATCGCCATCACTGGCGGCGTGAGTTTCGACGAAGATTTTTAGGCCGGACGACGTAGCCACTGGCCTAGATGGCGGGTCCTCTGCTTTCGGCGCATCGTTTCGAGCCGCGAGCGGAGGTCACGCATCGGTGGAGTTCGCGACGTCGCCCCTCGCTGCCGCCCGTTACCTGCGGTGGGTGCGCGCCTCGGCGGCGGTGTCTTCTGCGGTGCTGGTCTCGGCCATTGCCGGTTGCGGGCGACGTGCCACACCGACCTGGTAGCTGGGTCTAATCACCGATCCAGCTGGCTCGCTGGAACGACCGGTAGATGGACGAAGCGGCAACCCGTTAGCAAATGCCGGACACAAGCGCGCATACAGCGTCGTCGGGTCCGCGTCGGCCTCGTCACCACCGTTGTCGACCCGGCACGCTGGCCATACTGTTCCGTCGCCCAACCACCCAGGCGCGACAACGGTGTGGTCAAAATGTGGTCAAGATCGCGAGTGGGCAGCGAGGAGAACCAACGCCCAGGCCGGTTGACCCGGGCGTCGCGAGTGGTTAGTTGGTTGGTAGCCCCGACCGGATTCGAACCGGCGCTACCGCCTTGAGAGGGCGGCGTCCTAGGCCGCTAGACAACGGGGCCGAGCACAACGCAAGCCGCGGCCGACTGCGCTGTTTGCGGGCCAAGGATCGGCCCGGTGACCGGAAATTCCCGGTCGAGCTGGGGTACCAGGACTCGAACCTAGACTAGCTGAACCAGAATCAGCCGGGCTGCCAATTACCCCATACCCCAACGGAACGGACACCTGCTCTCCGGCCGCCGGTCGAGTCTATAGGACGCCGCGAGCCCCAACCAAAGCGCCATGGCGCCATGCTCGGTGGCAGCGCCGGTGCAGTCTCGGCGCCGCCCTCGAGTGAGCCGCCGCGCACGGCTCAGCTCGCGATCGACACCGCCGCCCGCAGCCGCGCCAGCGAATGCTCCCGCCCGAGTAGCTCCATCGACTCGAACAGCGGCGGCGACACCGTACGGCCAGTGATCGCTACCCGCAGGGGCGTGAACGCGTGCTTCGGCTTGAGCCCAAGACCCTGCACGAGTGCCGCGTCGAGCGCTGCCTTGATCGCGTCGTGGCGCCACTCCGCGACTCCCCCCAGTGCCTCAAGCGCAGCCTCGAGCGTGGTTGCCGAGCCGGCCCCGAACGCCTTGGTCGCAGACTCCGGCTCCGGCTCGAATTCAGCATCGGAAACGAAGAAGAACCCGAGCATCGGCACTACCTCAGACAGCAGCGCAATGCGCTCCTGGATCAGTGGCGTCGCAGCCTCGAGCAGCGCCAGTTGGTCGGACGACGCAGGCTCGCTCACCAACCCGTCAGCCGCAAGGTAAGGCAGCAGCCGGGTGACAAGATCGGACGTCGAGAGCGTGCGGATGTAATGACCGTTCAGCCAATCCAGTTTGGTGAGGTCGAACACCGGCCCGACCGGGTTCACCCGCGCCCAGTCGAACGACTCGACCATCTCGTCGAAGCTGAAGACCTCTTGGCCCTCGGGCATCGAATAACCCATCAGCGCAAGGAAATTCCGCAACGCCTCCGGCAGATAGCCCTGCTCGCGGAACCACAGCAACCGCGCGGCGGGGTTCTTGCGCTTCGAAATCTTCGAGCGATCGGTGTTACGCAGCAACGGCATGTGGGCGAATGCCGGCTGCTCGAAACCCAACCACTGGTATAGCAAAACATGTTTCGGTGTCGAACTGATCCACTCTTCACCGCGCACCACGTGGGTGATGCCCATGAGGTGGTCGTCGACTACGACCGCCAAGTGATATGTGGGAAAACCGTCGCCTTTCACGATCACCTGGTCGTCGGGGCGCGGCGCCGACAACTCGCCACGGATCAGATCGGTGAACGTCAGCGGCACGTCGTCTGGAATGAACATGCGGACGACGGGAGTCTCGCTAAAGCCGGGCAGCGCGGCTCGCTCGTCGCGCGTCTTGCCGTGACACAAGCGGTCGTAACCGGTTGGCTTCTTCGCCCGCTGCTGCGCTTCGCGCATCTCGGTGAGCCGCTCGGTAGAACACCAGCAATGGTAGGCATTCCCCGATGCCAGCAACTGCTCGACGAACGGCTGATAGGTGTCTAGGCGCTCCGACTGTCGGTAGGGCGCGTAAGGGCCGCCGATGTCGGGCCCTTCGCTCCAGTCGAGGCCAAGCCAGTGCAGGGTGTCGAAAATCTGCTGTTCGCTGTCGGCGACGTAACGCGCGCGGTCGGTGTCTTCGATGCGCAGCACGAATGCGCCGCCCTGCTGGCGCGCGAATGCGAGGTTGAACAACGACATGTACGCCGTACCGACGTGCGGATCGCCGGTAGGTGAGGGCGCAACACGTAGCCGCACGCTCATCGAGCTACCACAGTGTTCGTCAACGTGCCGATCCCTTCGATGGTTACCTTGATTTCGTCACCTATGACAACCGGGCCGACGCCTGCAGGGGTTCCGGTCAAGATGACGTCGCCTGGTAGCAACGTCATGACATTGCTGACAAACGCGATGAGTTCGGCAACGCCGTGCAGCAGCAACGACGTGCGTGCCTCTTGCTTCACAACACCGTTCACTCGCGTCGAAATCGCGAGATCGCCGGGATCGAGTTCGGTCTCGATCCACGGCCCGAGGGGGCAGAACGTGTCGAATCCCTTCGCCCGTGACCATTGGCCGTCGGACCGTTGCAAATCGCGGGCGGTGACGTCGTTCGCGCAGGTGTAACCAAACACCACATCGGCGGCGCGCTCGACCGGCACCTCGCGACACATTCGCCCGATCACGACGGCGAGTTCGCCCTCATAGTCGACCTGCTGCGACAGCACCGGGTACGCGATGGTTGCGCCCGGGCCGATGACCGACGTCGACGGCTTCAAGAACAGCACCGGTTCTGCTGGCGGTTCGCCACCCATTTCACGAGCGTGATCGGCGTAGTTCTTGCCGATCGCCACCACCTTGCTCGGCAGGATCGGCGGCAGCAGACGCACGCCCGCGAGCGGCACCTGCACGCCCTTCAGTGAAATCTCGCCGAACGGATGGCCGTCGATGATCGCGATACTTGTCGGCTCGCTGGCGCCTGGTTCGGTGACCAGCACGCCGAAGGCGTAGGCCGCCGACTCAGGATCGCCGTAGGAAAATCTCACAATGCGCACGAGCCGAGGCTATCGGGTTGGCTCAACGCCTCGTATCGCGCCGGGCATGACGTAGCACGCAACGGGCATGACGCCGATGCCATGTCAGCCACGATGCCCCCACCCCAACTGCCGCCACCCAGCCTGCCCTTCGCCAATCGGACGGCGGCCGGGCGCGCGCTCGGCGACGCCGTCCACGACCGGCTCGCACGACCGCATGACGACGCCGCGCCAATCGTCGTGCTGGGGCTGGCGCGCGGCGGCGTACCGGTGGCGACACAGGTCGCCGCACGGCTCGCAGCGCGCGTCGACGTCCTTGTGGTGCGAAAGCTCGGCGCGCCCAGCCAACCCGAGTTCGCTTTCGGCGCGATCGCCGAAGGCGGCGTGACCTTCATCGATGCCGCGACCGTCGCCGGCCTCAATCTGCGGCCCGACGATATGGCGCAGATCAAGCAGAACGAAGGCCACGAACTCGACGCACGCGTGCGCAACTACCGAGGCGATCGACCACTTCCCGACCTACGCGACAAGCACGTCGTGCTCGTCGACGACGGACTCGCCACCGGGGCCACGATGCAGGCCGCGATCCGCCTCGCCGAAAATCGCGGCGCAACAGCGATCACGGTTGCAATCCCGGTCGCGCCCCCAGAATCCATTGCCCTGCTGGAAAAGAAGGCAAACGTCATCTGTCTGCACGCACCACGAGACTTCGGCGCAGTCGGCTACTTCTACAGAGACTTCAATGCACCGACGGACGACGAAATACGCGCGCTAATCGGCTAATGCGTCGCCGGCATGCTGGCGCATGAGTCCGTACGTGTAGGCGTGTTCCATGGCGTCCCACGAGGCAGCGATCAGGTTCTCGTTCACGCCGATCGTGTTCCATTCGGTCTCGCCATCGCTAGTTTCGATGAGCACGCGGGTAACCGCGCCGGTGCCGTGCGCACCATCAAGGATTCGCACCTTGTAGTCGACGAGTTCGAGTTCACCGAGCTGCGGATAGAGCCGCTCAAGCGCCAATCGCAACGCGCGGTCGAGCGCGTTGACCGGGCCGTTTCCTTCGCCGGTCGAGACGATGCGCTCGCCCTTGACGTTGACTTTTACGGTCGCCTCTGAGACGACCTGGCCATCGGCACGGCGCTCGACAATCGCGCGCCACGATTCGAGCGTGAAGTACTCGGGCGCGACGCCATCGATCTCTTCCCGCAGCAGCAATTCGAACGACGCGTCGGCCGCTTCGAACATAAATCCCTTTGCTTCCAGGTCTTTCACCCGTTCGACGACGCGGCCGACGGTCTCCTTGTCCTTCGACAAATCGAAGCCGAGTTCACGGCTCTTCATCTCAACGCTCGCCCGGCCGGCCATCTCCGACACGAGCATGCGCATGTCGTTGCCAACCAGCGACGGATCGATGTGCTGATAGAGATCGGGCGCCACCTTGATAGCAGAGGCGTGCAGGCCGGCCTTGTGCGCGAACGCAGAAAGACCGACGTAAGGCTGTTGAGTACGGGGCGGCTGGTTGGCGATTTCGGCAACGGCATGGCTGACTCGGCCGAGGTCGGCGAGACGGTTGTCGGGGAGCACACGCCGTCCGAGCTTCAACTCGAGGTTGGCGACGACGGTAACCAGGTTTGCGTTACCGCAGCGCTCGCCATAGCCGTTGACAACGCCTTGAACATGCGTTGCTCCCGCGTCGACGGCGGCAAGGGTATTAGCGACGGCGCATCCGGTGTCGTCGTGGCAGTGGATGCCGAGGCGCGCACCGCTGCCCTGCAATATGTCGTGCACGATGTCTTGCAACTGCGACGGGAGCATGCCACCGTTCGTGTCGCACAACGTGATGACGCTGGCGCCGGCTTCAGCTGCCGTGCGTACGCATTCCAAGGCATACGCGCGGTTCGACTTGTAGCCGTCGAAAAAGTGTTCGGCATCAAGGAAAACTCGGCGTCCCTCACCGACCAGATACGAGACGGTATCGCGGATCATGTCGAGGTTCTCGTCGAGCGTAGTCTTCAACGCTTCGAAAACATGCCGGTCGTGGCTCTTCGCCACCAGGCAGACGACGGGCGCCTCAGAATCACGAAGCGCTGCAACCTGCGGGTCGTCGGCGGCTTTCACGCCAGCCTTGCGGGTCGCGCCGAACGCGCTGAGCACTGCGTTCTGCAGTTTCAGTTCGGTGCGCGCGCGGCGGAAGAACTCGGTGTCTTTCGGCAGCGCGCCCGGCCAGCCGCCCTCAATGAACCCGACTCCGAGATCGTCGAGGTGCTGCGCAATCGCCAGCTTGTCGACGACAGTGAGCGCCATGCCCTCGCCCTGAGCGCCGTCGCGCAAAGTGGTGTCGTAGACGTGAAAAGCGTCTGACTGCGGTGCCATCTCGTTACCTCATCTTCGTCGAGCCGGTCGTCGGACTTCCTAGTTTTTGCGCCTAACAAACGAAAAAGACCCCTCGCACATGCGAGAGGTCGGGCGCGCTGGTCGGGATCTGACCGGCGCGCCTAGGTGATAATCAGCGAGCTAAAAGTGAGCGTCACCCGGCCAGTGTGGCACACGCCGACCGGTCGAGTCACATCAAACCCGAATTCGTGCCAGGACGCACGCGCCGAGTGAAGGCTTTGGGTCGGGCTTGGCGCCTCGAAACCGACCCAAAGGCTTCACTCGACGGAAGGACTGCGGCGAATCCTGCAGCGTCTGCTCTGACACCCCGAACGGTGGCTGCTGCGTCAAGCTGTTCATGTCATCGAGACACCGATGCCTGCCGTTTCGTTCTGTCGGAAAACTCAGCAGACTGTGTGCATCCAGTCGTGCGGATCAGGCGCCACCCCGTATTGGACGGCGAGCAGCGCGTCGCGAATGTCTTGGGTCACCTTGCAGGTGTGTCCGTCGCCGATCGACAGCTCTCCGCCGCGCCAGGCCAGCCGCCCGAGCGGTGTGACGACTGCGGCCGTGCCGCAGGCGAAAACCTCGGTGATGCGTCCGGCCGCAACACCTGAGCGCCACTCGTCGATATCGATGGGTCGCGCGTCGACGTGGTGGCCGCGCTCAGCCGCGATGGTCTCGATCGCGTCGCGGGTGACGCCTTCAAGAATTGAGCCGGACGTCGGAGGCGTGACCAGCGTGCCGTCGTCGAACACGAAGTAGACGTTCATGCCGCCGAGCTCTTCGACCCAGCGCTTCTCAACCGCGTCGAGGAACACCACCTGGTCGCAACCATTGGCGATCGCCTCTTGCTGAGCGAGAAGGCTGGCCGCGTAATTGCCGGCACACTTCGCCGCGCCGGTGCCGCCGGGTGCCGCGCGGGTGTACTCCTCCGACAGCCAGATCGACACCGGATGCAGGCCGCCCGCGAAATACGCGCTGGCCGGTGAGGCGATCACCGCGAATGTGACGTGATTGCTGGGCCGAACGCCGAGAAACGCCTCGGTGGCCATCATGAAAGGCCTGACATACAGGCTTTTTTCTTCTTCGGCCGGCACCCATGCGCGGTCGGTCTCGACCAGCAGATCGCCGGCCGCGACGAAGTCGTCGATCGACAACTCGGGCAGCGCGAGCCGCTTCGCCGACCGCTGGAAGCGGCGCGCATTGGCGTCGGGCCGGAACGTCTTGATCGAACCGTCGGGCTGCACGTAGGCCTTGTAACCCTCGAAGATCGATTGCCCGTAATGGAAGACGGCGGTCGCGGGGTCGAGCGACAGCGGACCGTACGGCGTCAACTTCGCGTCGTGCCATCCCGACTCAGGAGTCCACGTAATCGTGACCATGTGGTCGGTGAACACCCGCCCGAAGCCAGGATTCACCAACTTCGCCTGGCGCTCCTCGGCGGGAGTCGGGTGGTCGGACGGCGTGCGGCTGAACGTGATCGTCATGGAAGTAATCCTCGCGGCTGGTGTGGTTTCGACGCTAGCCCACGGCGACGCTGATCGTCGTCCGACCCGTGGAAGTGACCCGCGAAGGGTCGCCGAAAGCGTGAGAAAGCGAGGGGACGCCGGTCGCCGGCGATGACGTGACGAGAAGCGAGCGCTGCCCTGCGGGCGGGACTACCCCGCGACGCGTGCGGCCAGCGCGTCACCGACCTCGTGGGTCGCGCGGCGAACCGGCTGAGGTACTCGGGTCGCTGCGGCCGTGTCGCGTTCGGCGAGGTCGGCGGCCACTGCGGCCTCGACCCGGGCCGCCGCCTCGGGCAGCCCGATGTGGTCGAGCAGCATCGCGACCGAGAGCACGGTGGCGGTGGGGTCGGCGATCGCCTGGCCCGCGATGTCGGGCGCGCTGCCGTGCACCGGCTCGAACATGGACGGCGTGGTGCGCGCGGGGTTGACGTTGCCACTGGCGGCAAGGCCGATACCGCCGGCGATGGCCGCGCCCAGGTCGGTGAGGATGTCGCCGAACAGGTTGTCAGTGACGATCACGTCGAAACGCTGCGGGTTGGTGACGAAGTAGATCGTGGCCGCATCGACGTGGGTGTAGTCGACGGCGACATCGGGGAACTCGGCGCCGACTGCCTTGACCACACGGCTCCACAGATCGCCGGAGTGCACGAGAACGTTGTTCTTGTGCACGAGAGTGAGCTTCTTGCGCGGCCGGGCGGCGGCTCGGGCGAACGCGTCGCGCACCACCCGTTCGACGCCGAAAGCGGTGTTGACGCTCTCTTCGGTGGCCACCTCGTTCGGGGTGCCCTTGCGCAGGAAACCACCCGCACCGGCATAGGCGCCCTCGGTGCCCTCGCGGATCACGACCATGTCGATGTCTTGCGGGCCGACACCGGAGAGCGGGCTCGCCACACCCGGGAACAGCTTCACCGGGCGCAGGTTGACGAAGTGATCGAGCTCGAACCGCAACCGCAGCAAAAGGCCGCGCTCGAGCACGCCACTCGGAACACCCGGATCGCCGACCGCGCCGAGCAAGATCGCGTCGTGGCCGCGCAACTCCTCGAGCACCGAGTCGGGCAGCGTCTCGCCAGTGGCGTGCCAGCGGCGGGCGCCGAGGTCGTATTCGGTGCGCTCGACCTTGACGTCGTAGGCAGGCGTGACGGCGTCGAGCACCTTCAGCCCCTCGGCAACCACTTCGGGTCCGATGCCGTCGCCGGCGATGACAGCAAGACGCACGCTACGAGCCATGGCGCAAGCTTACCGAGCCATCTCAACTTCTAGGCAGTGTGTCTCACATAACGGACACGCCGATCGGCTCAACCGCGCGAACACGCTCGATTGCCCGGGTAACCCTGGCCCGGCTCGATGCACGGAAGCAACCCGACGTTTTGGGTGCGCGAACCGTCGGCGTTGAAGTCGTGCACGAGCATCAACGTGTCGACGTGGTCGGCGAGCAGCGACTTCAAGTCGGCGACCACCGTGAGCACCGACCCTGGCTGGTCGGCGTACAGCACGTCGTTCTCGCCGCTTTGGGTCAGCTGGAGGCCCGGGTTCAGCGGGTCGAATGACATCGGGGTGTCGATCGAATCGAACGTGCCGTAGACGGTCTGCGACACCACTTGGTAACTGAACCGGCTGTTGCCCGGGCTCAAGCCCAACGCGGCGATCGACACCGGCAGCACCATCGTGTCGCTGTTGAAGATGTCGGTGTCGAAGCTGCCGTCTGCGATGTTGAGCATCTCGATGTCGTCGACCGTGCCGGTCGCGAAGTTGTAAAGCTCAGTGACGAACACGTCGGAGCCGCTCAACCGCGTGTTGAACAGGTCGTAGTCGGGGGTTCCATCGTTGTTCGTGTCGATCAAGATGTCGAACTCGACGTACGACGCAGGCGTTCGCCACGTGCCCCACGCGTTGACCGCGAAGTAGGTCGCGACGCCATCGGAGCTGACGCCGACCTGCCTCAAGTCGCCGGCCCGGTCGTCGGGGAACGGCACGCAGCCGGTGACAACAGTGTCGGAACACTCGGGCAGCTTCGGGCTGGTGCCCTGCAGCTCGTAACCGCTCACCAGCGATTGTTCGACCTCACTGCCCGAGCCCGACGACACGCCCTTACCCGTCAACTTGATGTCGCCGGTGTACCTGCCGTCGGACAGCTTGGTGATCGTGTTGTACTGCGCGGTCTGGCTCATCGCCGATGCCGGCCGCGGAGCCGAATAGACCGGCACCCGCAACGCGGAGCCCGCGGTCGCGTGGTTGGGCGTGAACACCACCCGGCCACTCGCCTCGCTCAGGTACTGACGGGCAAGCACCACACCGACATCGACGGTGGTGTCGATCGCCGGGTCAGCCGTGTGCGCCATCGCCGATGCGGTAGCGGTAAGCCGAACCTGCACCTGCTCGCTCGAGTGCGGCGCGACCGAGATCTGCGATCTGTCGAGCGAGATGGTGACGCCCGGGATCGTGGTAGCAGGCGAGTACTGGACGCCGTAGAAAACCCAATGATTGCTGGTGTTCTCGAGCGTGATCGACTTCTTCGCCGACGCGTGGTCAACGACGGCGATGGCACCGAACGAAACACCGACCGAACCGTGGTCGGTGCTGTTGTAGGCGATCACTTGCTGACTGGCCGCGGCGTCGGCGACGACGCGGCCTGCACCGACCCGCTCGGGCGCTTCGACAGTTCCGGTTTGGCCGGGGCCGGCGTAGACGTCTTTCGTGGCGGTGTTCATCATCGCCGCTTTGATCTTCTCGGTGTCCCACTTCGGATGCGCCTCGACGACGAGTGCTGCGAGGCCCGCGGCGTGCGGCGTCGCCATCGATGTTCCGCTGTCGCTCAGGCCCGCGTTACCGGTGCCCATGCCCGCCGAAAGGATGGTGTTGCCGGGAGCTGCGAGGTCGGGCTTTCCGATGGCACCTTCGGTGATGCCGCGCGAGGTGAAGCTGGCTACCTGGTCGTTCCACGCCGAGTTGCTGGCCTTCAACGCCAGGAACAGGCTGTGGCTGAACGTCACGTTGGTGCCGTTGACGCCGGTCGCTTCGATCTGGTCACCGGCGGCCTTCGTCATCAACACCATCGGGATCAGCGCGTTGCCAGAGATGCCCGCGGAGAACCGGTCTTCGTCGTCATGGGCAACCAGGCCAATGGCCCCCGCAGCCGCCGCGTTGTTGGCGCGCGCGGTCGAACCGCACGCACGCAGCGAGTCGGTGTCGGTCCACTCGACCCACGCGACTTTGCCCTTCACCGCCGCGGCATCGGCGGCCGAGTACGGCGAGCAACCGTCTGGGTTGGCCGGGTCGGCGAGCTTGTACAGGTCGCCCGTCACGTCTGGCTTGCCCGCGTAGTCGTAGTTGATCGAGTACTCGACGGGCTTCAGACCGGCGACCGGGGCGGGCGAGTTGACACGCAGCGCGTCGAGCCAGTCGGTGCTGTCGTCTGATGCCGCAACGTCGATCACGCGAGCCGCGTTGCCGGGCGAGCCGCCTACGTCGTACAGGTCGCCGCCGTTGCCGGCCGCGGCAACCACCACGATGCCGGCGCGTGCCGCGTTGTCGGCCGCGACCGAGTCGGGGTCTTGCGGCGAGCCGTAGTCAGAACCGAGCGACATGTTGACGACGTCGAGGTGGTCGGAGATGTTGCCGTCACCATTCGGGTCGAGCGCCCAGTCGAGCGCTTCGGAGACCAAATTCGTAGAGCCGCTGCAGCCGAAAATCTTGAGCGCGTACAGGCTTGCTTGCGGCGCCACGCCCGGGCCGAGCTTCATCGACGACAGCGGCGTGCGGGTGTTGTAGCTGCCGGTGTAGGTGCTGCCGTCGGCGTTCTCGCCATAGCCCGCGGCGGTGCCTGCGACATGAGTGCCGTGGCTTTCGCAGTCGAGCGGATTCGAATCGGGGTGCGGCACCGGCTGGTAGGGCTGCTCGGGCGCGACCGGGTTCGGGTCGGCGTTGTAATCGTCGCCGGCAAAGTCGTAGCCACCGACGACCTTCGCGGTGGGGCTCCACGGCCCGGTGTCAGACGCCAGCGCAGCCCGGTAGGCCGCCACCGTGCCGGCTCCGCCGAAGTCGGCATGTGTGTAGTCGATGCCGGTGTCGATGATGCCGACGGTTACTCCGGTGCCGGTTACGCCGGCTTGGCCAGCACTGCCCGTTTCGCCGGCGTACTGCCACGCCTGCGGAGCGCGCATCAGCGAATCGGTGACCGAGTTGTCGATCTTCTTCACCGGCATCGGGTGCACGGCTGCCACGCCCGGGATCTTCGAAAGCGCACTGATACGGCTCGCGTCGGTCGACACCGCAACGCCGGCATACGCAGCGTGCGTGGCGAACAGCGCCCGGCCCTTCGTTGCCGGGTCGCTGAGGTGATTCTTGACCGTGGCTGCGATCGACTCGACCTTCTTGGTCTGAGCCTGCGATGCCGAATCGGCTGAGGCCGTCGATGCACCCGCCTCGACTGCATCGCTATAGGTGGCTGCGGCAGGCGCTGCGTCGAGCTCGAGCATCACAGTTACCGGCCCCGACTTCGGGAACGTGTTGTCAGTGCGCAAGTTGCTCGGCAACTGATGCGCGGGTGAGTGCACCGTCTCACCAGCCAACAACGACGAGCCGGACGGCGTGGGTGCAGGCGTTCGGGTTGCTGCCCCTGCGGTTCCCGACATGGCGAGCAACGTGGCCAATGCCACGGGCGCGGCCAGTGCCGGTGCCATACGACGAACCCGCGAGCGCCTCATGCGAACACCCCTCTGGGCCGCCCTCGAACGCCGCGGCCCGATGGGTTCGTGACCACATCGCACCTGCAACGCGCCACGCCGCGCGTTACCGACCTGCTGCCCTGGCGGCGGACACTAGCGGCAAGTCCTGACAAGACGGAAGAGCGGCACGCCGATTTGAACCGATTGGCGTAACTAGTCACCAGAATGCGCAACAGCAGAAAGCCGAACGAGCCGGACGACGGGGTGTGTCCCGTCGTCCGGCTCGTTCGTCGTGTTGGGGCGGTCAGACCTCGACGAGGTCGACGGCGCGACCCGACTCGGCACCGATGCGCTCGACGATGGTCTCGATGAGCGCAGCGGGGATCGCGGAGTCGACCGTGAGGGCCACCAGCGCGTGACCACCCTTGGCGTCACGCGCCACCTGCATACCGGCAATGTTGATGCCCTGCTCGCCGAGCACCTGGCCGAGAACACCGACCACGCCGGGACGGTCTTCGTAGCGGAAGAATCCGAAGTGCTCGGAAAGCGTGAGGTCGACATCGAAATTGTCAACCTTCACAAGCTTTTCTGCGTTCTTTGGACGCGCAAGCGTACCGGCCACCGAAAGCTGGTGACCGTTCGGCAACGTGCCTCGCACAGTGATGAGGTTGCGGTAGTCGGGGCTCTCGTCGTCAGTGACGAGGTTGACCTCGAGGCCGCGGTCTTGTGCGAACAACGGCGCGTTGACGTAGGTGACCGACTTCTCGACGACGTCGGTGAAAATGCCCTTCAACACAGCAAGTTCGAGCACCTTGACGTCGTACTGCGCGATCTCGCCGCGCACTTCGACTTCAACACGGCTCGCAATTCCGCCTGCCAGGCTTGAGAAAACGCGACCGAGCTTCTCAGCGAGCGGCAAGCCGGGCCGCACATCTTCAGCGATCGCGCCACCCTGCACGTTGACCGCGTCGGGGACGAATTCGCCTTTCAGCGCAAGCTTTACCGACTTGGCGACCGCGGTACCGGCCTTCTCCTGCGCCTCGTCGGTGCTCGCGCCGAGGTGCGGCGTAACAACGACGTTGTCGAACTCGAAGAGCGGGCTGGACGTCGTGGGCTCATTGGCGAAAACGTCGAGCCCTGCACCGCCGATGCGGCCTTCCTTCAGCGCAATCGCGAGTGCGTCCTCATCGACGAGGCCACCGCGCGCGGCGTTGACGATGATGACGCCCGGCTTGACCAACTGGAGTTCGCGTTCACCGATAAGTCCCAGCGTTTCAGGGGTTTTCGGCAAGTGGATCGTGACGATGTCAGCCTCGCGCAACAACTCTTCGAGAGTGACCATGCGCACGCCGTACTGCGCGGCGCGGGCCGGCTGCACGTAAGGGTCGTAGGCGATGATCGTGGTACCGAAAGCGGCGAGCCGCTGAGCGACGAGCTGGCCGATCTTGCCGAAACCGACGACACCGACGGTCTTGTCGAGGATCTCGACGCCAGTGAACTTGCTGCGCTTCCACTCGCCACTCTTCAGCGATGCGTTGGCATTCGGCGTGCGGCGAGCGACTGCGAACAGCAACGCGACGGCCTGCTCGGCCGCGCTGACGATGTTCGACTGCGGTGCGTTGACGACCATGACGCCGGCCGCCGTGGCCGCCTTCACGTCGACGTTGTCGAGCCCGACGCCCGCGCGGGCGACGACCTTCAGCTTGGGAGCGGCCGCGATGGCCTCGGCGTCGATCTTGGTGGCGCTGCGGATCAGCACGGCATCGACGTCGGCAAGGGCGGGGAGCAGCGCGGCGCGGTCGGCGCCGTCAACGTTGCGGATCTCGAAGTCGCCGCTCAGCAGGTCGGTTGCTGCGGGAGAAAGCTCTTCGGCGATGAGAACAATGGGCTTGCTCATGGGTGGGCAATCCTCCGAACGAAACCTGGATAAGGGTCGTCGGCGTTGGCCACCACGCTGTAGCACGCGCCTGTCAAATCAGTAGACGGCCAGTGTAGCGGGCGGATTGGGGCCGACCGCACCGCCATCCGAGCCGCCGTCTCGAATCCGCTGGCACTTGCGGTGCTCGGGTGTCTTGCCGAGCGACCGATGCACCCGTACGAGATCTCGACGACGCTGCGCACCCGCGGCAAAGAGCAGAGCATCAAGCTCAACTACGGCTCGTGTTGGCGTCGCTGTCGAACGCGCTCGCGTTAGTGCTGCGGCAACAAGAAGCGCTGATCGGCATCAGCCAATTCATTGTGCTGCCACTGCAAACCAACTGTCGCTCTAGCGCCGAGGGCTGTTCGCCGTTGGGTCTAACCGCGCGTCGTACGGCTAAACGATCTCCCTGGCGTGGCGTAGACCCCCGAGGCATGGCGTACAAGCCATGCCTCGGGGTCTCGATCACGTTTAGGTGATCGACTTCCATCCCCCGCGGGCCGAGGATTACTCGGCGTCGGTGATCCAGCTCATCATCGGGCGCAGTTTCGCACCGGTGACCTCGATCGGGTGCTCGGTGTTTTCCTTGTAGTACTGCTTGTAGTTCGTCAGACCGGTGTCGTACTCGTTGATCCATTCGCGAGCGAACTCGCCGTCCTGGATCTCGCCCAGAATTTTCTTCATCTCGGCGCGCGTGGCGTCGGTCACGATGCGCGGGCCGCGGGTGTAGCCGCCGTATTCAGCGGTCTCAGATACCGACCAGTACATCTTCGAGATGCCGCCCTCGTACATCAGGTCGACGATCAGCTTCATCTCGTGCAGGCACTCGAAGTAGGCGACCTCGGGCTGGTAGCCCGCAGCGACCAATGTCTCGAAGCCCGACTTGATGAGCTCGGAAACGCCACCGCACAAGACAACCTGCTCGCCGAACAGGTCTGTCTCGGTCTCTTCTTTGAACGTGGTCGTCAGCGCGCCGGCGCGGGTGCCGCCGATGCCCTTGGCGTACGACTTCGTGAGATCCCACGCCTTGCCAGTGGCGTCTTGCTCGACCGCGAGCAGCACGGGGACGCCGCGACCCTCTTCGAACTGGCGACGCACGAGGTGGCCCGGGCCTTTCGGCGCGACCATGCAGACGTCGATGTTTGTCGGCGGCTTCACCAAGCCGTAGCGAATGTTCAGACCGTGGCCGAAGAACAGCGCGTCGCCGTCCTTCAGGTTCGGCTCGATCGACTCGGCGAAGATCTTGCGGTGCAGCGGGTCGGGCGCGAGCAGCATGATGACGTCGGCCTCTGCGCTCGCCTCGGCCGGCGAGACGACCCGCAAGCCCTCAGACTCAGCCTTCGCGCGGCTCTTCGAGCCTTCGTGCAAACCGACGCGGACGTCGACGCCCGAGTCGCGCAGTGACAGCGCGTGCGCATGCCCCTGGCTGCCGTAGCCGATGACAGCGACCTTGCGGCCTTGGATGATCGACAGGTCGGTGTCGTCGTCGTAGAAGATTTCAGGCACGGGACGTGCTCTCCTTAGCTTGTTTTTGCCAGCTTATTTTGCCAACGGGGACGGAAAATCAGGCGATGCGTTCGACAGGGCGCAACGAGCGATCGGTGATCGAACGCGAACCGCGGCCGACCGCGACCATGCCCGACTGCACAAGTTCCTTGATGCCGAAGGGTTCGAGCATTTTCAGCAACGCGTCAAGCTTGTCAGCTCCACCCGTTGCCTCGATCGTGAGGGCGTCGCTCGCGACGTCGATCACCTTCGCGCGGAAAAGCTCGACGACCTCGATCACCTGTGCGCGGTTAGCGACGTCGGCCTTGACCTT
>Ga0070658_10002461_pt1 | contig 15474 bp, 13 predicted proteins | sample KBSC13metaG_FD_64664 | JGI IMG/M metagenome (GOLD analysis project Ga0070658, IMG submission 64664) | Corn rhizosphere microbial communities from Kellogg Biological Station, Michigan, USA - KBS C1-3 metaG | ecosystem: Host-associated > Plants > Roots > Rhizosphere > Soil ...
GCGAGGTCGGAAACACATCGATCATGCGGCAGTCGAACACCGACATCACCGGATTGATCTCGCCGCGCATCGTCCGCGCCATGAGGTCGACCACCTCGGCCCCGCGCTCGACGAAATCGGTGTGCGGAAATTCCTTGAAGGCCACGAGGATGTTGGAGTTCTCGACCCGCTTGCGCGTCAGGTGGCTGTGCGGATCGAGCCCCGCCGCGATGATGCATCTGGGCCCGGCGATCTGGCGGATGCGGGCGATGAGGTCGCCCTCGGGATCGTCATAGCCCTGCGCCACCATGGCGCCGTGAAGGCAGAGCGCGACGCCGTCGACTGGTAGCGCGGCGCGAAGCTGGCCGAGGATCTCGTCGCGGATAGTCTCGTAAGCCTGGCCGTTGATCAGCCCGCCCGGATCGGTCCAGGTGACGGTGCCTTCGATGAGCTCGAACTCGCCGGCGGCGGCATGCTTGCGCGCATGGATCAGCGGCGAGGTGACCAGCGTCGGCCGGTCGTCGTGCTGCCCGGGCAGCGCGTAAAGCGTGCGCTTGAAGTTGTCGAGACCGATGAAGACCGGCGAGAACGTATTGACCTCGGTGCCGATCCCGGCGACGAACACGCGCATGACTCTTCCCCTGACCGCAGGCTGTAACGGGAATGGCATACGGGCGCGCCGGATGACAAGCGCCAGCCTCTTGAGCCGAAGTCATATTATGATATGACCACTTAATGCTTGAACTCTCCCGGCTGGCTGCGGTCACGGCCAAATCCATCCGTGCCGTCCTCACCGATATCGACGATACACTGACCGATCACGGCAGGTTGCCGGCAGCAGCCTATGCCGCGCTCGAGGCGCTGCACGAGGCCGGGCTGATCGTCGTGCCGGTGACCGGCCGGCCCGCAGGGTGGTGCGACCTCATCGCCCGGCAGTGGCCGGTGGACGGGGTGGTCGGGGAGAACGGCGCCCTGTGGTTCCGCTACGATGACCGCACACATCATATGCAGCGCGTCTATCGGCGCTCGGCCGAAGAGCGGGCAGCCGATCGCAAGCGGCTCGACGCCGTCGCAGCCGCAGCGCTGGCGGCGGTGCCGGGCACGGCGATTGCCGCAGACCAGGCATTTCGCAGCACCGACCTCGCCATCGACTATTGCGAAGACGTGCCGCCGCTCGGCCAGGCGGCCGCCGAGCGCGTGGTGCAGGTCTTCGAGGAACATGGGGCGGTGGCGAAGATTTCGTCCATCCACGTCAACGGCTGGTACGGCGCACACGACAAGCTGACGACGAGCCTGAGCATGCTGCACGAGGCCTTCGGCCTCGATGGCGAGCGTGAGCGGGATCGCATCGTCTTTGTCGGCGACAGCCCCAACGACGCGCCGATGTTCGCGCATTTCCCCAATGCCGTGGGCGTTGCCAATGTGCGCGATTTTGCCGGACGCATGCCGCATTTGCCGGGCTATGTGACGAGGGCGCGCGGTAGCGCCGGCTTTGTCGAATTTGCGCGGCAACTCCTTGCGCTGCGCGCCGATTAAACCGCAAACCGGCATTGCGGTCGGCACGGAACTTCGCTAACAAGTCATATTACGTCTTACCACTCACCGACCAGCTTTGCCGATCGTTACAACGCCATTGCCGATGACATGGGAAGCCCCGGCCGCGAGATTGCGCGGGCGGTGCCCATGAGCGCAATCCGGCCCGTGCCCAGCAGAGGCGCCGACGCGCCAGACCGCCTGCAGCAGTTGCTCGACGGCCGCTATGTCGACCCCGAAAGCGGGGCTGCGGTGAAGATCGCGACCCGCTCGCTGGTCATCGCCGACTCGATCGCCGGTGACGAGGCGACGCTGGTCGACGGGCTCGGGTTCGGCCGGAAGCTCGCGGTGATCAGCGACCCCTCGACCGCCGAAGTCCTCGGCGGGCGGGTCGAGGCGGCACTGCGCGGCACATACGAGGTACAAAGCCTCATGCTGCCCGCCGATCCGCACCCCGACGATGCGACGGTGGCCAAGGTGCGCTCGGCGGCGGGCCAAGCCGACGCCTTCATTGCGGTCGGCTCCGGCACCATCAACGATCTCGCCAAATATGCGAGCGCGCTCGAGGGCAAGCCCTATGCCGTGTTCGCCACGGCGCCGTCGATGAACGGCTTCGTGTCGCTCACCGCCTCGATCACTGTCGGTGGCCACAAGAGCACGCTGCCGGCACAGCCGCCGGTGGGTGCCTTCTTCGATCTCGGCGTGCTGGCAGCGGCGCCCAGGCGCATGATCCGCGCCGGCCTCGGCGACAGCATCTGCCGCACCACGGCGCAGGCCGATTGGCTGCTGTCGCATCTGCTGCTGGGCACGGCCTATCGCGAGCTGCCGTTCGACCTGTTGAGCGCGGACGAGCCCCTGCTCCTCATGCAGGCGGAAGCGCTGCTGCGCGGCGACCTCGGGGCGATGCGCACGCTCACCCGCACCTTGCTGCTCTCTGGCTTCGGCACCGCCATCGTCGGCTCGAGTGCGCCGGCGAGCCAGGCCGAGCATCTCGTCAGCCACTACATCGACATGCTGGCGCAGCCGGCATCGACTGCGCTGCACGGCGAGCAGATCGCGGTCACCACGCTATCCATTGCACGGCTGCAGCACGCGATGCTGGCCAAACCCCGGATGCAGCTCGCGCCCGATCGCAGCAGCGACGATGAGATCGCCTCGCGCTTCGGCAAGGAGCTCGCGGGTTCGGTGCTCGAGGAGTTCGCGCATAAGCGCCTGAACCAGCAGAGGGCGGACGCACTCAACGACAAGCTGGCGCGCGACTGGGATGGTATTCGCGAGCGCGTGGCCGCCGTGCTGCTGCCGCTTGCAACCATCGACGCGGCGCTGCGCGCGGCAGGAGCGCCGCGGGCCCCCGCCGATATCGGGACCGACCGCAGCTTCTACGAGCAGGCGCTGCTGCACGCGCGCGAGATCCGCAACCGCTTCACCGTGCTCGACCTTGCCGCAGCCAACGGCCGGCTGGCACCGATGCTGGCTTCACTCTGACCGCGGAGGCGCCGTTGGATTTCATCTTCATGCTGACCCGCGGCGACAAGACGGTGGAGGACTGCCTGCTGGTGCTCGACCAGATCCTGCCGCTGGGCCTCAAGCACATCGGCTTCAAGGACGTAGGCGTCGACTTTTCAGTGCTGGTCAAGCTCACCGAGCGTATCCGCCGGAGCGGCGCCACCTCCTACATGGAGGTGGTGTCGGAGACGCCGGAGGCCTGCCTGCGCTCGGCCGAAGCGGCCAAAAAGCTCGGGATCGACCGGCTGCTCGGCGGCACCGATGTGGCCGCGGTGAAAGAAATCATCGCCGGCACGCACACGACCTACTACCCGTTCCCGGGCTTTCCCGTGGGCCACCCCACCAAGCTTGGCGGCCAGCCGGCGGACGTCACGGCGCATTGCGAAAAGTTCGTGGCGCAGGGCTGCGGCGGCTGCGACCTTCTCGCCTACCGCGCCACCGAGGCCGACCCGCTCGACCTGGTACGCGCTGCGCGCAAGGGGCTTGGCAAGGACGGTTACCTGATCGTTGCGGGGTCGATCACCTCGCGGCAACGGATCGCCGACGTGGCAGCGGCGGGCGGCGATGCCTTCACCATCGGCACGGCCGTGTTCGACGGCTCTTACAGCCCGCGCAAAGGCTCGATAGTTTCGCAGCTCGGCGACGTGATCGCCGATTGCGCGACGGTGTGAGTTTCCGGCATGGCCCTCCTCGGGCTCGACCTCGGTACCCAGAGCCTCAAAGCGGTGGTGCTGGCTGACGATTTGCGCGTCCTCGGCACCGGCGCCGCCGGATATCGCCCGGCGTTTCCGCGGCCCGGCTGGGCCGAGCAGGACGCCAATGACTGGCTCGCCGCGCTGCGGCCGGCGATTGCTGCAGCATTGGATGCCGCTCGCTGCGGGCCTGAGCAGATCGAGGCGCTGGCCATCTGCGGCCAGCTCGATGGCTGCGTGCCGACCGACGCGGCAGGCGACCCGCTCGGACCGGCGTTGCTCTGGATGGACCGGCGGGCCGAGCCGCTACTCGCCGGGCTCGACGCGGGATTGGTGCGCGAGCGCGGCGGGCTGGTGCTCGACGCCACGCACATGGCCGCCAAGATCGCCTGGCTGCAGCGTGAACGGGGAGCGGCGGCCACCTGGCACCAGCCGGTGAGCTTTCTGCTGGCGGCGCTCACCGGGCAAAGCGCGATGTCGCGCTCGCTGGCCTCGACCACGATGCTGTTCGATCTCGCCGCCAGCGACTGGAGCGACGAGCTGCTGGAGCTGTTCGGTATCGGGCGCGGACATCTACCGGTCCTTGCGAACGAAGCAGACATTGCTGGCCGCGTCAGCGCGCGCGGGGCCGAGCTCAGCGGGCTCGTCGCCGGAATGCCAGTGGCCGTAGGGACAGGAGACGACTTCGCCAACCTGCTGGGCTCGGGCATCGCGGCACCGGGCACGGTGAGCGTGTCGCTCGGCACCGCCGAGGCAGTGGGCGCGCTGCACGACCGGGCCGTGATCGATCCTGAAATGCTGGTCGAAACGCACGCTTTTCCGGGCGGCGGCTATCACCTCGGCAACCCCGGCTGGCTGTCGGGCGGCGCAGTGCGCTGGGCCGCCGAGCTGCTGAAGGTCGACGGGGACACAACGTTCAGTGCGCTGGCGGCAGCGGCCCCGGCGGGATGCGACGGGCTGGTGTTCATCCCCGCGCTCAGCGGCGCGATGGCGCCGCGCTGGATCGCCGAAGCACGCGGCAGCTTCGCCGGACTGACCGCCGCGCATGGGCGAGCCCACATGGCGCGCGCGGTGCTGGAAGGAACCGCCTTTGCCATGCGCGACGTGATCGACCGGCTCGCAGCGCTGGGCGTGGCGACGGATGATATCCGCGTGCTGGGGGGCGGTGCGAAAAGCGCCGTGTGGTGCCAGATGCGCGCGGATATCGCCGGACGTCCAGTTCGGGCGCTGGGCGACATCGACGCCTCGGCACTGGGCGCGGGCACGCTTGCCGCAGTCGCCCTCGGCAAGTTCGGGGATCTCCGCAGTGCCAGCCTCAGCTTGAACCTGCCACTGCGAGGCTACGAGCCGGATCGCGACGTGGCGACGACCTACGCCAAGGCTTATGCACGCTACCGCGAGACCTTCGCCGCGCTGGTGCCGCTCTGGACCAGCCGGCCGGTTGCCGCCGAGCGGTAGAGCCCATCGACCACGAACAGCGCGGCGGCAGCATCGGCCGCGCCGGCAGGGACCGGGCCATCCGTAACGACGGCCTCGACGAAGGATTGGAGCATCAGCCGGTGGCTGTCCGGACGCTCGACTGGAATATCGGTCCAGCGGCCGTCGGCGAAGAGCCGCAGCGGCTGGTCGCCGAACGGATCGGGCAGGTCGAGCCGGCCGAGCGTGCCGTCGATCTCGATGGTTTCCGCGCGCTGGGCGCCGGGCGAATGCGCGCCGGCGACGAGGTTCGCCATGCCGCCGTTCGACAGACCTATGGTGGCGCTCGCCGCATCCTCGACGTCGACGCCGGCCGGCGCCGCAAAGGTAGCGATGTTGCCGCTGACCGAAACATAGTCGAGCCCGGTGATGTAGCGGACGGTATCGAGCTGGTGGATCGAGTTCATCATCACCACACCACCGCCGGCCATGGCTTTGCTGGCCCGCCAGTTGAGATGGCCCGGCGCGCCCCAATAGTCGCGGCGCTTGTCGATGATGGTGCGGAAGCGCACGACGCGCACCTCGCCGATGCGGCCTTCCCGAACGATCCGGCGCGCGGTTTCGACCGTGCCGGCGCGGCGCAGCTCGAAGAAAACCGCCAGCTTCAGGTGCCGTGCCTCGGCCAGCGCACCAAGCCGCGTCGCGTCCTGCGGGGTCAGCGCCAGCGGCTTCTCGCTCAGCACGTGCCTACCCGCTTCGAGCGCCCGCTGCACCATGTCAGGCAACAGCGCGTGCGGCAGGCCAGCATAGATCGCGTTGATCTTGGGGTCGCGCAGCAGGGCGTCGACATCGGCGGCAACGGTCGCACCGGCCTTCGTGGCCAGCGCCTCGGCACGGCCGCGATCGGTATCGATCACCGACACGATCTCCAGCCCGGGCAGCCCGGCGCCCGCCCGCACGATCTCGCCCGCGGCCCAGCCGCACCCGACCATGCCAAGCCCGATCATTTCGCCTTTCCCGCTGCGGCGCCGATAAGGTGCGAGAGGCTATCGTAATAGCTGTCGTCGGCGTAGCGTTCGAGCTCCAGCGCCACCACGCCGAGGTCGGGTGACGGCGGTGTGACCGGCCAGGGCCGCGTCAACCGCACCTGGCCCGGCGCGACGAGATCGCGGCCGGACCAGTGGCCGTCCGCCTGCCGCCGCCATTCCTCCAGATGCCACAGGCCCTGCGACTCGCGCGTGACATAGACGACGCCGTCGGGCACGTGCTCGGGGAAGGCCATGCCGCCGACATAGAGCCCCGCGTCGATATAGCCGAACTTGCGACCGGCCGGTGCGACGGTCTCGACCTGCCAGCTTCCGTCGCGCAAAGAGGCGACGTGATACTGCGCGTCACGGGTCGACAAATCGTCCTTGAGCTTGGAGACGAAGGCAATCTCGAACACCGGGCCGGAACTCACGTCGAGCAAGTTCACGGTCCGGTCGGCTGCCGTCTTTTGCACCAGCTCGAGGGCTGTGTAGTTGAGCGGCAAGCCGGCGCCGCTCCGCAGATTGCCGAGCGTCTTGCCACCCGGCGTCCGCACCTCGCCGCTGCGCAGATCGACCAGGCAGGCCCACACATCGTGCAGCGGCTTCTTCTCGTACTCCTTGGGATGGCCGGACACGCCGATGCGCAGCGTATGTCCGTCGCTCAAAAGCGCGCTGCCCATGTAGACCTGCTGGTCGGTATCGAAGGCGAGCAGGTCGCGCGGCGCGGTCCAGGTGTTTCCCCAGTCGGCCGACATCCGCCAGCCCCAGCGGATTTCGTCGACGCGGGTGAACAGATGGATTTCACCGCCGACCACATGCACCTCGGCATAGGTGGTCGATCCGCCGAAGGTGAGGATCTGCTCCGGGTGCCAACCGGCGACCGAGAGCGGCGCGGTGGAGATGCGGTAGCGCAGGCCCTCCTCCGCATCGTGCCGAGAATAAAAGCAGATCAGCGGCTTGCCCTCGACCGCGAGCAGCGCCGGGTTGTTGTGGTCGTCGTCCTCGAACCGCGCCAGCATGCGCCGCTCGATCTGCCCGGTCGCGAGGTCGAGCCGTGCCGCGACGATGCCGCCACCGGATTCGATGCCGCCGACGAAGAGGGCATTGCCGATGCGGCTGGCGCGCGGCCGCGTCCACCAGCACCAGGCGAGGTTGTCGATCAGCCGATGCGGCGGCGCGAGAGTGGGGGCGGGCATGCGTCGATCCAGAGTCATATGATGACTTACGGATAGAACCTCGGCGCCGCGATGTCCATTGCCGATGCAGCTAGCGCGGCAGCGGTCCGGGGCCGCGGCGATAGACGCGCAGCTCGATGACCGATGGGACGTGCCATTCGAGCGAGCGCATCACCGGCCGGCCGCCGGTGTCGTAGTCGACCTGCTTCAGGTGTTGCAGCGGCGTGCCCTTGGGGACCTCGAGAATCTTTGCCTGGTCGGCGGTCGCCAGCGTCGGCGTCACCACGGCCCGGGCGTGGTCGATGTCGTGGCCGCGGGAGGACAGCAGCTTGTAGAGCGAGCCGCTGAACGCCTTGAGGTCGGTCCTGGCATCGACGATGTCGGCCGGCAGGCTGTCGATCGAAAAGATCGCCGGCTTCCTGCCCGCGATGCGGACGCGCCGCACCACGACCACCTCGGTGTGTGGCGACAGCTCGAGCTCGGAGATCACCTCGGAATCGGCGGTCATGCGCGTTGCGTCGAGCACCTTCTTGCTGACCTTGATGCCGGTCGATTCGAGATACTCGGTGTAACTGAAATTGGTATCGAGCGAATTGCGTAGCGCCGGGCCGGAGGTGACGAACGTTCCCGCACCCTGCCGGCGGATCACGTAACCGTCCTCGATCAGCCCGCGCACCGCCTCGCGCAGCGTGATGCGGCTGACCGAAAAGCGCTCGCACAGCGCCTCCTCATTGGGCAGTTTCGAGCCCGGCGGGAACTCGCCTTCGATGATGGCACGCCGCAGTTCCGAACGGACGACGTCGGGGAGCAACGGGCGGGTCCGGACCAGAACCATGAAAAACTCTCGCTATCGGTACTGCGGCCGAAAATAGACGCTCATGAGGGGCTGTCCATGCCAGATGCAGCCCTCAGACGCTCTATCCACCGGCATGTGCCTATCCTTTCACGCCGCTCGAAACGACGCTGCGGATCACATAACGCTGCAGGAACAGGTAAGCGACGATCACCGGGCCGATGGCCAGCACCGCCGTCGCCAGCGCCACGCCGGTGTAGGTGCCCTGCGAGTGACCCTCGAGGGCCAGCCCCTGCGTGACGGTGTAGAGGCTCGAATCCGAGGTCACCAGCAGCGGCCAGAGGACATCGTTCCAGCGCCAGATGACGTTGATGATCGCCAGGGTCGCGAGCGTCGGCCGGCAGAGCGGCAGGATGATCGTCCAGAAGATGCGGAATTCCGAGGCGCCATCGATCCGCGCCGCGTCCACCAGTTCGTCCGGAATGCCGGAGATCGTCTGGCGCATCAGGAAGGTGCCGAAGCCACCGGCAAGGAACGGCAGGATCAGCGCGAAATAGGTGTTGGTGAGATGGATCTGCCCCATGAACAGATAGAGCGGAATCATCCGCGTCTCAAACGGGATGAACAGCGTCGCCAGGAACAGCACAAAGAGCGTCGACTTGAACGGGAAACGCCCCTTGGCGAACGCGTAACCGGCGAGCGAACAGAAGAACAGGTAGCCGGCGGTGGTCGCGCCGACCACGATCAGGCTGTTGAGGTAGAGCCGGATGATCGGAAGGTTGTCGGTGGCGATCTTGTAGTTGAACAGGCTCGGGTCCGGCGGCCACAGGCTCGGTGTACGGGGCATCGACACGTCGGCCTTGCGGCTGAGCGAGGTGGTGAGCATCCACACGAACGGTACGATCATGAAGAAGGCGCCGATCCAGAGCGCGATGCTCATGCCGCTCTGCGACCGCCAGTCGTGCGGCAGGCGCCAGCGGCGCCCGGTTGCGGCTTTCGGCGGGGGAGAGAGCCGCTGCTCCATCAGCGCACCGCCGTGAATTCGCGCCTGAGGAAGCCCCAGAAGGCGATGGTCGTGACGACGAGGACGATCATGAAGAACACCACGGCGGCGGCCGCCGCGAGCGAGAAGTCGCTGCCCACGAAGCCCTGCTGGAAGATGTACATGACGATCGACTGCAGCGACCGCGCCGGCGAGCCGCCGGGCCCCCCCAGCGTCCACAGATCGGAGAAGCGCGCCAGCTGGTCGATGCTGCCGGTGATGATGAGGAAGATGAAGGTCGGCTTGAGGCTGGGCAGCGTCACGTACCACCACGATTGCAGCGGCGAGGCGCCATCGATGGCGGCCGCGTCGAAAAGGTCGTTGGGAATCGACTGCAGCCCGGCGAGCACGATGATGATGAAGTAGCCAAGGCCTGCCCAGACCGCGAGGATCGTCGCGGCGGCACGCGACCCGGTGAGATCGTAGCGCGGGTCGGCGAGCCAGAGCGGCAGGTGGGTGACGCCGAGGGCGCGCAGGGCGCCGTTGAGCAGCCCCCAGTCCGGCTGGAACACGTAATTGAACATGATCGCGATGGCGACCGACGAGGTGAGTTGCGGCAGGAAGTAGATCACCTTGAGCGGCGTCGCGCCGCGCCGCACCCGATTGAGCATCGAGGCGAGAATGGTTGCGAGCGGGATGATGATGACGAGGAAGGCGACGCCGAGGAGGATCGTATTGGCGAGCGCGCCCCAGAACACCCGGTCGGTGACCAGCCGCTCGAAGTGGAACGTGCCGGCGAATTTCTGCCCGCCGCCCGGGACCTGGGTGAATACGCTCTGCTCGAACGCGATGGCGGTCGGATAGCCGATGAAGACGAGGATCAGGAACAGCGGCGGCAGGACGAAGCCGTACCAGACCAGCGTGCCCCGAAAGGCACGGCGGAGCCGGGCGATGGCGCCGGAGTCACGGGAAGACGAAGATGACTCCGGCGTCATGCGTTGGTTCAGCCCGGTTGCTTGGCCAGCCAGTCTTCAGTCTCCTTCTGCGCCTGGGCGAGAGCATCGGCCGGCGTGGCCGTGCCGGCAATAGCTGCTTCGATGGCATTCTGCAGGGAGAACCGTGGCTGGTCGGCGGCCCACGGGTAGGGAGCTTCGGCAAATTGCGGCTGCGTCAGCACCACGTCCGCATCCGGGAACTTGGCGATGGCCGGCACGGCCTCGGCCCCGGTCGATGCGGCCGGCAGACGGCCCTCGGCCTGGAAGTAGTAGGCCTCGGCTTCCGGGGCGCCGGCGAGCCATTTGAGCGCCGTCCAGGCAGCGTCCTTGTTCTGGCAGCTCGCCGCCATGGCGAGCGGCGTGATGGTCGAGACGCCACCGACGCCGTCGGGCCCGCGCAGGTTGAACGACGAGCGGAAGCGCTTCTGCAGGTCTGGGTTGGCGATCAGCGGCTGGATGAAGTAGCCCTGCTCGCCTTCAGGGATGATGGCGACCACGTTGTCGTCGCTGAGGAAGCCGTCGGGCATCGAGTCGCTGGCGAGAGCGCCCTGCGGCGCGAACTTCGACATGTCGACCAGCCACTGCAGCGCCTTCAGATATTCCGGCGTGTTCCAGTTGATGGTCATCTTGCCCTTGGAGTCGATCGAGCCCCAGTTGGCACCCATCGCATGCGCGATCGAGAGGAACTGCCAGACGGTGTATTTACCCTGGTACCAGTAGCCGTAGGTCTGCTTGCCGGTCTTGGGATCGGTGCCGGTCATCGCCTTGGCTTTGGTGGCGATCTCGTCGAGCGTCGGGTTCTTGCTCAGCGGCTCGACGCCATAGTCGGCAAAGATCGTGGCATCCCAGTTGAACACGCGCTCACCGGTGTTGTCGGGGATGTAATAGAGGTGCTGCCCATCCGGGCCCCACACCTTGTCGACATCGAGCTGCTTGCCCCAGACATTCTTGAAGTCCTTGTCCTTGGCGATCAGGTCGTCGAGGTTCTGCAGCAGGCCGCGCTTGGCGAAAGTCGCGGCGCCCGGCATCTCGTACAGGCACGACTGGTTGGCCTGCACCATCGCCTCGGTCTTTGGCGTGTAGCCGGTCGAGCCCTCGCCCCACGGAATGTTGGTGATCACCAGATCGATGTCCGGGTTCGCCTTCTCGAAGGCGGCCTCGAGCTTGTCGATGCCGGGGGCGATGGCGCCGGTATTGGCGTCGGTGGTGTCCTTGTCCGGATAGCCGATGGTGAGCAGCGTCACCTGCGTCTTGTCGGCGGCGGTGGCCGGAGCGGCCACCCCGGTGGCGACCGCTGCCAAGGCAGCGGAGGAAAGGAGCAGTAAGCGAAGCGAGAGTCTCATGGACGTTCTTCCCCTGTTGATTGGACGCGATGTGCCAACGAGGCACGCTAGCGATTGTCTAAGAACATATGATGACTTATGACTATCCTGTCAGGGACCCCCATGAGCGTCAAGTAAATACCGGCACCGCATGAGCCTCAGGATCGGCCTCGTCGGCCTCGACAGCAGCCACGCCGACGACTTTCTCCGCCACATCAACGCCGAGCGGCGCGCGCCGGACCTGCGCATCACCGCGCTGCACGGCGGCGACGCACGCGTGACCGAGCTGACGGCACGGGACCCGAGCCTTGCCGCGTTTCACACGATCGATGACTTGCTCGGCAGCGTGGATGCAGTGGTCGTCGGCCACCGCGACGGCGCGCTGCACCGCGATGCAGCCATCGCCTGCCTCGCAGCGCGGCGGCCGGTGTTCGTCGACAAGCCGCTGGCCAATTCCCGCACCGATGCCGAGGCGATGGTGAATGCCGCCGAACGCAGCGGCACACCGCTGCTGTCGGGTAGTGCCCTGCGCTGGCAGGAAGAGACGCGGCGCGTCAAGGCGCGCCTCGCCGGCATCGACGGCGATATCGAGCTGCGCGTGTGGGGCACCTGGTACCCGGACAGCCAGTATGGTGGCGCCATCTTCTATGCCATCCACACGGTGGAGCTGGCGCAGGAATTGCTCGGACCGCAATTCCGCAAGGTGAAACGACGTGGGTCCGACGAGCCGGTGATCGCCTATCGCTGCGGCGAGAACAGCGTGACGCTGAGCTTCCGTCCGCTCGGAGTTTCGGGCCATTCCGATTTCGGCGTGGAGGTTGTGAGCAAGGAGGCGAGCTTCCGCCAGCCGATCGTGCTTGGGGACGACTATATGCTGCCCGTCATCAACCAGTTCGCAGCAATGCTGCGCAGCCGCACATCGCCGATGTCGCGGGAGGACTTGCTCGCGCCACTGGCGCTGATGGAAGAGATCGACGCCTTGCTGGCCGTCCGCGCCTAGACCGCTGGAACGGCCGCGGCCACGAGGTCGGCGACATCGAGGGCGCAGACCTGGGCGAAACCATCGGGCGACCAGTCGGTGAAGTAGAGCGTGCGCCGGTCGGGCGAGAGCGCCGGATGCGCGTGATGCCGCTGGTCGTTGTGATCGGGGCTGCTTAGCGTGCGCAGCAGGCTGAGCTGCAGCGGACCGTCCGGTGCAGCGGCCGCGTGGACCGTGAGGATTTCGTGCCGCGCCCCGGCATTCTCGATGAAGCCGAACACTCCGGCCGGATCGAAGCCGACATGCGCGTAGCCCTTGGTCGGCAGCGGCGCCTCCTCCCAGCGGCCCGACTCCGGATGGAACATGCCGAACCAGGTCTGTCGCGTGGCGTTCGGACCCGGCCCGACCGCTTCGTAGGCGATGCCGCGCGCCGTGACCACCTGGTGGTTGACCGCGGCGCCGTGCGCGCCGGGCGCGCCGGCCGGCCGCAGATGGCGAATCTCGCTGCCGTCGAGCTTGATGCTCCACATGCCGGCGACGCCGCGCGGATGGTTGATGAGGATGGTCTCGTCGTCGACGAACAGCACGTGATGGAAATGATAGTCGGCAGCGTGCACGGTGCGGGTTTCGCCGGTCGCAGTGTCGACCACCGCCAGCGTCGCGCCGATGGCGTTGCGGAAACGGTCGTGGTGATCGCGATCCCAGTCGAAACGGCCGGCCGAGGTCTCCCGCTCGCGCTCGGCGAGCAGTGCGCGATATTCCTGTTCGTCCGCATGGACGTAGCCGAACCAATGGCCGTTGGGGCTGAAGGCCGCCTGCCCGATCGGCATGCGGCCGGCGGGTAGCCTTGTCACCAGCCGATTGGTGAAGCTCGCGACCTCGGTGGCGCGGATCTCGCCGCCCTGGAAATACCAGACCTCACCGCTTTGCGGATGGATCGCCGACAGATGGTTGTAGATGCCGTCGAGGTGCCATTCACACCAAACGGCCCAGCCTGCATCTTTCGTGTGCCCGTCGGTGAGCTGGCCGATTTGGCCGGTCGCAAGGTCGACGCGGTAAAGCTGAACCGCGCCGCTGCGCTCGCTGTGGCAGACGAAGTAGCGGCCGTCCGGCGTCACGGAGGAAACGAAGTAGTAGAGCGGGTACGAATTGCTGCGGCCATCGGTCAGCCGCGTCAGTCGCCGCCCCGTGGCCGGATCGTGCTCGACCCGCCATTCGGCCCTCCCGATATTGCCGATCATCTGAGCCAGCGGTCTCGGTGTTCGGCGATGAAGGCGTCGTCGGTGAGTTCGGGATAGTCGCCGATGACGCGGCTGATCTCCTCGGCCTGCCCCGGCGACAGGTCTTCGTGCGGATCGAGGCACCAGCGGCCGCCCAGCAGCCCCTGCCGCGCCAGCACCTCGTTGATCCCGGCGATGCAGCCGGCAAAACTATGCGCCACATCGAACAGCGCCGCGTTGGCATCGGTGAGCGGACCGTCGAGCCGCATCAGCTTGCTGAGGGCCGCCTGATCGCCCGCAGCCGCTTTGTGCGAGGCGTCGACCAACTCGACCGCAACCTTGGTCCATACCGCAAACTGCCCGAGCAAGCCGCCAACGAAGCGCAAGGACAGCGCGCCGTCCGGCGTGACGAGGGTGTAGGGCGTGATCAGATCGCCGAGGATGTTATTGTCGTTGCCGGTGTAGAGCGCAATTTTATTGGCGCGCCCGGAGGCGGCCACGCCGTGCAGCACATCGAGTGTGCGGTAGCGGTCGAACGGCGCAACCTTGATGCCGGCGACGCAGTCGAGCGCCGCGAACCGGCGCCAGTAGTCGCGCGACAACACACGTCCGCCCACCGCCGGCTGCAGATAGAAGCCGACCACCGGCAGCACCTCGCCCACCGCCCGGGCGCGCGCGATCATTTCATCGTCACTGCCGGCGGCCGGCCGCAGCAACACCATGTGATAGCCGAGGTCCCTTGCGAGGTTCGCCTCGCGCAGCGCTTCCACGACGTCGCCCTGCACGCCCGCGATCATCGCCATCGGCCGCGCGGCCTCGCGCGCCGCCTGCATGGCGAGCTCGAGCACCGGTTTCAACATGCCGTTGTCGTGGATGGCGAATTGCGTGGTGTGCACGCCGACCGCCATGCCGCCGGCCCCAGCCGCGGCATAGTAGCGGCCCACCGCAAGCTGCCGCCGCTCGTCGAGCTTCCGGTCGGCGGTCAGCGCCAGTGGATGCGCGGGAATGGCACAACCTTGGGCAAAGAGCTCGGCGGCCGTCATCAGAATTTCCCGTCGCGCTTCTGAAAGCCCGTGGGCTTGTTGAGAAGCGGCAGACCGGCCCTGAGCCAGCCGGCGGTCCACTCGATCAGCTCCGCCGGCGTCACTTCGGGATAGCCGAAAAGACGCATGCACTTGGCGGAATTGGAAAGCAGCGCCGCCGATGCTTCCTCGCCCGCGATGTGCGGCTCGACCCCGAGCTGCGCGCCAAACGCCGCAGCCAGTTGCCGCACCGAGAGCGTTTCGGGCCCCGCGAGGTTGAGCACGAACGGCTCCGGCGTGGCGTGTCGCAGCGCGCGCAGGATCACCTCGTTGGCGTAGCCCTGCCAGATGACGTTGACCGCCGACATCGTGACGTCCACCGGCTCTCCTGCCAGCACCTTGCGGCCGATGTCGACCAGCACGCCGTAACGCATCTCGACGGCGTAGTTGAGGCGGACCAGCGCCAACGGCGTTCCGTGCTTCGCTGCAAAGCGCGCAAAGATGCGCTCGCGGCCCAGACAGCTCATCGCGTATTCGCCGACCGGCCCCGGCGACGCCGTCTCGTCCGGTCCGCCACTGGCGACAGAAGTGAAGGGATAGACGTTGCCGGTGGACAGTGCGACGAGACGCGAAGCCCTGAAGCGCTCGGCGGCGCGGCCGGGCAGATAGGCATTGGTGTACCAGGTCTCGGCCTCGCGTCCGGTCGAGCCGAACTTCGAGCCCACGAGAAAGATGACGTTGGCCACATCTGGCAATGCCGCCAGCGCTGCATCATCGGTGATATCGGCGCTGATGATCTTCGCGCCCGCCTTCGCCAGGTCATCGGCATGCG
>Ga0070658_10002466_pt1 | contig 15465 bp, 15 predicted proteins | sample KBSC13metaG_FD_64664 | JGI IMG/M metagenome (GOLD analysis project Ga0070658, IMG submission 64664) | Corn rhizosphere microbial communities from Kellogg Biological Station, Michigan, USA - KBS C1-3 metaG | ecosystem: Host-associated > Plants > Roots > Rhizosphere > Soil ...
CTACGCAATCAGGGATACCTGCAGGGATCGGAATTCCTGACGAAAATGGACGGCATTCTCACGCCGAGCGAATTCCTGACGCACTACTATCGGACGGCGATCGGGCTCGAAAGCTCGCCGTTGCCGGTTCCAATGGAAATCGAAGATGTTGTGGCGGAGGAGCGCGATCCGATCTTCGTAACGGTGATTAATCCGTCGCCGGCAAAAGGCGTGATGGTGGTGGCGCGGCTGGCGGAGGAACTGAGCCGGCGGCGTCCGGATATTGCGATGCTGATTGTGGAATCGCGCGGATCGGCTGGCCAACTGGTGAACGCGGGGATGGCGGGAGGCTTCGATCTGCGGCGCCACGAGAACCTGATGTTTTCGCCGGCGATGGCGCAACCGAAAGAGATTTACGTGCCGACGAAGACGCTGCTGGCGCCATCGCTATGGCAGGAGGCTGCGGGCCGTGTGGCGGCGGAGGCGTTGCTAAACGGGATTCCGCCGCTTGTGAGCGATCGCGGTGGGTTGGCGGAAACCTGCAATGGAGCGGGATTTTATCTGCCGATTCCGCCGGGTATCACGCCGGCGCAGCCGGTTCCGGTGGCCGCGGAAGTCGTGGAGCCGTGGATCGAACTGATCGAGCGGCTGGAAGACGATGCGGAATTCTATCGGGCGGAAAGTGAGCGCGCGCTGGCGGCCTCGGCGATGTACCGGCCGGAGAATCTGGCGCCGCGGTATGTCGAGTACTTCCGCGGAATTCTGGGCGAATAGCTCCGATCCCAGCAGCAACGCTTGCGGCCTTTTCCGCTGGGGATCGCCGAAGGATTGGACGACACGCGCTAGCTGTGACCGAGGACAGGGTGCGGGCGGTAGGGTTCTTCCAGAGCCTTTAACTCTTCAGAATCGAGTTTGAGCGAGAGCGCCGCGATGGCGTCATCGAGGTGGTGTGGCTTCGACGCGCCAATGATCGGCGCGGTGAGGCCGGGTTGGTGGAGCAGCCACGCGAGGGCGATCTGCGCGTTCGGCACGCCGCGGCGTTTGGCGATTTCCGTGACGCGGTCGACCACGGTGAAATCGCTCTCCTGATAGTAGAGTTCGTGGGCGAAGTCATCGGTTTTGGCGCGGCTGGTTTCGCCGAAGTCGCTCTTCGCGCGGTTGCCGGCGAGGAAACCGCGGGCGAGCGGGCTCCAGGGAATAATGGCCACGCCTTCTTCGCGGCAAAGCGGATTCATTTCGCGCTCTTCTTCGCGATAGACCAGGTTCCAATGGTTCTGCATGGTGGCGAAACGGGCGAGTCCGTTGCGGTCTGAGGCGTGAAGCATCTTCGCGAACTGCCAGGCGTACATGGAGGACGCGCCGATGTAGAGGACCTTGCCGGCGCGCACGAGAGAGTCGAGCGCTTCGAGAATTTCTTCGATCGGGGTTGCGGCGTCGAGGCGGTGGATCTGGTACAGGTCGAGGTAATCGAGCTGGAGGCGTTTGAGGCTGGCGTCGATGGCGTGTTTGATGTGCTTGCGGGAGAGGCCGCGCTCGTTGGCGGAAGGGCCCATGGGATTGAAGACTTTGGTGGCGATAACGACCTGTTCGCGTGGAATGGCGAGTTTGCGCAGGGCGTTGCCGAGGACGATTTCACTTGCGCCGTTGGAATACATGTCGGCGGTGTCGAAGAAGTTGATGCCGGCTTCCCAGGCGCGCTGGATGAAAGGGAGGCTTTCGGGTTCGTCGAGAACCCAGGGGCGCCACTTCGAAGTACCGTAGGTCATGCATCCCAGACAGAGACGGGAGACTTTGATGCCGGCGCGGCCGAGGTTGGTGAGTTCCATGGGTTTGTCTCAGTAGTAGCACGGGATAGTGGATTGCGCGAAAATACGATAATATTAGTAGCCATGGTGCGTGTGCTCCTGGTGCTTCTTCTTCCGTGTGCGTTCGCGCAGACCGGCCCGCGGTTTGAAGTAGCGTCGGTGAAGCTGGCTGGCAGCCTCACCGAATTCCAGCAGGCAACGACGAGCGCCCGTCTGTCTGGCCAGCCGCTTCCGGTGGGTGGCGCGATTTTCGCCCGCGGCCTTCGGGTAGAGGGTGAGAACGTGACGATGAAACAGCTCATCGTTCGCGCGTACGAGATCGACTCGCGGTTGATTGCGGGCCCCAAATGGGTGATGGATGGCGACGCGTTGTTTACGATGCATGCCGTAATGCCAGCGGGCTCGACGGAGAAACAACTGCCGGTGATGATGCGGTCTCTGCTGGCGGAGCGGTTTCGTCTGGTGACGCATCCTGAGCCGCTGAACCAGCCCGCTTACGCTCTGGTTGCCGCAAAGAATGGTCCGAAACTGAAGAATCCCACCGATATCGATCCTTCCGTTTGCGAAGAATGGGAAGGGGCGCTGGGCGGCTATCCAATTTGCAGGAAGTATCAGGAGACGGATCACGGCAGGATGACCACGCTCATTATGAAGAATTCCGCGCAGGGTCCGAGTCTCTCCTCTATGTCCGGCCCGGAATGGCATAACGAGTATTACCGGATGACCATGGCGAAGCTGGCGCAACTTGTGGAAGGCAGCATCGCGCCCGGTGGTTCCTATGCCAGCGCGAAAGGTCCAACCGGAGCGCTCATGCCGGTGGTGGACCGTACCGGTATCGAAGGCGAGTGGCACGTTGTCCTCGACACTGATGTCAGCGATCCCGGCGTGCGATTTGCAACCCTGCAATCGTCTCTGGAGCGGCAGGGGTTACGGCTTGAGAAAATTACTGTGCCAATGGCGAAGCTGGTGATCGACATGATCAATCGGATTCCGACCGGAAACTGAATGCGTACAGCAACCTTGTTTCTTGCGATTGTTTCCTGCGCGTTCGCGGAGAGTGGCGCGCATTTCGACGCTGCCTCGGTAAAGCCCGCCTCGCCGGGTGGTCTCAATCAGCGGCTGCAGATTGACGCCTCGCACTTTTCCGTGCAGGCCATTCCGCTGACTTATCTCATTGAGCAGGCGTTCGACGTCAATCAGTATCAGGTGACCGGCGGCCCGGCGTGGATGGGGAAGAATCTCTATGTGATCAAGGCTTCGATCGCGAGGCCCGCGGATCACGCGCAGGTAATGGAGATGCTGCGGAATCTGTTGATCGAGAGATTTCATCTGAAGACGCATTTGGAAACGCGGCAGACGAAGGTCTATGAGCTGACGGTGGCGAAGGGAGGGCTGAAAACGGAGAACCGTGACGGTGTTTTACACTGGCGCACGATTCCCGAACTGGTGACATGGCTCAACGGAACCAGCGGACCGGGTGCTGTCGGTTGGCCTGTCGTCGATCGTACCGGACTTTCCGGCGAACACGGTTTTCGGCTGCAGGTTGAGCTGCATACTGATCCCGATGGGCGGGGCGGAACGTTTGGCGTCGATTATCTCGCGGAGTTGCCCCGTCAACTCGGGCTGCGGCTGGACGCGGCGCGCGACGACTATCCGTTTCTCGTTATCGATCATGTGGAAGAGCCGACGCCAGAATAAACAGGCGGCGGAAGGAGAAGAGCACTTCGCCGGTGGTGGATGGCGGATAGTGCGGGCGGAGCCGGGATGCATATTCGGCGAGAAACCGGCGCTGGTCCGCTTCGTCGTGGATCGTCTGCAACTATGGCCGCAGTCCGGCGCCTTTGTACCACTCGAGGATGGATTCGAAATCCGGCATGACCTGCAGATAGTCGGTTGCCCAGAGATCGAGGTGAGCTGCATGGGGCGCGAGAATCCGGTGGTAATGCTCCAGGTCGTGTGAATAGCACGCCGCCGGGCGCGAGCGAATCCAGCAGGCGCGGGAACAGCGTTGCATGGTTGGGAATCCATTGCAGTGCGGCGCTGGAGAAGATGACGTCGAAGCGGTCGCGGTTCTCTTCGTAAGTCCAGGCCGCGACGCGTGCGGAACTCGGAATACCGGAGATATTGAGCGGGGTCCCAGGCGGGCATCGACCTCAGAGTAACAGCGGAGAAACGCGATACAATCCGGGACTGATGAAAATGCGGATTCTGACTGTACTCATGCTGTGCGCGCCGGCGCTCGTGGCGCAAATGAACCCTGTCCAGGAACTGATTGAGGCGGCGCGCGCCGATTCGCCGAAGCTGGCGGAGTTGCTGGGGAAAAAGGACTCGTTTGGTTACCGGATTCCGGAGTTATCGGGCCGCGATGGCGTCGCGGTGTGGGGACAGGAATTTCTGTTCGCGGTGGAGAGCCCGTCGGACGCGACGGTGGTGATTGACGGCGAGACCGCCGCGCCGATGAAGCGCGTGGCGGGCACGAACTACTGGTACCTGTTGAAGATGATGCGGCTCGGCACGACGCATCAATATCATTACTTCGCGAACGGGCGCGAGATCGGCGGCTATCAGGTGGCGGGGTACAACCCGGATTCGTATCCGCATCCGGGCGTGCCGCACGGGACGCTGAGCGAGCGGAAAACGCTCGAGAGCAAAGTCTATCCGGGGATGAAGTCGAACTACTGGGTCTATGTGAATGCGGGCGCGGATCTGGTGAACGGCGCTCCGCTGATGGTGTGGCAGGATGGCGAGACGATTGTGGGTAATCAGGACTGGATGCGGCTGCGATTGCAGACGGTTTCGGACAATCTGGTGGCGCAGGGGAAGATTCCGCCGATGGTGCATGTGCTGATACAGCCGGGGACGGATGGGCAGGAAGCGCGGATGATGCGCAGCATCGAATACGACACGGTGTCCGACCGGTATGGAAAGTATCTGATCGACGAAGTGCTGGCTGATGTGCAGAAGACATATAAAATCCGGCAGGATGCGTATTCGCGGGCGATTGCGGGGGCATCATCGGGCGCGATCTGCGCGATGAACGTCGCCTGGTATTATCCGCAGCAGTTCAGCAGGGTGCTGTCGCATATCGGGAGTTATTCAGGGATTCAGTGGCATCCGGAGAAGAATCAGGATGGCGGATACATCGTGGCGTTCCGGGTGCGGCGGGAGCCGAAGAAGAATATTCGGGTGTGGATGTCGGACGGGGCAGACGATATCGAGAACAACACCGGAAGCTGGCCGATGAATAATATTCAACTGGCGAACAGTCTCAAGATGCGCGCGTATGATTTCCATTTCCGGTTCGGGGTGAGCATGCACGCGATTGCGCAGGGGGCGCTGGATCTGCCGGAATCGCTCACGTGGTTGTGGCGGGACTACGATCCGAAAAAGACAGAGCAGGTCTATCAGATGGAAGAGAGCGAGAAGGCGAAGCCGCTGTTTCGAGTAAGCATTACGAATCGGGATGCCTGGTAAACGGACTGCTAAACTCAATCGGACGGGAATGGGGTTCTCCCGATAACCGCCGCTTGCGGCTGATGACTCCTACCAAATAATTGCGCCGCGCCAGGAGTTGGTATGAACAGTCATCGCGCTTTTGCATTTATTCTTGTTTTTCGGGGGGGCGGCCTCGGCACTATGCTGCGGCACGCCATCAATGAGAAAAGTCCCGCGCTTGTGGGGGTGAACTATCCGTGGGGCACGATGTTTATCAACATCCTGGGGTCTCTCGCCACGGGGCTGATTGCGGGGTGGTTCGCATTGCGAGGGCACAGCGGACAGTTGCCGCGCCTCTTTCTGACGACTGGCGTTCTCGGCGGCTTCACAACGTTCTCCACATTTTCGCTGGACGCATCACTGCTGCTTGAAAGAGGAGACACATGGGCCGGGATGGCCTACATCGTGGGTTCCGCCGGGGTTGGCATTCTGGCGTTGTTTGCGGGACTCGCGATTATGCGTTCGCTGCTTTCCTGAGAGGCGGAGAGCAATGCCCGGTCCCGTCAGTGGGAGACGGTCCCTCCGGCCGGTTTTCATTGTTCACGCAATTTCCTTGACAACAGTTTCCTTAGAAACTAATATTGGGATATGAAAGCGCAGATGCAGCCGGCCTCGCTCGAAAGCCATATCGGCTACTGGCTTCGGATGGTGTCCAATCACGTGTCGCAGAGTTTCGCGCGCAAGGTAGAGGGAAGCGGGGTGACGGTGGCGGAGTGGGTGATGCTTCGCGAGATGTACGAAGCCGGCGAGACATCGCCGAGCCGGCTGGCTGTGTCAAGCGGACTGACGCGCGGGGCAGTATCGAAACTGGTGGACCGGCTGGTCCAGAAAAAACTGGCGACGCGCGCCGAGGCGGACGAAGACCGGCGCTATCAGGACGTGAAGCTGACGGCGGCGGGCAGGGCGCTCGTGCCAACACTGGCGGCTCTGGCCGATAAAAACGACGAAGAGTTCTTCTCCTGCCTGTCGGCAGGGGAACGGGCAACCCTGACGGCCATGCTGCGAAAGCTGGCCGCCGCGAACAATCTCAAGAAAATTCCAGTCAACTAAGAGGAGAGAGCAGTGACCATATCGGCAACAAAAACGATTCAGATCGCGCGCAGCGCCGCGGAGTGCTTTGACTTCATTGGCGATGCGAGCACAATGCCGCAGTGGGCAATCCACAATGTGAAGGGCATTCGCGATCTGGGTAACGGACGCTGGGAAATGGACACAGTCCGCGGGAAGGGAATGCTGATTCCCCACTATGAGAGAGAGACCAGGATTCTCGATCATGAATTCATCGACGCGAATGAGGGCCGCTGGAAGGTGACCGGGCGCGTAGTGCCGGTGGGGCCGCGGGAGTCGGTCTATATGATGACCCTGCCGAAGCCGGACGGATTGCCGATGGAGAGTTTCGAGGCCGGGATGCGGCTGATGGATGAGGAACTGGCTGCTCTGAAGATGTGCATCGAGTCGCGCCCTGTGGCAGTCGGGCCGGTTCAGGCCGTAGAGGCCATTTATGAAGGATTTCGCCAGAAGGATATGGCGAAGATTTTTGGCATGCTTGCAGCCGACGTGGAGATGGCGCAGTCGGACGAACTGCCGTGGGGCGGTGTCTATCGCGGACACGAAGGAGCGCGCGAATTTTTTGGCCGGCTCACGTCACATGTCCGTTCGGCAGTGACGATCGAACGGATGATCAGCGCAGGCGACCACGTGGCGGCGGTGGGTTGGACCGAAGGAACGGTAAACGCGACAGGGGCGGCGTTCCGCGCGCCGATTGTTCACTTGTGGGAAGTGCACGCGGGGAAGGCTGTGCGGGCGCAGTTCTGCATCGATCATCCGGCTATGTTTCCGGCTCTCGCGGCCTAAAGTTCTCACTCACACCGCCGATAGGAAATGAGGGGATCTCCTATGGGTGATATGGTTCGTGTCCTTCTGGTCGAGGACAACGAGATGAATCGGGATATGCTGGCCCGGCGGCTGGCACGGAAGGGGTATTCCGTGACGGTGGCGCTCGATGGGGCGCAGGGGCTGGAACTGGCGGCGGAGATGGCGCCGGATTTGATCCTGATGGATATGAGCCTGCCGGTGCTGGATGGCTGGGAGGCGTCGCGGCGGCTGAAGGCGGATCCGGCGCTGCGGGGGATTCCGATTCTCGCGCTGACCGCGCATGCGATGTCGGATGACCGGACCAAAGCGCTGGAGGCCGGCTGCGATGAATACGATACGAAGCCGGTCGAATTCTCGCGGCTGCTCGAAAAAATGGAAACGCTGCTCCGGAAGCGAACTCTCGAAGGAGTCGCTTGATGGGCATCGCGTATTTGGCGGATTCCTGGGACTACCGGCTGGTCGCATTGTCGGTCGCAATTGCGATTCTGGCGGCTTACGCGGCACTTGACCTGGCTGGCAGGATCGCATCGGCGCGCGGGCTGGGGCGCACGGCGTGGATATCGGGCGGGGCGTTCGCAATGGGCGTCGGGATCTGGTCAATGCACTACATCGGGATGCTGGCGTTCCGGCTGCCGATTCCGGTCCGGTATGACTGGCCAACCGTGCTCTGGTCGCTGTTGCTGGCGGTGCTCGCGTCGGGGGTGGCGCTGTTTGTCGTCAGCCGGGACCGGCTGGGTTTTGCGCGCGCGGCGGTGGGAAGTCTTTTTATGGGAGGCGGCATCGCGGGCATGCACTACGAGGGCATGGAGGCGATGCGCCTGAGTGCGATGTGCGAGTATTCATGGCGGCTCGTGACCCTTTCGATCGCGCTGGCGGTGGCGATTTCGTTTGTGGCGCTGTGGCTCACGTTTGCGGTTCGCGAATCCGCCTCACGCTGGGGTATCCGCAAGGCGCTGTGCGCAATCGTGATGGGGGCGGCGATTCCGGTGATGCACTACGTCGGGATGGCGGCGGTGCGATTCCTGCCTATGCCGAAGCCGGATGGCCCGATGGATCATGCGATTCCGATCTCTGAACTGGAGGTGGTGAGTATCGTTCTCGTCACTTTGATGGTGCTGGGTCTGGTTTTTCTGACCGCTGTGATGGACCGCCGGTTCGCTATGCATGTCACGGCGGCCAATGAAGAACGCTACCGCCTGATGGTGGAGATCGCCAACGAGCAGCGCGCGGCGAGGGAGGCGGCGGAATCGGCCAATCAGGCGAAGAGCCAGTTTCTCGCGAACATGAGCCACGAACTGCGGACGCCGATGAACGCAATCATCGGGTACACGGAAATGGTGATCGAGGAGGCGGTGGAACTGGGGCTGGAAAATTCGATCGCCGATCTGCGGAAGATCAGCGCCGCGGGCAAACATCTGCTGGCGCTGATCAGCAACATCCTCGACCTTTCGAAGATCGAGGCGGGGCGGATGGAGTTGTATCTCGAACCCTTCGGCATTGAGGCAATGATTGAGGATCTTCGCGCCACAATCCGGCCCATGATGGAGAAAAATTCCAACACTTTGGCGCTGGACGTGGCGCCGGGAATCGGATCGATGCGGTCCGACCTGACCAAGGTTCGCCAGGTGCTGCTCAATCTGCTGAGCAACGCGACGAAATTCACGCACGGCGGCTCGATCCGGCTGACGGCGCAACCCGAACGCGACTGGATTGTCTTTCAGGTGAAGGATTCGGGGATCGGGATGGACCAGGAGCGGGTGGCGAAGATTTTCGACGCGTTTACGCAAGCCGACGCCTCGACGACCCGGAAGTATGGGGGCACGGGTCTGGGGCTGACGATTACCCGAAAATTCTGCGAGATGCTGGGCGGGACGATCGCAGTCGAGAGTCAACTGGATATGGGGTCGACGTTCACGGTTCGGCTGCCGGCGGGCATGGTGGAAGTAAAAACGGGGACGCATGCGCCGATCCGCGAAGAACATTGCGAGAGTGACTTGCCCGGATCCGTTCTGGTGGTGGATGACGACCCCGGCGCGCAGGGATTGATGCATGCGTATCTTGCCAAGGCGGGGTACGTAGTGACGATTGCGTCGAGCGGGGATGAGGGGCTGGAACTGGCGCGGCGGCTGCGGCCGGACATCATAACGCTGGATGTGATGATGCCGCGGGTGGACGGCTGGAATGTGCTTACCGCGCTAAAATCAGATCCCGAACTGGCGTCGATTCCGGTGGTTGTGATCAGCATGGTGGAGAACCAGACGATGGCGTATTCGCTGGGCGCGGTGGAGTATCTGGCCAAGCCGGTAAATCGCGACAAGCTGATTTCGGTTTTGCAGAAATGCCGGCCCGCGGCGATTACCGCTGTTTCGTGAGAATCAGAAAACCTAACCCGCCACGGGTGGAGCGATGGTGGATCAATTGCGTCGAGCGGAAGCTCGACGGCAGGGCCGAACCCATGCCCCACCTGGAGTGTCAAAACGCTCACAGAGGCTGAAAACCGCTGTCACTCTGTTGTGATAGTATGCCGGTGGAAACGGAGGCATCCGTGAAAGTTTACGAGACGAAGGACATCAGAAACGTCGGCATTGTAGGCCACGGCCACTGCGGAAAAACTTCTGTAGTGGCCGGGTTGCTTTTTGCGGCTGGGGCGACCAGCCGGCTCACACGGGTCGATGAGGGAAACACCATCACCGACCACGATGAGGAAGAGATTCAGCGGAAGCTGAGTATAGCCACTTCGATCGCCTCCATCGAGTGGAAAAAGACCAAGATTAACCTTCTCGATACTCCCGGATTCAATCTATTTACCAATGACGCGTACGCCACGCTGGTGGCGGCGGACGCGCTCGTGATCGTTGTGGACGCCGTGGCCGGCGTGCAGGCGATCACGGAAAAAATGTGGGCTTACGCGGATGAGCGCGGGCTGCCGCGGGCCATTGTCATCAACAAGCTTGACCGCGAGCGCGCCAGTTTCGAGCGGACGATGGAGAGTATTCACGAGCGCTTCGGGCGGTCGGCGGTCCCCATCCATCTGCCGATCGGCAACGAAAAGGATTTCACGGGCGTGGTGGATCTGGTCCACATGAAGGCCCATACGTTTGTACCGGATGGCGACGGGAAATCCCAAATGGGCGAGATTCCGGCGTCGCATGCCGACGCGGCGAAACAGGCTCACGAAGAGCTGGTCGAGTTGGTGGCGGAAGGTAAAGACGACCTGATGGCCGAATTCTTCGAACAGGGGACGCTGCCCGAGGAGCATATTGTGGCCGGCCTTGACGAAGAGATGCGGAAGGACCTTGTGTTCCCGGTGCTCTGCATGAGCGGACTGCATGACGTCGGGTCGGATCGCCTGCTGGATCTGATTGTGGAGGCGTTTCCTTCGCCGCTCGACCGGCCTGCGGCGAAGGTGATGATCAATGGCGTCGAGGCTGAGCGGGAGTGCTCGGATTCGGGTCCGGTGGCGGCATATATCTTCAAAACGACGGCGGATCCGTTCGCCGGACGGATCTCCTACTTCAAAGTGCTGTCGGGCGTAGTGAAAAACGACGCCAATCTATTCAATGTGAAGCGCGAATCGTCCGAGCGGCTGGCGCACATCGGGGCGCCGCTGGGTAAGACGATTCAGCCGGTGGGCGAACTGCACGCGGGCGACATCGGGGCGGTCGGGAAGCTGAAGGAATCGCTGACGGGGGACACACTAACCGACAAGGCGTCGCCGGTAATATTCCCGGCGGTGAAGGTCCCGGAGCCGTCAATCGCGTTCGCGGTGGAAGCGAAGAGCCGGAATGACGAAGACCGGATGGGGAACGCGCTGCACAAATTGCTGGAGGAAGATCTTTCGCTGCGGTTTTATCGCGATCCCCAGACGCGCGACTTCCTGGTGGCCGGGACCGGGCAGCAGCATGTGGAGATCGCGGTTTCGCGGCTCAAGAAGAGATACGGGGTGGATGTGACGCTCAAGCCGCCGCGCATTCCGTACCGGGAGACAATCCGGGGGAACGCGGATGTGCAGGGCCGGCACAAGAAGCAGACCGGTGGTCACGGGCAGTTCGGCGACTGCTGGATTCGGATGGAACCGCTGCCGCGGGGGGGCGGATTTGAGTTTGCCAACGAGGTATTCGGCGGCGCAATTCCCAAAAATTATATTCCAGCAGTGGAAAAAGGGATTTTAGAAACCGCCGAAAGGGGATTTTTGGCGGGATATCCGATGGTGGATTTCAAGGTGACGGTGTACGACGGTTCGTACCACGACGTGGACTCGTCGGAACTGGCATTCAAGCTCGCGGCCCGGAAGGCGTTCCGGGCGGCGATGGCCACGGCAAAGCCGTCGCTGCTGGAGCCGGTCATGAACGTCGAAATCCAGGCGCCGGTGGAGTTCGCCGGTGACCTGATGGGGGACCTGAACGGGCGGCGCGGGCGTATATCGGGGATGGAGACGCAGGGGGCGACTCAGATCCTGCGGGCACACGTGCCGATGTCGGAAATGCTTTCTTATCAAAGCGATCTGACGTCCATGACGCAGGGCAGGGCATCGTTCGCGATGGAATTCGACCACTATGATTACGTGCCGCAGCCGCAGGCGGAGAAGATCGTAGCCGCGTCGAAGGCAGCCCGAACTGGTGAGGAAGAAGCCGAAGACGAATAGGCTCCGTAATACCTTACCTAAAGTTTGTAACCGGATGTAAAGACGGGTTTCAGGCCGGTTAACGGCTGTGATAGCCTGTTAGGCGAGTACCGAGCCTGCGACCTCACCGGGTCCGACACTCGGAAGTTATGAATTCTGCCTGAAGGAGACTGAATGGCCCGGCGTAGCAATACAGCCCTATCGCATTTCCGCCGACCTCTCGCAGCCGCTCTCAGCGGGTTTCTTCTAAGCCTTCCTCTCTATCCACAGCAATCGGGTATCCAGAGTTCTTTCCTCCCAGCCATCATTCGCACGCCCTCCGCAGCGGGAATGCTTCCCGACATCAGCGAGACCGAACACCTCCCCTACCTGACCTTAGTGACACGGGAGAATCAGGGGACATCGGTCTTCCATCCGAGCGGGTCCGATCTATTGATTCAGCAGGCGGAGGAAAAGTTTCGAAGCGGGACGCGGGCTTACACGGCGAGCGATTACGATCGCGCACGCGCGGATTTCGACGCGGCGATCGGGCTGATGCTACGCGCTTCTGATTCGCCGACCAACCGGACGTTGTTCGAGCACACGCTCGACAACATGATCGACACGATCAACCGCTACGACCTGACCTCAATGGGGGCGGCGGTGACGGACGAAACGCCGGGATTCGACAAAGCGCCGATCGACGATATTTCGGGAATGACGTTCCCGGTGGATCCGCGGATCAAAGATAAGGTAGAGACTCAGGTCAAGACGACGTCTTCGGTGCTGCCGCTGACGACCAACGACACGATTCTGGGTTATGTCAATTATTTCAGCGGGCGCGGCCATCGGACGATCGAAAACGGCCTGATCCGGGCGGGCCGGTATGAGCCGATGATCACGAAGATCTTCGCGGAAGAAGGCATTCCGCCAGAGCTGATCCGGCTGGCGCAGGCGGAATCCGGTTTCATGCCGCGCGCGGTGTCGGTGGCGGCGGCCAAGGGTATGTGGCAGTTCGTGAAGTTCCGCGGGAATGAATACGGGCTGCACCAGACGCAGTGGACGGATGAACGGCTGGATCCGGAAATGGCGACGCGGGCGGCTGCGCGCCATCTGCACGACCTCTTCAATGAATTTCACGACTGGTACCTGGCGATGGCGGCGTACAACTGCGGCCCGGGCGTGATCGAGAAGGCCGTGGAGCGGACGGGTTATGCGGACTTCTGGGAGTTGCGTTCGCGCGGCGTGCTTCCTAAGGAAACCGCGAATTATGTGCCAATCATTCTGGCGATGACGATTGTTTCGAAGAATGCGCCGGAATATGGGATTTACGATCTGGTTCCGGAAAAGCCGGTGGAATACGATACTCTGCCGCTCGACGCGAACGTGAACCTCGGGCTCATCAGCGATCTGACGGAAACGCCGATTCCGGAACTGCAGCAGCTCAATCCTGCGCTGCTGCGCGGCACGGCGCCAGCAGGGTACGATCTTCATGTTCCAAAAGGAATGCTGGCGGACGTGAAGGACGGACTGGCTTCGATTCCGGCCGCTACCCGCGCGACGGCGAGAGTCCATAAGGTGGAACCGGGCGAAAGCCTGGCGGATATTGCGCAGCGCTATAAGTCGACCAGTGTGGCAATCGCGGGCGCGAATGGTCTTGAAAAGGGCGCAACTCTCACGGAGGGCGACCGGCTGCTGATTCCGGCGGCGTACCACGATACACCTGTGAGGACGGTGCGAACAACCAGTTCGCGGGCAAAATCTTCCGCCAAAGTTGTCCGGAAAGCTTCAGCCAAAGCACCTGCCACAAAATCCGCAACAAAGCTCGTGAGCGAGACGCACACGAAGGCGCGGATTATCCGCTAAAAAATTCGCGCAGAGTGTTGCGTGCATGTCAAAAACAGGTATGCTATTGGTGATCAAGACCGATCAGGAGGCTGCATGTTCGATGATCATAAGCTGATGGCCCGGGACGAAGACGAGATGGAAGACTTCCGGGGGTACGATGACGACACTGGGAGCGAACCGGCCAAGCTGGACGAATACGAGGACAGCCAACTGGACGATGAAGAAGACGAGGTCGTCGTGGTGACGGCGACGCCGATCCTGGTGACCGAGATCGTCGAAGTTGTCGAGGATATGCCGGCTGCTCCGGCGGCGCCTGCGAGAAAGCCGGCCAAGAAGGCGCGGAAAGCGACGCCTGCTCCGGCAAAAAAGACTCCAGTAAAGAAGGCTGCGGCGCCGGCGAAGAAAGCTCCTGCCAAGAAAGCTCCTGCGAAGAAAGCTCCTGCGAAGAAGAAAGCTGCTCCGAAAAAGGCTGCTAAGAAATCCGTAAAGAAAGCGGCTCCGAAGAAAGCCGCAAAGAAGGTAGCGCCGAAGAAGGCAGCTCCCAAAAAAGCAGCTCCCAAAAAAGCAGCAAAAAAGGCCGCGCCCAAAAAGGCCGCGAAGAAAGCTGTAAAAAAGGCGGCGCCCGGGAAAAAAGCGGTCGCGAAGAAAAAAGCCGCGAAGGGCAAAAAATAGATTTCTCGTGAGCCCCGGACGCTGATCCGGGGCTCACGCTTTCAGGGCGCCTCTATTTCGCCGGCGTCACGGGTTTGGCGACGACCGAGCGGCATCTCTCAAAGAGCTGGATCAGTGAGTCGGCATATTCGTCCGCCGATCTCGAAGGCTTGCCGGAGAAACCAGCCGCCGCCGAGCTTCCTTTCCCATATCCGGTGGTCACGGCGATGAATTTCATAAGTTCGAGCGCGATTTCGTCGCGGCTCTTTTGGTGGTCGGCCGCAGGCGCTTCCTGGTCAGCCGCGGGTTTCGTTTCTTCAGGCAAGTGATCCTCTCCTCAATAATGGCTGCAATCCGCCAGCAAGCGGCATGCCGGTAAACGCGCGCCAGTTCATCCGCAGGATGAGGGGCGGGGCGCAGGCGCACCTGCTGGAAGCCGACGATGGCCATTCCTACATCGTCAAGTTCCAGAATAACCCGCAGCACCGAAGAATACTCGTGAATGAGTGGATCGCGGGGGAGATTCTTTCACATCTGCAGATTGCCGCGCCGCCGCAGGAACTGGTGACGGTCTCGGCGGAATTTCTGCGGGAGTATCCGGAGGTGGGTTTTCAGGGCGGGGCACATCGGGTAGCGGTTGAGCCGGGATGGCATTACGGGTCGCGCCATCCGGGGACACCGCGGACCACGGCGGTTTACGATTTCATTCCCGATGCGCTGTTGCAGCAGGTGGCCAACGCGGAGCAGTTTCTGGCGACGCTGGTGTTCGACCGGTGGGTGGCGAACGGGGACGGGCGGCAGGCGATCTTTTTTCGGGCGGAATTGAAGGACTGGCTGGCGCGGCCGGGAATTCCGCCACGGAAGATGGGGTTTGTGGCGCTGATGATTGACCATGGGTTCGCGTTTAACGGGCCGCATTGGGATTTTCCGGAATCGGCGATTACGGGGCTGTATGCGCGGCGGGTTGTATACGAGAAGGTGCGGTCGATTGAAGATTTTGAGCCGTGGCTGACGCGGGTGATGCATTTTCCGGAGGAGGTGCTGGATCGGGCGTTACGGCGGATTCCGCCGGAGTGGATTGCGGGCGAGGAGGACGCGCTCGAGGCGATGCTGGAGCGCCTGCTGGCGCGGCGGAAAAGACTGCCGGAGTTGATGAGGAGTTGCAGGGCGGGGACGGCGTGTCCGTTTCCGCGCTGGGTCAGGGACTAG
>Ga0070658_10002467_pt1 | contig 15457 bp, 13 predicted proteins | sample KBSC13metaG_FD_64664 | JGI IMG/M metagenome (GOLD analysis project Ga0070658, IMG submission 64664) | Corn rhizosphere microbial communities from Kellogg Biological Station, Michigan, USA - KBS C1-3 metaG | ecosystem: Host-associated > Plants > Roots > Rhizosphere > Soil ...
AAGGCCCGCATCAAGAGCCTCGCGCAATACCGCAAGATGTGGGAGGAGTCCGTGAAGAAGCCGGAGAAATTCTGGGCACGGGAAGCGGCTGAGCTGCTCTGGAACAAGAAATGGACGAAGGTGCTCGACTGGAAGGTGCCTTTCGCGAAGTGGTTCGTCGGCGGAAAGATGAACGTCTCGGAGAACTGCCTGGACCGGCATCTCGGGACGGCGCGGCAAAATAAGGCGGCACTCATCTGGCAAGGCGAACCCGGCGAGACGCGCATCCTCACCTACCAGCAGTTGCACCGTGAGGTCTGCCTGTTTGCCAACGTGCTTAAGCGCAACAAGATCAAGAAGGGAGATCGCGTCATCATCTACATGCCGATGATCCCCGAAGCGGCCATCGCCATGCTCGCTTGCGCTCGCCTGGGCGTCATTCACTCCGTGGTCTTCGGCGGCTTCAGTGCGGAGTCGATCAAGGATCGGGTGAAGGATAGCGGCGCGACCGCAGTCATCACGGCCGATGGCGGCTACCGCCGCGGCTCCATCGTTCCGCTCAAGGCCAACGTGGATGCGGCGCTCAAGGATGGCGACCATCCCGTCAAGAAAGTCATCGTCTACCGCCGGACCGGCAGCGACATTCACATCGAGGAAGGCCGCGACGTGTGGTGGCACCGCGAGATGGAATACGTGGACGCCCTTTGCCCGCCCGTGGCGCTGGACAGCGAGGCGCCGCTTTTCATCCTCTACACGAGCGGCTCGACGGGAAAACCGAAAGGCATCCTGCACACGACAGCCGGCTACCTGCTTGGTGCCTACGTCTCCTGCAAATACGTTTTCGATCTGCGCGACGAGGACGTCTACTGGTGCACCGCCGATATCGGGTGGGTGACCGGGCACACCTACACCGTCTATGGTCCGCTGGCCATGGGCGCGACGAGCCTCATGTACGAGGGCGCGCCCGACACCCCGGACAAAGGCCGCTTCTGGAAAATCATCGAGGACTTCGCCGTGTCCATCCTTTACACCGCGCCGACTGCCATCCGCACCTTCACCAAGTGGGGTGACGAATGGCCGAAGAAGCACGACCTCTCGTCGTTACGCCTGCTCGGCACGGTAGGCGAACCGATCAATCCCGAGGCCTGGATGTGGTACCACAAGGTCATCGGGGGCGAGCGTTGCCCGATCGTGGATACCTGGTGGCAGACGGAGACCGGCGGCCACATGATCACGCCGATCCCCGGCGCCACGCCCACCAAGCCCGGCACGGCCACGCTGCCCTTCTTCGGCGTGGATGCCGCCGTGGTCGATGACCTTGGCAAGGAAGTGCCGCACGACACGATGGGCAAACTCGTCATCCGCAAGCCATGGCCTTCCATGCTGCGCACGATCTGGGGCGACAAGGAGCGTTACAAACAAACCTACTGGAGCGAGTTCAAGGGTATGTATTTCGCCGGCGATGGTGCCCGCCGCGACAAGAACGGCAACTTCTTCATCATCGGCCGCATTGACGACGTGCTCAACGTGGCCGGCCACCGCCTTGGCACGGCCGAGGTGGAAGGCGCGCTCGTCTCGCACCCGGCAGTCGCTGAATCCGCCGTGGTTGGACGTCCCGATGAATTGAAGGGCCAGGCCGTCGTATGTTTTGTGACCCTCAAGCAGGGAGTCAAGGCGACTCCGGAACTGCGGCAGGACTTGAAGAAGCACGTGCGCACGGTCATCGGCCCGGTCGCCACGCCGGACGATATCCGGTTCACCGAATCGCTGCCCAAGACGCGCTCGGGCAAGATCATGCGCCGCCTGCTCAAGCAAGTCGCCGCCGGCCAGGCGATCGTGGGCGACACCACGACGCTGGAAGACTTCAGCATCCTGGCCAAGCTGGCCGCGACGCCGGAAGATTGATCCGTGAAGTTCATGCCGCCAACTCTTCGCGAGCTGGCTCTCATGGCCGGGAGACAGGCCAGCCGGCTCCGCTTGATCCTCGAGCGGCGCAGGCTCGCGCGTCTTGAAACCGCCCTGGGGTTGCTCGCCTGGCAGCAGGCGGATTACGACAGCGTCACGCAGGAGCATGTCGACCGGCTGACGGATTACGAGCGCGCCCAGGCGCGAATCGCCAATGAAAGCGCTGCGATCGGGCAGGAGATCCAGCAGCTCGAAGAGAAACGCGGCGCGGCGAAGCGCGAATTCGAAGAAGCCGCCGCGGCGGCGCTCGAGAAGGAGTATCCGGCGGCGACCACTGCGGAAGCCTTGGAGGCGGATGTGGCGGCAAAGCGCAAGGAACGGCGGGAGATCGAAGGGCGCCTTCCGGTGTTCGACCGCGAGTTGCGCGAGGCGGAAGAAGAGTACCGGGCGCTCGTCGCGCGGGAGCAACCGTCTCCGCAGGTGAAGTCGCAGCTCTTCCGCTGGCGCAAGGTGATCCTGGCCCTGCCGCAGGAAAAGGCGGAGTGGACGGCGAAGCTCCAGCAGGTGGCGCAGGAGGTAACGGCGATGGAAGCGCTTCTGGCCTCCCTCCAGGAAGCGCGGGAGCGATTCGAGGAACGCGACCAGGAATTGGCGGATGACATCGCGGCCCACCAGCGGGCCAAACGCAAAGTCGAGAAGCAGGTGGAGGCGCTGGAAAAAGCCAAGAGCGAACCCCATCGCGAGATCGGCCGCGCGCTCGCGGATCATAACATTGGGCCGCTCAATCAACCCGAGGCCCTGACCGCCGTGCTCGAGCAGCGGCAAAGAATCGCCGGAATCGAGGAGTCCATCCGCGCGTCACTCACGCTGAACGCGGCTCAGGGTGGCGGAAAGCGCTGAGCCCGGAGAAGGATAGGATTTAAACGCAGAGGCCCGGCGCGGCGAAGCCTCAACTACAGATGCGCCCTCGGAACGGCGTTGGTCTCGTGGACCAAAAGATATGGGTAATGCTTAGGCTTCTGGGGCGAAGGCGGCTGCCTGCCGGCTTGCCAGTTCGAGCGCGTTCCCTGCTGCGAAAGCGCCGAGGCAGCGGCGCACTCCAAAAGCTGGCGCACGTTCGCGCCTTCCTGATTCCTGTGACGCCAAACTGCCTTGGTCCAATTTTCGTGTGAGGGACAACGAATTGGCGTATGGACGCCGTCGCATGTCTGGAATTCTGAAATCTCTCTGCGTCCGCATTGCGGGGGTGGTCTTTTCGCTGGGCGCTCTGTTTTGCGCAGAAAGTCCGGCGAAAGACCAGATCGTCATCCTGGTGGGACTCGATGGGTTTCGCTGGGACTATCTGGCAAAATTCACACCGGCGACCTTGTCGCGGCTGGCGGCGGGAGGGGTGCGCGCGGAAAGGATGGTGCCCAGCTTTCCGTCCCTCACGTTCCCGAATTTCTACACGATCGCGACCGGCCTGCGCCCGGAACATCACGGGATCATCGGCAACAACATGTTCGACCCGCGGACCGGGGAGAGCTTTTCGCTCGGCAGCAAGGCCGTGGGCGACGGGCACTGGTGGGAGGGCGAGCCGATCTGGGTCACGGCGCAAAAGCAGGGGATGCGGGCCGCGTGCATGTTCTGGCCGGGATCGGAGGCGGAGATTTGCGGCATGCGGCCGTGGCAATGGAAACCCTTTGATCACGACGTGTCGCCGGAAGCGCGGGTGGCGACAGTGCTCGGATGGATGGCGCTGCCCGCCGCCGAGCGGCCCCGGTTGGTGACGCTCTATTTCCACGAGGCCGATACGGCGGGTCATCACTTCGGGCCGGATGCGCCGGAAACTGCCGCCGCCGTGGAGCAGTGCGACAAGGCGATCGCACAACTGATCGAGGGTGTTCACAAGCTCAACCTCGATGAGGTGGCGAATCTCGTGATCGTTTCGGATCACGGCATGACCGAGGTGAGCCCGGACCGGACGATCGTCTTGAGCGACCTCGTGAAGCCGGCTGGTGTCCAGGTCGATTTTTCCGGCGCAGTGGCGGGCCTGCGTCCGCCCCCGGAATTGGTGGGAGAGGTCTATGCGGCGCTGGCGGCAAAGCACGACCATTTCCAGGTCTATCGGCGCGAGGAGGTGCCCAAACGCCTGCATTTTCGCGATCATCCGCGAATTCCGCCAATCGTCCTCATGGCCGACGAAGGCTGGACGATTGTGAAGCGGCCGCTCTTGGGAGTGGCCGCGCGCGCGGTATTTCTCCGTGCCACCCACGGATTCGATCCGGCTCTGCCGTCGATGGGCGCTACATTCATCGGCTCGGGTCCGGCTTTCAAGCGGGGCGCGGTGATCCCGCCCTTCGACAACGTGGAAATCTACGCTCTGGTCTGCAAGATTCTCGGGCTCAATCCCGCAGCGAATGATGGCGGAAATCGACTGGCGGAGGCGGTGCTGGCTCCGGGGCGGTAGCACGCGCTCGGGGTGGAGCGGAAGGAATCGTCCTCGATCGTTTGATTTGCGCCGATTACCGATCCACGACGTCCGTGTGGATTCTCGCACTCGCAAAGCCGGTGAGATGCGAGCTCGTTCCTCGCATGGCGTACAAATTCGAGGACGAGGACGACGGACGATTCCTCCCGCTCCGTTCGGGTTCACCGTTCGGAGTTCCCCAAATACTCCCTGGCCGAAGATCTGATGGACACTCGCACTCGCTTGCCTTCGCCGGGCAATCAAGGAACTCTGTGAGGAGTGATCACGACGAACGAATCCACCCCGACGGACTCAGGACAACCATTTCCCGGCCAGCGCGCCGCGGTGATTCTTGGCGTGGCGTTGCTGGCAGCACTCGGGTTGACCCTCGCCCTCGTTTTGCGCGACAATGCGCATCGTCAGGAAATGGAGGTCTTGACGGAGTCCTCCGCCGTGGGCGATACCCGCTACTACAAGATTCCCGACCCGGCCCCGGAAGAGCCATATCCCGCCATCGCGCACTTGGATGGGCAGGCCCTCTATCCTGTGGGCTACAAGCGCCATGAGCGCAACGAGGCGGATATGGCGCCGCTGGCGAAGGACGACGCGACCGGCCTCACGATCTATCAGACACCCGCGAAGGCGAAGGAGCAAGGCGACCCGCAGAGCTATTTCATCAAGATAGGCCCAGGGACGTTTTTGAAGGTGCGTCCGGCGGCGGGGGAGAAGGGGAAGTGAGTGCTTAGTGCTTGGAGGGTCGGAGGTGTCCGACTTGTCTGACGAGTCCGAGCGGTCACGAAAGGCGCGCGCGTTCTCTTTCTGAGCACTAAGAACTGAGCACTGAGCGCTTCAGCCTCAAGGCAGCGCCTTCCGGTGGACCCACACGCTGTTCACCAGGCCGAGGCCGAACATGACCATGACCAGGAAGGTGCCGCCATAGCTGATGAGCGGGAGCGGCAGTCCGGTGATCGGCATGAGCGCAATCGTCATGCCGATGTTCTGGTAGACGTGGAAAAATATCTGGGTCGCGAAACCGACGCTGATGAGCAGGCCCAATTCGTCCGCGGATTGATGGGCCGTCAGGAGCATGGTCATGAGCAGGACCGCGAAGAGGCTGATCAGCACCACGCCACCGACAAAGCCCCATTGCTCGCCGACGGCGGTGAAAATGTAGTCGGTGTGTACGGTGGTGCCCGGAATGAAGCCCTGCTCGACCTGGGTCCCCGTGGCCATGAATCCCTTCCCGGAGAAACCTCCGGAGCCGATGGCGATCAGGGATTGGTTGATCGCCCAGCCCGCCCCCAGCTTGTCGATTTCGGGGTCGACGAAGGCCACGATGCGCGCCCGCTGGTAGGGTTTGAGGACGAAGTTGATCATCAGCGGCATGAGCGAAAGGCCGATGAGCAGGATGGCGATGATGTGCCGTTTGGGCAGTCCGCCGAGCATGAGCATGGCCATGATCACCGGGACGAAGACCAGGGTCATCCCGAAGTCGGGCTGCTTGAGGATCAGCAGCATGGGGCCGGCCACGATTGCGGCCGTGAAAACCAGCTTGAGCATCGGGGCCAGCTTGCGAAACTGGCTCAGGAACAGGCCCATGGTGAGGACCGCGGCGATGAGGGTCATCTGCGAGGGTTGGAACGTGCCGACACCCGGAAGGAGCAGCCAGCATTTCGCGCCGCCGTGTTCCTGGCCCATGCTGGTATAGGTCAGGATCACAAAAAAAATGCTGACGATGTACATCGGCAGCGCGGCCCATTTGACCCAGCGATAGTCGATCAGGCTCGTCACCATGAAGACCACGATCCCGACGCAGACCCAGACCGTCTGCTTGTGCCAGTAGTCGTCCGTCCGGAACGAGGAAGCGCTGTAGACCGCGATGACTCCAAGAACGCACAGCAGGAACGAGATGCCGACGAGCAGCCAGTTCATGCCAAGGAATTTTCTGAGGAAAGGAGTCATGCGAACGCGAACGTGAGCAAGGGAGATAAGCGTGGGTCGCCCCAGAGGTCAATCAAGCGAACTTCGGCACGGCTGCCAGGAGCTTCTTCGTGTATTCGTGCTGCGGGTTTTCGTAAATGGCTTCCGCGGAGGCCGCTTCCACGATCTTGCCACGATACATGACCAGCACCTGGTCGCTCATGTGCTCCACCACGGCGAGGTCGTGGGCGATGAAGAGGTAGGTGAGGCCGAGTTCTTCCTGGAGATCCTGGAGCAGATTGACGATCTGCGCCTGCACGCTGACATCCAGCGCGCTCACGGGTTCGTCGCACACGATGAAGCGGGGCTTCACCGCCAGGGCCCGGGCGATGCCGATGCGTTGCCGCTGGCCGCCGCTGAATTCATGGGGGTAACGCTCCATCATCTCCGGCTTGAGTCCCACTTGCTTCATCAGCTCAGCGACCCGTTCGCGCCGCTCGGGACGGGTCATTTGGGGAAAGTGGATTTCGAGCGCTTCGCCGACGATTTGAAAAATCGTATGCCGCGGATTGAGCGAGCCGAAAGGGTCCTGGAAGATCATCTGCATCTCGCGGCGCAAGGGACGAAACTCGCTCTCGCTCAAGCCCAGGATTTCCCGGCCTTCGAAACGGATCTCCCCCGAGGTGGCGGGCACCAGCTTCAGGATGGTCTTGCCGATGGTGGATTTGCCGCTGCCGCTCTCGCCGACCAGGCCGACGGTGGTCCCGGCCTCGACGGTAAAGCTCACGTCATCGACCGCTTTCACGTCATCGATATGGCGGCGAAAGACCCCGCCCGTCACGGGAAACCAAGTGCGGAGATTGCGGACTTCGAGAAGAGGGGCGGGTTCGCTCATTTGACTTGAAGCATGCGGCCGAGGTTGTTCACGACCGCCTGCATATCACCTTTCAACTGGGCTTTCCACGTATCGCCGTCGCGCTTCAGCGTGGTCACGTCCATCTTCGTCATCCGGCCATCGCTGATCGGCATGATCATGCGGGTGACGACGTGGGCCGTGTCCGGGCCTTCATCGATGTGGCCGAGGATCTTGCCCTCCGCTTTGGCCATGCTTTCCTTCAGACCGGGGTTGGTATCGCGCAGGCCATTCATGAACAAGGCGAAGAACTCGGAGGGTTTGATCGCGGAGAGGTCTCCCGCGGACTTGTTTTGGAAATACGAGCGGAGGAGTTGGTCGCGGTTCACGCTTTCGGGCGCGTTCGTCAGGATGTCGATCACGGATTTTTGAAACTCTCGCAGCGTGCTGTCGCTCATGCAGGAGGTGAACTGTTCCCAGTCTCCAGCACGCATCGCCGCAAGTTGCCGGGCGACGACATCCTCAGGGGTGTCGGCGGCGGGGGACGTCGCGAGGAGGAGGATGGAGGTGAGGAGGAGGACTGCGAGGGGGCGAAGCGTTTTCACAAGGAATCAGTGTTCAGTATTCGGTATTCAGTAGGCACATTTCCACGCGGCAAGGCAGGGCAGGAAATACAAAATACAGTTTGTGTGTCGTTCGGGATGAATTTGGAAGGTTCTTCGGGTGCGGAGCCACTGAATACTGAAAACTGATACTAATTACTGATTACTGATTACTGATTACTGGCCCCAAGGAAGGCCGCCAGCGGGCTCGTTGCCGAGGCCACGCCCAGCGTCTCCCCGAGCCCCGTCACATACGCCTCCCTCCCGGCCTCCACGGCCATGCGGAAGGCATTGGCCATGCGGGCGGGATCGGAGGCGATGGCGATGGCGGTATTGACGAGCACGGCATCCGCGCCCATCTCCAGGGCCTCGGCGGCCTGGCTGGGCGCGCCCAGTCCGGCATCGACGATCACCGGCACCGTGGCCTGTTCGATGATGATCTCGATCTGGGCGCGGGTTTCGATGCCGCGATTGCTGCCGATCGGCGAGCCCAGGGGCATCACGGTCGCGGTGCCCACGTCCTGAAGGCGCTTGGCCAGCACGGGATCGGCGTTGATATAGGGCAGCACGGTAAAGCCTTCGGCCACGAGCTGCTCGGCGGCCAGCAGCGTCTCGATCGGGTCGGGGAGCAGGTAGCGCGGGTCGGGGTGGATTTCCAGCTTCACCCATTTGGGCAGCCCGGCGGCGACGGCGAGGCGGGCCAGCCGCACGGCTTCGGCGGCATTCATGGCGCCGCTCGTGTTCGGCAGGAGCAGGTATTTCTCCGGGTCGATGAAGTCGAGAATGTTGGCAAAGGGATCGCGCTTGCCGGAGAGATCGGCCCGGCGCAGGGCGACGGTCACAATCTCGCACCCGCTCGCCTCGAGCGCCGAGGCCATCGTTTCATTCGAGGAAAATTTGCCCGTGCCGAGGAGCAGCCGCGAACGGAATTCGCGTCCGGCAATCATGAGGGAGTCCTGTGTGGTCGGCATGTCGGCGCCCACCGTAACAAATCGTGCGGGCATTTCCACCATGATGCCGCAGGAACGGGAAAAAGGTGGCGGAGTCGCAACGGAAGGCACGGCCACCTGAGACCGCGGAAATTCGAAAATCCGAAACTCGAAATCCGAAACAAATCCGAAAAGAGAGAAAGGAGGAAAATTGGAAAAACGTCCGAGCGAGAGCGTTTTCCACATTTCACCTATTCACACTTTTGGAATTTGTTTCGGATTTCGATATTCGGATTTCGGATTTTTCCGCCGCCCAAATCCACGCAGCAGACAAATAAGAAGCGCAAATCAGGCGCCCCAACACGGAGAAAACCTTGCGGAATGGCCGAGTCCCTTTAACTTTGCGGCGTGCGCGAGTTCGCTTTTTCTTCGCTCAGCCTGGCCGGGTCGCTGCTCATTGCGCACCCAGGTCTGCTCGATCCGAATTTCCGCCGGAGCGTGCTTTTCATCTCGGCCAATGATGCTCAGGACGGCTCCTTTGGCCTCACCTTGAACCGGCCCGCCGGCCGGACCGTGGGGGAGATTCTGCCAGGCAAGGAATTGGGGCCCTTGGGGCGCGTGCCGGTTTTCATCGGCGGTCCGGTGGCCACGGACCAGCTCGTCTTCGCGTCGTTCCGCTGGCATTCGGAAACCGAACGGCTGGAGTGTCAGCACCACCTGATCATCGACGAAGCGGCGGAAGCCATCCACGACGAGTCGCTCGTGGTGCGCGCCTTCGTCGGCTACGCCGGGTGGAGCAAGGGCCAGCTCGAAGGGGAGCTTGCCCAGCGGTCATGGCTTGTCGGCAAAGCCCCGCGCGAAGTCCTCGACCTGGACCGTTGCCCCACCCTGTGGCGAGAAATCACGAGCAGCTACGGCCCGTGGTTCCGGCTCCTCGCCGAGGCCCCGGATGAGCCGGGGAGGAACTGATGGGGAAGTATTCAGGGTTCAGTGTTCAGTATTCAGTGGCTCCGCTCCGGGAGAACGTTCCGATCCACTGACGGTCATGCTCCATCTGTTTCGTCCCGATTGCCTGCGACGTGGAATTGGGACGACTGAACACTGAAGACTGAAAACTGAACACTACACCCACTGGCTGAAACGTACCGCTCCCGCACCCATCCCATCACAAACATGATCATCGGCGTTCCCAAGGAAATCAAAGCGCAGGAAAATCGCGTCGGCCTGCTGCCAGGGCTGGTCTACCAGTTGGCGAAACATGGCCACACGGTGCTGGTCGAGCAATCGGCCGGCTTGGGGACGGGCTATGCCGACGAGGAGTATGTGCGGGCCGGAGCGGAAATCGTGACGAAGCACGCCGAGGTCTTCGAGCGCGCGGAGATGGTGGTGAAGGTCAAGGAGCCGGTGCCTGAAGAATACGCGCTGCTGCGCGCGGAGCAGATTCTCTTCACCTACTTGCACCTGGCGGCGAACAAACGGCTGACGGAGATTCTGCGTGACCAGCGGGTGACGGCGATCGCCTACGAAACGGTGGAAGTGAATCGACGGCTGCCGTTGCTTGAGCCAATGAGCGAAATCGCCGGGCGGATGTCGATCATCATGGGCGGCTATTTCCTCGCCAAGCATACGGGCGGAAAAGGCGTGCTCCTTGGCGGTGTGCCCGGAGTGCTGCCGGGAAAGGTCGTCGTGATTGGTGGCGGTACGGCGGGCGTGAATGCGGCACGCATGGCCACCGGGCTCGGGGCGGATGTGACGATCCTGGAGGTGGATGTGGAGCGGATGCGCTTCCTCGATATCACGATGCAGACCGCGCACACGCTCTTCTCCAGTCCGGCCCACGTGCTGGACATGCTGCCGACGGTCGACCTGCTGATCGGCGCTGTGCTGGTCCCCGGCGCCAAGGCGCCGAAGCTCATCAGCCGGGAAATGCTCCGCGTGATGAAGCCCGGCAGCGTGCTCGTGGATATCGCCATCGACCAGGGAGGCTGCGTGGAGACGTCGCGTCCGACGACGCACCACGACCCGACCTTTGTGGAGGAGGATGTCATCCACTATTGCGTGGCCAACATGCCCGCCGCGTATGCCCGCACCGCCACCCAGGCGCTGACCAATGTGACCTCCCGCTACGTCGAGACCCTCGCCGACCACGGCGTGCCGGGCGCTTTCCAGCGCGACCCGCAACTCCTGGGCGGCCTCAATTTGATCGACGGTCACATCACGTGCCGGGCGGTGGCGGAGGCGCATGATCTGCCGTTCACCGATTACGGCAAAGGCTCGGGGATTCCGCCGTTGCGGTTGTAGGGACTGGGGAGTGTTGACCGGCGATCTGTTGGAGATGTCGATTGCTAGCCGGTGTTGAGTGGCGCCTGCGTGTCGAGTGCGCGCGATTTATCGCCGCTTTGGTTTGCGGCGGAGCCGCGCGGGTCCCTTCGATTGAGACGCTCTTTGCAGTTATGGCAAACTCCCATCGTCCACCGGCGCTCCGCGCCAATCCAAAGCGGCGATAAATCGCGCGCACTCCATAATTCCGTGGCCGCGCCCCAAGCCGGCTATGACTTTGAGCCCGCCGCGGCGATCAACTCCATCCCACCCTCCACCAGCTTTACCTTCCGTTGCTTGTAGAGCGCGCCGAGCGCCTGTTTGAACGCCTTCTTGCTCGTCCCAAATTGCGCCCGGATTTCCTCGGGCGTGCTGTGGTCGCCGAAGGGGAGGCGGCCGCCGGGGGCTTTCTGCAAGGCCTCGATGATTTGTTCGGTCACGGACGAGATGCGCTTGTATCCCGCCGGGTCGAGGCTGAGGTCGATCTTGCCGTCGGGGCGCACCATGCGGACGTAGCCCTCCAGGGCCTGGCCCACCGCCAGGGGCGAACCGAGGTCGGACTTGTAGACCAAGCCGAGATGGGCGTTGTCCACGATGGCCTTGTAGCCGAGCGGGGTTTCGCCGGCGATGAGCAGCGGCACCTTCTGGCCGGGCACGTAGGCGGGCGCGGTCTGGCCCAGATGCTTCTCCAGGCGCGTCGTGGCGACGATCCGGCTGCTGCGCTTATCGATGAAAACGTAGGCCACCACCGTGTCGCCAACCTTGACGCGGTGGGCCTGCTCGCGCATCGGGAGGAGCAGATCCTTGCTCAAGCCCCAGTCGAGAAACGCGCCGACCCCCGGATGAAAGCCAATCACTTTGAGCGCCGCGAAATCGCCCACGCAGGCCCGCGGGAGCTCGGTCGTGGCGACGATCCGGTCTTCCGAATCGTGATGCACGAAGACTTCGAGATAGTCGCCCGGAACCGTCCCTTTCGGGATGTAGCGCCCGGGCAGGAGGATCTCGCCCAGCCACTCGCCATCCAGATACAGGCCCGACTTCGATTCCCGGACGACGCGGAGCGCATTGCGTTCGCCGATCGAGGCCATGATCAGGCTTTCTTTTTCGCGCCGGCGGGCTTCACGTCGGCGGGCACGGCCGCCTTGAGCATCGCCACTTCCTTCGAGCTGAGGAGGCGCCATTCGCCGGGGCGCATCTCGCCGATCTTCAATGGGCCGAGCCGGACCCGCGCGAGGCGTTCCACTTCGTAGCCGAGCTCGTAAAGCATGAGGCGAATCTGCCGCTTGATGCCCTGCGTGAGAGTCAGGCCGAGATGCTGCGGGCCGTGAACTTCCAGGCGTTCCACCTTGGCCCGGCCGCCCATGATATGGAACCCCTTGAGGAGCTTTTCCCTGTCCTTGAGGTCGAAGGATTTGTCGAGGAGCACCTCGTATTCCTTCTCGATCTTGTAGCGCGGATGGGTGAGGGCGAGCGAAAGCTCGCCGTCATTGGTCAGGATGAGCAGGCCCTCGCTATCCATGTCGAGGCGGCCCACGTGGTAGATGCGCGGCCAGTTGGCGGGCAGGAGTTCGAAGATGGTCTTCCGGTCGCGTTCGTCGTCGGCGGTGCACACGTAGCCTTTCGGCTTGTTGAGCAGGACGCTGAGGGGCTGTTCGGTGCGGAGCAGGCGGTTGCCGACCTTGACGGAGTCGTCGGGGCCGACTTGCGTGGCGAGGTCGGTCACGACCCGGCCATTGACGCGGACCTGGCCGTTGATGATGAGTTCCTCGACGCCGCGGCGTGAGCCGAGGCCGGCGGAGGCGAGAAATCGATTGAGGCGCATGATGGTAGAAAAGCGGGGCGAGGGAGTTACGCCAACTCGCCGGAAAAAACTACCCATTATTCTGCGTTTTGAGTAATTCCTGCCGCGCTCTCGTCAAATAGTGTTAATTTTCACAAAATGTCGAAGTTGGTCATTCCCCGAAAAACGGTCTATCGGTTGTCCCTCTACTACCGTGCGCTCCAGCGGCTGCGCGCGAACAAGATCGAGACGGTCTCCTCGGCGGCGCTGGCCAAGGCGGCCGGGGTCAAACCCACGCAATTGCGCAAGGACCTGACGTATTTCGGCCAATTCGGGACCCGCGGCCTTGGCTACAACGTAGAGGCGCTGAGCCGCCGGCTCACGGAAGCGCTGGGCACGACGCAACTCCAGCCGGTCATTCTTGTCGGCGCCGGGCATCTTGGGTCGGCGCTGCTGCGCTACCATGGTTTTGCCAAGGAGGGCTTCGAGGTCGTGGCGGCTTTCGATTTGCAGGTTTCGAAATCCCGGTCCCGGGAGCTGGGCGTGAAAGTGCTCCCGATGGCGTCGCTCGGGGAATTTGTGACCGAAAACCGGATCAAGATGGCGATCCTGACCGTGCCGGGAAACGTGGCGCAGGAAGTGGCGAACGAACTCGTCGCCGCCGGAGTGCTGGCGATCCTGAATTTTGCGCCGATCATCCTCCAGGTGCCGGACAATGTGGTCGTGAACAACGTCGATCTGGCGATCGAACTGGAGAATCTGAGCTACTTCATCCAGTGACTGCGACCTGCGTCGTCGCCCGGGACTTCGACCTCGATCAAACGCTCGATTGCGGACAGGTCTTCCACTGGCGGCGCGAGGGCGGCGGCTGGATGGGGGCCATCGGCGACCGGGCCTTGCGGGTCGAGCAGCACGGCAACGAGCTTCTCGTCACCGCGGGGATGGAGGCCATCGCCGCTCGTTACTTCGCCCTCGACCATCCGCTGGCGGAAATCGCCGCCACGTTCCCCGATGATCCGGCGATGAACGCGGCGCGGGACTATTGCCGCGGGATGCGCGTCGTGCGCCAACCGGCCTGGGAGTGCCTCGCCACCTTCATCACGTCCTCGATGAAGCAAGTGGCCCACATCGCGCAAATCTCCCACACCCTGCGTCGCCGCTTCGGTCGGCGGATCGATTGGGATGGGCCGGAAGTGTTTGCGTATCCCACCGCGGAGGCGATGGCGGCGCTTTCCGAGGCGGATCTGCGCGCCTGCGCCCTGGGGTACCGGGCGAAAAACCTCCTCGGCTCGGCGCGGATGATCGCGGAGCGTTCGGTGGACCTGGCGGCGATCGCGAAGATGGACGACCTCACGGCGCGTGCGGAGTTGTGCCGGCTGCCAGGGGTAGGGGAGAAAGTCGCCAATTGCACCATGCTCTTCGGCTTCGAGCGGGTGCGCGCCTTTCCCATCGACGTGTGGATCGAACGGGTGCTGCGGCAGATTTATTTCCCGAAAAAGCGCCGGGTCACCACGCGGCGTCTGAAGGAGTTCTCCGAGAGCTACTTCGGGGAGTACGGAGGCTACGCGCAGCAATACCTGTTTCATCACGCCCGCAAGACCTGGCCCCGGGGACGGCAGAAGGGTTGATGGCAGATAGGGAATCCGAAAGCGAATCGAACGGCGAATCACCGGGGCGGTCTAAACCCGAACTACCTCTTATGTCTTCATTTCCCATCTTCCGCAGTCTGCTCGCGGTTTCCGCCGCATTTTTGACTGGTCTCTCCTCGGCCGTGGCCGGCGGGGCCGGTGTGGACGACAAGGGTGATTTCTTCTCGATATCGGCGAAAGCGACGGCCCAGCGGCAGATCGCCGACCTCCAGCGCGAAGTACGGAAGGATTTTGCGGTCGAGACCTTCCCGGCGATCCCGGCGGAAGCCGGCACGGCGCCAAACGCCACGGATAAAACCGCGCTCAATCGTTTCATGGAGCAATGGGCGGAGAAGAGGGCCCGGGAGAAAGGAGTAAACGGCGTTTACGCGCTGCTCGTCAAGACGCCCCCGCACCTTCAGGTGGTGGTGGGCAACGATACGCAGAGGAAGGCCTTCACCATGCGCGACCGCGATACGCTCGTGAGCCTGATGCTGGCGAAACTGAAGGCCAAGGATAACGACGCCGCGCTGCTGGATGGCACGGAATTCGTCGCTTCCACCATGCGCGGCCATGCCGGAAGCGCCGGCAGCCGTGCACCGATCAATGTCGAGCGGCCGAATGGCGCCGTGCGCACCCACAGTTCCGGGTCATGGCTGGTCCCGCTCGTAGTTGTGGGGATCGGAGCGTGGCTTTTGATCGCGCTGTTTCGTGCCCTCCGTGGCGGAGGATCGGGCATGACTCCCGGGATGGGCGGTGGCGGTTTTGGCGGGGGCTCGGGCGGTGGCGGCGGCTTCCTGAGTTCGCTCATGGGCGGGATGTTCGGAGCGGCCGCGGGCATGTGGATGTACGATCGTTTCTTCGGTCATGAGTCGTCGGCCTCTTCCTGGAACGATCCGGGGAACAATGACAGCGGCTCGCCCGGCTTCTCAGGACAGGACAGCGATTTCTCCGGATCCGGCGGCAGCTTCGGTGACGACTCCGGAGGGAACAGCAGCGGTGGAGGAGGCGACTTTGGCGGTGGTGGCGATTCCGGGGGCGGCGGAGATTTTGGGGGTGGTGGTGACTTTGGAGGCGGCGGGGACTCGGGTGG
>Ga0070658_10002468_pt1 | contig 15449 bp, 15 predicted proteins | sample KBSC13metaG_FD_64664 | JGI IMG/M metagenome (GOLD analysis project Ga0070658, IMG submission 64664) | Corn rhizosphere microbial communities from Kellogg Biological Station, Michigan, USA - KBS C1-3 metaG | ecosystem: Host-associated > Plants > Roots > Rhizosphere > Soil ...
CTGCTGGCCGAGTACGGGCCGGCCGTCGACGTACCCCCGACCGCCGTTGATCTCGTCGCGGCCGAGGCGGCGAACAAGCCGGCTCCGGAGCCCGTGCCCTACCACCGGCCGACCCAGGAGAAGCGGGCCGCCAAGGCCGAGCGGGAACTGGCCCTGCTGGGCAAGGTGAACCCGCTGGCACTGGAGGAGTTCGCGGCGCTGGAGGAGCGGTACAAGTTCCTGTCCGACCAGCTCGAGGACCTCAAGGCGACCCGCCGCGACCTGCTCACCGTGGTCAAGGACGTGGACGACCGGATCCTCGAGGTCTTCACCTCCGCGTACCACGACACGGCGCGGGAGTTCGAGGAGGTCTTCCGGGTACTGTTCCCGGGCGGCGAGGGCCGGCTGGTGCTGACCGACCCGAGCGACATGCTGGCCACGGGCATCGAGGTGGAGGCCCGGCCGCCCGGCAAGAAGATCAAGCGGTTGTCCCTGCTGTCCGGCGGCGAACGCTCGCTGACCGCGGTGGCGTTGCTCTGTGCGATCTTCCGCGCCCGGCCCAGCCCGTTCTACATCATGGACGAGGTCGAGGCGGCGCTGGACGACGTGAACCTCGGCCGGCTGCTGACCCTCATGCACCAGCTGCGCGAGCACAGCCAGCTGATCATCATCACGCACCAGAAGCGGACCATGGAGATCGCCGACGCGCTGTACGGCGTGACCATGCGCAACGGGGTGACCGAGGTGATCAGCCAGCGGCTGGGCCGCGAGGACGAGGCGCTCGAGGACGCCCTCGCCGGCTGACGCGTCGGCGGGGTCGCGCGGGTCAGCCGATGACCAGGCCGGCCGTCTGGGCCAGCATCATCGCCTGCTCCGGCGTGATCACCGCCTCCGACATCGGCAGCTCCCGCAGGTCGAACGCGCTCAGGTCGCTGCCGCGCAGGTCGGCGCGCTGGAAGCTGGCGCGGCTCAGCTGAGCCCCGGACAGGTCCACGCCGAGCAGGCTGGCCTGGTCACAGTCGGCGCCGGTCAGGTCGACCTCCCGCATCCGCACCTCCTGGGCCGCGATGCCGCGCAGGTCGGCTTCGACCAACGAGACGAACGACCAGTCACCGCCGACGATCCGCAACGGTCGCAGCACGCACTCCTGGAAGGTGCTGCCGACCAGCTTGCAGCCGGCGAACTCGGTCTCGAAGAGGTTGCTGCGGTTGAAGGAGCAGCGCAGGAAGGCCGAGTCGGAGTGCCGGGAGGCGTTGAACCGCACCCGGAGGAAGGTGCACTCGGTGAAGGCGCAGCCGTGGATGCGGGACTCCGTCAGGTCGACGTCCTCGAAGACGCACCGCAGGTACCGCCGGTCGGTCATCTCCTCGCCGTACCAGTCTTCGCCGCTGTAGGTCGCGTCGGTGCTGGGCGGCTCGCCGGTCTCGTACTCGGCGTCCAGCTCGGGATCGGTCACGGCGGCCTCAGTCGCCGACCGCGCCGTCGATCCGCTCGCGGAGCAGATCGGCGTGGCCGTTGTGCCGGGCGTACTCCTCGATCATGTGGTTGTAGACCCAACGCACCGAGATGGTGTTGCCGCGCCGGCTGACGAAGGTGCGTTCCAGGTCGACGCCGGCGACCACGCGCCGGGACCGGTCGCACTCGGCGTCGAACGCCGCGAACACCTCCTCGGTCGGCGCGCTGTCCAGCCGGTCGAAGTCGCCGTCCGGGTCGTCCGGGCTCGCGTACCGGTCGAGACGCTCGCCGGCGAGGTAACCCGCGAACCAGCCGTTCTCCACCTCGGTCATGTGCCGCACGAGGCCGAGCAGCGACATGCTCGACGGCGGGCAGGAACGCTCCTTGAGCTGCGCGTCGGTCAGCCCGCCGCACTTCCACAACAGGGTGGCGCGGTGGAAGTCGAGCCAGCCGTCGAGCATCTCCCGCTCGCCGGACACGTAGGGCACCTTCGGGCGGGCATCTTCGGGGGCAGCCATGTCCGGCACGGTACCGGTACGGTGCGACACCCGCCGGTACCCGTGGCGGTAGTTGAGCCCTGACGCGCCGGATGGCGCTGCGTCTGCCAGGATTTGTGACATGCAGTGGTACGTCGACGTGCTGATCGCGCTCGCCCTCCTTGTGGTCGTCGGCCTCGGCCTGGTGGCCGCGGGGGTGGGTCGGCGGCGCAAGCCCGAGCGTCCACCGGAGGCGCCGACCCGGACCGCACCGGCCGCCCCGCCGGTCGAGGTCGCCCCGCCGATCGAGGGGCAGGAGCCGGCCGAGCCGCAGATACCGGTCGTCGTCGAGCCGAGCGCCGCCGAGATCCCCGAGCCGACGGCCGGCCGGCTGGTGCGGCTGCGCACCCGGCTGGCCCGCTCGCAGAACGCGCTGGGCCGGGGCCTGCTCGCCGTGCTGTCCCGGGACCGGCTGGACGACGACGCCTGGGAGGAGCTGGAGGACAACCTCATCACCGCGGACGTCGGGGTGGGGCCGACCCGGCAGATCGTCGACCGGCTGCGCGAGCGGACCCGGGTGCTGGGCACCGACAGCCCCGGCGAGCTGCGCACGCTGCTGAAGGAGGAGCTGGTCGCGGCCCTCGACCCGAAGCTGGACCGCACGCTGGCCGCCACGCCGCACGACGGGCGGCCGGCGGTGCTGCTGGTGGTCGGCGTGAACGGCTCCGGCAAGACGACCACCTGCGGCAAGATCGCCCGGGTGCTGGTGGCGGACGGCCACACGGTCGTGCTCGGGGCGGCGGACACCTTCCGCGCGGCCGCCGCCGACCAGCTGGCCACCTGGGGCGGTCGGGTCGGCGCCGAGGTGGTACGGGGCAAGGAGGCCGGCGACCCGGCCGCGGTGGCGTTCGACGCGGTGAAGCGGGGCATCGAGACCGGTACCGACACGGTGCTCATCGACACCGCCGGCCGGCTGCAGAACAAGGTCGGCCTGATGGACGAGCTGGCCAAGGTCAAGCGGGTCGTGGAGCGGCACGGCCCGGTGGACGAGACGCTGCTGGTACTCGACGCGACAACCGGACAGAACGGGCTGAGTCAGGCCAGGGTCTTCACCGATGTGGTGAACGTGACGGGTGTGGTGCTGACCAAGCTGGACGGCACCGCCAAGGGCGGCATCGTCATCGCCGTACAGCGTGATCTCGGCATCCCGGTGAAGCTGGTCGGGCTCGGTGAGGGCCCGGATGACCTGGCCCCGTTCGAGCCGGAGGCGTTCGTCGAGGCGCTGCTTGGCAACTAGCGGCTAGCCTCAAAGGTCTGCGAGCGCCGATGGTCACAGGGAGCCGAGTGACACAACAGGAGATCCCGCTGCTCGGTGGAAACACCAGCACGGTGGTACGGGTGGGGGAGACGGTCCGGCGCAGCGCCGGTCCGTGGACTCCGGCGGTCCACTCGCTGCTGCACCACCTGGAGCTGGTGGGGTTCACCGGGTCACCGCGTGCCCTCGGGGTGGACGAGCGTGGCCGCGAGGTGCTGTCGTACCTGTCCGGCGAGTGCGGCTCGTATCCGCTGGGCCCGGACTGGGTCACCGACGAGGCGATGGTCGCGGTGGCCCAGATGCTGCGGATGTTCCACGACGCGCAGTACGGATTCCGGCCGGCGCCGGGCGCGGTGTGGCGCTCGTTCGGGCCGCCGCCGCCGGACACCGAGGTGATCTGCCACCACGACGCGGCTCCGCACAACGTGGTGTGGCGGCCGGACGGCACACTCGCATTGATCGACTTCGATCTGTCCTCGCCGGGGGCGCGTATCTACGACGTGGCCTACGCGGCGTGGACGTGGGTACCGCTGTTCTCCGACCGGGACTCCTACACGCTGGGCTGGCGGCGCCCGGACCGGCCGCGCCGGCTGCGGCTGTTCGCCGACGCGTACGGGCTGGTGCCGCGGGACCGGCAACGGTTGGTACGCAGCATCCGCAAGCGGATCGTGGACCACATCGAGGGCATCAAGCGGATGGCGATGGCGGGCGACCCGGCCTTCGTACGCATCGTCCACAAGGGGCACCTGCGCCGCCCGATGCGCGATCTCCGGCTGATCGACTACGAGCGCCACATCCTGGAGTACGCGCTGCGCTGAGGCCGGCTCCGCCCGGTGAACAGTTCTTCACACGTACGAAACATCACGTCACTCGCCGGAAACCGCGCAGCGACCTTGTGCGAAACAGCCAAAGGTCAGAGTTTCGCGCAACCGGCGACCGGGCGACGCTGCCGCCGCCGGAAGGAGGAACTCTTACCGAGGAGGGCAGCGTGCCACTCGCTGATCCACCAGTGCTCGACACCGGCAACACCGCCTGGTTGTTGGCATCTTCCGCGCTCGTCCTGCTCATGACGCCGGGTCTGGCTTTTTTCTACGGCGGCCTGAACCGGTCCAAGAGCGTGCTCAACATGATGATGATGAGCTTCTCGTGCATCGGGCTCGTCTCCGTTCTCTGGCTCGCGTACGGCTTCAGCTTCGCCTTCGGCACCAACAGCAACGCCAACGTCAACAACGTCATCGGCTCGTGGACGCAGTATCTGGGCAACAAGACGTTCGCCACTGAGCTCTGGGGTACCACGGGGATCCCGACGTATGTGGTGCTCGCCTTCCAGATGATGTTCGCGATCATCACGGTCGCCCTGATCAGCGGCGCGATCTCCGATCGCGCGAAGTTCAGCGGCTGGCTGCTGTTCGCGTTCGGCTGGTTCACCATCGTCTACGTCCCGGTCGCCCACTCCATCTGGGGCGGCGGCTGGATCGGCGCGCACCTCGGCGCGCTGGACTTCGCCGGTGGTACCGCGGTGCACATCAACGCCGGTTCCGCCGCGCTCGGCCTCGCGCTCGTGCTCGGCAAGCGGGTCGGCTGGAAGGGCGGCTTCAAGCCGCACAACGTCCCGTTCGTCGCGCTCGGCGCCGGCCTGCTGTGGTTCGGCTGGTTCGGGTTCAACGCCGGTTCCGAGCTGACCGCGGACAACCTGACGGCGCTCGCGTTCGTTAACACCCAGGTCGCCACGGCCGCCGGGTTCCTCGGCTGGATCATCGTGGAGTGGTTGCGCCGCAACGGCCGGCCGACCATGGTCGGTGGCTCGTCCGGCGCGGTCGCCGGCCTGGTCGCGATCACCCCGGCCTGTGCCTACATCGCGCCGTACGCGGCGACGCTGCTCGGCCTGGTGGCCGGCGCGGTCTGCGCGCTCGCGGTCAGCGTGAAGTACAAGCTCGGCTTCGACGACTCGCTCGACGTGGTCGGCGTGCACTTCACCGGTGGATGGATCGGCTCGCTGTGGATCGGCCTGTTCGGCAGCGGCGCGATCAGCAGCTACGTCAAGCACGACGGGCTGTTCTACGGCGGCGGCGTCAACCAGTTGGGCCGCCAGGCACTGGCCAGTGGCCTGGTGTCCGTGTTCTCCTTCAGTGTGGCGTGGCTGATCGGTACGGCGATCGAGAAGACGATCGGCTTCCGTGCCACGCAGGAGGTCGAGGTCGACGGGATCGACGTCGCCGAGCACGCGGAGAGCGCGTACGAGTTCGCGCCGACTGGCGGCGGTGGCGGCGGCGCGTTCGCCATGGCCGGTGTCGGCGCGCCGAAGCCGAGCACGCCGGCTCCGGCCGAGGAGCCGGTATCCGAGAAGGTCGCCGGTTAACGTCTTCTGATGGAGGGACTGAGCATGAAGCTGGTGACAGCGGTCATCAAGCCGTACCAGCTCGATGCGGTCAAGGAGGCGCTGCACGCCCTGGGCGTGGCCGGGCTGACCGTCAGCGAGGTACAGGGGTATGGCCGGCAGAAGGGGCACACCGAGGTGTACCGGGGCGCCGAGTACACCGTGGAGTTCCTGCCCAAGATCCGGGTGGAGGTGGTGACCGACGAGATCGACGTGGACAAGGTGGTCGACGCCATCGTCACCGCCGCCCGCACCGGCAAGATCGGTGATGGCAAGGTCTGGGTCACCCCGGTCGAAGAGGTGATCCGGGTACGCACCGGCGAACGCGGCCTCGACGCGCTCTGAGGTGATTGACCGCACTACGGTCGGCGCCGCCGCACGCGCACAGCGTGCGGCGGCGCTCGACGCATGGCTGGCCGGGTTGCTCAAGAACGACGAGGGCGTGGCCCTGGTCGCCGTCGGCGGGCTCGGTCGCCGCGAGTGCGCGCCGTACGGCGACGTGGACCTCGTCCTGCTGCACGCCGGCCGGCCCGACATCGCGGCCCTCGCGGACGCCCTCTGGTACCCGGTGTGGGACGCGCGCATCGGGCTGGACCACTCCGTGCGTACCGTCGCCGAGGCCGTCGCGGTCGCGCGCGAGGACGTCAAGGTGGCGTTCGGCCTGCTGGACCTGCGGTACCTGGCCGGGGAGCGGGGACTGGCCGACAAGTTGCGCGCCGCCGCGGTGGAGCAGTGGCGGCGTGGCGCCGTCGCCGCCCTGCCGGCGCTGCGCGAGGTGACCGCCGCTCGTTGGCAGGCGCATGGCGAACTGGCGTTCCTGCTCGAGGGCGACGTGAAGGAGGCCCGCGGCGGCCTGCGCGACGTCGGCATCCTGCGCGGCATCGGGATGGCCGGGGTGGCCGACGCCGGCCGGCCCGAGGTTCGCGCCGCACACACCCGGCTGCTCGACGTGCGCGACGCGCTGCACGTGGCCGCCGGACGACGGGTGGACCGGCTGCTCGCCCAGGAGCGCGCCCGGGTGGCCGAGCTGCTCGAGCTGCCGGACGGGGACGCGTTGCTGCGCCGCATCGCCCAGGACGCCCGTACCGTCGCCTACGCGGTGGACGACGCGTGGCGCGCGGTCGACCGGTGGCGCGGCGGCGCGCGCCCCGCCGGCAGGCGGCCGATCGGGCGCGACGTCGTGGCCCAGGACGGCGAGGCGGTGCTCGCCCGCGCCGCGGTGGGTCCCCATCCCGACCCGAGCCTCGCGCCGCGGGTGGCGGCCGCCGCGGCGATCGCCGGGCTGCCGATCGCGCGGCCGACGCTGGAGTGGCTGGCCGCGTTCTGCCCGCCGCCGCCGACACCGTGGCCGGCCGCCGCCCGCGAGGCGCTGCTGACCCTGCTGGGCGCGGGCCCCTCGCTGGTACCGACGTGGGAGGCGTGCGACCGGTACGGGCTGGTGCTGGGTTGGCTGCCCGAGTGGAGCCGGCTGCGCGGGCTGCCCCAGTACAACCCGGTGCATCTGTACACAGTGGACCGTCACCTGGTGCAGGCGGCCGCGGAGGCGGCCCGGTTCGCCCGCGAGGTACCGCGGCCGGACCTGCTGGTACTGGCGGCGTTCCTGCACGACGTCGGCAAGGGACTGCCCGGCGACCACAGCGTGGTCGGCGCGCCGCTGGCCGGGTCGATCGCGGCCGACCTGGGGCTGGGCGCCGAGGACGTCGCGATGGTGAGCAAGCTGGTCCGGCTGCACCTGCTGCTGCCCGACGTGGCCACCCGCCGGGACCTGGCCGACCCGCTGACCATCCGCCGGGTGGCCGAGGCGGTCGGCGATGTGCCGACCCTGGACCTGCTGCACGCGCTGACCCGGGCGGACGCCGCCGCGACCGGGCCGGGAGCCTGGTCGGATTGGAAGGGCCGGCTCGTTGCGTCCCTTGTGGACAGAGTGCGGTCCACTTTGGACACGGGTGAGGTACCGCCGGCACCCACCCCCGATCCGGCGCTCGTGGCCGGCGCACTGCCGGCGGTACACGTGAACGGGGAGCGGGTCGCGGTGGCCGCGGACGACCGGCGGGGGCTGCTCGCCGCGGTGGCCGGGTGCCTGGCCCTGCACCGGCTGGACGTGGTGACCGCGGATGTCTCCTCAGTGGACGGACGGGCGCTGGTGCAGTGCGCGGTCCAGGCGCGGTTCGGCGCGCCGCCGGACGCGGAGGCGCTGCGGGTCGACCTGCGCCGCGCGGCGCTGGGCATGGTGCCCGAGCGGCTGGCCCGGCGCCCGGCGCGTACCGGCGGCGCGGCCGCGCCCCGGGTGGTGTGGCACCGCGACGCGGCCACCGACGCGGCGGTGCTGGAGTTGCGCGCGGCCGACTCGCCGGGCCTGCTGTACCGGGTGGCCCGCGCGCTGGAGGAGGCCGGGGCGGACGTCCGCGCGGCGCGCATCTCGACCCTCGGCGGCGACGTGGTGGACGCCTTCTACCTGGTCGGCCCGTGGTCGGACGCGACGGTACGGGCCGAGGTCGCCGCCGCGGTGGCGGACGCGGCCGGCTGACCACGCCGCTGCCCAGGACCCACGTGGCGTGAAGCGGGGGACCCGGCCGGCTACCCTTGCCATGGGCGTCCTGTGCCCGGCCCCCGCGAACTCCGACATCGAGGTTGAAACGTCGTGTTTGACACGCTGAGCGACCGGCTCAACGGGATCTTCACCAAGCTGCGCGGCAAGGGACGGCTGTCCGACGCCGACATCGACGCCACCGCGCGCGAGATCCGGCTGGCCCTGCTCGAGGCCGACGTCGCGCTGCCCGTGGTGCGGGCGTTCATCGCCGCGCTCAAGGAGCGGTCCCGCGGCGCCGAGGTGCACAAGGCGCTCAACCCGGCCCAGCAGGTCATCAAGATCGTGCACGAGGAGCTGGTCGCGGTACTCGGCGGCGAGACCCGCCGGCTGCGCTTCGCCAAGCAGCCGCCGACCGTCATCATGCTGGCCGGCCTGCAGGGCTCCGGTAAGACCACGCTCGCCGGCAAGCTGGCCCGCTGGCTCAAGGGCCAGGGTCACCAGCCCATGCTGGTCGCCGCCGACCTGCAGCGGCCCAACGCGGTCAACCAGCTCCAGGTGCTCGGCGAGCGGGCCGGCGTCGAGGTGTTCGCCCCGGAGCCGGGCAACGGCGTCGGGGACCCGGTGCGGGTGGCCCGCGACGCGATCGACCACGCCCAGCGGCACATGCGCGACATCGTCATCGTGGACACCGCCGGCCGGCTGGGCATCGACGCGGAGATGATGGCGCAGGCCGCCGCGATCCGGGACGCCGTACAGCCGGACGAGACGATCTTCGTGGTCGACGCGATGGTCGGTCAGGACGCGGTGGCCACGGCCGAGGCGTTCCGCGACGGGGTGGGCATCTCCGGCGTCGTACTGTCCAAACTGGACGGTGACGCGCGCGGCGGCGCGGCCCTGTCGGTACGGCACGTGACCGGCGAGCCGATCCTGTTCGCCAGTACCGGCGAGAAGCTCGAGGACTTCGACGTCTTCCACCCCGACCGGATGGCCTCGCGCATCCTCGGCATGGGTGACGTGCTGACCCTCATCGAGCAGGCCGAGCAGGCCTTCGACGAGGACCAGAAGCAGAAGATGGCGGCCAAGCTGACCGGCGGGGAGACCTTCACCCTGGAGGACTTCCTCGAGCAGATGACCGCGCTGCGCCGGATGGGCCCGATCGCCAACGTGCTGGGCATGCTGCCCGGGATGGGCCAGGTCAAGGACCAGTTGGCGGAGCTGGACGACAGCCACTTCGACCGGGTCACCGCGATCATCCGCTCGATGACGCCGGGCGAGCGGGAGAACCCGAAGATCATCAACGGCTCCCGGCGGGCCCGCATCGCGCGCGGCTCCGGGATGACCGTGATGGACGTCAACCAGCTGCTGAACCGCTTCGCCGAGGCGCAGAAGATGATGAAGCAGATGGGTCCGATGATGGGCCTGCCCGGCCGGCGCAAGGCGACCAAGTCGCCGAAGAACAAGCGCAAGGGCACCAAGGGCAGCAACCGTCCCCGGTCCGGCGGGCTGCCGGGCATGCCGGGTGGCTTCCCGGGCGGGATGCCGGCGCTGCCGCCCGGCCTGGACCCCTCGGCGCTGGACCCGAACGCCGGCTTCAAGGCGCCGAAGCTCGACTTCAACAAGCTGAACAAGCCCAAGGACGACAAGGGCAACGGCTGAGCCGTCCGCAGTCAGCGGTTGCCGGCCAGGCGGCGCCTGGTAGACAGGTCGGCATGGCACTGCATGTCCGGGGCGTGGTACTGCCCGACGACGAGGTACGCGACCTGTGGCTGGTCGGCGACCGGGTCAGCACCGAGCCCGTACCCGGGGCGGTCACCGTCGCGGACGGCGGGTTCATCCTTCCGGGACTCGTCGACGCGCACTGCCACATCGGGATCGCACCGGGTGGCGCGCCGATCGGGAGCGTCGAGGAGGCCCGGGCGCTGGCCGTGGTCGACCGGGACGCGGGCGTACTGGCGATCCGCGACGCCGGCTCGCCCTACCCGTACCCGGAGCTGGACGACGACCCCGACGTGCCCCGGCTGGCCCGCGCCGGGCGGCACGTCGCGCCTGTTCGCCGGTACCTGCGGGACATCGGCGTCGAGGTACCCGCCTCCGACGTGCCGGCCACCGTCACCGAGCAGGCCAAGGCGGGCAACGGCTGGGTGAAGCTGGTCGGCGACTGGCTCGACCGGGACGTCGCCGACCTCGCGCCGTCCTGGGACGCCGCCACCCTGACCGCGGCCGTCAACGCGGCACACGCGGCCGGGGCGCGGGTGGCCACCCATGTGTTCGGCGAGGAGTCCGTCGACATCCTGGTGCGCGCCGGCGTCGACTCGGTGGAGCACGGAACCGGGCTGTCGCTGGAGCTCATCGACCTGATGGCGGCGCGGCGGACCGCGCTGGTACCGACCATGTTGAACGTCCGGACGCTGGTCGACGTCGCCGAGCGGGCCGCCGGGAAGTTCCCCGGGTACGCGCGGCACATGCGCGCGCTGAGCGAGGACTTCCCCGCGGTGGTACGGGCGGCGGTCGAGGCCGGGGTACCCATCTATGTCGGCTCCGACGCGGGCGGCGGGATCAACCACGGGCTGGCCGCCCGCGAGATGATGCTGCTGCACGAGGACGCCGGGATGGCGCCGCTCGACGTGCTGCGGGCCGGCTCCTGGGGAGCCCGCGAATGGCTGGGCTTCCCCGGTCTGGTCGACGGCGGCCTGGCCGACCTGGTCGTCTACGACACCGACCCGCGTGTCGATCTCCGCGTGCTGCTCGACCCGCGCCACGTCATACTGCGTGGGCGGGTCATTCGGTAAACCCCTATCATTTGCGCCTATGGCGCGCGTGCTCACTCCCCGGGCGGACGACTTTCCCCGCTGGTACCAGGATGTTCTGGCAAAGGCCGAGCTGGCCGACAACGGGCCGGTGCGCGGCACCATGGTCATCCGACCGACCGGCTACGCCATCTGGGAGCGGATGCAGTCGGAGATGGACGCCCGGATCAAGGCGGCGGGCGCCCAGAACGCCTACTTCCCGCTGTTCATCCCGGAGTCCTACCTGCGCCGCGAGGCCGAGCACGTGGAGGGCTTCGCGCCCGAGCTGGCCGTGGTCACCCACGGCGGCGGCAAGCAGCTCGCCGAGCCGGTCGTGGTGCGCCCCACCAGCGAGACGGTGATCGGCGAGTTCATGGCCAAGTGGATAGATTCCTATCGCGACCTGCCGCTGCTGCTCAACCAGTGGGCGAACGTGGTGCGCTGGGAGCTGCGGCCGCGGTTGTTCCTGCGCACCAGCGAGTTCCTCTGGCAGGAGGGGCACACCGCGCACGCGGACGAGGCCGACGCCCGGGCGTACGCGCGCCGGATCCTGCACGAGGTCTACGAGGACTTCATGGTCAGCGTGCTGGCCATGCCGGTACTGGTCGGACGGAAGACCGCGGGCGAGCGGTTCGCGGGCGCCACCAGCACGTACACCCTCGAAGGCATGATGGGCGACGGCAAGGCGCTGCAGATGGGCACCAGCCACGAGCTCGGCCAGAACTTCGCCCGGGCCTTCGACATCACGTTCTCCGGCGCTTCGGGCGGCCTGGAGACCGCGTGGACCACCTCGTGGGGCACGTCGACCCGGATGCTCGGTGGACTGATCATGTGCCACGGCGACGACGCCGGGCTGCGGGTACCGCCGCGGTTGGCGCCGGTGCAGGCCCACCTGATGGTGGTCAAGCAGGGCGAGGGCGTCGCCGAGGCGGCGGCCACGCTGCGCGACGAACTGCGCGACGCAGGCGTGCGGGTCGCGCTGGACGACCGGGTGGACACCGCGTTCGGCCGGCGGGCCGTGGACGCGGAGCTGAAGGGCTATCCGGTACGGGTGGAGATCGGCCCGCGCGACCTCGCCTCCGGCAACGTCGTGCTGGTACGGCGGGTGGACGGGTCGAAGACCCCGGTACCGGTGGGTCAGCTCACCGCGGCCGTCACCGCGGCCCTGGACGCCGACCAGAAGGCGCTCTACGACACGGCCCTGGCCCGGCGGCTGGACAACACGGTCGAGGTCTCCACGGTCGACGAGGCGATCGAGGCCTCCGGTACCGGCTGGGCCCGCCTGCCGTGGTCGGCCGTCGGTACCGAGGGCGAGCGGCAGGCCAACGCGCAGGGTGTGACCGTGCGCTGCCTGACCCGGTCGGACGGCGGCGTACCGGATTCCGAGGACGAACCGGACCTCGTCGCCTACCTGGCCCGGGCGTACTGAGCCGGCCCCGGGGCGCTGGCCGCCCCGGCCCGCCGCGCGCCAGGGCGATCTGGCACAATGGTCCGCTGGTATCCGGTGCGCGCGCGATGCCCTCTAACCTCGGGCGCGCTGCCTGTCCACGAACACCCTGCCAACGTCACCCCACGATCGCGGCCGGGCGCTCAAGCATCATTACAGGAGCGAATGAACCGTGGCCGTAAAGATCCGGCTCATGCGGATGGGAAAGATCCGCAACCCGCAGTACCGCATCGTCGTCGCCGACTCCCGCACCAAGCGTGACGGTCGGGCGATCGAGTACATCGGGGTGTACCACCCCAAGGAGGAGCCCTCGCTGATCGAGGTCGACTCCGACCGCGCCCAGTACTGGCTGTCGGTCGGCGCGCAGCCGAGCGAGCCGGTGCAGCGGATCCTGGAGAAGACCGGCGACTGGCAGAAGTTCAAGGGCCTGCCCGCACCGGAGCCGCTGAAGGTGGCCGCGGAGCGGGTCGACCGCAAGGTGCGCTACGAGGCGGAGTCGCAGGCGGCCGCCGGCCTCGCGGCGCCGGCAGAGCCGGCCAAGGCGGCCAAGAAGGCCGCGAAGAAGGCGGCTCCGGCCGAGGCGCCCGTTGAGGCGGTCGCGGCCGAGGCGCCCGCGAGCAGCGAGGAGTCGGCCGGTGCCGACAGCGGTACGCAGGCCTGACGGCAACCTCCGGCCCGCGCTGGAGCACCTGGTCAAGGGCATTGTCGATCATCCGGACGACGTTCGGGTCCGGATGATCGACTCGCGCCGCGGCCAGCGGCTCGAGGTGCGGGTACACCCGGAGGACCTGGGTACCGTGATCGGCCGCGGCGGGCGGACCGCCAAGGCGCTGCGCCAGGTGATCACGTCGATCGGCGGCCGCGGAGTACGGGTCGACATCGTCGACGCGTACTGACCCGAGCGCCGGTATGCAGCTGGTCATCGGCCAGATCGTCCGGCCACACGGAATCCGTGGCGAGGTCGTGGTCGAGGTGACGACGGACGACCCGGCGGCGCGCTTCGCCGCCGGGTCGGAGCTGGCCGCCACCGGGCAGGCCAGCGTGCGGGCGTCCGGCGGGCCGGGCCCTGGGGCGCTGCGGATCGAGGCGGTACGGCCGCACCAGGGCCGGCTGATCATCGCCTTCGAGGGCGTCGTGGACCGCGACGGCGCCGAGGAGCTGCGCGGGATCCGGCTGTGCGTCGACTCGGCCGAGGTCGGCGAGCCCGACGACCCCGACGAGTTCCATGACTTCCAGCTGATCGGCCTGGCCGTGGTGGACGTTGACGGCGCACCGCTGGGCGAGGTGGTCCGCGTGGATCACGGGCCGGCCGCCGACCTGCTCGTGGTGCGGCTGACCCACGGGCGGGAGGCGCTCGTACCGTTCGTCCGCGCGATCGTGCCGACCGTGGACGTCCCGGGCGGGCGGGTCGTGCTGACCCCGCCACCGGGCCTGCTCGAACTGTGATGGTCGACACATGAGGGTCGACATCGTCACGATCTTCCCGGAGTACCTGAGTCCGCTCGACCTGTCCCTCATCGGGCGGGCGCGCTCGGCCGGGGTACTCGACGTGGCAGTCCACGACCTGCGCCGGTGGACGCACGACGTGCACCGTACGGTCGACGACACGCCGTACGGCGGCGGTCCGGGCATGGTGATGCGCCCGGAACCCTGGGGCGAGGCTCTCGACGAGCTGGCGCCGCCGGACGGGCCGGCACGCGACAACGCAGGCGAAGCCGCGCCCGGACGGCTGGTCGTGCCGACCCCGGCCGGCGTCCCGTTCACCCAGGCGCTCGCCCACGAGCTGGCCGCCGAGCCGCGACTGATCTTCGCGTGTGGTCGGTACGAGGGCATCGACCAGCGGGTACTGGACGACGCGGCGCGCCGGGTGCCGGTCACCGAGGTCTCCCTGGGCGACTACGTGCTCTTCGGCGGCGAGGTCGCGGTACTCGTGATCCTCGAGGCGGTCGTGCGGCTGCTGCCCGGCGTGCTGGGCAACGCGGACTCCCTGGTCGAGGAGTCGCACGCCGACGGCCTTCTGGAGGCGCCCCTCTACACGAAGCCGCCGACCTGGCGTGACCTGCCGGTACCCGAGATCCTCCGGTCCGGAGACCACGCCCGGATCGCCCGCTGGCGGCGCGACCAGGCCCTGCTGCGTACCGCCCGGCGGCGGCCCGACCTGCTGGCGGGACCGGCCGCGCCGGGCCTCGACCGGCGGGACCGGGACGTGCTCCGGGACACCGGATTTCAGATCTCCCCCCTGGATATGGCAGAGTAGTGAGGTTGCCGCGACAGCTCGCGGCGCCATGACGCCAGAAACCAGCCCGCGCGCCCCTTGCTCCGGCGCGCCTTGAGCCCAAGGAAGCAGCAGCGATGAACACGCTGGACGCTCTCGACGCCCAGTCCGTGCGGACCGACATCCCGGGTTTCCGGGCCGGCGACACGCTCAAGGTGCACGTCCGGGTTGTCGAGGGCAACCGCTCCCGGATCCAGATCTTCCAGGGCGTGGTGATCCGCCGCCAGGGCGCCGGCCTGCGCGAGACATTCACCATCCGGAAGATGAGCTTCGGTGTCGGGGTCGAGCGGACCTACCCGATCAACAGCCCGATGCTCGACCGCATCGAGGTCGTCACCCGGGGTGCCGTGCGCCGCGCGAAGCTCTACTACCTGCGGGATCTCCGCGGCAAGGCCGCGAAGATCAAGGAGCGGCGGGAGAAGCCGGTCGCCTGACCGGCTCGCCGCCGTCCGCTGCGTCGGCTACCCGGGCGCCTGATCACGCCCGCGCGTGATCAGGTCGCTTTGAGGTGGGCCGGCTATATTGGCGCTACCGCTCGCCAACCGCAGCCCTGGGCGGTCGTCGCCATTACGCGGGGAGTGTGAGTGGTCAGTCGCGGGGAGGTCATCCACCACGGGTCGCGCGGGTGGCGGCACCGGGTAACCCAGGTACGCAAGAACATGCCGCTGTGGCAGGAGTTGCCGCTGCTGCTGATCGTCGCGTTCTGCCTCGCCGTGCTGATCCGTACCTTCCTGTTCCAGGCGTTCTTCATCCCCTCCGGATCGATGGAGAACACCCTGATGATCGGCGACCGGGTGCTGGTCAACAAG